>Ga0118677_10003240_pt1 | contig 31172 bp, 25 predicted proteins | sample AliMusrvi5mmetaG_FD_86154 | JGI IMG/M metagenome (GOLD analysis project Ga0118677, IMG submission 86154) | reverse complement strand
GGCTGCCTACGACCGTGCGGTAGCCGGCCTCGCCGCGGCGGTGGCCGACGCCACGTCAAGCGAACGTCAGGATAGGTTGGACTCCTGCCTGGCCGCCGCCCGGGCAGCCAAGGCTGAAGGCAAGTGGCAAGAGGTGCTGAGACAGGCCGACGCCGTACTGGCCATCACAAACGGCCATGTCGAAGCGATCGCGCTCAAAGCCGAGGCGGGGGCAAATCTGGCGCCCGCGGAGCCTCGCCCAGCGCCCGAGGTAAAGCCCGTGGAAGCACCCCCGGTCCTCGTGCCACAACCGGATACGCACGCTTACTGCACCGCCGATAAACTGAACACCAAGCCGCTGCTCGATGAGCTATTCTTTAAGGTATACAAAGACCGTTTCCGCAGGGAAGGGAACAACCGCGTCAAGGACACACTGCTGAACGAGACCTGGGTTCTTTATCAGACCGGCACGATCATGTCCTACGCGGATGCCCATCGGGCGGCAGCAAGCGCGGGCGGGTGTCTGCCGACGGAAAAGGAACTGGCCTCACTGCTCACACTGGACAAAAATGGCTGGGCACGTATCAATCCTGCATTTTTCCCCGAACATACTCGAGGCGCGAGGTTCTGGGTAGAGTCTTTCACCCTTACGGGGATACGCCGTGCGGTCGATTTCTCGGACGGTACCGCGAATGATCTTTCGAGGGACGAGAAGTGCGGGGTGCTCACGGTTATCGGGCAGAATGGCGGGGTGGCCGATCCCATCACCGATCGCGACCGCTAATCGGCCTTGTACTTGACGGCTTTGCCCGTGAAGGTGACAACCCTTGTGCTGCTGATAAACGGGGTGCCTGTGTAGGTTTGCTCACAACTCTTCGGCATGACCGCGTCTGCGTCCGGCGAAGCGGCCAGGGCTTTGAAATAGGCACGGTCGATTATGGTAGACGCAACCCATCCTTCGCCCGGAGAACTGAAGGCGAGTTGATCCTCAAACGGCCCAATGCCAAGGATGCTGTACTTATCGCCGTCAATGACCTGAACAATACCGAACACGTACGAATCCAAGGTCGAGGTACCCTTAACCGTTCCCAAGACCGTGTATTCGTTACGCGCCATGTTCAACTGAACCTGGGATCCGACCATCGGTGTGCCACGTTGTACAGTGGCGCACCCACTCATGATTACCGCCAGGGCAATCAGAGGGAGAGATGTGATTGGAAGACGCATGATTGAATTCCTCTTTCTTGTTCGTTGATTAGAACACCCAACAGCCTACTACCCGGCCACCCCGCCGTCACGCAAGCCGTATGCGGTACAGTAAACATAACTTTCAGGATGGTCGTCAACAAAGAAAGACAAAGACAGTAACGTCGGCGCAATGGACGGAGTGCAATGCGATGGCTGCGCTCAACTTGCCGGAACGAGACCGAATTCCGACCCAGGAACCAAGAACGCTCTCCCTTACCGCGCCACCTCCCGCATGCGGGACATGTCCTGCTGCATCTGCACCAGGCGGAAGAACTCGCCCTTCTTCTCGAGCAGTTCGTCGTGCGTGCCGACCTCTTCAATCTTGCCCTGCTTAAGCACCACCAGGCGGTTGGCGTTGCGCAGCGTGCTGAGGCGGTGGGCGATGGCAAACGTCGTACGACCACGCGTCAGGCGCGCGATGGCCTCCTGGATCTGGCGCTCGGTGTCGGTGTCCACGGAGGCCGTGGCTTCGTCGAGGATCAGGATGCGCGGGTTGTGCAGCACGGCGCGGGCGATGGCGATGCGCTGGCGTTCGCCGCCGGAGAGGGACTGGCCGCGCTCGCCCACCACGGTATCGTAGCCGTCGGACTTCTGCACAATGAAGTCGTGGGCGTTGGCGGTCCGGGCGGCGTCCATGATCTCCTCGCGCGTGGCGCCGGGCTTGGCGTAGCGGATATTCTCGGCGATCGTGCCGTTGAACAGGAACGTCTCCTGCAGCACGACGCCGATCTGCGTGCGCAGATCGTGCTGCGGAATGCGGCGCACGTCCGTGCCATCGATCAGGATCTGCCCCTCCTGCGGGTCGTAGAAGCGGCAGAGCAGGTTGATCGTGGTGCTCTTGCCGGCGCCGCTGTGGCCCACCAAGCCGATCATCTCGCCGGGCCGGACGTCCAGGCTGAAGCCCTGAAGCATGGGTTTGTGGGCGTCGTAGCCGAAGGTCACCGCGCGAAACTCGACGTGCCCCTCGACAGGTCCGAGCGTCACAGTTCGATTCGGGTCCTGATCCTCGCGCGCTTCGTTCAGTATCTCGCGCGTTCGTTCTAACCCGGCGACGGCTTCGGTGAGTTGTGTGCCGATACCGACGATCTGGAACACCGGCGCTACCAGGAACCCGAGAAACGTCGTGAACGCCACGAATCCGCCCGTTGTTAGCGAACCGCTCAGGATCTGGCGGCCGCCCACGTACATTACCAGCGCGCCCACCAGTCCAAGCAGTACCGTCGCCGACAGACTAAGAACGGAGACGCCGGTCAGCGACTTCAAAACGTTCGCTAGAATCCGGTCGGCGCCTTTGGCGAACACGGCGTCTTCACGCTCCTCGGCGTGATATCCCTTGACCACACGGATGCCGCCCAACGTCTCAGTCAACCGGCCCGTCACCTCGGCTGTGATCTTGCCGCGCTCTCTAAAGATAGGGCGCAGGGTTTGGAAGGCTCGCTGCAGCACGACGGAGTAAGCGATGATGACGGCCGCAGTGAGCACGGTCATCAGCGGACTCAGCCTCAACAGAAAGAAGAATGCCAGGACGGAGGTCAACAGGCCGCCGATAAACTCAACCAGGCCCGTGCCAACCAGGTTCCTCACGCCTTCCACGTCGTTCATAATGCGCGAGACCAGCTGGCCGGATTTGTTGGAGTCGAAGAACGTAACGGAGAGGCGGGCGACATGCTGTTCCACCTTGCAGCGCAACTCGGCAATCAGCCGCTGCGCCGACTTGGAGAGCAACTGGGTCAGCCAGAACCCGGTAAGGCCCTGCACCGCAGTTGCGGCCACAATTGCGGCGATCAGGGGCACAAGCAACTGGGTGTGATGCTTGCCCAAAATGTCATCGACAAAGTACTTAGTCGAGGCCGGAAGTACTAGTCCTGAGACGCGGCTGATCGCAATCAATACTAAACCAAGCAGGAGTTGGCCCCGGCGCGGCCGCAACAGCTCGCGTACGTCTGGCCAGACGGCTTTCCAGTTGGTCGATTTCTTAGCTACGTCCCGATTTCGGGACGTGGGCCGTTCTGCGGAAGCGCCGGGGCGGGGTAGCATATATAAATGAGAACTCTCCTATTGTCGATGCTCGGGGCAACCCTTTGGGCGCAAGGGCAAGGCTCCGCGACGCCTCCCGCGGCTGCGGCAGCCGATCCTGTCGTGTTTTCGGCTGCTGGCGAAACGATGACCCGCACCCAGTTCGAGCGCTTGCTGTCCAACCTCCCAGCTAATGTTCGCAGTCAGGCCAACACCCCCGAGGGTAAGCGGCAACTGGCCGACCGGTTGGCTGAAATGAAGATCTTGTCCCAGGAAGCCCGGCGCCTCGGTTTGGCTGCCAAGCCCGAACTGGCGGCCCAACTCAAGCTGCAGGAGGAGAACTTCCTCGCCTCCGCACTTTACCAGCAACTGATGACAGCGGCCAAGCCCAGCGAAGCCGACCTGAAGGCGACCTATGAAGCTCGCAAGTCCGAATTCGAACAGGCCAAGGCGCGCCACATCCTGATCCGCTTCGCGGGCTCGCGTGTGCCGTTGAGGAAGGACCAGAAGGATCTGACTGAAGCCGAAGCGCTGGCGAAGGCGACTGAACTGCGCGCCCGGATCGTGAAAGGCGAGGACTTTGCGGCGATCGCCAAGACCGAGTCCGACGACACCGGATCTGGCCCTACCGGCGGTGACTTAGGCGCCGTGACCCGCGGCCGGACCATCCCGGAATTCGAGAACGCGGTTTTTACTCAGCCCCTCAACCAGGTGAGCGAGCCGCTCAAGACTCAGTTCGGATACCACCTAATCCAGGTTCAGGAGCGCAGCACCATCGAGTTTGACAAGGTGAAGGCCGACTTGGAGAAGGAGAAGGCCAGCGAGATTGCCACCGAACAGGTGAAGGCCTTGCATGACAAAGCCAAGATCGTGCTGAGCGACAGTTACTTCGGCCCCGCGACCCCGCCGGAATCGGCTGGCGCCAAGGCCGTCCCTGGCACGCCTGCCGTCAAGCCGGTCGCGGCAGCGCCGAAGCCGGCAGTCGCAGCCCCGGCCAAAAAGTAGCCGGACGATAAAGACTGCGCTCCGCGACGTCCGCGTTGCGGATAGCGTTTTCAAGAAGCTGTCGACTGGAGAGTGCCCGAATCGGGGCGAATCCCGCCTCGATTCGGGCAATTCGGTTGGGGGATTTAGCACCGCCCGCTAGTTGTAGCAATTCACGAGTATTCTCGCCCTTCAACGCCAGGCCAATTGTTATCGATAGACCGGAGCGATCTCCGCTCCGCTTACCAGTGGCCGGTCCGTTGGAAGAACCACGGTATCCCCTTCTTTCAGTCCTGAAAGGATTTCGGCCCGGCTCTCACTGGATACCCCCACCGCCACGTGCCGCCAGAGCAGTTTCTTTCCATCCAAAACAAACGCACCGAACGACCCGTTTTCCCTTCGCAAACTACCTTTCGAAATTGTCAGGGCACCCTGGACGACCTGCGCCTTGAGACGTGCGTCGATATTGGCTCCAGGAGGCAGGTCGCGGCGGGGAGATTGGATCTGAACGGTGACTTCCCCGACCTGACGGGAGCCGAGCTGAATCACCTGAGACGGGAGCGCCCCGATGCTGCCATCCCATTCCCGTCCGGGCAGTGCATCCCAGGTCAGAGAGACCGGCAGGCCCATGCGGACCTTACCCAAGTCAGGTTCATCGACGTATACCAGGACTTTCATAAGCTCCATGGTCCCGATCCGGGCGACCGGGTCTCCGGCGTTGATCCATGCGCCAGCATGCACCGGCAATTCGTAGACAACCCCGCCGCGCGGAGCTCGAATCGTGGACTGCTCAATACGAGCCTTCACCAGGGCAAGAGCCGCCTGCGCTTCTTTCACTTTTGCCTCGGCCACCGCCCGGTCCTGTAAGGGTGCCAGGGAACTCCGCTTCTTGCGTAGGCCGGCCGATTCGCCGGTGGCCCGTTTCAGTCGGTCGCGAGCGGCATCGACTTCGTCACGCGTAGCGGCCCTCTGCGCGAGTAGCTTCTCCAGCGAGGTCAGCTCGCGTTGCGCGGACTCCCGCTCCAGTTCGGCCCTTGCGATCATGGCGTCGATTTCAGCCAGATCGGTCGCCTTGCCTCCCTGCTGGGATTGCGCCAGATCGGCCTGCGCCCGGGCCAGATTCGCCTGCGCCAGGGAGAGATCCGCATCCGCAGACAGTTGCTCCACTTGAATCAGGACAGAGCCCGTTCGGACTTCCTGCCCTTGGGTTACGACGACCTTAGCGATGCGCCCTTCTCTCGGCGCAGTGACCTCCCGCCACTCCCACGGCTCAACCTTGCCATTGGTGTTCAGCAGGCTCACCAGTGTCTCGCGGCGAGCTCTCTCGACGGGGATTTCGGGAGGAGCGGCCTTGCGGGTGGCCAACCATGCACCACCGCCCGCAATGATCGCCAACCCCAGCAGTATTAAGAGCTTCTTCATCGGCCTACCATCATGGTCGCATGCCGCACCAGGTGAACAGCAGGCGCCATTCGGCTGATTGAATCTCACGCGCCGCGTGGTCCGCGCTGGACGCGGGCCGTGAGCGAGCTTCCTCGCAGAGTGTCGTAAATCCCTCTGAGCGCCAACTAGCCCCGGGACTGAATCGGCAGCCCGGATGCGTAGCGGCGATCCGCTCTGCCTGTTCCAGAAGTGCAGGGAAGATCGCGTGCCTGCCCACCCGCCGGAACCAGTATCCCGAATTCCAGGCGTCCGGCTCCAATCGGTGGACGATGGCGTGCCAGTAGCTCCCATCCGGGGTGTCCAAGTCTTGCGCGAGCCGATGCGCCTCGTCAAAGCCGCCGAAGTAAAGCCACAGTCCTGCCATGGCGCCCTGCGGCGATCGGGCACCTGGAAACCAGAGTGCGGGCGTGGCCGCGCGCAGTGCCTTAGCTGCTTCAGGAGGAGTAGCCTCGCGACGCGAGACGAGTTGCATCAGGCGTTCGCCCCTGTCTCGCAACCCCAGCAGCGCACTGACTTCTTTTGTCGCCCAGTTCAGGTCCATACCCGCATTCCTTTCACCCTACTTCAGGATGCTTTAGAATCCACGCGGATATCACCCCACAACGCAGTTGATTCAGTGATGCTGCAATTAGCCCTGGCGCGAGGGTTGCGTGCTCGGGCTTCGACAAGCAAGTGCGATCATGAGATGGCAGAATCCATGCAACGTGCGACCACAGCATTGGTTCTCGGTGGCGGGGGACTGTTCGGCGCCTACGAGGCAGGTGTCTGGAAAGCCCTGGTTGGCGTCTTCCAGCCCGACATGATCGTGGGCGCTTCCATCGGAGCACTGAACGGCTGGGCCATCGCCGGTGGCTGTCCGGCGGACGAGTGGATCGAGGAATGGCTTTCCCTGGAAGCCGCAGTTGGGCAAATGCGGCTCAGGATCCCTATCGGGTTGTTCGAAGGCCTGTTCGACAGCGGACCACTCCAAGCCTACGTGCAGCAGTTGACACGCCGATTCCTGCCCAGAATCCGGTTCGGCGCCGCGGTACTTTCAGTGCGCCGCCTGAAGACCGAGGTGTTCTGGAACGAGGCGATCACCTGGCGGCACTTGTGCGCCTCCTGTGGGGTCCCTATCTTCCTGAAACAATACGAGATCGGCGGACGCCGCTGGGCGGACGGCGGCCTGCTCAGTGCGGTGCCTCTGCAACCCGCGATCGCAGCGGGCGCCACGCGAATAGTCGCCGTCAACGTCCTGCCCACCCGCGCGCCTGCGGCGCTGCGGGCCGCAAGAGGCCTGCTGTGCGCCGTGGCGGGCTACCGGCCAGAGCCGGTACCGGACGAGGTCGAGATGCTGCGGATTGAGCCCGGCGACGCCTTGGGAAATTGGCGCAATGCTTATATCTGGGACCGCCAAATCATCCGAAGTTGGATTGAGCGTGGTCGCTGCGATGCTGAACGCGCGCTCCGCGCCGTTGAGAAACTGGTGGTTACAAATTGACCCTATTCTGTTTTGAGTCACAATAGAAGCGATGCAGACGTTTCGCGTTTACAGGATGAAGGACGCGCCCCGGCAGGCTTTTCGCTGGGCGCCGCATACCAGCGGTGCAAGCAGTCTCAAGCCCAAGGACTTCGAGCAGGGCTGCGAGATCGAAGCGGCCAGTGCCTACGAGGCCTGGACCTTGCTGCGGGGGACCGAGCGCGCCCTGGAGATCGGCGATGTTCTGGAATCGGCGTCGGGTGAGATCCGCATCTGCAAGTATGTTGGGTTCGAAGAGGCCCGTTGGATCGTTCCCGAGCCGCGCCAGGCCGCTCTGGACTCGATGACCCCGGTGGAATGCTGAGTCCACGGATTCTGCCTGGAACGAGGCGGCCAGTCATACGGAGTGGGCGATGGGTTCAGATCTCAAAACAGCGGCTGCTGGACGAAATTTCGCCTTGCTTGGGTTCGTGCCGGACCAGCTCGGCGCGCACCTGAATTCCATGCGCCGGCGATTGGTGCCGGAGTGCCCGTTCAAGTCCCATGTCACGGTGCTGCCTCCGCGTGCATTGGGTGCGCCGGCCGGTGAACTGTCCCGAACGCTGGACGGCGAATTGTCACGAGTCGAGCCATTCGAGGTTGAATTGGGCGATGTGCAGGTTTTTCCAGCCAGCGGCGTGATCTATCTAAGCATAGAGACCGGCTTCGAGGCGCTGCGGCAGCTCCACGATCAGCTGACTCGTGGTGAGTTCGGTGCCACCGAGACTTACCCATTCCACCCCCACGTCACACTGGCGCAGGAATTTCCGTTGGAGCATTCGGGCGAATTGGTTGAGCGCGCCAGCGAGCTGTGGAATTCCTGGACGGGGCAGCGCAGCTTTGAACTGGGCCGTGTCAGTCTCGTTCAGGGGGAGGACTTGAGCACCTGGGAGACGGTGCGCGAGTACGAGTTCACTCGGTTTCGACGTCGGAGAACAGTTTGAACTGTTTGGACGTGGCCGGCGCGGGACGTTCGCGCTTAGTCTTTGGCTTGCCCACCACCCCCAGCACCTGAACGCCGTTCAACCCGGCGCGAGGCACAAAAACCCGCTGCGCATTGCCTGCGTTTTCGGGTGGCGTCGCGAACAAGCCCTCCGCCTCCATCTCCATGATGTTATTGGAGATGGTTGACTCCAGGGAGTCGCCGTCGCGAAACTGCAATTCCACCCAAAGGCCAGTCGATTTCGGCCGCGCAAGGAATTCGCGCCGCTCCTCCAGCACACTCGGGCCGGCCAGGTCACGCACAAACGACACGCACTTGATCTGTGGATAAGGGATGATAGAGACAGCTCCCTCGGGACTCATTACTTCCAGCCCGTCCGGCGTTCGGCAAGTTTGGGGCTGCACGTACCCTCGCAGGAGCGAGCGGTCATAGCGGTCTACCAGAACTTTCTTGGCGGTCGAGGCACCCATCTGAAATTCAGCCACGAACCCTTTTCTTTCAAACAATTACGAAGATATTGTATCATTGACGCGATGAACAGCGAGGGCGGGCTAAGTTCCGCCGCGGCGGCATTCCTGGCTTGGTGCCGGATCGAGAAGGGTCTGGCGCCACAGACTTTGTTTGCCTATTCCCAAGACATTAACAAGTTCAAGTCGCACTGGGCCGAGCGCAAGCAGGCGGGTCTTCCGGCCGCCGCCGACCTGGCCGCCTACGTGGATGCACTTTACTCCGGGGGCCTCTCCAGCCGTTCGGTGGCACGCCACCTCACCACCCTGCGCAACCTGTACCGGTTCCTGCTGCGGGAGGACCGGGTCACCGAGGATGCCACCCGCTACCTGCATGCTCCGAAGCAGTGGCGCAACTTGCCTAAGTACTTGACGCGAGAGCAGGTTGAGCAGCTGCTGGCCGAACCGAAGCCCGAACTGCCGCGAGAATCGCGAGACCGGGCAATGGTCGAAGTACTGTATGCCAGCGGTCTGCGGGTCAGCGAGCTGTGCGGGTTGAAGTTGAGCGATGCAAACCTGAGTTTAGGCTACCTAAGGGTTACTGGGAAAGGCAGCAAGACGCGCATGGTGCCACTCGGCCGGCACGCCCAGCAGGCCATCCAGGCGTACCTGGACTGCCCGCGCGCGCAATTGCTGCGCTCGCGCCCGTCCCCTTATCTGTTCGTAACGGCGCGTGGCGGCCCGCTGACACGCCAGGCATTCTGGAAGCGCTTGAGTTTTTATGGTTTGCGCGCCAGTATCCACGTACCCCTGACACCGCATGTCCTGCGCCACAGTTTTGCGACTCACCTACTGGAGGGCGGCGCCGACTTGCGCAGCGTTCAGGCGATGTTGGGCCATGCCGATATCGCGACCACCGAGATTTATACGCACGTGGTCCGCTCCCGTTTAAGGGAGATTGTGGACCGGCATCACCCGCGCGCTCAAACGCATGGGCCATTGGAGGCTAATAGGTAGAGATGAGCGACTACATGTTCAATCTGGAAAGCCACTTGACGGCCGAGCAAAACGCTGCTCTTGCCGCCGTCCAGTCGGCTGCGGCCGAGGCCAATCTCAGCCTGTATCTCACCGGCGGCGCTCTCCGCGACATGCTGGGCGGATTCCCCATCCGCGACCTGGATTTCTCCGTCGAAGGCGCGGCCCTCAAACTGGCTCGCGATGTGGCCAAGAAGACCAACGCCGAACTGGTGAGCGTGGACGAGCTGCGAAAGAGCGCGGAACTCAAGTTCGAGAGCGGCGTCGTCTGTGAAATCTCGATGGCCCGCCTTGAGAAGTACCCCAAGCCGGGCGCCAAACCGCAGGTGACGCCCGCCACGATTCACGAGGATCTGCGCCGTCGTGACTTCACGGTGAACGCCATAGCGCTGTCGCTCAACCGCGCTTCTCGCGGTTTGATGATCGACCCGACCAACGGCGTTTCCGATCTGGAGCATAAGGAAATCCGGGCTATCACCAACTACACGCTGTACGACGACCCGGTCCGGCTCCTGCGCCTGATCCGTTATCGCGCCCGTCTCCAATTCACTGTTAACGAGCGCACCTGGCAGCAGTTTTTGAACGCCCGGGAAGCTGGTGTCACGGAGTCCATTCAACCCCGGTCATTGTTCGGCGAATTGAAGCAGATCGCCACGGAAAACGATCCGTTCGAGGTTCTGAAGGCCCTGGATGAGGAGAAGCTCCTTACGCTGTTCTGCAACGGGTTAACGGGCGCGAAACTGAACGCCGCGGCGTTCCAGAAGGTCGCCAAGCTGAAGACGATGATTCCGTTCGGCTCAGAGGTTCCGACCGACTGGTACGCCTTGAACCTGTGGTGCCTGACGCAGCCCTTGTCGTCTAAAGAAAAGGCGGCGCTCCTCGAACAGACTGGGATGACCAAGGAAGAAGCCGAGCCCTGGCAGAAACTCGAGGCGCGTTCGAAGAAGTTCGAAGGCGTGTTAAAGGAGCCAAAACTCAATCGCGCCTCGGTCATCTGGCATACGGTGAAAGCCGCGCCGGGCGAGGAGGTCTTTCTGCTGTCCCTGAAGTCAGCCGAGAAACTGGTGCAGGAGCGCCTCAAAAACTACTTCGGCAAGTATCTGGTGATCGTCGGCGAGATCACCGACGCGGAAGTGACCGATTCCACGGGAGTCGCACCAGGCACACCCGAGTACGCCGCCGCTCGCGAGACCTACACCGTTGCCCGTCTCGATGGACGCATCAAGAAGCCAATACCCCCAGAACCGGAGCCGGAGCCCGTAATTCAGCCGCGCGGACCGTTCGCTAGGTCGGCCAAGCCGAAGCAAGTCTAGGCCCTGCGCACGCCCGTTTGTGGGGTGGCGTCAACGGTTCGCCCGCTTACTCCTCGCCACGGATCAGGTCTTCGAACGTCTCCCTGCGCCTGACGATGCGCCACGCTGCACCATCGACCAGCACCTCGCAGGCACGCGGTCTCGCGTTGTAATTTGATGCCTGAGTGAACCCGTAAGCCCCCGCGTTCAACAGCGCCAGCGTGTCACCTGGCAGCGCGTTCACGACTTCACGATCACGGGCCATAAAATCCCCGCTTTCGCAGATCGGGCCCACGACGTCGGCCAACACGGTCCCAAACTGATTCTTCCTGAGCGGCTGAATCTCGTGCCAGGCCTGGTACAAAGCGGGACGGATCAGGTCGTTCATGGCCGCATCGACCACCATGAACTCCTTCTCCCCGTTGCGCTTACGGTAGAGCACACGGGTGAGCAGTGCGCCCGCACGCGCGGCGACCCAGCGGCCCGGCTCAAACATGAGCGTGAGGTCCTTCCCCTCGATCAGCAAGCGGACGGCCGTCAGGTATCCCGCCAGATCGGGCTGCACTTCGCCGGGCTGGTAGGGCACGCCGATGCTCCCGCCCAGGTCCAGATGGTGGATGTCGAACCCGCGCGTGCGCAACCGCTCAGCCAGCGAGATCATCTTACGGGCCGATTCGATCAGCGGCGCCGCGTCCAGCAACTGCGACCCGATGTGGCAACTGACGCCGTTCAGCGCAAGGTTTGGCAGCAGTCTCGCCCGTTCGTAGACCTGCTCGACCTCGGCAATGTCGATGCCGAACTTATGCTCGCGCAAGCCCGTCGAGATGTAGGGGTGCGTCTGGGCGTCCACGTCCGGGTTTACGCGGACCGACACCGAAGCGGTCTTCCGCAGCCGCACCGCCAACGAACTGATCAGAGCAAGCTCTGCCTCGGATTCGCAATTGAACCCGAAAATGCCCTGCCCCAGGGCGAACTCGATTTCTTCGCGCGTCTTTCCCACCCCCGCGAAGACAACTTTGGACGGATCTCCGCCGGCCTTCAACACGCGAAACAGTTCTCCGCCGGAGACGATGTCGAAGCCCGCTCCAAGTTCGCCCAGCAGGCGCAGCACGCTCAGATTGCTGTTCGCCTTCACCGCGAAGCAAACTCGGTGCGGCGCGCCCTCGAGCGCCCGCTCATACGCCAGATAGCCCTCGCGCAAGGCGTCCGTCGAGTAGACGTAGCAGGGCGTGCCCGTCTCCGCGGTGATTCGCGAGAGTTCGACGTCTTCGCAGTAGAGGACGTTCTCCCTGTAGTGAAAAGTAGCTGTCATTTTCCGAAAAAGTTCAATGGAATTAGTGGACTTTCAGGACGATCACCGTCTGGTCGTCGTGCACGGGGGTTGCCCCCCTGAATCGAACGATGTCTTCGAGCAGCGCACTCGCGAGTTCGCCCGCTGCGAGGTCGGTGATCGACGTGAAGTAGCGCGCCAGTCGATGTTCGCCGTAAAGCTGGCCTGCCTCGTTGGTCTGGTCCGAAACGCCGTCGGAGTAAAGCAGGATCACGTCCCCCGCCTTTGCGGCAAACTCGAGCTCGTCGTATTCGGCGCGCTCCAGCAGACCCACGGGAAGCCCCGAGGCGTCGAGGTTCAAGATCTCGCAGTTGCGGCAGATCATCGGGGTGGTGGAACCCGCGTTCGAAATGGTGAACTTGCGTTCGCGCGATTGCCAGAGCATTGCCAGCAGAGTCACGTAGCGGGCCTCGACCTGCCGCTCCATCAGGGCCTTGTTCAGCTCCGAAAGCAGCAGCGACGGGCTCCTGCGCCTGGGCGCGATGCTTCGCACCAAGCCGTTGAACAAGGCGCCGTACAGTGCGGCGGCGGCGCCCTTGCCACTGGAATCGCCAAAGACGAGCATCGACGATTCGCCATCGTAATCAAAGAAATCGTAGACGTCGCCGCTCACAGTCCGGGCCGGTTTGTAGCCCACGCCCGTTTCGATCCCCGGCAATTGCGGCGAAGCCGGCAACAGGACCTTCTGCAGCTGACGGGCTGCTTCCAGATCCTGCTGGATAGACTTCTCGCGCCTTTCCAACTCTTCGTACAGGCGTGCGTTTTCGATAGAGATGGCGATCTGCGGTGCGATCAGTCCTAGCGTACGAACATGATCTTCCGTGAATGCGGCCACATGCTCGCTTTCCAGATCCATGACCCCGATGACGCGGTCCTTCACGATCAAAGGCACGGCCAGTTCGGACCGGATGCCCGGGTGGGACTCGATGTAGCGTGGATCGGCCGACGTGTCGCGCGTCAACACCGAATGCCGCGAGCGGGCCGCCGCACCGGTGATCCCCTTGTCGAGCGGCAACACGTCGATTTGCACGCGCTGGTCGTAGCGGAGGCTGAACAAGCTGCGCATCACCTTGGCGCTCTCGTCGACCTGGAGCACGATGAAGGCGTCGTAGTTGATCAGTGTCCGGACGGACTTCGCGATCTTGTCGAGCAACGTGTCCAGTTGCAGGATGGAGCTGAATTCCTGGGCCAGCAGCGTAAGCGTGCGCTGGATCCGGTTCTGGCGGTCTACGCGCCGATACAGCCGGGCGTTGTCGATAGACGTTCCGACACGGCCCGCAATTAGTTGTAGCAGCGCCCGCTCCTGACCGGAGAAGGCGTTGAGTGACGTACTCTGCAAGTCGATGACGCCCACAAGCTTGTGCCGCACGATCATTGGCACGGCCAGTTCGCTGCGCACCGCGTCCATGGCGTTCAGGTAGTTCTGCTCATCTCGCACGTCCGCAACGACCACGGGCTTGCGATCGCGCGCGGCCACCCCGGTCACGCCCTCGCCTAAGGGCACGATCAGGTTCTGGACCAGTTCCTGCCTGTGGCCCACCGCGTAGCGAATCTTCAGGCCGCGGCGCCGCTCGCTGTAGAGCAGGATCGCGAACAACTCGTGCGGGATAACCCGGCGCACGATATCGGCGACGTTCTCCAGCAGCCGGTCCAGGTCGAGGGTCTCGCCCGTGATGGCAGACACTTCCAGCAGGAAGTCCAGAAGTTCGGCTCGTTCCTGGAAGCGGACCCGGCTTTTGCCTTTGGGATTCATGGAGCTCAGCGGATGGACGCTTCCACGATTCTCACACTGGCGCTCGCCCCTACGCGAGAGGCCCCCGCCTCAACCATCGCTCGCAGATCCTCGAAAGTCCTGATACCGCCTGCTGCTTTCACGCCCATCTCGGGCCCAACTACGCGCCGCATCAGGGCCACATCCGCCGCCGCAGCCCCGCTCTTCGAGAACCCGGTGGACGTTTTGACGAAGTCCGCACCGGCGAGCTTCGCTATCGCGCACGCAATCGCCTTCTCGCTGTCGTCGAGCAGGCACGCTTCGATGATGACTTTCAGCAGCGCTTGGCCCGAGTGACACACTTGGGCTACTTCCTGAATGTCACGCAGCACGGTCTGGTAGTCGCGGTCCTTCAGCGCACCGACGTTGATCACCATATCGACTTCCTGCGCGCCCGCTCGGATGGCCTGCCCGGCTTCGCACACTTTCACTTCGGTGGCGCTGGCGCCCAGCGGGAAACCGGCCACGCTACAGGTCTTCACCCTGCTGCCGCGCAGTTCGCCTGCCACCAGCGCGACCCGCGAGGGATTCACACACACGCTGGCGAAACCGTATTGACGCGCTTCCGCGCAGACTTTGCGGACGTCTTCGGCTGAGGCTTCAGGGCGCAGAATCGTATGGTCGATCAGCCCCGCAACCGTGGGTTCGACTCCGTGTTCAGGAGGCTCACACGGTTTCGCGAGATTGCTCGTCACTTCGCGAGTCCTACCCGCCTGGGCGAGCAATTCCCCGGCGATGGAGGAAAGGAGTTGATCGAGTTCTAAGGAATCCATGGTGTGTAGAGGTCCGCTGATGCTGCATTCCTGCCGATTGGCATGTGACGCCGCGCCGCCGTCCGGCACTTCCACCTAGATCGGATCTCCGAAAACTACGTGGGCGTCAGCTTCGTCGTCATTCCAAAGGTCGCAACCCGGTCGAATCGGTCGCTGGTCGAGCGGCGATTTTGCCTACCATACGAGAATAACCGTTTCCTCGGACCAGTCGTCTTCCTGGTGCGTCCTCATTGTGCCGGGGCCATCCTGCGACGGATACTGCGTCGGCGGTGGCCGAAATGCACCGCCATGGTTGCGCTGAACCATGCTGGGCTGGCCGGCGGCTTGATTTTCATTGACTTACGGATTGGCTATCGGATTGCTGCAGTTTGAAGTACGAACGTATGTTCCCGGAGATGTCAGACAACCAGAACTACTGCGGCGGCTCGCGGGAAGCCGTCCGCCACGGTCGCACCGGGTTGTCCCTGCTCCGGGAAAAGAGTATAAACACTACGTCCGGTTTACCAGACCCGTTTTTCGACTTATTAACGACCTGTACACTAGTGCGGATCATGCACGTCTGCCTTTATGGCGCACGCTCCTTTTAGGGCAGGGGACTGAACGTCGAGCGTGAGCCCGGATTGAGAGCAGAGACCGTCGATTGATTCCCTCGTCAGGGATGTGGAGGATTTTATGAAACTCATGAAAACCCGCAGGGCGACACTGTCGCTCCCGCTCGGCACTGCGGCCATTCTTATGCTGGCTGCCTTGGCAGCGAATTTAAGCGCGTTCGACGATAAGGAAAAGGAGAAACGACCAGCGCCGGCCCATGCGGCTCCCCCGGCACACAATAGCCAGGCGCGACCCGCTGAGGCCGCCCCGAACCGCGCTGCCGCTCCCAGCTACACTCCGCCAGCCAGGCAGGAGCGCGTCCCAGCAAACACTCCACCGCCTCGCCAGGAATCCAGCCCAAGCTACAATCCGCCGCCGCGGCAGGTGTCCAGTCCTAGCTACAATCCGCCTCCCCGGCAGGACCGGAATCCCGCGTACAATCCTCCGAGCCGCCAGGAATCGACTCCGGGCTACAACCCGCCGGCCAGGCAGGAATCCAGTCCCGGCTACAACCAACCCTCCAATCGGCCTCCGGCCAACTACACCCCGAATAACTCAGGTCCGCAGTATAATCAACCGGGCTCAAATGCCCCCGCGAGCACCGGCGGCTGGCGCCAGGTTGACCGGAATAACCAGAACGGCGCGCCGACGCGCGGTCCAGGAAATCAGCCCGGCCCGGCAGGTTCTAACAACTCCTGGGATCCGACTGGCTCGCAGAACCAGGCGGGACCCGCAGGATCGCGGAATCCGCAAGCGGGCGGAGGGGGAAGTTTCAGGCTGCCTCCCGGCCAGACGAATCGAAATCCAGACGGATCCACGATCCATGTAGCAACGGATGGAAGAACGATTCACATGGACCCGCGCGGACGCGTGACTGCGGTCGAAGTCCGGGGCGGAGGCCAGATCCACTACGCGCCAACCGGCCGGCCCGACCGCGTCGTGACGCAAAGCGGAGCCGTCATCACAACTCGCCCGGGTGGAGTGCGGCAGATCACCGTTGAACGTCCGGGAAAAGTCGTCGTTGTCACCAATCCGCGGGGCCAGGGCTACATCCAGCGGCCCTTCCAGGTTCGGGGCCACGAATACTACCAGCGGACCTATTACGTCGGTGGCAGACCCTACGTGAACGTCTACCGGCCCTACTACTACCACGGCGCCTACTATTCGTATTACATGCCGGTCCGCTACTACCGACCAGCTTATTATGGCTGGGCGTACTCCCCATGGGGCAGTCCGGTGATCTACAGCTGGGGCTGGGGCGGATCGCCCTGGTACGGCTACTATGGGCCGTATTTCGCGCCCTACCCGGTGTACCGCAGCCCTCTGTTCTGGCTGACTGATTTCTTCATCGCCGCGACCTTGGAATCAGCCTACGAGCAACGTGTGGCAGACCACGCCGCCAGGGAAGCCAGTTACGAAACCCAGGAGGCCATGCGACCCGAAGTCAAGCAGATGGTGGCCGACGAAGTCCAGCGTCAGCTCGCGGCCGAGCGAGCCGATAGCCAGAATCCCGGAGGCGTCTTACAGGATGCGCCGCGCGACACTCTGCCAGGCATCTTCAACGACGGCGCCAGCCACGCACTCGTGGTCCACAATCCCTTACAAGTCGACGATGGGGCCTTTGGGTGCGCTCTGACCGAAGGCGACGTGATCGGATTTGAAGGCAACCTGACGCCGGGCGTTGAAACCGCCAGTTCCCGCGTATTGGCCAGCCGCGGACGGGACTGCCCCACCGGCAGCACCGTGGCCGTCCCGCTACAGGATCTATTGGACATGCAGAACCACCTTCGCGAGACCATCGACCGGGGACTCGGAGAACTGCAGTCCAAAGCTGGACACGGGGGCCTACCCGCGGCTCCCCCGCAGGCCATGGGCGCGCCGATCCAGTCCCCGTTGGGCTCCGCCGTGCCTGATGCCGACCCGGACGCCGCGACCGAATTGAGCCGGCAGGCTCAGGAAGCGGCTCAAGGAGAGCAGGCGGTTCTCAATGACGCTCCACCGCTTGACAGCGGCGGCGGGCTCGGCAATGCCAACGAAGCGCAGCCCCCCACTGTCTCGCTCGGCATGACCACATCCCAGGTTCAGTCGATTCTGGGCCAACCGCGTCGCGTCGTCGACCTGGGGCAAAAAAAGATGTTCATCTACGACGACATGAAGGTCATCTTCATGGACGGCCGCGTGAGCGACGTACAGTAGAGCCCGGATGCGCATCTGAAGCGCACGAGAGCCCCGGAGACTGGCCAATCCGCCGGCCCCCGGGGCTCTCCTTTTCAGGCCTCAACGCAGTAGAGTTCTCGTCCCCGGCCGACCCTAATCTCGTATAACATACGAGCATGTCATCCGACCGTGAGCGTACTTCTTCTCAGGTCTCCCGTCGAGATCTCCTTTGGACGACTGTAGCCGGTACAGGCGCGGCACTTGCCGCTATAAACCAGAATGCTCCCGCGGCGCCGCCTCCAGCTCAGCACCGCTCGGTGACGGGCATGCCTTTCGAGGCCAAAGAGAAGGTGCGCATGGCGCTGGTCGGCTGCGGCGGCCGCGGTGGCGGCATGTTGAGCGACTATCTGGGCGTCGAGAATCTTGAAGTTACGGCCGTTTGCGATCTCGTGCCGGAGCACGCCCAGAAGGCGCAAGCCACCGTGGAACGCGCCGGCCGCAAGCCACCGGCCATTTACTCCGGTACCGAACATGAATTCGAGAAGCTGATGCGGCGCGACGATGTGGACTTCGCCTATATCGCGTCGCCCTGGGACTGGCACGTTCCGATGGCTGTTTCGGCCATGGAAAACGGGAAGCATGCCTTCGTGGAAGTGCCGGCCGCCACGACGCTCGAGGATTGCTGGAAGCTGGTCGAAACTTCGGAGAAAACCCGCCGCCATTGCATCATGCTCGAAAACTGCTGCTATGGCGAGAACGAGTTGCTGGTGCTTAACATGGTGCGGGCGGGACTCTTCGGCGATCTGCTGCACGGCGAGGGCGCGTACTTACACGACCTGCGCCGCATCCTCAACGAGGGCCGTAGCGAAGGCCTGTGGCGACGACTCCCCCACCTGACCCACAACGGCAATCTCTATCCGACCCACGGGCTCGGTCCCGTTGCGAATTACATGGGCATCAACCGGGGCGATCGCTTCGACTACCTGGTTTCCATGAGTTCGCCGCAGCGCGGCCTGGATGCATGGCGCGAGGCCAACGTACCCAAGGACAGTCCGAGGTGGAAAGAGAAATACATCTGCGGCGACCGCAATACCTCGCTGATCAAGACTGCAAACGGACTGACCATCACACTGGTGCACGACGTGGTGAACGCGCAGCCCTATGACCGCCTCAATCTGATCCAGGGCGTGAAAGGCATCTTCCGCGATTATCCGGCGCGCATTTATTTCGATGGCGCCGAGAAGGACGAGTTCAAGCCTGTCGATCAGTACAAAGAGCAGTACAGCCACAGGCTGTGGAAGTTGCAGGGTGAGCAGGCCCAAAAGCTGGGCGGCCATGGAGGCATGGACTTCCTGATGGTTTACCGTCTGGTGGAATGCATGAAACAGGGCATCGCGCCGGATATGGACGTCTACGATGCGGCCGCCTGGAGCGCTCCGGGGCCGCTGAGCGAAGCTTCCGTGAAACAGGGCAGCGCTCCGGTGAAGTTCCCGGACTTTACGCGCGGACGCTGGAAAGAAAAGCGCGCCAACCTGGCGTAACCGCCGCGATTCACCCCGCAAGCCCTGGAAGGCGGTGGCTCCGATGCGGATCGGGGCCACAATCGTCAGGGGCTTGTGGCCCGACTCTCACCGTCCCCGCCGGATATTATGCGGGCAAGAGGAGCGTTAATCTCGATAGGATGTCTCAGAGGAGCCTATCCAGTGTTTGATCTCACAGAGCACCCCCATCGCCGCTACAATCCTCTTACCGGTGAATGGGTGCTGGTATCGCCGCACCGCACCAAACGGCCTTGGCAGGGACAGGTTGAAAGGGTCTCAGCCCAGAAGACGCAGCCGTATGACGCGAAATGTTACCTCTGCCCCGGAAACTCGCGCGCGGGCAAACTCCAGAACCCGAAGTACGAGTCGACCTTCGTGTTCGACAACGACTTCGCCGCGCTACTGCCCGACACGCCGCCAGGTTCTTTTGAGGCCGGCGGCTTGCTGCGCGCTGAATCCCAGTCGGGTGTATGCAAAGTGGTCTGCTTCTCGCCCCGGCATGACCTGACCATCGCGGAGATGGAGGTTGCCGACATCCGCAAGGTCGTCGATACCTGGGCCGAGCAATTCTCAGAGTTGATCGTGCGGCCCGGCATCGGCTACGTGCAGATTTTCGAGAATCGGGGCGAGATGATGGGCTGTAGCAACCCGCACCCGCATTGCCAGATCTGGGCTCCATCAACGATCCCCAACGAACCGGCCAAGGAACACGCCACCCAGGAAGCCTTCTTCAAAGCACACGGCAAAACGCTGCTCTCGGACTACGTCGAGTTGGAGTTGGACCTCGGCGAGCGAATCGTTGCTTTGAACGACGCATTCCTCGCTGTGGTGCCGTTTTGGGCCGTGTGGCCGTTCGAAGTGATGGTGATCGCGCGGCGTCCGGTAACCGGTATCGACCAACTGACTGGTGCGGAACGCAGCGCATTCGCGGACGTGATGAGGCGCGTCACGACGGGCTATGACAATCTCTTCGAGATCTCGTTCCCGTACACCATGGGCCTGCACCAGCGTCCTGCAGGCGGCGAACACCCGTTCTGGCACTTCCACGCCCACTACTACCCGCCGCTGCTGCGCTCGGCAACGGTGAAAAAGTTCATGGTTGGATATGAAATGCTGGCAACGCCGCAGCGCGACATCACGCCCGAGGCCGCGGCGGAGCGGCTTCGCGATGCGGGCGGCGTGCATTATCGCAACAGGTAGTTAGCGGCTGCATGACCCCGGTGGTTTAAAGAAAGGCGAATGCAATGTTCCGTAGGATGATTCTACTCGGGCTCGCGCTCTCGGCGAGCATGCTGGCGCAGGACTTTGCGTTGAAGAGCGGCGATCGCGTCGTCTTCTACGGCGATTCGATCACCGACCAACGGCTGTATTCGGTCTTCACCGAGACCTTTGTGCACACCCGCTATCCGAAGCTCGACGTCAGCTTCGTGCACTCGGGCGTGGGCGGCGACCGAGTCACGGGTGGCTGGGCCGGTCCCGTGGAACTGCGCCTAAAGCGCGACGTAGAGCCCTATAAGCCGACGATGGTGACCATCATGCTCGGCATGAACGACGGCGACTACCACCCGTTCGAGCAAGCCACGATGGACCGCTACACCAGCGGCTACGAACGACTGATCCAACTGATGAAGCAGACGGCTCCCGGCGCTCGCATCACGCTGATTCAGCCCTCGCCCTACGACGAAGTTACACGCCCGCCCATGAAGCACGGCAGCTACAACGCCTCACTGCTGCGGATGAGCGAGTTCCTGGAGACGCTCGCCGCACGTGAGCATTTGCTGCTGGCGGATTTCAACATCCCCGTGGTGAAGATGCTCGACAAAGCGAACGCGGAGGACTTCGAGATCGCGCAGAAGATCATCCCCGATCGCGTGCATCCTGGCAACTCCGGGCACTTGATCATGGCCGAGCAATTGTGGAAAGCGTGGCACGCCGACGGCGTAGTTTCGAGCGTCGAAATCGATGCGGCTGGCGGGACCGGAAAAGCTACTACAAAGACGGCGAAGGCGGGCATTACTGATCTTCAACTGGGCGACGCACTGACTTGGACGTCTACCGAGGAATCCTTGCCGATGCCTGTCGATATGAGCGATCCACCGACCGACCTGGCATTGCGTTCGGCCCGCTTCAATGAGGACTTCAACAACGAGTTGCTGAGGGTTCCGGGATTGAATGCCGGCTACTGGGCGCTGCGCATCGACCGTCAGCAGATAAAGGTCTTCACGGCTGAGGACTTGAGAGCTGGCGTAAACCTTGCGACGCTGCAGACGCCAATGTGGAAGCAGGCGCGCGCCGTGCAGGAGCTGGTGCAGCGCAGAGCCGAAGTTCATAACGTTCGCTGGCGCTCGATCGAGGTGCCGCTCGCTGACTACAAACTCGGGCAGGCTGCTCCGGCCATGGCCGCGCTGGACGCATTGGACCAGGAACTGGCCGTGCGAATTGCCACCGAAGCGCAGCCCAAGCCGCACCGCTTCGATCTTGCGAGCGTTCCCGCGGAGGCCGCGAACATTCCCGCCGGTTTCACGCCGATCTTTAATGGTAAAGACCTCTCGGGCTGGCACGTCAGCCAGACGAATCACCACGGCAATTCCAAGGGCTGGACCGTGGAGCACGGCATTCTTACCGGCGCGCAGGACCGGCCCGGCCACGGCGGTATACTGGTCACCGACAAGAGCTACAAGAATTACGAGATCTACCTCGAAGTGAACCCCGATTGGGGTTGCGACGGAGGGCTGTTCTTACGTTCCACAGAAGCCGGGGAAGCCTACCAGGTGATGATCGACTATCTGCCTGAGGGGTCGGTCGGCGGAATTTATGGAGAGAGCCTGAAGGACGTGGCCGGCTTCGCAGCGCCCGGTTGGCAGCAGCATTGGAAGAAGGGCGAGTGGAACACGATTCGTGCCCGCATTGAGGGCGACATCCCCCACATCACTGTGTGGCTGAACGGCGACCGGATCACGAATTGGAGCGACACGGCGAATCACCTGCCCGGCGGCGCGGTCGATGGCCGCATCGCCGTGCAGGTGCACATGGGCAATCGCTGGATTGAGGGCGGCAAACACCGCTTCCGCAACATCGCCATCCGCGAGTTGTGAGAACTCAAAGAGAATCGCAAGGGGGCCAAGGGAGCATGCCCGTGGGCCTGATTGAATAGGAGTGCTGAATCAGCGCTGAATGCGAGCCGAGCCGCCTTGGGCGAAAGCACGCACCTGTTCGACGGTGGCCATGGTGGTGTCACCGGGAAAAGTCGTCAGCAGTGCGCCGTGGGCCCAACCGAGATTCACCGCTTCTTGCGGCGTTTCGCCGGTCAGCAACCCGTAAATAAAGCCCGAAGCGTAACCGTCGCCGCCGCCGACGCGGTCAAGCACGTCGAGTTCGGCTGTCGGCGTCACGTAGGTTTTCCCGTCGATCCATGCCACCGCGCCCCAGGCGTGGCGGTTGGTGGACTTCACTTCGCGCAGCGTGGTGGCAACGATCTTCACCTTCGGGTATTTCGCCACGACGCTGTCGATCATGCCGAAGAACACGCTCGGATCGAGCTTCGATTTCGCGGCGACTTCCGGTCCGGGGATGCCAAGGCCTTTCTGCAGATCCTCCTCGTTGCCGACCAGCACATCGACGTGTTCGACAATGCGCGCAATCACGCTCAGCGCCTTCCCGTGGCCGCCCCAGATATTCCACAGCTTCTCGCGGTAGTTGAGGTCGAAGGACGTCACCGCGCCGGCCCCCTTGGCGGCTTTCATGCCCTCGATGATGAGTTCGCCAGTGGACTCCGAAAGTGCTGCGAAAATGCCGCCCGAATGGAACCACTTGACGCCTCCTGCGAAGATCGAAGGCCAATCGAAATCGCCAGGTTTTAACTGCGCAGCCGCTTCGTTGCAGCGGTTGTAGAACACCACTGGAGCGCGCACGCCGTGGCCGCGGTCGGAATAGACCGCCGCCATATTGGGACCGTTCACGCCGTTGTGTTTGAAACGCTTGTAGAAGGGCTTGACGCCCATAGCGCGGACCCGCTCGGCGATCAGGTCGCCGACGGGATAGTCGACGATCGCGCTGGCGATGCCAGTGCTGAGGCGGAAGCAATCCGACAGGTTCGCGGCGACGTTGAACTCGCCGCCGCTGACGTGGATCTGGCACTCGTGGGCCTTGCGAAAAGGAATGATGCCGGGGTCCAGGCGATGCACCAGCGCGCCTAGGCTCACCAGATCGAGCGCCGCTTCCTGCTTGATATTCAATCCGTATTGCATGAGTACTCCGTGGATGATGCTGGGCGGGGTTGGATGGCCCGGTGCGTCTGTCCGTAGCCGCCCCACCCAACAGCTAGACCGTGTAAGTCGTCGAAGACACGCGCCCGCCTCGTCCGGTCCAGTTGGTGTGGAAGAACTTGCCGCGCGGCTGATCGACGCGCTCGTAGGTGTGCGCGCCAAAATAGTCGCGCTGCGCCTGCAGCAGGTTCGCCGGCAGGCGGGCGGTCCGGTATCCGTCAAAGAACGCCAGCGCCGTGTTGAACGCCGGGGTCGGCACTCCAAACTGGATCGCGCTGATGATGCCGTTTCTCCAGGAGGCCTGGTACTTCAGTAGCGTCGAGGAGAAGAAGTCGTCCAACAGCAGGTTCTCAAGCTGCGGGTTCTTGTCGAACGCGGCTTTGATCTTACCGAGGAACCGGCTGCGGATGATGCAGCCTCCGCGCCACATCAGGGCGATGCCGCCGAAATTGAGATTCCACTTGTACTCCTTCGCGGCCTCGCGCAGCAGCATGTAGCCCTGCGCATACGAGATCATCTTGGAGCAATAGAGCGCACGGCGCACGTCCTCGATAAAGGCTGTGCGATCGGCCGGGCGGGCAGGCACCGGGCCCGAGAGGATCTTCGAAGCTTCGACCCGCTCGTCCTTCATGGCCGAGAGGCAGCGGGAGTAAACAGCCTCGCCGATCAGCGTCACCGGTACCCCGAGGTCCAGCGAACTGACGCCAGTCCACTTGCCGGTGCCCTTTTGGCCCGCGGTATCGAGGATCTGATCCACGACCGCCCCACCGTCGTCGTCCTTCTTTCCGAAGATGTCGCGCGTGATCTCGATCAGGTAGCTGTCGAGTTCGCCCTGGTTCCACTCGGCGAAAACGTCGTGTAGCTCGTCCGCGGTCAGGCCCAGGGCGTCTTTCAGCAGTTGATAGGCCTCGCAGATCAGCTGCATGTCGCCGTATTCGATGCCGTTGTGGACCATCTTGACGTAGTGGCCCGCGCCGTTCTCGCCAACCCACTCGCAGCACGGCGAACCGTCTTCAACCTTGGCGGCGATGGACTGGAAGATCTCCTTCACGTGCGGCCAAGCGGCCGGATTCCCACCGGGCATGATGGACGGGCCGCGGCGCGCACCCTCTTCCCCGCCGGAGACGCCGGTGCCAATGAATAGAATGCCCTTCGCGGCCAGTTCCTGCGTGCGCCGGGTGGAGTCGGGGAAGTGCGAGTTGCCGCCGTCGATGATGATGTCGCCGGCCTCCAGATGTGGCACCAGTTGGCCGATCATGTCGTCCACCGTGGCGCCTGCTTTAACCATCAACATCACGCGCCTCGGGCGCTTCAGCAGAGCGGCGAGTTCTTCGATGGAGTGCGCGCCTACAACCTGCGTGCCCTTGGCCTCGTCGTTGATGAAGTCGTCAACCTTGGAGACGGTCCGATTGAAGACCGCGACCTTGTAGCCATGGTCATTCATATTCAGCACGAGGTTTTGGCCCATCACGGCTAGGCCGATAAGACCGATATCGCAAGTTGCTTCTGGCATAAACACTCCCTCTGGAATTGGTGCGCGAACTCCCGTTTTCGCAGGGCCGCGAGTACCTGCCCTCCAGTTCAGCGCGACAGCAGACGCGGAAGATGAAAAGGCCATCCCACGCCACTGCCGGCCGGTTTTCACCGGGCGGGCGATAGCGCCTTTATTCTAGCGAGAAACGGGTGTGCGGCATTAGTAGCCCGGTTCCAGATCACCTGCCCGTCACTGGCGAGCGCTCGCGGTTTCTCAAGAGGCGCTCTGGAACGGGCGCGGACGTAGACCGTCACGGTCGCGGTTCGCCCCAGTTCGTCGTAGAGCGGACGCCACGCCGCCAAACCCGTTGGCGGGTTGAAGACAGCGAGCTGTCCGTTGATCGGGCCCAACCCATCCAGAATCCACATGGGCGGTTTGCTCAAGAGCAGCACCTCGCGGTTGTGTCGGGAGAGTTCGGGGAAGGTCTGGCGGCTGTCCGTGAGATGGCGGTCCGCTAGCACCCCGCTCAAGGGTTGCGAGTCGAGGAAGCGCGTGCCCGGCGTGAGTCCCGCCAGGGCGTAGAGTTCCGGCCGGTAGCCCCACACCAATGCGCTCCGGTCCAGCCTCGGATTAGCGGCGACCAGTAGCGCGGCACGGCGGGAGTCTTGGAACAGGGCCAAGTCGCGGGAGGCGTGCGGCAGCCCCTGAAGCGATTCTGCGGCAAGTTGAATCGACGCTGGCAGGAACCGAACCAACGGGATGGCGAGAAGCGTCACCAAGGCGGTGCGCCAGCGCGGCGGTGCGAGCGAAAATCCGCGCGCGGCGGGCAGGGCCACCGCCGGCAGAAGTTGGAAGAAGTAGCGCGGGAAGAAGCGCCAGCCCATCCACGCCGACCCCAGGCTAATGACGATCCAGCCCAGCAGGCGCCAGCGCCGGTCCCGCTCGCGGATGAGCGCACAGGCCGAAGCAGCGACGATCGCAGCATGGAACCCAGACCAATTGAGTGTGCGGCGTAGGCCCTCGACGGCCGGGTGGGCGAGCGGAGTATCCCGCGAATAGGCCGCTCCCCAGATCCACACTTGCCGCCAGTGGTCCAGCAGGCTGCCCTGAGCCGCCATCGAGCCCGCAAGCACCGCCACGGGCACCGCAAAGCCGGCCAGAACCCTCGGCGCCTCCCTCCAATGCCAGAGCAGGCAGACCAGCAGGATGAGCAGCGCCTTGCCGTTGAAGCCCAGCGCGATGCCGCAGAATACTCCAGCAAACACGGGCTGCCCGGCCGCGATTGCGCCCATCGCTAGAAGGTGAAAAGGCAGGGCGAGGAGGTCCGGCGTCAACGCCATCACCGCCGCGGGGAAGTCGAAGGTCAGGAAGAAGGCCGTGAGGACTGCAGCCCAACCGGCAGCCGCGCACTCGCGCCCCCAGAGCTGCCTAGCCGCGCGCCACGCCGCCCAAGCTGCGAATGTAACGAACAGCGCACTAGCCAAGCGCAGCGGCCAGCCCATTGCGGCGTTGAACAGAGCATAGAAACCAGGGAATAGCGGCGGCTTGTCGAACCAGATGTCACGGTAGAGCGTCTTGCCCGAAAGCATCGCCCGCGCGGCCGCCATGGGGTAGGCTTCCTCCACCCACAACACGCCCGAATGGCAGAAGCGAAGGGCGGCAAGGCCCGCCACGACGGCGCAGACCAGCCGCTTGTCCAGCGGTGAACTTGGCCCTCGATCTGGCTGAGGTGATCGCATCGACGCTTGCCTGGATCGCAGCGCGATCCGCACAGGCGATTCTCGCATAACCGCAGCGGGCTATAGCGCGGGCCGCTATGCTAGTGAGCGTGGAAAGTCTTGCAATACCGGCGGTTTCCGCCCGAACCGGCACAGAACGCTAATGGCGGAATGTCAGGCTTCCGATTCCGACGCCGGCTTGCGGCTGGACCAGTTCCTTGCCATGCGCTTGCCGGAGTACAGCCGCGCTCGGCTTCAGGGCTGGATTGAAGCAGGGCGAGTCAAGCTGAACGGCAAGCCTGCGGGCAAAGCATCGCTGAAGCTAAGGGGCGGAGAGCGCATCGAAGTCGAGCCGGCGGAGTTGACGCCCCTGCACGCATTCGCCGAACAGATCCCGCTGGAAATCCTCTACGAAGACAACGATCTTGTGGCCGTGAACAAGCCCGCCGGATTGGTGGTTCATGCGGGTGCAGGGCGGGCATCAGGCACTCTCGTGAATGCTCTGCTACACCATTTCAAAAGCCTGTCAAGCGTGGGCGGCGACCTGCGTCCGGGCATCGTGCACCGGCTGGACAAGGGGACCAGCGGCATCATTCTGGTCGCGCGCACCGACGCGGCGCACCGCAGCCTGGCGGCGCAATTTGCCAACCGGACCGTTGAAAAGACGTATCTCGCGCTGGTGCAGGGCAAGCCCGAAAGCGACCGGGGAAGCATCGATCTGCCGATCTCCCGCGATCCCGAACGGCGTACCCGCATGACAGCGCGGCTGGCCTCCGGCCGCCACGCCCACACCGAATACCGGGTGCTGGAGCGGTACGCGAAGTTCAGTTTGCTCGAAGTGCTGATTGGTACCGGGCGCACGCACCAGATCCGCGTCCACCTCGCGGCGGTGGGTCATCCGGTGGCGGGCGATTCCCTATACGGCGCTGCCGCGCAGCCCGACCTGGATCGTCCCTGGCTCCACGCATTACGCGTTCGCTTCGCATCGCCATCCACCGGGGAGCGGCTCAGCCTAGAGGCCCCCGTCACACCCGAACTGCTGGCTTGGAAGGCGCGTCTATCAAGCTAGAATGAGGGTCAGCATGAGTGCATCTTCTTCGCGCAGGAATTTTCTCGCCGGTTTGGCTGGCTCCATGGCGGTGGCCCGGCACTCGGCAGGGGCGTGGCAGGAGCCCCCGATCGATCGATCGCAGACCATCAGCCTCGACGTCACCCGCGTCAACATCCTGTTCACGGTTGCCGATAAGAAGGGCCGCTTCGTCAACAATCTTCTGAAGCAGGATCTGGAGATTTTGGAGCTGAAGAAGAAGCAGACCATTCTGGAGTTCACTGCCGAGAGCGAGCTCCCGCTACGCATCGCGATCCTGGTGGACACCAGCAACAGTATCCGCGCCCGCTTCCGTTTCGAGATCGAGGCAGCGCGAGCGTTTCTCGAAAGTGTGATCCGCAAGGGACGCGACAAAGCGTTGGTCTACAGCTTCGATACCGACGCGGAACTGATCCAGGACTTCACTGACGACACGGAGTTGCTCGGCAACAAGCTGCGCGATCTGCGGCCTGGCGGCGGTACGGCGCTCTACGACGCTATCTACGCTGCTTGCCGCGACAGGATGATGCTCGACCGCCCTATGCACAATTTCCGCCGGGCCATGATCATCATCGGCGATGGAGAAGACAACGCCAGCCGCCTGACGCGCGACCAGGCCATGGAATACGCTCAGCGCACCGACGTGGTGATCTTCGCCATCTCGACCAACAACAGTGGAACCTTGCGCGACCAGACCGCCGAGCGCATGCCGCACCAGCCGAGCGATGGCGATAAGGTTCTGCAATACCTCACGAAAGAAACCGGCGGCCTGACTTACTACCCGTTCCGCGCGCAAGACCTCGAACAGGATTTCGAGAACATCGCCAACGAACTCCGCAGCCAGTACAGCATCTTGTTCCGTCCGGAGCCCTTGAAGACCGACGGACGCTACCACCCGGTCGAAGTGCGGATTCCACGCCGGGGTGATCTGGTGGTGCGCGCCCGCAAGGGATACTACGCCCCGAAGGAATAGCTGAGCCCGTTCCAAGGGTAGCCACTGACTCCACTTGCGGCCGCGTCCGCTGGAGCGTAGCCTGAGTAATCCTCGTGTCTGCTGATGCCGCAGGTCCATATCTCGCGCCGGAGGTTAGGGTCATGTCCCAGATTGCACCGAGCAGGATTCAACGGGCTGCCGCTGCCGCCGCATTGGTCGCCGGCGCCTGGTGGGGACTGCGCGTTGCTCTGCCGGAGCCACAGGGACTAGCGGCTCGCGCGAGCGAGTTCTCCTCCGCCCGGGCGATGAAGCATGTCCGCGCCATCACGGCGAAGCCGCACCCTGCAGGCTCGCCGGAAGCGGCTGCCGTACGGGACTACATCCTGACGGAACTCAGCCTTCGCGGCTTGGAGACGGAGGTCCAGCGCGGGTCTGGCCTTTACCAGCGCGGCTCGTTCGTATTCGCCGGGAAGACCGAGAATATCGTAGCGCGCATGAAGGGCTACGGCAGCGGACGGGCGGTGCTGGTGGCTTGCCACTACGACTCGGTTCGTTCCGGTCCGGGCGCCGGCGATGACGGGCACGGAGTCGGCGTGCTGCTGGAGACGGCCCGCGCGCTGAATGCTGGCGCGACGTTGAAGAACGACGTCATCTTCCTATTCGACGTGGAAGAGACGGGGATGACCGGCGCAGACGCGTTCGCACGCTCCCACCCGTGGCGGAAGGACATCGACGTAGTGTTGAACTTCGAGGCTCGCGGGACGCGCGGCCCGGACTTCATGTTTCAGACCAGCGCCGGCAACGGCGGTTTGATCCGTGAGTTCGCCGCTGCCGCGCCTTATCCCGTCGCAACCTCGCTCACTTACGAGATTTACAAACGCCTGCCCAACGACACCGACATGAGTGTCTTCAGGCGCTACGGTTACGCTGGCCTCGACTTCGCGTTCATCGACAACGTGCTCGCCTACCATACGGCCTTCGACGACGCCGCGCATCTCGACCCGGCTACTCTGCAACATGCTGGTAGTTATGCTCTTTCGCTAGCGCGCCGCTTCGGGGACGCCGACCTGCCTCGACTGCGCCAGCCTCAAAGCGATGCCGTGTACTTCTCGGCTGTGGGCAACTTTTACCGCTACCCGGCCCGGGCTGGTATCGGATTTGCCGCCGCCAGCTTGCTGTTGCTTGGGTTCGCCCTCAGGAGGCTGTTGAGAAGCGGTGCCGTAACGCTTAAGGGGACAACTACCTGCGCTGCGGTATGCTTGGGCGCGGCAGTCGTCGCCGCAATCGGCTCGGGCTGGGTCTGGCAGGCGATCTGTCTTGTTCACCCCGCCTACCGTAGCTTTCCCCAGAACGACCTCTACGCGCGCAATTGGTACGTGGTGGTCTACTTCGCATTGGCTGCGGTGCTTTGGCTTAGTGGGCTGCGGTTCGCTCGCCGCCGCACCAGCGCGGAGGCCTTCGCGGCGGGCGGACTGCTGCTGAACGCCTGCCTTTTGATTGGCCTCACCGCGTTCCTGCCAGGCGGGTCCTACATCCTCGTTTGGCCCGTCGTGGGTGGAACGCTCGCACTGCTGGCTGGACGCCGCTGGCCCCTGCTGGGTGCGGTGTTCTGCCTCCCCGCGCTGTGTCTGATCTTCCAATTCGCTTGCTTCGGCTTCACCGGTTTGATGATGCAGTCGGCGGGACTATCAAGCGCGCTTTTCGTTTTGACTTTGGCCGTCTGCGGGATGCCGGTCGCGGCGATTGTCGGAGAGCGTCCGATGCGTTGGATCGCCTTGCTGGGCGGCGTTGTTCTGCTTGCTTTGGTGGGCGGAGCGTGGGCGAATCGGTTCGACGCTGCTCATCCCCTCCAGGACGACGTCTCCTACGTTGTTGACGCCGACCGGGGGATGACCTGGTGGGTCAGCCGCACTGATGGGATGGACCCCTGGTTGCGCCAGTTTCTCGGCAACTCACCCCAGCGTGTGCACCACTGGTACGAGTTGTCCGGCTCGGTTCAGCGCGCGCCGGCTCCGCGAGTTGATGTGCCCGCCCCCGTCGTCACCGTAACCGGGGACAAAAGCGGCAATAGCCGGCGGAGCGTCGACTTGAAAATTGTTTCGCGCCGGGCAGCCACCGTTTTTTTCGTTCAGGTGCTGAACCCGGAAGACCTGATCCGCGGGTCTGTGGAAGGCATCCCATGGCGCAAGAACGGACCGCCTTCAGACCGATCGGGTTGGGCCGGACTGCCGACCGTGGAGTACACAGCACCCGGCCCTGAAGGCGCCGCACTGGGATTCGAGGTCAGTGCCGGAGCGAAACTTCGAGTACGGGTGTTCGAGCCGGTGCTGGGGTTGCCCCGCGGTCCCGAGTTCCACTGGTTGTGGCGAGGGCCGGGCCTGTTGGCGGCGCCGGCGCACCCGTTCAGCGACGACACTGTCGTCGTGCAGAGCTTCGAGTTTTAGACCGCAGTGGGGCGGTTCTCCGAGCCGCACGGGCGCTCCAGCGCCCGCATACCAACCATTTCGGACCCGGAAGCGCCGCCCGCAGTGGGCTAGCGGGAGTTTACTGCCAGGCGCCCGCGCACAAGTGCAAGTGGTTTTCAGTGAAGGGGTTACCAGCGAGAGTTTGTATTACCCACGCAGGGTACTACGGAGTTCGTCCAACC
>Ga0118677_10003238_pt1 | contig 31178 bp, 25 predicted proteins | sample AliMusrvi5mmetaG_FD_86154 | JGI IMG/M metagenome (GOLD analysis project Ga0118677, IMG submission 86154) | reverse complement strand
ATACAATATGAAGATATATTTATATAAAATGAACTTAAGATCGAAGAATCCACCAACTTAGATGGGGGACTTGAAATGCAACTATTTGGGGCCAAAGTCGCGATTTTCTTGTCTTTCCATGCGTTCTTGTTTTTATTGGTAAATGACATACTTCTTTATTTTACTTCTTCAAGACGTATTGTATCTGCAAAAATTTGATTGCGGTTTTTAACTTTAAATTTTCCCCAGAGTTGTGAAATCGACAGTTTTGGTGGAATACTGATTTTCAAATGAATACGGTCGATTTGAATATTCATCTCCGCGCTCTTATATGATTTCCAATTCCCATCATTTGAATATCTTTAGTTAACAATTCCTTGACAAGACCTTCCAGAATACAGAAATATCATTCGGTTTTTATGGGCCCCAATAACAGATCTGACACTAAGCCTTCATAAATGGTATTTAATCGGAATCACATTATGCGCCTCAACGTTGATGCTGTTTTGCTTTATTCCGCTTAACATTAATTCATCCGGATTATTGGCTGCCGTTGTGTTTCTGTCACAGTTCGCAGCCACATTTGTAGTAAATCCGGTAGGTGGATTTGCCGCAATAACAGTCGCACGAGAAAAAATAGGAAGGGCTGGAGGATGGTACCAGGCTGGCAATCTTGGGGGTGCAGGATTAGGAGGTGGTGCTGGACTATGGCTTTCAAACCATTTCCCCTACCAGGTTGCAGTATTCACTTTATCTGCAGCAATGCTATGTTGTATTTTAGCATTATATGCAGTTCCGCAGGTTTATGCCGAAAAAGCAGGAAATCTGAAAGAAGGATTTAAAATCGTGGTGCATGATATTAAAGTTTTATTCCGCTCCCCTATCGCTCTTTTTACAACTGCGATGATCGTAGCACCTGTAGGCGTCGGAGCTGCAGCAAACATTTGGTCTTCCATTGCAACTGATTGGCATGCAACACCTGACACGGTTGCCTTGGTAACCGGATTATTAAGTGGTGTTGTTTGTACAGTTGGTTGTGTATTTGGCGGGTGGATTGCAGACAAAATGGGAAAGTGGTGGGCATTTTTTTGTTCCGGAACACTAATGGCTTCGGTAACTTTATTCATGAGCATTTTTGACTTAACCTCATCAAATTACGTGATTGGAGTATTGTTCTATGCTTTTATGATGGGTTTTGCAAATGCTTCCTTTTCTGCCGTAGTTCTGCATGCCATCGGAAAAGGTTTGGTTTCGACCAAATATGCATTACTTACTTCTATCAGCAATGTTGCCTCAGTTTATATGACAACATTTGACGGATGGATGCACGATTCATACAATATTAATGCGATGCTTGTCGGTGAAACAGTTTTAGGGTCAGGTGTCGTTGCGGTTTCTGTTTTGACATTGTACCTACCTGTTCAAGTTTGATAAAGCGGCACAGACAACAGATTGACTTATGTGAAGAATAAAACTCCTAATTCAAGCTCTACATTCTTAATGCATTACTACGTGTCATGGATTTGTCGGGAATCTTTTGACACTACGCTGCCATTTGGAATACTTAACCAAGCATAACTGACATTTGTTTGGTATGGATATTTACCATATTTTAGTAAATAAAAAAATACTGCCAGAAATTCATTATCACTTCCCTAAAAGATTGATCCAAATCGTTTATACGTCCATTTTGTTCCGCCAACGTTGCAACCTTTGTGAGCTTGCTAAATTCGGGTTCTATCAGTTTAAAATTTACGGCCTGCTTCCTTAGCCCAGTTGCCCCTGAAAATTATTTTCTGGTCATGGATTTTAAAGATGAACTTACCATATTGAACCGATATTCCGGCAGATGCGTTTACAACCCAGCAATTATCAGGGATAGGGAAGAAATTTTCAGAAATAATTATCTTTTTATCCAGCTGATCCTTAACGGAAACAGTTGCCTGTGCCCCTACTTCCCACCCGAGATGTGTATTGAAACTAATTTTTAAATCGTTGAGTAATTTAAAATTTTCAAGTGTTTCTATTTGGGTTTTCACACTCGCTATTTTACTTTCATTTAAATCTTTTCCGGGAGTTACCTCGATGGTCAGCTTTGGAAGTTCGAAAGACGTCTTTGAAGCGAGGATCAAAATGGATTCGCTTTTAATAATCTTATTGTCTTTATCGTAAAATTCAAAAGCAAGCTCCATATCCTGTACTCCAACCGGATCAATGGCCAGTTGATCCGCAAAATAGCCTTCTGTGTTTATGTTTTTTGTATAGATTACCTTATCAAGCAGTTTTACCGCCACTTTTTTTACATCCTTGGCATTATAAAGTTCAAGTGGTATTGAGGTGCCAGTATAGATGGTGTTATTTTTAGGGCTGATTATCAGTACTTTCATATAATCGCGCATGGCAAACCATACAGGCCGGGGCGAACCGTATTTATCGTTCAGGTCGCTGTAACCCCAGAATCCAAACCATTCTTCAGGCTGATCCAAACCGTGATTATTTTTATCGCCGCCTTTCCACCAGCCATCAGCATAATAAAACGGGCACATACCCACTGCTCCGGCATCAATAAGGTCGCGATAATTGGCAATAACTCCTTCACTTTGTTGTTTGAGGGTATTGCCCCCATACCTGCCAAAGCCTTTATGTGAAACTGAATAACCAAATTCGGTGGTTATAAAAGGTTTATTGAGTCCGTTCAGTTCGTTCAAACCTTTGATATAATCCTTAAACCCCAATGTAGCCGTCTGGGCTTCTGAATGGTCGTAACAATTGTAGGCATACACATCAAAATAACTTTCATCCATATAATCACTGATCATGGCATTTGCAGAAAGTGTTACCGGAATTCCCGGGTGTTCCGTGTGAATAAGATCAATCAAGGTTTTCATCAGACCCACAAATGCCTTCCCTGTAACATGATATATGTGATCAGTCTGTGGCTCATTAATAACAAGATAGGTAATTATACAATCATAATTCCTTGCATAAGACGCAACTTTTTTCACCTTCTCAACACATTCTTTTACAAAAACAGGTTCACCATAATCTTTGTCAGGACTCACATCAATTCCCATAATCAGTTTGAGGCCCGATTCCTGAACAAGCTTTAATTGTGCTTCAGAATATTGACTCCAGGTTCTTATAGTATTATACCCACCTTCCCTGATCATTTTAAGGTCGTATTTAAATAGATCCAGATCATCAGATCTTACTCCTTCATAGGGATTTTGTCCCGGACGGGCACCAATTTCATAGCCGATTGCCTTGATAAAAAACCTCTGTCCGTTAAGGTAGTACCAATTATCTTTCAGTTCAATTTTAGTTTTTGAGAGGGCACAAACGGAGAAAGCAGAAGATACCAAAAGTACACTGATGAGCAATATCTTATTCATGGCTAATTGATATGTGTTAATTAAATTTGATTTCCGGAAGTATATTGACCTTTTACTGTTCCAAAACAACTAAGTATGACCTCAACTAAGCATTTGCCAGTTTGTAGTATAATCAAGGAGCGGCCACACAAAAATAATTGATTAAATTCAATTCCGGGAAATCCAAAGAACTTTATTCAGGAGTCATTCGTGATAGTTTTTCTATTATTATTTTTGAATATTTGTGATTTGCAATGAAAAATCAGTAAAAAGCAATATTATTTATATTAAACAGTTGATTTATAAAGCGATAACAAACAACCCCGAAAAGATAATGACTGTTTCGTGTAATCGCATTAAATCACGCTTTTTTGCACGGCCCTGAATAGCCGCATCAGGAATGATCACCATCCCGATAAAACCAAATTAATATTGCAGTATAGAATACAACTTAATTAATTCGGCTGCAACCCGGACCGTAAAGGATACTTTTCCCTCCGGATATCTTTTCCACCAGTATTTTGGTAGTGATGCGTTCCTTTAATGCCGCGACGTGAGAAATAACGCCGATCAGTTTACCATCCTGCCGCAGGCTTGCTAGTGTTGCAAGCGCTGTCTCGAGGGTATCTTCATCCAGGGTACCAAATCCCTCGTCCAGGAAAAGGGAATCCACCCGCACTCTCCGGCTTGCCATTTTAGACAGTCCAAGCGCGAGGGCCAGACTTACGATAAAAGACTCTCCCCCGGATAAATTCTTGGTTGAACGGATTTCACCCGACTGGTAATTATCCACCACATTTAAGTCAAGCGGCTGGTCTTTATCGCGGATCAGCAGGTAGCGGTCAGTGAGTTTCATCAATTGTAAGTTGGCATGAGCCACCATAATCTCAAAGGTAAGCCCCTGAGCGAAATTGCGGTATTTCTTCCCGTCAGCCGAGCCGATGAGGTTTGAGAGGGATTCCCACCGGGCATATTCAACCTTTTGGTTTTCAATCCGAGAGGTTATCTGTGCAAACCGCTCCCTGGCCTTCACATTATCTGTTAATTGCTGCATCATGGCACCTGTTTCCTTCATAACAGAAGCGAGCGATTCAGCCAGAGACTCCTGTCTTTTAATAAGATCATCCTTTGGCTCTTCGGTCTGATTCTTTGCAGATTCAAGTCTCAAACGATCTTCGCGGTCTCTTCTTCGAGTGGCAATATCTGCCTGACGGTCATCAAGTATTTTCGCCCTAAAGGTTAGCTCATTGCGTTTCTCCCTGGAAAGCCTGCAACGGTCAAAGGTCTCCTCGTCGTTAAATTCACTAATTTCAAGTGACTTACGAAACTCTTCCTCAGCTTTGTCCAGTTCAGTCTGCCGATTAGAAGTGCTTTTAATTAATTCTTCTATCCGGTTTTTCAATCCGCTTATCTCCTGTCCCAGCCGGTTTTTCAGACTGTCAGCATCTCTTTCCAGCTTTTCGGCAGCAGAAATCAGATTAGCCAGTCGTTTCTCTTCAACATCCGGACTTTTTGCCCCGTAAAGTTTTGTCCGTTCTGTCTCCAATCCTTCAAGTTCATGCCTGAAAGCCATGATTTCGGTAATTCTTATCTTAAGGGATTCACTGTCGGATTTAATCAGACTATTCAGGTTGTCAATTCCGCCAGCCATAACATCCATCTTGCCGGCGAGAGTTATCCTCTTTTGCTGTTGTTCCTGCCAGTCGTTTAGCCTTTTATCGAGTGCCGTTGACATCATTTCCGGATCTGAGTCCTGAATAACTTTAACCCTAAACTTCTGAAGCAAACCATTAAGTGTATTCAATAAATTAGCGGTATTTTCAAAGGCTGCTTTTTTATCCGTAGTTCGGGCGATTACTGCCTGTTCTCGCATCTCTTTATCTTTTCTTCTGTCCAGCAGATCCAGTTCTGCAGCGCCAAGTCTGAAACCGGCATCCTTCAAAGTGACATTGAGAGCTGACTGCTCCTCTTCGAGCCTTTCAACCTTTTCGATAAATTCTTTGAGCCGACTGATTTTATGTTCTGTTTCGGTCGGCACCGGAATATTTCCGTCTGCAAAAGGATGATGCAAGGAGCCGCACAAAGGACAAGGTTGATTGTCTGCCAACAGACTCCGTTCAGACTCCAGATCTGCAATTTTCATCTGATAGATTAACTCCTTGTTGAGATGATCGAGATCAACGCGGTACTCCCGAAGCATCCGTCCGTTTAAAAGCTGGCCGATAGTGAGCTGAACCTTTTGAATCTTCTCACTTTCTGCAGTAAGATCCTTCTTCAGATCCAGACACACCTTGTCCTGATCATTATACAACTGATCTGAAGACTTCAGCAGCTTCTCAATTTCTGCAAATTGAATTGCAGATTTCAGGTATTTTTCTTTTAGATCCTTCAGAGCTTTCAATTGAACCTTTATGCCTGTCAATTCCATGATCAGGTCACCATCGTTTTTGTTTGTGGTAAAATAGTTTTCAATCTGCGCAAGGCTCATCTTTGCCGCGGATATCCTGATTTGCAACAATTTCTTTTCCTCTATTTTCCTGATTTTAGAAAACAGAATTTCTTTATGACCGGACTTTGCTCTGGTCAGTGTCTGCCTCTTTTCGGTAATCCGGATATCAGTCTCACGGATTGTTTTTATCAGGGCTTGTTCTGAGGCAGCTTCCTGTTTTACCCCAGCCAGTGCATTGTTTGCCTCGGAGTGATTTTGCGCTGCAAGGATCATATTCCGTTCCTTTTCTGGCAGATCCAGGCGTCCGGCATTTAAAATTCCAAGTTCATCCTTTTGCAGATTTCTGGTTGAGGAAAGAGATGCATAAGCTCCTTCCAGCTCGGCCGCCTTAAGAGACTTTTGCAAGATTAACCGGTCAGTCTCAAAATTCAGCAAGTTAGCTGCATGAACACTGGCTTCAGAACTTATTGCCGCCAATTCATCCTGTAGTTTCTCTATCCCAATTAACCAAAGCACTGATGCTTCAATTGCGACTTTCTGTCTTTCAAGTTCCCTGGAATTATTTTTCCGCTCGTCCAAATCGAGGTTAATCCGACTCTCCTGTTCCTGATCCAGAATTAATATTCCGGCAGTCTCACTGTTTAATAGCTCAAGTTTGTTTTTCTCATCTTTTTTCCGATCAAAAGCGAGTTTTGATATTTTGCTATAGACCTGTGAACCTGTAATTTGCTCCAGGATTTCGGATCGGTCATCAGGATTGGCCTGTAAGAAGGCGGCAAATCCACCCTGAGCGAGCAGCATGGATTGGGTGAACCGGTCAAAATCCATCCCAGTCCGCTCCTCGATGGCAATTGCTACTGCCCTTAATTTCGATTCAATGATTTGGCCTGTTTTATTATCGGCAATTTCATGATTTGAGTCCTGTAGTTTTCCTGTTGACTTTTTTCCTGCTCTGCGTTGACTCCATGTACACCGGAACTGGCCTTTATGTGTTTCAAATACTACTTCAGAAAAACATTCCCCGGTGTGGCGCGACATAATCTCATTACTGGTTTTTGAAATCAGTCCAAGTCTGGGAGTCCGACCGTAAAGTGCAAGACAGATCGCATCCATGATGGTGGATTTGCCTGCTCCTGTCGGGCCGGAAATGGCAAAAATCCCGTCAGAGATATATTCCGGTACGGTAAAATCGATGGTCCACTCACCGACCAGAGAATTAAGATTTTTAAATCTGAGTTGCAGTATCTTCATTAACCTTTTTTATTCAGCATTAATATCGTCCCCCACCATTCCATTGACTATCTCCTCATACGCATGAACCAGCATTGTGCGCCCGGGCTCAGCCACTTCGTTCGCATCAAGGCAACGATGGAATACCTCCTGAGGATTAAGATCGTCGAGCGTTTCCTGGTCACCTATTCGTTCTATTCCTTTGACTGACTGTATTTTATTTTTAATCCGGAGGGCTTCCAGTTCTGTTCTGGCGATGGTTTCATAAACCAGATCATTAAGCGCAGAAAATGATTCTGATCCGGTATATTCAATTTCAAGCCAGGCAGAACTTCCTTCACTTTTCAATTCCTCCAGCTTCAGACAAATTTCCCCGGTATTCCCTGTAATTCGTCTTAGTTCCTGGAAACAAGGAATGGAATGTTCTGTAACTTCAGGGCTTCCCTGATCAAATTCCACCAAAATCACTTTTTTATTCTGCCCGCTTTCTCCAAAACTCATTGGAATCGGAGATCCGCAATACCTTTTCACATCCGATTCTCCGACCTTCTGGGCAGAATGCAAATGGCCCAAAGCCAGATAGTCGAAACATTCAGGAAATGCATTCACATTCACCCTTGCTTCACCTCCGACATATAATTCCCTGACTCCATCGCCTTCCGTGATACTCCCTCCTGTGGCAAAAAGGTGTCCCATCCCGATAATGGGTAAATGTTTAATTCCCTTTCGCCTGCTGACAGCAATCTTTCCGACAGCTTCGTAATGTTCTGAAATGCCAGATATTAGTTTACTGTTTTTATCCTCCATTTTTTCACCCAATTCAACGGTCCGGATATCTTTATCCCTCAGATAAGGAACAGCACAAATGATCGCTTCGGGAGTCTTATATTTATCATACAGGACAACAACCTCTTCTTCAGGAGAATCGGTTATAGCCCCAACCACGTGGACATTAAAATAGCGGAGTAAATCCTTTGGGGCATTCAGAAATGATGGCGAATCGTGATTCCCGCCGGTTATTACCATATGTCGGCAGCACGTTAATGACACCTTAGTAAGAAACTGATAATAAAGCTCCTGCGCTCGGTTTCCGGGGGTTGTTGTATCGAAAATGTCGCCTGCAACAAGTAAAACATCGATCCTTTGCTCCTGAATAAATTCAGCCAGCCAATCCAGAAATTTCTCAAATTCCTCATAGCGTTTATGGTCATAAAGTGAGCGGCCCAGATGCCAGTCCGAAGTGTGGAGTATCTTCAATTTAGGAAAATTCATATGCTGGTTGATGTTAGGGGCACAAAATTAAGAGGATGGTTGAATTGTAAAATTTGCAGAACTGAATTAATGACAATATCGACCAAAGATACAAATAGTAAAAATAGGCGGTGATAAAATTGAAGCGGATCTTTCGCTCCTCACTGACAAAACTTGTCCTGGCAAAAAGCCAGAGAGACGCACCGGGGACGTCTCTCTTTAAAACCAGGATTTGGCTGACAAACAGAATAATGGGCGACAAGGTTCCGGATCATATTGTTGTCCGGACTATTTCGGATCCTCATAAAAGTTGTCACCGGTATCTTTTTTCTCCCTTATATTCTGACTATAGTTACGCCGTGAGGATTGTTCCTTCAAAAACATATTTTTCATGTCTGCCTCATCCTTCTTAAAAAACATCGTATTTGTAATGGATATTGTAGCAGCAAATTTTTCGACATCATGGTCAGCACCAATATAGGTAAAGGTCCAACGGTTTAACTTTAGTTCCTCAATAAGCTTTTTAATCGCTTTCCCATCGTATTCAACAGAAGCATTTTCTTCACCATCGGTGAGAATCGTTACCAGCACATTATAGTCCGGAAGGTTTTCCACTACCTGTCGTAACTTGCAAAAACTAAATCCCATGGCATCGTACAACGGAGTCGAGGCATCGGGCTGATACCTTTTATTGTCAATCTGCGTTAACCGGCTTACCGGATCGATGAAATGCAACAACTTCTGTCCGCGTCCATTGAAACTTACCAGCGATATAAAATGTTCCTGCTCCGGAAAATCTTTCTCAATTCCTTTTACGGTCTGAACGATTTCGTTAAATCCTTCAATAATCGTTTTTTTGATCGATTCCATCGAACCGCTTTCGTCGAGAATAATTAAGTTGTGTACCTGATGTTTTGTTTCCATATGAGATATTTTTTCTGTAAAGGTATAGCTCAACTATGCCAAAACAGGTCATAGCTAATGGAGGAGAATTTATTTTGACCGCAAATCAGGGATAGAATGGAAATTAAAAATCAAAGTGCAAAATGCAAAGTGCAAAATTCAAGTCTGAGGAGCTTTATAAAATTCGTGTGCCTCGGCCAGCATCTCCTTCATTTCAAGCTTCAGACTTTCGGGTTTTACCACCTTCGCCTGGGTTGAGATCATCAGCAACCTTTGCTTCAGTTCGAAATTAATGACCATGTTAAAGGTAAAGACAATTTCGTCAGCGGTTTCACGAATCACCCGTTGGGAGGTGTGCAGGGGTAAAGTCTTTAGGAGATTTCCCTGGTAAGCTTTGCAAACAAGTTCAATCTCCTGAGGGATATCCTGTTCACAAGCGGTAATACCAATAACGTTTTTAAATAGAGCGGAAATTAAATTTTGTTTGACCTTTTTAAAGTTCTTACCCGTATCCATCAGACTGATAATCCGGTCAAGTCCAAAGGTTCTTATCTCATTTGTTCCGCGTAACAAACCGATGACATACCACCTTTTCAAGTATTCCCGAAGCAAATAAGGGTGAAAGCAATAGTCCTTCTCTCTTTCAGCATTGAATCGTTTGTATTTGAAGTTAATTTCCGACCCGTTTTTGATATAAAATGCAATATCGTGAATATATCCTAATCCTTTAAAGGAATGATACTCTTCGAATTCAATGATTTCCGAAATGTCTGATCCTTCCTTTAAATAGGAGGTCAACAGCTCGATATTTTGTGAGAACTCCAGTAATTTTAAAAAATATGGAAAGGTAAAATCCTCATTCCCGGGGTAATATCCTTTTTTAGAGGCTGAATATTGAATATCCAGCCCAAATTCACCCCGCAAGCTTTCAATATCCCGCTTCAGCTGCCGGTCTGAAACTTTAATTCCGGTCTCTTCCATTCTGCAGATCATTTCGGCGCTGGTAGGGAATTGAGATTTTTCAATAGATTGCAGAATCTGCAGGTACCTTTTAATTTTTGCCTGATAGGACATTGAGGAGATTAAATTTAAAATCAGTTAATATTTCAATCCTTGAGACATCGAACCGAGAAGCCGCTTATTTTACTGACCTTGTTTCTAAAAACTGAATTCGTAAAGTACATCCCCCTAAACCAGGCAGCAGATGTTGATTCAGCGGTAACGGACCACCAATAGCCATAATCTCCAAGGTAAATAAATGTATCAGAATTCGATAAACAACCGCCTGGCCGGGCAGTGAACCCGGTTTCGTTGGTCACACCGGGGAACGGATTATACCAATGGAGCGTCCCTGTTTCCTTAAGCTTAGCCCCTGCAATACTGTCTCCTCCGAGAAAAGTCGTCAGGATTGTCCAATCGGCATCCGTAGGAATATGCCATCCCTCAGGGGCGAGGTTACGGCTATCAGTTATTGAATACCAATTATATAAAGCGCCATAGGTTGTCTTGTAGGCAGCGGTATCATTTGTGTCATTATTGTACCAGCAATAAGCGCCAGATTGTAATGAAAGCCAGGTTGTGTCCGTTACGTTAGGAATCGTGTCTCCATTCCGGTACCTTGTTACCTTGAGATTCTCCGCCATCCACTCCTGAGTCCCGATAATTACCGTTTTATAAACATTCCCGTCAATATCTGTTACAGGAGTTCCGGCGGTAGGATTGGGTATGGGTATCCCTTTCTTGGAACAATTGTATGTAATGATAAGGATCAGGATTAAAGGGAAAATAAAGGTTCTGTTCATTGATTGGAAGCTTAGAATAATCCATCAAAGCTACTCAACTGACGACTAATAACAAAATCACAACTTTTCATTTCTTTTAGGTTTCATTAACTTAATAAATTTGGTGATTAGATTTTGACTCATTATGTTTGTAGTGCATTTAATTCATAGGTTTAGGTTTAGTTAGTTTGGTTTTAGTAAAAGGATGGAGCCTCCCGGCTCTGTCCTTTTCAATTCTTATCACTACCTATCGAGGAGTCTCAAGGTAGTTCCTTAACGACTCATTGATTATACAGTTCCAGCCTGCAATAAAATTCCCGATGATCAGATCTTCATTATCCTCAGGAAATGTTTCGATGCCCTGATGCGATAACCGGAGCAAAGTTTTCCCATCCTTCTCAGTTAATTCAAATGTCACTGTTGTATTACCTGGAATACCGTCATATCGCCAATTGTGCGAAAGTTTCTTTTTAGGAATCGCTTCAATTATTTCGCAAAGATGCAGGTATTGCCTCTCAGGCGTAGGTCCACCCCAAAACTGAAATTGAAATCCGGGCTCCTGCTTGAAATCAGCAAGATCAAAATACCATATTTTCATTTCATCCTTTCGGGTTATCGCGTTCCATACTGACAAAGCAGGAACATTAAAAATTCGCTCAATAACAATTGGCTGATTTTCGATACGTTTCAATTTAATTTAGCGATTAATGAAAGACCTAACAATTCATGGGTTACCGCCATTTTTGATTATTACATCTCAACAATATTACGAAAGTTTTGCAACATTTACCCAGGCTATCTTGTTATTATACAGTTAAAGTTCAGAAAATGACAAGACAAATTATCTTAAAATCAAGACCCGTGGGTATCCCAACCCTGGACAATTTTGAATCCAGGTCAGTTGATATCCACGTAGTTTCTCCAGGCCAGGTAAGACTTATGGCTCATACGATGTCTGTTGATCCCTATTTGCGTGGTCGGATGAACGATGCCCCGTCGTATATTCCCTCTTTTCAGCTTGGTGAACCGATTGTTGGCGGTGGTGTTGCCCGCATAGTAGAGAGTAAGACGGAAGGATTCAACGTCGGTAGTTATGTGATGGGTTATTTGCCATGGCAGGAGGAGATGGTGATTGACACTGCAGGGCTGAAAATAGTTGATGAAAACCTGGCTCCATTAAGTTTTTACCTTGGCATTCTGGGGATGCCGGGTCTTACTGCCTGGTTTGGCCTGACGGATATTGGCAAGCCGCAGCCTGGTGAAACAGTGGTGATTTCGGGTGCTGCAGGTGCGGTAGGTATCGTGGTTGAGCAATTGGCAAAAATTCAGGGATGTCATGTGGTCGGCATCGCCGGCAGCGATGCTAAAGTCAGGTACCTGAAGGATGAATTAAAATTTGATGAAGTAATAAATTACAAGACTACCTCTGACCTTGAGGCTGCAATTGCATTGGCCTGTCCGTCAGGAGTTGATGTTTACTTTGACAATGTGGGCGGCGAAATATCTGACGCTGTGATTGCTCAAATTAATAAGAATGCCCGTATAATAATTTGTGGTCAGATTTCGCTTTATAACGCTACCTCTCAGCCGATGGGTCCCAGAATACAGTCCGTATTGCTGAAAAAAAGCGCTTTGATGCAGGGCTTTATCGTAGGTAATTATAGCTCCAGGTTTGATGAGGGATTAAAAGCATTAAGCCAACTGGTTGGAACCGGAAAGCTCAAATATACCAATACGACCTATCATGGTTTTGAGAGACTTCCGGAAGCTTTTATCGATCTTTTCGAAGGGAAAAATCTCGGCAAATTAATTGTCGAACTCTGATCCTCAAAAACCCTCATTTTTCCCTATTATTGTCAATCTTTAGCAATTTCATCCGGAGACGACCTTGCTAAGCCAGGATATGACCCTTTTATTTACAAATTTGCAATGGATCAGACAGCAGTTATACTTGTTAACCTTGGGACTCCCGACTCTCCAGCATTACCCGACGTCCGAAGGTATTTATTCCAGTTTCTGAACGACCGGCGTGTGATTGACCTGCCATGGGTTCTTCAGAAAGCACTTGTGAATCTGATTATTGTCCCATTCCGGGCTCCGAAATCCACAAAGCTCTATGAGCAGCTGTGGAGCGAAAAAGGGTCACCTTTATTGTATTATTCAGAGCAGGTGGCCGAAGAAATCCAGAGTCGGCTGGGAGATCCTTACAAGGTTTTCAATGCGATGCGTTACGGCAAACCAGATTTGAAGGAAGTTTTAAATCAGGTTGAAAAACAAATCTTTAAGAAGATTATCGTTCTTCCACTCTTTCCACAATATGCCTCAGCTACAACCGGCTCGGTAATAGAGCTCCTCATGAAGCAGATAAGCAGCTGGCAGACCTACCCTAATATCCACATAATTAGCAGCTTTCAGGATCATCCGGCTTTTCTGAGAGCCTTTGCTGCAAAGGGAGCAAAATACGATATAGCTTCCTTTGATCATGTACTTTTCTCGTTTCACGGGTTACCACTGAGGCAAATCAATAAACTGCATCCGGGAAAAGATTGCCTGACCTGCGCGTGCACCAAAGAAACAATCCCCGAAGGAAAGCTGTGTTACAAAGCGGCATGTTACGAAACAGCCAGGCTGATCGCCGCTGAAATTAGCCTCTCATCCGGGGAATATTCGGTAACTTTTCAATCCAGGCTCAGTAAAAACTGGATGTTCCCATTTACCGATAAAGTACTGATTGAAAAGGCCAAATCCGGGACGAAAAGAATACTCGTATTTGCACCCTCCTTTGTGGCAGATTGCCTCGAAACAAAGGTGGAAATTGAGCAGGAATACAGTCATCTGTTCAGGGAAAATGGCGGAGAACACCTGCAAATGGTGGAGAGTCTCAACGACAGCAGGATATGGATTGACGGTCTGGAACAAATGATAACTGAATTACACTAAGCAGATAACATACAACTATTTATAAGATTTTTTGTGAAGAGCATTAAGGAAAAATGGATCGTTACCATCCATGAACTGCAGGACAAAATATGCCATGCCCTGGAACAATGTGACGGTAAGTCAAAATTTGAGGAAAACAGCTGGGAACGCTTCGGTGGAGGCGGGGGAAAGACCCGGGTGATTTCAAATGGCCATGTTTTTGAAAAAGGAGGGGTGAACACTTCTGTTGTTTATGGCAACGTATCGGATACCATGCGCAAAGAACTGGAAATCGATGGGGATAAATGGTTTGCCTGCGGACTCAGCCTGGTGATTCACCCGGAAAATCCATTTGTCCCGACAGTTCACTGCAACTACCGCATGTTCGAATTATACAATAATAAGGATGAGGTCACCGACAGGTGGTTTGGCGGTGGGACCGACCTTACACCTTACTACCTTATAGAAGAGGATGCCTTTCATTTTCATCAGACCTACAAAAATGTATGTGATCGCTTTGATCCGGATTTGTACCCCATATTCAAAAAAGAGTGTGACAATTATTTCGTGAATGAACACCGGAACAAGGAGCGAAGGGGCATTGGCGGGATTTTTTACGACCATCAGAAACCCACTGAATCAAAAGACGTTGATTTTTGGCTGAACTTTTCAAAATCGTGTGGGAATGCCCTTATTAAAGCTTATATTCCCATTGTCGAAAAAAGAAAGAATGCCCTTTTTACCGAATCACATAAACATTGGCAGGAGATCCGGAGAGGCAGGTATGTTGAATTTAATCTGCTTCATGACCGGGGAACTATTTTTGGACTAAAAACGAATGGTAGGACTGAAAGCATTCTGATGAGTTTGCCTCCAACGGTGAGGTTTGAATACAATTATCAACCTAAAGTGGGAAGCGAAGAGGAAAAATTATTGCAGGTTTGCCTGCAACCCAAAGAGTGGATTTAATTTTAGTATATTCACAACTTTATAATTATCGCTGTTAATAAAATTTTATTTGCCTGTTACAGGTTAAAATGAATGAAGTTTAAGTCATGAAGATCTTGATTGTTGAGGATGAGAAACCATTGTCAGATTCGATGGTGGAATACCTTGCAGAAGAGGGGCATCTTTGCGAAGCGGTCTATAATTATTTTGATGCTATCGGGAAAATCGGAATGTATCAGTATGCTTGCATTGTAGTCGACATAAATTTACCGGATGGGAATGGACTTGATCTGATCAGGGTTATAAAAAAACAATCGATAACGCTGGGTATCATTATTATATCTGCCCTAAACTCACTTGAAAACCGCATTGAAGGACTTGAAATCGGGGCAGATCATTACCTGACCAAACCCTTTCACCTCGCAGAACTTAATGCCCATCTGAAATCAATAAACCGGAGGATTAGTTTTGGAGGAAGCAATCAGATCACGGTCAATGAGATCCGGTTGATTCCAGATGAACATAAGGCATATGTCTTTGACCAGGAAATAATTCTGACCAAAAAAGAGTATGAACTCCTGTTGTTCTTTATTTCAAATAAAAACAAAGTAATTACCAAGGCCGGATTAGCTGAATATTTATGGGGCGACTATATGGATCTTGCAGATTCTCATGATTTTATATATACACACATCAAGAATTTAAGAAGAAAATTGCTTAAAAAAGGGTGTGAGGATTATATTAAAACAATTTACGGATTAGGCTATAAATTTGAACTCAGTTGAGACTTCTAAACAAAATAACCCTTAATTTATTGGCGATCACCCTGTTTATTTTTCTGATTGGGATGGTAGCTTTTTATTATATGCTACGGCAACAGGTTGATCAAAACATCAATCAGGAACTAAAGAAGCGGGAGATGAGCATCAGTAAGGAGTTCGATGCTGCTCATTCGTCAGTTAATCAATTGGTCAACTTAAACGACACGGTAATCATTACTACATTAAATCAGCCAAGGCCCCCCGAAACGTTTTCCGATACATTACTTTTTAACCCGGAAACTAACTCCTATGCCCTTTTCCGGCAACTTGGATTCATTAAAACGATTCATAACCGCGATTATTATATCCAGATTTTTAAGCCACTGGAAGAAACCGACCGGCTCATCATCCGCATTGTAATTATCATGAATCTGCTGGTGATCCTGATTATCTTACCTCTGATAATTGCAAACCGCCACTCCTCTCGTCAGGATTGGAAAGTATTTTATGACACCCTTTCTAAAATCAATAATTACGATGTCAACTCTCACGAAGCCTTTTTGCTTCAAAACTCTGACATCAAAGAATTTGAGGACCTGAATCGGGTTTTAGTCGCCATGACCGAACGGATCAAAAATGATTATTTAAACCTCAAGGAATATATTGAGAATGCTTCTCATGAAATTCAGACTCCACTGGCCATCATAAATTCAAAAATGGAGTTATTGCTGCAGTCGGGTGATATGAAGGAGAAGCAATATAAAACAGTTGCAGATGCTTACGAGGCGTCCAACCGGTTGTCAAGGCTAAACAAAACCCTTATTCTGCTGGCAAAGATCGAAAACCGGCAATTCCCAGAATCAAAACCAGTGAATCCTGCAATTATGATCAATCATCAGCTCGAAAGTCTTGAAGATCTGATCCATGCCAAAAAGATCAAAGTAATCAGGCACATGGAAGATAAGGCAACCGTAGTTATGAATCCATATCTTGCTGATATATTACTCGTTAACCTGATAAAAAATGCTCTTAGGCACAATATCAGCGGGGGGGAACTCAATATTGAACTGACAAAGGAACATTTGAAAATTGCCAATTCCGGACCGGCACTTCAGGTTGATCCGGATACGATGTTTAAACGGTTTCACACCTCTTCATCCTCTGTCGAATCCCTTGGTCTCGGACTCTCAATAGTTCAGAAAATTTGCACGATGTACGGATTTAGCGTTAATTACAGCTATCAAAACAACCTGCACGTGATGCAAGTTGATTTTGTCAAAGTCTAATTCAAAAAAACGTAATTAATATCAAATCTAAATAACAGCCCTTGACCTTTTTCGTGAAGATTTGACTTTTCCGCAATTCACTGCAAAATTAATTTTTAAAATTCGCATGCCTCTGTTTTACTGGGATTTGACCCCGATAAAATTTATTTTTTACCCTGAATTTTAGAAATCTCATATCCATTTATTTGTTAAAATTAGTTTGGAATAAAACTGATCAGTTATTCCAACGATATCTAACCTCCAATTCTGTCAATTCTGACATTTTGCTACAGATTTGCTTCAGATTCTGTTTTTAAAATTGCACTGTAATAATCATGAAAGCAAAATAGGATGATAGGATTATTTGGATTAAATCACAAATCAGCTCCAATAGAGATCAGGGAGAAATTTGTATTTTGCGAAGAAGACATCAAACGATTTGTACCCCAGCTAAAGGCCAAAGGAATACTTGGAGCTATTGTAGTCTCCACCTGTAACCGCACCGAAATATACTTTGAACTCAAGGATAATAAAACTGCTGATTTTGACCTAATTGGCAATACACTGATCGAATACCGCAAGGTCCCCACTGAGGTGAAATCTCACTTTTACCAGATGAAGAATGACGACGCCGTAAAACACCTGTTCCGGGTGGTTTCCGGTCTCGACTCCATGGCATTAGGTGAATATCAGATCGTTGGACAGATCAAGGATGCTTTTAACATCAGCCAAAGTTTTCAACACTGCAGTTCCGTGTTGTACAAGCTCTTTAATGAGGCCCTGAAAACCGGCAAGGAAATCCGGACAAATACAGCTTTAAACAAAGGAGCAGTCTCAATAAGTTATGTTGGTGTTGAACTTGCCGGACGAAAACTTCAAAATCTGTGTTCACATCCTGTTTTAGTTGTAGGTGCCGGTCAAACCAGCGAACTAACGATGCTAAACCTGTTGAAAAAGGATTGCAACCAGTTTACCGTCGTCAATCGCACCCAGGAAAAAGCATGTGAACTGGCCGAAAAATATCAGTGTAAGGTTGCAAATTTTGATCAGCTTGAAGAGCTGCTGGTTTCCAACGATATCGTGATCACGTCGACAGCGTCCAAAAGACCGTTGTTTACAGAAGAGATGGTGCGCAAAGCAATGGTTGAGCGGAATAACGAACCTTTGTTCTTCATCGATCTTTCGGTTCCCCGGAATGTTGACGTTGCTGTTAGTGAAATTGAAAATGTCCATGTTTACGATATTGATGCTTTACACGATGTTATTGAAGATAACCTGGATCGCAGAAAAGGGGAGATCACCCATGCAGAATTGATTATTGAAGAATCTGTAGCGGAGTTTTCACAATGGCACGCCATCCAGGTCCTGGTTCCTACCTTTCAGAATATCTCAAGCCGTTTTCAGGAGATCAACAAAACCATGCTGGATGGTTATCTGAAAAATCAGAAACAGGATGATCATGAAAAGGCGGTTGCCTACGGAGAAATAATCACGAAGAAATTTATTGGCCTAATGATCGAAAATGTAAAATCGGTAACCAATAACGGAAGACATGAGGAATACATTACGATGCTTAATAAATTATTCGAATTCAATTAATGGCCAACAAAACCATAAAGATCGGTACAAGAGGAAGTAAATTAGCGTTATACCAGGCTTTCCTTGTACAGGAAGAACTACAGAAAAACTTCCCTGAAGTCATATTTATTCTGGAAATTATAAAAACCAAGGGAGACCAGATCCTCGATGTCGCTCTTTCTAAAATTGGAGATAAAGGACTGTTTACCAAAGAGATGGAGACGGCACTCTTCAATGGGGAGATCGATATGGCTGTCCATAGCCTTAAAGATTTACCAACCAAATTTAACGAAGGGGCCAAATTGGGTGCAGTTTTAAAACGTGGTGACATCCGCGATGCACTGATCAGCCTGGACGGAAGAAAAATCAAAGACCTGACTTCGGATGATGTCATCGCCACTTCAAGTCTTAGAAGAAAAGCCCAGCTTTTAAGAATTAACCCTGATTTTAAGATCATTGAAATTCGAGGCAACGTAAACACCCGGATCCGCAAGATGCAGGAAGGGTATTGTGATGTAATGGTAATGGCGGGGGCAGGATTGCAGCGCCTCGAGATGGGCGAATATATTTCCGAACTTTTTGATCCTGAGCTAATGATTCCAGCCTGCAGCCAGGGAGCTATCGCCGTTGAAATCAGGGAAAACGATCCTGAAACTGAAGCGCTTCTGTCAAAGATCAATCACCGGGAAACATTCCTGGCCACTGAGGCTGAACGCACTTTCCTCGGAACTCTTGAGGGCGGATGCCAGATACCTGTCGGAAGTTATACGAGTATTGAAGGAGATAAATTTAAGATTACCGGTTTTATTTCGAGCATCGACGGCACAAAATTCCTCAGGGAATCCGCAGAAGGAGAGATCAGTCAGGCTGTTTATCTCTCGGCTAAACTGGCAAAAAATTTATTCAACGTTGGTGGTGCTGAAATCCTGAAAGAGATCAGGAACGAAAACCTTGCAAACCCGCAATCAGATTTGGCATTAAAAGATAAGGTGATCATTTCAACCAGACCAACCGAAGCAAGTGATACCTTACCTGAAATCATAAGATCAGTTGGGGCTAAATTATTTTCGCTTCCAATGATTGAAATTGTCCCTTCTCCGCTGGATCCCGAAATGGCTCAAAAACTGTATAATCTCGAACTATACGAATGGATCTTTTTCACCAGCAAAAACGGAGTCGTCAATTTTTTCAAGCAACTGATTGATGCTAATGGAAGTACCGAATTGCCCAAAACAGTTAAACTTGCGGTAATCGGTTATAAAACCGGACTGGAACTTGAATATTACGGCTACGCACCAACATTTATCAGCGAAGAAAATACAGCGGAGGAGTTCCTGAACAGGTTCAATGCTAAATATCAAGCTGAAAATCTGAACATCTTGCTTTCCTTAGGGAATCTTGCAGACAATACTCTTCAAAACAACCTGTCCCTTAGGAATTCGGTTCACCGGATAGATGTTTACCAAACGGTTAAGCCCGCCGAGGCAGATCCTGAAATTATGGAAATGATTAAAAATGACGAGTACGATCTGATCGTTTTTACGAGTCCTTCAACTTTTCATAACTTCAGCTCTTTTTATGATGCCTCATTGCTCGGAAAATTAAAGATGGCAAGCATTGGAAGTGTCACCACAAAGGCCATTCAAAAAGCGGGTTTTGAACCCCTTTTCACGGCCAAAAAATCGAATGCTGAAGGGATCAGAGATGCAATTACAGAATTTTATCAATTATAAAAAACTAAATATCATGACATTTCCGGTAACAAGATTAAGAAGGTTAAGGTACAACGGCGTATTGAGGCAAATGGTAACTGAAACAAAGCTTTCAGTCGATGATTTTGTGATGCCCCTGTTTGTGGTATCCGGAACAAATGTAAAAAATCCCATTATCTCCATGCCTGGCAATTACCAGTTGTCGGTTGATTTACTGGTTGAAGAGTGCAAAAATATTTATGCCACCGGTGTAAAAGCGGTTTTATTGTTCGGAATTCCTGCCCACAAGGATGAAGATGGCAGTGTGGCCTGCGAGCATAATGGTATTGTTCAACAGGCAATGCGGGCCCTCAAAAAAGAGGTTCCAGGACTTTACCTGATCGCCGATGTTTGCAATTGTGAGTATACTACCCACGGGCACTGCGGGACCATTATTGACGGAGATGTCGATAATGATGCAACACTGATTACGCTGGCCAAACAATCCGTTTCGCTCGTTGAAGCAGGTGCCGATATGATTGCACCAAGCGATATGATGGACGGCCGTGTTGGAGAGATTCGTAAACAGTTGGATGCCAACGGGTACAACAAAATTCCTATTATGGCTTATTCCGCCAAATATGCCTCCGGATTTTATGGTCCGTTCAGGGAAGCTGCCGAGAGCGCTCCTAAATTCGGAAACCGCGCAACCTACCAGATGAATCCGGCCAATTCGAACGAGGCAATCCGCGAGGTTGAACAGGATATCCTGGAAGGGGCTGACATCGTGATGGTTAAACCGGCGCTCAGCTATCTTGACGTGATCTACCGGGTTAAAAATGAATTCAATATGCCTGTAGCTGCCTATAATGTCAGCGGAGAATTCTCGATGCTTAAAGCTGCCGCTGCAAATGGATGGATCGATGGTCCAAGGGTGATGATGGAGGTTCTGACTTCAATTAAGCGTGCCGGTGCAGACATTATCATTACATACCATGCCGTTGAGGCAGCGAATATCCTAAACGGAAAATAATAAGGACTTTAATAAAATATCAGACAATTAAAACCTTGTTTGAAAATATGCCGTAGGCATAAAATATGGGTAGAAGTACATCGTTCATCACTAATATCTCGTCGGGACGAAACATTGACTTTCGGTCCAATTTTCGACCCATATTAAATCCATGACGGGATTAAAGAGCAAATGCATGACAGATTAGAACGTATTTGATTTATCATATTATATAACAATACAAATGCAATTCACTAAAAGTATCCATGCTTTTAAAAAAGCTCAGCAAGTTATTCCGGGTGGGGTTAACTCTCCGGTCAGGGCATTTAAAAGCGTCAACCTCAATCCGGTATTTATTCAGAAAGGGAAAGGTTCGACCATTACGGACATCGATGGAAATCAATATATTGACTTTCTTGCATCCTGGGGACCATTAATTTTTGGTCATGCACATGACACTATTCTGGCTGCCATCAGCGAAGCGGCTCAGAAAGGGACAAGCTATGGTGCACCTACTGAATATGAGACTAAGATGGCGGAACTGATTATTGAAATGGTTCCTTCAATCGAAAAGGTGCGTATGGTCTCTTCGGGAACCGAAGCGACCATGAGTGCTATCCGGTTGGCCCGCGGATATACCGGAAGAGAAGCGATTATGAAATTTGCAGGTAACTATCACGGACACGGCGACAGCTTTTTGATCCAGGCCGGGTCGGGCGCCATCACACTCGGATTACCAAACAGTCCGGGGGTAACAATGGGAACTGCACGTGATACCGTTATTGCCGAGTACAATAACCTCGAATCTGTAAAGGCGATCTTTCGCGAAAAGGGGAACGAGATTGCAGCTATAATTGTGGAGCCGGTTTCCGGAAACATGGGTTGCGTTCCACCGACAAAAGGTTTTCTGCAGGGACTAAAAGACATTACCAAAGAATATGGCTCATTACTGATTTTTGATGAAGTGATCACCGGTTTCCGGCTTGCCAAAGGGGGCGCCCAGGAATATTACGGGATAACCCCTGACCTGACAACTCTCGGAAAAATTATCGGGGGTGGCCTTCCCGTCGGAGCCTATGGCGGACGGAAGGAGATCATGGATATGCTAGCCCCGATCGGACCAGTTTATCAGGCGGGTACCCTGTCGGGAAATCCACTGGCCATGTCTGCAGGAATAGCGATGCTTACCCTGATGAAAGACACATCCGATTTTTATCCTGAACTGGAGCGGAAAGCGGCAATCCTTGAAGCCGGAATCCGGAAAAATCTGGATGAAAGCGGAATAAAAGGGGTAATCAACCGTGTTGGTTCGATGATGACAATGTTCTTTACCAATGAATTACAGGTGACCTCCTTGGATGAAGCGATGAAATCGGACACCGAAAAGTATGCCGCCTTTTTCAAACTAACCCTTGAGAGTGGAATTTATATTGCCCCTTCCCAGTTTGAGTGTCTTTTTGTCTCCTATGTCCATACGGATAAGGAGATCGAAGAAACACTGGCAGCGAATCTGAAGGCTTTGAAACTACTTTCAAAATAAAAAACATAAAATCTTATTTTCTTTTTAAACTGAAAAAAGCCAGAAATAAATATGTCTGATTCAATATTTGTAAATACACTTAAGGGCGCGAAAACCGAACGTCCACCCGTTTGGTTTATGCGGCAGGCAGGTCGTGTATTACCCTCCTATCTCAAATTACGCGAACAATATAGTTTCAGCGAATTGATGCAATCACCCCAGCTGGCAGCAAAAGTCACATTGTTGCCTGTTTATGACCTTGGGGTTGATGCTGCTATTCTCTTCTCTGATATCCTGGTTATTCCAGAGGCATTAGGGATGGGATTGAATTTCACAGATTCAGGTCCGAAATTTGGAAAGGCCCTGAAAGACATCAGTGATCCGGTAAGTACCCTCCACCCTGACGCGTCAAAACTGGAATATATTTACAGGTCCATTGACGAGGTCATTAAGACCAAACCCGAAGATACCCCTTTAATCGGATTTTGCGGAGCGCCATTTACCACGCTTTGCTATATGGTTCAGGGGCTGAGTTCCAATCACACCTTTCCAGATGCTGTAGGTTTACTTTACCAGGATAAAAAGACCGCTCATCAATTGTTAAGCATGATCACCGAATTATCAGTTGAATATGCCGTGAATCAGGTAAAACATGGCATCTCGGCATTTCAGATTTTTGAGACACACGCGGGACTGATCCCGTCAGATCTCTATTTCGAAATGATCATGCCCTATGTCCGGAAAATTTCGGCAGCCGTCAAAGCGACGGGGTGTCCGGTAATATTCCTTCCAAAAGGTCTTGGAACCGGGATTGCAAATATTACACCTGAAGATACCGATTACTTGAGTATTGACTGGCAGACACCGATCGAAGTGGCCCGTGAGCTTGTTCACCCCGAAATCGGACTTCAGGGGAATCTGGATCCAAGGTTGTTACTGGGTGATCAGGACACAATTAAAGAAACCCTTGAAAAATATGTTTCATTTGGTTCAAAACATCACAATTGGATCTTTAACCTTGGACATGGCTTCATTCCCGGTATCCCCTATGAAAACGCCAGAATGGTAGTTGACTGGATCAAACAAACCAATTGGGAAAGAGACTAATACGATGAGTGTAAGCACTGAATTCTTAAATAAGTACAATGTTTCGGGCCCCCGGTATACCAGTTACCCGCCTGCAAATTTTTTCAATAACGCATTTTCAGTATCTGATTATATCGGTGAACTGGAAGCATCGAACAACCAGACACCCAAAGATATTTCGATCTACATCCATATTCCTTTTTGCCCCTGCAGATGCCATTTCTGTGGTTGCAGCACAGTCATTGCTCAGAAACTCTCTGTGGTCGAAAGGTATATCGCCGCCATGAAGATTGAGATTACCAATGTCTCATCCCATCTGAACCTTCAGCGCAAGGTGACGCAGATCCACTGGGGCGGAGGTACCCCCAACTCGATAGAGATGCGGTTCATTCGGGATATCATGGATCATATCCGGAGTATTTTTACCATAAGCGAAAAGGCCGAAATTGCCATGGAATGCAGCCCTGCCTACCTCGAATTCAGCGATATCGATGAATTGGCGGAGATGGGTTTTAACCGTATGAGTCTTGGAATTCAGGATTTCCGTGCCGATGTTTTGAAAGTGGTTAACCGCATGGGGCCCAAATATCCTGTAAATGAGATTGTCGACTACCTGAGAGTTAAAGGATTCCGTGGAATCAATCTTGATTTTATTTATGGCTTGCCGTTACAGACACCGGAATCGTTCTCCGAAACGCTGAAACAAGCCATCGCAATCAGGCCGGACAGGATTGTAACCTTCTCTTATGCCCATGTTCCATGGGTGAAAAAGGCTCAGAAACAACTCGAAAAAATAGGACTTCCGGGACCAGAGGAGAAAATGGAGATGCTCGTAAACAGCATCGCTCAACTGGAAGAGGCGGGATATATTTCAATCGGAATCGACCATTTTGTCCTTCCGCATGATGATCTGGCTATTGCATTTAAGCAGAAGAAATTACACCGCAATTTCCAGGGTTACTGCACACTCGAAACAACCGGCCAGGTTTATGGATTTGGTTCATCATCAATCGGCCAATTTTGGGGAGCCTACGCACAGAACATTAAGGAATTCCCCAAATATATTGAAGCTATTGAAGATTCAGGATATGCTATCGAACGTGGCTACAAATTAAGCAAAGAGGAGCAAATCATCCGAACGATTGTCAACAGCATCATGTGCAGCGGGCTGTTGAAATTCGAAGATATTGCTGATCAATTCAATATGACAACCGATGAAATTAAACAACTGGTCAGGTTTGATCCGGCTAATTTTCAGGATTTCATCGAAGATGATCTAATGATTCTTAACGGCTCGCAGATTCAGGTCCTTGATAAAGGCTTTATATTTGCCCGGAATATTGCCATGGCACTGGATCCTGCTTATAATCAGTCGGAAAACATCTATTCAAAAACAGTTTAGCTATGAAAGATGTCGTAATTCTTGGCGCGGGACTAACCGGCTTAACCACTGCCCACCATTTAAAGAAGAAAGGGGTTGATCTCTGCCTCCTTGAAAAAGGGTCAAGGGCTGGTGGAGTTATTCATTCGGTTACAGAAAACGGATTTACCTGGGAAGAGGGTCCAAATTCAGGGGTAATCTCCAATGTTGAAGTATTACGACTTTTTGAAGATTTGAAAAATGATTGCGAGCTGGAAATTGCCAATGAAAATGTTAAAAGAAGGTACATTTTAAAGGGTGGAAACTGGCAGCCCCTCCCATCAGGGCTAAAATCCGCAGTGACCACTCCCCTCTTCACGCTAAAGGATAAATTCCGGATTCTGGGTGAGCCCTTCCGTTCTCCCGGGAAAAACCCGAATGAGACCCTGGCGGAACTTGTAAAACGGCGGTTAGGAAAAAGCTTTCTCGATTATGCGATAGATCCATTTATTCTGGGGGTATATTCAGGTGATCCGAACCGTTTGGTGACACGGTTTGCACTTCCTAAGCTGTATAATCTGGAGCAAAAATATGGTAGTTTCATCCGTGGAACGATCAAAAAAGGATCCGAACCAAAAACGGAAGATGAAAAAAAGGTTACACGCGGAGTATTTTCGACCAAAGGCGGACTGTCATCATTGATTAATGCTTTAAAAAATAAAATTGGGGAAGAGAATATTCTCACTGGAATTTCTAGCCTGACAGTCAAACCAATTGGATCCCATTTCCTGGTTTCCTATATCGACACCGTGGGAAATCCGGTGGAAATGGAGACAAAAAAGGTGATATCAACGATAGGGGCTCATCAGTTAGATCAGATACTTCCTTTTGCTGATGCAGCACAATTGGCAAAGATCACTAATTTGTATTATGCCCGTGTAATTGAAATAGTTCTTGGCTTTAACCATTGGGAGGGGATTAAGCTCGATGGTTTTGGCGGTTTGGTTCCCTTCAGGGAGAAAAGGGATATTCTGGGGGCATTGTTTATGTCTTCTCTTTTTGAAGACAGGGCTCCGAAAGACGGTGCGCTGTTTTCCATATTCATGGGCGGGGTCCGGCGGGCTGAGCTTTGTGATCTTAGCGACAATCAGGTCAAAACGATTCTTAAAAAGGAGATTTGCTCCACAATGAAATTGAAGGAATTCAACCCTGATCTTATTAAAATCATCCGTCATCCCTGGGCCATCCCACAATATGAAGAAGATACCGAATACCGGTTAAAAGCGGTTACTGAACTAGAGGAGAAATATCCAGGCCTTATTATCGGGGGAAATCTCAGAAACGGCATTGGAATGGCAGACCGTATCCATCAAGCCTCTATGCTGGCAGAGGCCGTAATTTAGAAACTGAAAGTTCACGTTAAACTACTAAAATAATTACCATGGTTGTAAATCTTGTTGTTTTAGAGAGTTCGAACATTATGAAAAGCCTGCATACCATGATCAGCGGAACTTTATCCATAATAGCTGTATGGCTGGTAATTCGCTCACTCAGAGGAATTTTCAGGAATCTCCCCTATATTGCCTTAGACAAATATCTCTCCTATGGTTTTATAATCGCCCTGTACCTTCAACTTATTTTCGGATTGATTCTCTTTGCAAACCCTGGTGAAGCTCAGGGGAGTTCGGGAGTTCAGGATGCAATGAAGTTAGCATCCAAACGGTTTTGGCCCATTGAGCATATTGTTCTGATGCTCTTTGCCTTATTAATTGCCAACCTGGGTCTTATATTTTCAAGCCAAAGCAGAATTGATAAAGACAAACACATGAAGGTTTTGGTTTACTATATGATTGCGCTGATTATGATTGCGGTTTCATTGGGGGCAAATTAACCCTTTTAAAAAGTGACCGGGTGACTGCTCATCACACGGACAGTCACCCGGTCACTTTTCAGAGCCTCCAAATTCACAATATCTTCTCCACCCCTGAAACGATTACCTTTTTCACATCCAGGTTTCCATACACCATTTTAAAGAATGGCTTTCCATCTTTTAATCCCACATTCCCAAATCCCGTCTCAGTAGAGATAAAACTTTTAAAGTCTCCAATTTTTGAATCAATGTACAAAATATGGTCTACCGCATCATAGCGCACTCCGGTCAATCCCTGCAACAGACCGTAGCTTGACATCGCCCTCGCGTACCAATGTCCGCATTCATATTCATCAAAAGGATTTCGCACCACACCATTATATCGATCCCTTGCAGTCCGGACTATATCCAGCCCTTTATCAACTTCACCCATAAACATCAGGTGGGAGGCAACCTGGTATTCGATTCCGGTCCATACCTCATTGCTATAAACAAAAGGGAGAGATAACTTTCCACCTTTGGGCCACGTGCACAACAAAAGTCCTCCTTCATTACCCAATGCATAGGTTGGCCGCTGAGGATTGACGTGGTCTGTTAAATGATGGCGCAAATTATATTTATAAACAGCATTGACATGGCTCCTGATCATTGAGGCATCCATCGGGTCCCCAAGACCACACATGCGTGCGATCCAGAATCCAAGAACTCCATCTGAAAGACACCCTTTACCATATTGATATTTCGGTCCCTCCTTTTGAAGTAAAAGCTTGGCCTCTTCAGAATAATTTGAATTCCAGGCATTTTGAGAAAGTTTAATTGGATTGGGTGCATTAAGTCCCTGCCATTTAATCTTCTGATAAAAATATTCTCCGTCATAGAGACTATCCTGCATCATCTTTTTTCCCGACTCAAGCAATTTTTTGTACGAAGAAACATCTTCATGCAGAAATTCACCCATTTGAGAAACGGAAAGTAATGCTCCAAGATAAAAACTGGTACACATACCTTCAGGACCCCAGAATTCTATATCATAAGTATTGTGGTGAGGTTCTTCAAGGACCCCTTTATGGCGCGGATCCCACTTCTCTATGCAATAATCGAGACTAGCTTTAACTTTAGGGAATAGTTCCATCACCCATTGATTATCACCACTGATCCGCCATTCACGGTAAACCTTCATAATGCCACCCAGCTGACCATCGGATGCAGCGTGAAAATCATGGATTTTTGGCCGGATTGGTAAAGCCGATCTGAATGTCTGATGACCATCAGGATTCTGACTTTCATTAAATTCAGTACTGCGCAACGAACGTTCGAGTGAAGGGAAGAGATGGGGAATAGCTTGTGCATAATTCCAGACATGGGTGCATGAACCTTCACAGCAACCTGAGTTGTCACTGCAACCTTCCCATGCCCAGAGTTTTCCATCCCGCTGACGAAGAACGGTTGGAGACTTCAGAATCGAGAGGTTGGCAGAAACTGCATCAAGGACCTCAGATGGTAGCGTACTGTCAAAAAAAGCATCTGTGAATAGTTGTGATTTAGCTTCCAGATCACGATAGTTTGTCTGCCAGAAATTGGCCGTTTCACGGATATTCTTGAATTTACCCGAGTACCATGGCTGGTAAAAAGGAGAAGAGCAGCATCCCGATGACGGATTGCATTTGGGTTTCCCTTTGGGATCGTCCCCCAGTTTCAGATTGGTTTCAGGAACATGCCAGGAGAACATAAGCCGTAGGGTTTGTTCTTCCCCTGGGGCGATATTCAATGGCACGTATAATGTGGCACCCGGAGCATTCTTTTCGATCGGGGCTACACCTCTTATCCCTGATTGTTCAATCGTATTCCAGGCCATAGTCAGCGGATCCCACCAACCTCCACGAAACCAGCAATGATCAACTACCGTGGAGGATTGGTCTGTACATATGGCAAAGTCGCCCTGATAAAATGGACTCTTTTTGTCCCCTTTTTGCGAAAGGATAAACCCGTTGCTAATTGGTTGAATTGAATTTTCCCCTTCTCCAATTTTCATAAAATTGACTGAGTTGAATGAAAATACAGCCTCAATTTTCGTTGTCCCGGTATTTTTAAACGAATACTCAAATCCTCCTACCGGGAGGCTTGAATTATCTGCATCCCCGGGAATAAAAGGGCTCCATCCTTTAATTTTAACTGTTACCGGCATCTGTTGATCGGCTAAATGTATCGTGGCAAATGGGAAACGTGCCTGGAAATCGGCTTTTTCAAACCGGGGGAGGCCGTATGAAGTTCTTTCCCCACCATTTGCAGTATTCGGACTGCCAAAATATTTCCATGCAGGAACTGGACCTTCGAGTAATTTGGTGCCGTTTGGCAACCCTTTTATTGAAATAGCAGCAAACATTAGCGGTTCATTAAAAACCTCAGGCTTATTGCGTACCGAAACATGTGAAAAAGCGCCTGTTCCTTCCAGACAGATCATCCCGGCACCTATTCCTCCGATTGGGAAAGCGATCCGGTCAAGGTGCTGACCTTCATAGATACCTATGTATATAGACTTGTTTTCTGTCTCGAGGCTTTCCAGTTTCTTCGGTTTACATGATAAAAAGCAAAAAGAACAAATAAGGATCAAGGCCAGGCATTTTCTCATTTGATAGAATTTTAAGGGCAACATATTAATGCATCCGGGAGGAATCGATTTAGAAAGTCAAAATAGTTTTAGCTGAAAGTTACATCAACAAAAATAGGGAAAATATACTTATTGTACATTCTGGTTATAACATTAGATTTGTTTCGTATTATATCGCCAATTTAGGTTAAATCACATGAAAAATTATTTCAAATCCATAAAATGATAAAAGCATTCCATATCCTGGTATTGGTTTTTGCCATTTCACCAATGCTGCTTCGCAGTATGAATAAGGATAAAATAAAGACAAAAATTAACCATTCTGTTTCACAGTCAATCATGGAAAAGATTTTCAATGAAGTAAAAACTCCCTATAAATATGGCATTGTTCTGAAACATCCCGATTCCACAAAAATGGTTGACAGTCCAACGGTCTACCGGGGAAAAGGCAAATGGTATATGACTTATATTGTATTCGACGGGAATGGTTATGAAACCTGGCTGGCAGTAAGTAAAGACCTGCTGACCTGGACAACTAAAGGGAAAATATTGCCTTTTACCCAAGGGACGTGGGATGCAAGCCAGAAGGCAGGCTATATGTCACTTCTCGACATTGAATGGGGTGGAAAATATAAAGTTGAAAAATTTAGCGGGAAATATTGGATGTCCTATTTAGGAGGCAATTCATCCGGATATGAGGCAGGAGTTTTGGGTGTAGGTTTGGCAAGTAGTCAAACAGTTACTGAACCGGTAATCTGGTCAATGGGGAATAAACCAGTCTTAAATCCCAAAGATCACGACAGCCGTTGGTTTGAAACAAAAACAATATATAAAAGCCTTATTATTCGGGATAAACAAAAAATTACCGGGCATTCCTTTGTGATGTATTACAATTCAAAGGGTGATACTTCAAATTATGAAAGTATTGGGATGGCTGTTTCGGATGATATAATCAACTGGAAACGGTACAGGAATAATCCGGTAATCTCCAGACATCAGGGGATCTGCGGCGATGCGCAGATTGCAAGGATTAATGATCTTTATGTAATGTTTTATTTTGGGGCCTTCTGGAAACCGGGGGCTTTTGAGCGGTTTGCCTGTTCTTATGATCTTACAAACTGGACAGATTGGATCGGAGCAGACCTGGTTTCCTCATCAGAACCTTACGATAAGGAATATGCCCATAAACCGTGGGTAATTAAATGGAAAGGGGTGGTTTATCATTTTTATACAGCCGTTGGTAAGCAGGGAAGGGTGATTGCTTTGGCTACCTCAGTTGATTTGAAGAAATAAAGTCTGATGTGTTTAATATGTAGGCTGGTTCTGACTAGTTCAAATCGGATGAGGGTCTGACTGGTATCATTAATTAGTCCGGATTTGACGGGTTCAGGATAAGTCCGGGTGCGACTTTGAGTTGCGCCCGGACTAAATATGAGGCAATAAAAAACCCCGGACTCAGTTGAGAATCCGGGGTTAGTTTAAGTTGGCGGCGGCCTACTCTCCCACTTTACGCAGTACCATCGGCGCTGTCGGGCTTAACTTCTCTGTTCGGAATGGGAAGAGGTGGAACCCCGACGCTATAGCCACCTAAATCTTT
>Ga0118677_10003237_pt1 | contig 31179 bp, 17 predicted proteins | sample AliMusrvi5mmetaG_FD_86154 | JGI IMG/M metagenome (GOLD analysis project Ga0118677, IMG submission 86154) | reverse complement strand
TCTATCGGCCCTATCCGTACCATTACGGATATCCATACTCCTACTATCCGCGGCCGGTATATGTCGTTCCGCAGCCGGTCTATGTGACGCCGCCGCCGACCTACGTGCAGGGTTATCCCGTTTACCAGCAGGTTCCTCAACAGTACTACTATGCGCCGTCGAATCCGGCTGGTTCGGCACCGACCTATCCGGCGCCGGCTTCGCCACCTTCGCTGCCGGTGCCTCCTCCCCCTGCACCTGCGGGGACGGAATTTTAGGGGTCGAAAAAGAGTAAGCCCCTTCAGGGCTTGAATTATGCCGGCGGACGGTTTCCTGGGCTGGTATGAAATCGGGCCTTTGGCCCTCCCGGCACGAACGCGGATATGTTCTTTCTGGCCTTTGCCGTAATCTTGCGGGCCGACTCCCCGCACCATCGTCGACGAGGACTGCGCGGAAGTCATCTACATCGACCACGACCACCTGCACCGTGTTGCCAAGCCCACGCCAGCAAAGTGACCAAGGGCTCGGGCCGAGCGTTCGGGGCTAGGCCCACGTCCTGCCCGCCTTTACCTCAATCCTCAGCGGGACCGTGAACCCTGCGTGCAGGCTCTCCAATCGCCGCGACTGTCGGCAAGCCGTGGTTCATGGAAGTCAAGTTTGCCGCGGAAACTCACTTCGCGTCGCGGAACAGGAGCGGGGCGAAAACAAACAGGTCGTTCCGTGCGGTCTCCCAATTGTGAAGGCCCTTGCCCTCCACGTAGACGTATCGGATCTTGTACTTGTCGAACAGTTTCAGCGTTTCTTGGCAGGGTAAGTACTTCAAGTCCTTTTTGCTGTTGGCTACCCAGAGCAGTTTCAGTTTCTTGGTCGACCCCAGATCCTTGAGCGCCTCCTGGTGCTCTTTCTCGAACTGCTCGCAGTTGTCCAAACCACCAATGAAGACGCCAATGTTGGCGAATGTGTCCGGATTGGCTAGGCCGAATTTAATCGTTTGCATACCACCCATGGACACGCCAGCCAGTGCCCGGTGTTCCCGGTCGGCCTTCGCCGGGTAGCGATTCTCCACGGCCGGGATAATATCGCCTAGCAGGTCCGACCCAAAGGCATTGTCAGGATTGAATAGGTTGCCGTTGGGCATGACGACGATCATTGGGACCGGTTTCTTGTCAGCGTAGAGGTTGTCGAGAATAGTGTCCGCCGCCCCATCCTTCACCCAACCGGTTTCGTCGGAAAGGCTGCCGTGCAGGAGATACAGGACCGGGTACTTCTGGTCCTTTGCAAACCCTGGCGGAGTATAAACTCGCATCTCCCGCTTGCACCCGGCGGTCTTCGAGTCGTACTCGACCGTCTCCAACTTGCCGCGCTCAATTCCCTCGCGGCGGACGTCGAATCCTTTCGGCGGCGCGGTAAGCGAGGCCGGCATGAGGTCGAGGAGGTCGAACACCAGGGATGGGAATAAGAGGATCAATATCAGGGCCAGCGCCGCAACTCCGGCCGACACTCCGGCCGCAAACCAGAAGATCAACCGTTTCATCGCCTTGGTCTCCAGAAAGCCCGCGGGTTAGGGCTACTTCCAGTAATATACCTGCTTCCGTGAGGCAGTGCGACACAAGGGGAAATCGAGACATAGGCTCATCCATGACAAGGAGGCAAACCGCCCCTGCCACAGATAGCCTCGCCACTTCTCGCGAAAATTGATCCGTCTCGTGTAGCGTCGGTGCGCTTCGCCGATGGCACGTCGCAAGGCCCCCATTTGAGAATCGGTGATCCAAGGGTGGCGACCGTCGCGCTTGCGCATTCGCGTTGCCGAGCGCCGGCCCACCGCTACCTCTATGTGTTTCAAGGCGTCCCCGAACCCTCAACCTGCTCGGGGTCGGCGCCATCGGGCAATCGGCTGGGCGGAGAGTACGTCAGGTGAGCTGAAGCTTTTGCGCCCCGCGATGCTTTGGCCGTCGAGCTGCCTTGTTGAATTGGTCGATTTTGACGACGCCCTTGGGGAATTTAGCCAGCACTTCAAGTTCGCCGCCAAGTGCCTTGACGATCTTCTGCAATGTCGAAATCTGCATGTCGGACTGCTTTTCCAGTTTTGACAAACTAGGCTGCTTGGTGCCCAGTACTAGAGCCAATTGCTGCTGGCTCTTGCCCGCCAGTTGCCGGATCTCACTTAGCAGCAACTCCGCAAGGAGTTCCTGGGTACGGAGGGCTGCCATCGTTCGCGTCTTTTTCGTGGTTGCCCGTTTGACGAGGTCGTCGAATGATTTGGACATATCGATCAGATTTTTACTTTCCCCTTTGCCTTCAGGATGGCCAAGTGGGCCGTATACAGTTCATCGGCTTTTTCAATCAGGTGTTTGTAGAACCGTTTTCTGCCGACGCCCGACTTATTGCCGCCAACCAGCAGAATGCCGCTTCGATCAGGATCAAATGCAAACGCGATCTGCAACACCTTGTCGGCGGTACTCGCTCGAAGCTCTTTCATGTTGGCGTACCTGGAGCCGTTGAGGGTATCGGCATGTGGTCAGCCAAGGCGCGGCCCCAGCAGTTTCAACAGTTCCACTGTGCCAATTACCTCTGCCTGGGCAACGTCGTCAAGATCGGCGAACCACTCGTCAAAGAAATCAGTCGTTTGTACTCGCCACATCGGCCAATTATAGCTTGTAGGCTATCTATGAAGGATAAAGGATAGGAAAATTGATTCTCTGAAGCTCTGAGTCTAGCCAGTGCATATTGGTAAGACATTATTGACCATACGGGGGGGTGCTGCAATTGCCGCACTCCCCGCATGGCCAACCCACCGCTTCTCGGTTGAAGTCTCTTGAGCGCTGAGGGGCGGGGAAGGCCCGGCAGGCGTCTTTCTCCGCCTTGTAGACGCGCCCATACCGTCTTTCGCGCAACCGATCGCGTGGGCCTGCGGGCTGATGCACGCGATTGTCTTCGCCAACAACGGAATTGTGGCGATCGTGGGCATGGTGCTCTTTCAGATGACCATGCTAATTCGTTATCTGGTGAATGAATTGCACACTGGGCCGGCCGCCGCCTTGGGGCGACGCCGGAGCGCCCGTCAGGTATTCCTTGATATACCGCTGATGCTCGCGGCTTTCATAGGGCGGGCGGAAGTTGTCGCCCTTGGCCAGCACGGGCTTGGTGTCGAGCATCTCGCCAAAGGCCTTGGCGCCCGCCGGTGAGCAGGGAAGCCAATGGCCTTCGCCCTTCTTATCCAGCAGATAGAATTCGGCGTAGGAGAATTCCGGCACCCAAACGGTGCGGGCCGGAATATCGGCCGCGCGGCAGAGGGCCACGAACAGCGAGGTCATGTCGTCATGACCGCCAAAGCCATCCTTGAGCGCGGCGGCCGCCCCTTTCACCGGATCGCCCGTCTTGTATTTCACCTGCGTCCGCATCCAGTCGTAAAGGGCTTCAACGCGGTCCCAGGCCAACTTGGCATCGGCCCCCGTTTCCTTGGCCGCTTTGCGGATTTTGGGGTTCTGGACCTCAATCTTGGGACTGGCCGTCAGATAACGTCGCAGCGCGGGGCTGAGGTCTTTGACCACCGGCAGCACGAAGGCCGTCTTGTCCTCCGGCGGCAACTGCATGCTGCGATTCACTTCAAAGGTCAATACCGCCTGAACCTTCTCGCCGGCGGGAATCCAGGGAATGTTGACGACCATCAGCTTGGCTGTTTCGTCGAGGGTCTGGTAGCTTACCTTGACTCCCGGCGAAACCTCCTGTTGGGTAACTTTGACTGTCTGCTCCGGCCACTCGATCGGCACCGGCACGTAGCCGCGGATCGACCGGCACGGCCCGCCCAAGGCGGTGATCACCACGCCGGCCTTCCACTTATGCACCTGGGCAACGCCCGTCTTCGCTCCGCCAGGATCGCCTTCTTTGAACTGGGCCAAAGCGGGCGAGACGCAGGAAAGGAAAGCCAGGATGCAGTAGAAGGTGAAGCGGGACATAATTTCTTTTCTCAGTTATCCACCGGTTCGCAGACCAATTTCAACTTTGGCTGGCCAACAAACTTTTTGTTCGGGCTGGTCAGATTCGAGGGCAGAAGACGGAACGTCTCAGTCTTTATTCCGGGCACGGAAATGCGAAAGGCGTCACCCTTCTGCAAGATCGGCGTATGCGTGAGGATGCCCCCAAAGACATCCGTCCCCGAGGCCTCGGCCGGGAACCAATATCCCTGCCCCTGGTCGTCCTCCAGATAGAACTCCGGATAGCAATGCCCGGGGATCTGGACCGTGCGGGCGGGAATGCCGCTGGCCCGGCAGATGGCGATGAAGGTTGAAGTCAACTGGTTGCAATCGCCGCTGCCCTGTTCGATGGCTTCCACGCAGCCGGTGAGCGGTGCACCCTTCTGGTACTGGATCGTCTTGCGAACCCAATCGTAGATCGCTCGGACATGGGGCCAGGCCTTGGGCTGGCCCTCGCCGAGTTGCTTGGCGAGGGCCTTGATTCGCGCATGATTGCTTTCGATCAGCGGACTGGCGCTGAGGTATTGTTTGAAATCAGGCGGCAGGGTCTTGGCGTCGGGCACGACATAGAGATCGGTTTCGTCCGGCGGCAGCAGCGTGTGCCGCTCGATCGCCAGGGTAAGGATCGCGTGGACCTCCTTGCCGTCAGCCACCCGTGGGATGCCGACAATCATCTGCCTCGCCGTGCCGAAAGACTTGTAGCTTACGGTCACGCCGGGCGAAAGATCCTGACTGACGAGTTTGAGGCTTTGTTCCGGCCAGTCCATCGGCACGGTGGTTGTGCCGGTCAATCGACCTACGGGTCCGCCGGAGGCTGACACGATCATACCGATCTTCCATTTCTGCACGTCAGGCTCGCCCAGCTTGGGACCGCGGTCCGCGGACGGTTTCTCGGCCTGATTGTCATCCTCGGCTCGCGAGGTCAGGGTAAATCCCAGCGAGACGATGAAAGCAGCGATAACCGGGCCAATGCGCATGATACGATCCTGGAAAGCAGAAAACGCCTCCCTATATTGTACTTTACGAATTCGGTAAAATGAGACTCCGGGTGAAGCTCGCTTCATTCGTCCCACCCTACGTAGGAATACTGCACCCACCACCAGAGTAGCTAAAATGGCAACGACCCAGAAGCTCGATCGCGAACAAATCCTGCAAATGGCTGGCGGTTACCGCTTTCTGGCCGTACTCGGTGCGGCCGCCGAACTGAATCTCTTCACACTCCTGGGCGATGACTCTCTGTCGGCTGAGCCGATCGCCATCCGGCTCCGCTCGAACCTGCGGGCAACGACCATCCTGCTGGACGCCCTGGCTGCCTTGGGCCTCTTGGACAAGCAGGGCGAGAACTATTGCGTGCCAGCCGACTTGCGGCCGTGGCTAACCGAAAACAGACCCGGCACCGCGCTGCCGATGTTGCTGCACCAGATGACGCTGATTCGCTTATGGTCGCAGTTGGCGTGGATCGTCCGCAGCGGCGAGCCGGCCATGCGGCAGGCGAGCATCCGCGGGGCCGATGCCGATCGCGCCGCGTTCATTGCCGCCATGCACAGCATCTCCGGGCCGATTGCCGACGATCTGGTGGCGCGGCTCGGTCCGCCGAAGTTCTGTCATCTGCTCGATGTCGGCGGGGCCTCCGGCACCTGGACGCTTGCCTTTCTCCGTGCCGTTCCTGGTTCGCGCGCGACGATCTTCGATCTGCCCGACGCCATCGAGCAGGCCCGTGAGCGGATTGCCCAGAGCGGCCTCGGCGACCGCGTCGATTTTGTGGCGGGCGATTTCTATGATGATCCGCTCCCCCCGGGGGCCGATCTTGCCTGGGTTAGTGCGATCGTCCATCAACATGCCCGCGGGGACAGCCGCGAGTTATTCGCGAAGGTCCGCGAGGCCTTGCTGCCCGGCGGGCGGATCATGATTCGCGACGTCGTGATGGAACCCAATCGCGTTGAGCCGTCGGAAGGGGCCTTGTTCGCCGTTAACATGCTTGTGGCCACGGCCAGCGGCGGTACGTTCACGATGGACGAATACCGCGAAGACCTACAGGCCAGCGGCTTCCGCGACGTGCAACTGCTGGTCAAGGATGCTTGGATGAATTCCGTGGTGGCGGCCACGAGAGGGTGATTTGGAGTCAAAACCATGAAAACGTGTTGGTCGTTCGGTGTGCTGTTGTTCTTTTCGGTGTTCCCTGGCATGGCCCAGCCAGCCAACACGGCCCCGGCGGCGCTTATGGAAAAGCCCTCGGCCGATGCCCCGCTGGTGGCGGATAAAATCCGCGAGGCGATGCAGGATCGCCGCTACGCCGACGCCGTGCAGGCGATCGACGAGTCGGCCCAGGTTAAAGACGCACCGCGCGATTACCTGCTCTATCTCAAAGGCCGGGCTTTGCACCTCGCAGGCAAGTACGACGAGGCGATTGCCGTTTTCGATCAGCTTGGCAAGGAACTTCCGGATCGGGCTGGAAAGCCTGATGTACGTCCTTGGGCACGTCGGGCGCGCTTTGCCAAGGCGGTGGCGTTGGCCCGCAAAGGCGACTTCCGCGCCGCCGAGTTGATCTATCGGGCCGAGGCCGAGTATCTGCTCTCGACCGATCGCAAACAACAGATCGCCGACATCTACCTGGAGTTTGCCGACACCTACTTCAAGCCGCCCAAGGAAGATCAGAAGCCCGACTACGCCAAAGCTCTGGAATTCTACAAGAAGGCGCTGGAGGCCGGGGCCAAGGCGGAGAAACAGATCGAAATCGAGCTGCTCATTGGCCAGTGCCAGCAGAACCTCGGCAGGCCGGCCGAAGCGGCTGCGCTGTTCGAGAAGTTCATCAAAGACCATCCCACGCTAGTCTGGATACCACCTCCGCAAGGTGTGACCGTGTCGGCGCCTTACGAGCTTATCGAACAATCCAAGCGTCACGATATCGAAGCCCGTTGGCGGTTGGGTACGTGCCGCTTGGCGGAAGGGAACCCCCGCGAGGCCCGGCGGGTGTGGCAGGATCTCTTGGCAAAGTACGTCGATTCGCAGTCGCCCCGCGTGGCCGACGCACAGTTCGATCTCTCGCGGACGTGGAACATCCCCAATCCGGGCGACGACGAGCAACTGAACCTTGGCACTGCCGCGCTGCGGGCATTTCTGGAGCGTTTCCCCAAGCACGCCAATGCCGGCAAGGCCCATCTGGAAATCGCCCAGAGCTATCTTCACCGCAACCGTCCCGTGGATGCCTTGGCGGCGCTCAAGCAATTTCTGGCCGATCCTCGCTGTCGCGATTGCAAGGAATTGCCCGACGCCCTGAAATTGCAGGGCCACGCCTATCAATCGCAAAAGAAATATAGCGAGGCCCTGGCTGCGTGGCGGGAGTTCCTGGCCAAATATCCCGTCCATGGCGACTGGAGCACGGTGCAGCAGGTGATCGTGGAGACCGAACTCTTGATGGCCGGCGATGAATTCGCGGCCAAGAAGTATGCCGCGGCCAACAAGCTCTTCGCCGAGTTCCTGGCAAAATATCCCTTGGACGGCCGCAACCCCGAGATCCTCTTGCTGATGAACCAGCAGAACATCGCTGAGGAGAAATGGGATGAGGCCATTTCCGCCTGGCGGCGGCTGGTCTCGAAGTATCCCGGCACGAATCCGGCCTCCGAGGCCCAGTTCCGCATCGCCGACACGCTGGAACGGAAACTCGGCAGGCTGGAAGATGCCTTGGACGAATATCGCAAAGTAACCTGGGGGTCTGCCGCCGGTCAGGCCCAAGTTGCCGCTGCTCGGCTAACGGCCAAAACGATGACGATCTCGACCGAACGCGTTTTTCGCAGCGATGAGACGCCAAAACTAAAAATCATCACGCGGAACATCGAGTCGGTCACGGTCCGCGCCTTCAAGGTCGATCTGGAGACCTACTTCCGCAAGATGCACCTGGCCCGGGGCGTCGAGGGCCTCGATATAAGCCTCATCGATCCCGACTCGACGTTCGAGTTCAAGGTGCCCAAGTACGTCAAGCATCAGGAAATGGAGAGTTGGATTGAAGTGCCGCTGCCGAAGATTGGTCAGGCTGGAAAGCTTGACGCACGGGGAAAGCCTGACGTACGGGGCGGCGCGATGGCCATTACCGTGAGCAGCAAAGCCCTGGAGGCCACGACGATGGTCGTGCAGAGCGATCTGGACGTGATCGTAAAAAGCTCGCGCGACGAGGTCTTCGTCTTCGCCGAAAACATGCTCAGCGGCAAACCGTGGCCCGGCGTGCGTCTGCTGGTTTCCAACGGCCGCGAGGTCATCGGCGAGGCGGTCACCGGCCAAGACGGAGTTTTTCAAAAGAGCTATAAGAATCTCGTCACCGCCGGCTCACCCTCACCCCAGCCCTCTCCCGGAGGGAGAGGGGGAACCGAGGTTGCGGTTTCGCAAGGCCCCCTGAACACCAACGACATCCGCGTCTTCGCGGTTATCGATAACAACGTCGCCTCGAACATCCTCGACCTCCAGGGCGTCGGCCTCGCGCAAGGTCTGACCGACAAAGGTTATATCTACACCGATCGGCCGGCCTATCGTGCGGGCCAACTGGTGAATGTCCGCGGTTGCCTCCGCCGTGCGGCCGATGATTCCTACGCGATCGATAAGGACAAACCGTACACGGTCGAGGTTTTTGATGCACGCAATCGGCCGATCCGCCAGGAAAAAGTAAAGCTCAACGCCTTCGGCAGCTTCCATGCCCACTTCGTCCTGCCGCCCAGCAGTCCCCAGGGCCAGTATCGCGTGCTGGTTCGCGACAACGGCGTGCAGAATTTTCAGGGCACGTTCCTCGTCCACGAATACCGGCTCGAACCGATCCGCCTGGTGGTCGATACGCCGCGACGGGTCTATTACCGCGGCGAGCCGATTGAAGGCACGATCCGAGCCGAATTCTACTACGGCGCTCCCGTGGTCGGCCGCGAGATCCGCTATCAACTGGCCGGCGACCGCCAGCAGACCGCCACCACCAACGCCAAGGGCGAGGTTCCCATTAATCTTCCGACCCGCGAGTATAGCGAGTCGCAGGTTCTGCCGTTTTCCGTGCAAATGCCCGAGAGCGATCTCAACACGCAGGTCAATTTCGTGCTGGCCGCCCAGGGTTTTTCGATCGGCGTGAGTACGGTGCGGCCGGTCTATGTGATGGGCGAATCGCTGGAGGCACTCGTGAATGTCCGCGACGCGGAGAACAAGCCGCTGGCCCAGAAGCTCAATCTGAAGGTATATGAGAGAACCCTGGTTTCCGGCCGGCCGGGCGAGCGGCTGGTCGAGAAGCACGAAGTGACCACGGCCGCCGACGGCAAGGCCCGGCAGACGATCAGGTTCGACAAGGGCGGCACGTATTTCCTGCGGGGCGAGGGGGTCGATCGCTTCCACAATCCGATCGCGGGCCAAGCCGCAGTACAGATCAGCGGTGAAGACGACCTCGTGCGGCTCCGCATCCTGGCCGACCAGTATACCTATAAGGTTGGCGATACGGCCGCAGTGCAGTTGCACTGGCGCGATCCGCCAGCCCTTGCGCTGGTGACCTACCAGGGCGCCCGGGTGTTGGATTATCGGCTTGTCGAGTTGAAAACGGGAACCAACAAGCTGGAGATCCCCATGACGGCCGCGCTTGCGCCGAATTTCGAGTTGGCCGTGGCCGCGATGACGGATCCGCGACCGGAACTGGGAGACACAGAGACAAAGCCTGTAGGGTGGGACCAGCGAGCCTCGGCGAGCGCAGCCCCACCAAATCGCGTCAAGGACGGGACTGCGAGCGCGGCAACCAAGCCGCGTCCGATCGTTCGCTTTCATACTTCGACGAGTCCGTTCACCGTCGAGCGCGATCTTCGCCTGAAGATTGCAAAGAAACGGAAATCCCCTCAGCCTCTCTCGGAAGGAAATCCCCTTACCCCGACCCTCTCCCAGAGGGAGAGGGGAGATAGCGTTCGCCCCGGCGACGAAGTGGAAGTGACGGTCACGACGACCGATCCGCAGGGCAAGCCGGTGGCGGCCGAGTTGAGCCTGACGATGGTCGAGCAATCGCTTCTGGAGCGGTTCGCCTCGCCGCTGCCTTCAATCGGCGATTTCTTCCGCGGAACCCGGCGCGAGCCGGCCGTCCGCTGCACGTCAAGCATCATGTTTTCCTATCGCCCAGCCACGCAGCCGATCAACCCGCGTCTGCTGGCAGAGAAGGATCGCGAGGAGATAGCGAATGAGGAAGCGGAAAGCCGTAAAGACGCGGTTGCGTTCCTAGGTAGCGCGACGACAACGATCGACGCATCGCGAGCTGAAGTTCAGGAACAACAAACCGGGCGTCTGATGTTCGGCGTGGGGGTCAACAGCGACGCTGGACTGGTGGGAAATGTCACCCTCGATGAACAAGACTTCGATGGCGATACCACTCTCGATCAAACCGAAACTGCGAATATTGAACTGCAACGCCTGCTCGGCAGGCAATCTCTGGGAGATGGTACAATTCGCGGCTTCCAGACGATGGGCAGAAACTACAACCGGAATCGCGAAGATGGCCTGGGGCGAAACTTCAATCAGCCGCGGTCGGAATCGAGACAGAAAGCGGAATTGCAACCCTCCTATCCGAATCGGGATAATACACAAGTATTCTCCTTCTTTGTTGGAACCAGCCACGGTGGTGGTGAAAACCTATCTGACAAGGTCTACCCTGTCGCCGATCTCGTTCTGCCTATCAAACAATCAGGCTTCGGAGGCCTCCAACTCAACAGCGGCAACATCTATGCCGGCGGTACGCATATCACGGCTGGCGACCTTAACGGCCTAGTCTCGCAGAATCAGAAACAAGTGATGGTCGTCGATAATTCGGGCATGTACCGCAGCGTCCGCCTGGGCGACAACGGCAAGCTCGACGACAAACGGGCCGCGGCCCTCGCCGCCGAGTTCAACGCCTCCGGCGCGATCCTGCTCTCAGCCCTGTTGCCGCAGGAAACAGGTTTCTGGAACCCGGTCGTCACCACCGGCGCAGACGGCACGGCGACCATCACCCTGACCGTGCCCGAGCGTTCGACCGCCTGGAAGTTCCTGGCCAAAGGCATTTCGGCCGAGACCCTGGCCGGCGAGGCGAGCGACGACCTGACCGTGAAGAAGGATCTCTTTGGCGAGATCAAGCTGCCGCTGGCCTTCACCGACGGCGATGCGGCCGAGATTCCTGTCACGGTACATAACGCTGCCGTGGAAAAAGGAAAAATCGAGGTCGTGCTGCGGGCGACCATCGCCGGACGGAGAGTGGAAGAGACGAAGACGATCGAGGTGAAGAGCAAGGGGTTGCAAGAGGTGAGCTTCAAGGTGGAGTTGAAGCGGCCGGAGGCGGTGAAGCGGGGAGAAAGGGAGAATGGGAGAAAGGGTGAAGGGGAGATAAGCGCGCCGCAAATCGACGTGCAATTCGAGTTGATTATCCGTACAGCCGTCCATGAAGACCTCGTGCAGCGTTCCGTGCCGTTGCGTCCTTACGGCGTGCCGGTGTTCACCGCGGCGAGCGGTTCGAGCACGGCCGACGGCACGGTCTGGCTGGAAGCCCCCGAGGGGATGACCGCGGAGTCGGCCAACCTGCAAATCCTCGTCGGCCCGACGGTCGAGCGGAGCCTGCTCGACATCGTGCTCGCCCCCGCGCCGCGGTGCCAGATGGAAGTTGGCCGCTTGGCCACCGGGCTGGAATCGGCCACGAGCGACATCATGGCCTCGCTGGGCCTGCAAAAGCTGCTAGGCGGCAGCCGCGAGGCGGGCGGGCCGGCGGCTCTGGCCCTCGATAGCCGCATCCGCGGTTCCGTGAGCCTGTTGCTTTCCGCGCAGAACGACGATGGCGGCTGGAGTTGGACCGGCACGCCCGGCGGCGCCAGCAATCGCTATGCAAGCTGCCGCATCGCGTGGGCCATGACGCTGGCCAGGAAGGCCGGCTATGTCGTGCCGGACGAAGCCTACAGCAAGGCTATCGGTTATCTGAGGAACCAGGTCGCCGCGATCGACAACGCCGACTACGAGAGCAAGGCCATTTTGCTGCACGTCCTGGCGGTGACGGGGCAAGGCGATTTCGCCCTGGCCAATCGCCTCTATCGCGATCGCAACGCGCTCTCCTCGGCCGCGCTCGTCCATCTAGCCTTGAGCTTCGCGGTCATGGATCGCAAGCCGAGCGCCGAAGAGATCCTCGGTCTCTTGGACAAGCGGAACTTCGACGATACCGCCACGCGCCGCGATGCGGCCCTCGGCGCGTTGCCCTGGAGCCATTCGCCAACCGAGCTGCGGGCACTCTACGCCTTGGCCGTCGAGGAGGTCTCGCCCAAGTCGCCGAAGGCCAAGGAACTGATCGATTGGCTCCTGGCCCATCGCACCGGCAACCGCTGGATCCCGGAAAAGGCAACCGGCCCCGCCGCGCTGGCGTTATGCCGCTGGTTCGCCGACAACCGCTTTACGGGCGAGTGCTATAAACTGACAATCTTCGTCAACGATCTGCAAGTCAAGTTGCTCGATGTCGATCCAACCGTCGGCAGTCAGTCGATCGACGTGCCGCGACAATTCCTCAAACGGGATTCCAAAGGCCGTGTGCGGGTCAACTTCCAGATCGCCGGCCGCGGACGTTATACCTATCAGTGCATCCTCGGCGGGTTCGTGCCGGCCGAGAAACTCAAGAGCACGACCGGCAGTTGGCGAGTCGATCGCTATTACGAGCCGGCCCCGCTGGAACTTGACGGCCGCGAAATTCCCCGCGGTTTCGGCGTCTTGGAGGGGAACTACCAGACGTTCCGCAATCCGCTGGATCAGCTTCCCGTCGGTCGCCGCGGCGTGGTCAACATCGATCTCTGGCGGCAGGTGCCCTGGGGCACGCCCGAGGAACGGCTGGAATATCTGGTCGTCACCGAACCTATCCCCAGCGGCACCACGGTGATCGAGAAATCTGTCGGCGGTCCGTTTGAACATTTCGAGATCGGAGAGGGCGAAATCACCTTCTATATCGGCAGCCGGCCCGGCTTGGGTACGATCCATTATGAGTTGTACGGCTACGTGCCGGGCAAGTACCGTGTTGGTCCTACAATCGTCCGCAACGCCCACCGGCCCGAGCAGCTTCTGGTCACCGCGCCGAAGTCACTGACCGTGCTCCCGCAGGGCGCGAAATCGGCCGACCCTTACCGCCTCACGCCACAGGAACTGTACGAACTGGGGAAGCGGTTGGCGGCCAAGAAGGACTACGCCACGGCGATGCCACACTTGACGGAATTGGTCGAGAAGTGGAACCCGAAGCCGGATGTCTATAAAGACGCCGTGCAGATGCTCCTGGACATTCACCTGGAGATCGGACCGCCGGCCAAGATCGTCCACTACTTCGAGATCATCAAGGAGAAGTGGCCTAGCGAGGAGATTCCCTTCGCCAAGATCGTGAAGGTCGCCGTGGCCTATCACGAGATGGGAGAGTATGAACGGAGCTATCTGGTCTTCCGCGCCACGGTCGAGAGCAATTTTGCCCGCGAAAGCGAAGTGGCCGGCTTCCTGCAATCGCAGGGCGAGCTGTTGCGGAGCGTCGAGGCGATGAGCCAGTTGTTGAGCAACTATCCGCCGGAGGGTTATGTGGCGGCGGCGACCCATGCCCTGGCCCAGCAGGTTTCGGCGAAGGCCCCGGAGGCGGCCAACGATGCCAAACTACGGCAGCGAAAAGTTTATCGAGTGGACCTGCTCCGCCGCGCGTGGACGATGCTGGAAGGCTTTTTGACGGCATGGCCGGATGACCCCGCCGCCGATCAGGCCGCCTTCTCCGCGGCCAGTACGCTGCTGGATTTGAAGGCCTATCGCGAGGCGGCTGCCGCCTGCGACCGCTACGCCAAGCGCTACGCCCAGAGCGACCTGATCGATAGTTACTGGTACATCATCGGCTACTGTGATTTCGCCACGGGCCGGCATCAGGCGGCCCTGGAGATGTGCCGCAAGGTGGCCGAGTCGAAGCGACTCGACAAGGCGACCGGCCGCGAAGTGGAAAGCCCCAACAAGTGGCAGGCGATTTACATCCTCGGCCAGGTCCATCATGGATTGGGCGAGGCAGCCGACGCCATCCGCGAGTATCGCCGCGTGGAAGACCGTTTTGCGGACGCCAAGGAGGCGATCGCCTACTTCCTCCGCAAGTCGATTAACCTGCCCGAGGTGACCACCGTCAAGCCGGGTGAGGCGGCCGAGGTGGAACTGAAGTTCCGCAACATCCCCGCCTGCGAAGTGAAGGTCTACCGCATCGATCTGATGAAGTTCAGTCTTTTACGGCGGAACATGGGCGGCATCGCGCAGATCAACCTGGCCGGCATCCGCCCTTTGCACGAGACGAGCGTCAAGCTGGGCGACGGCAAGGACTATCGCGATCGCACGCAAAAGCTGGCCTTGCCGCTGAAGGACGAAGGGGCTTACCTCGTCGTCTGCCGCGGCGATGATCTACACGCCAGCGGCCTGGTGCTGGTCACGCCGCTGGTGGTCGAGATCCAGGAAGATGCCGTCAGCGGCCGCGTGCGGACGACCGTCAAGGATCTCCATGCCGACCGCTACGTACACAACGTGCAGGTCAAGGTCATTGGCAGCGGCAACGACGACTTCGTGGCCGGCGACACCGATCTCCGCGGGGTCTTCGTGGCCGACGGCATTCACGGCCGCTCGACGGTGATCGCCCATGCGGAGCCGGCGCGATATGCCTTTTTCCGCGGCCAGACGGATCTGGCCCCGTCGCAACCGGCCTCCTGCGAAAAGTCCGACGACGCCAAGACCGCCCCTAACTCGCCCTCGGCCGCTCCGGTGGATAAGCCGATCTTGCAGGAAAAGGGGTTATTGGAAGGTCTGGAGCAGAAGAATCGCGGTTTTCAGACCATGCAGCGGGAGAATCTGAAAAAGATTTATGACAACAAGGCCAAGGGGGTGGAGATCAAGGGGGCGTTTTAACTGAGAGGCTATCCGGAAAATCCCTTCTCCCTGGGTGAGTGGCAAGGCAGGAAACTCCCCTCTCCCTTCGGGAGAGGGGAAGGGGGCCAGGGCTTTTCAGCACGGAATCGAATCGCTCCTGCGGAACCTTTTCCGCCGGGCCGGGTTTAATCATCTGACGGCAGGTTCGACCTTGGCCATACATGGCCACGAACCACGCCAAGCGATAATTTTCCGCCACCCGCCAAGATGTCAATTCGGTTGTAGGGCCGTGCAAAGTCAGGCTGGAAAGCCTGACCTGCTGGATATCGCAGCGGGCAGTTGGTAATTTATCACCCCTCACAGGAGTATGTCGATGTTGCGAGTATTGTTGACTTTTGTTGTGGCTGCCGGTTTGAGCAGCGTTGCTTTCGCGGCGGACAATTGCGATGGCAAGAAGTGTGACAAGTCCAAGGTTGCGGCCAAGGGCGAGAAGAAGAGCCCCGAGGATTATTTCAAGATGCTTAAGAACGGCGCCAGCGGCGAGTTGACGCTCGCGGAGTTCCAGGCTCCGATCAAGAAGCACGTCACGGACGAGGCCAAGTTGGCCGAGGCCCTGAAGCGCGCCGAGAAGCGCTTTAACGACATGGATACCGACAAGAACGGCACGGTGTCGCTGGCAGAGTTCAAAGCGGCTCCCCGGCCAGACCACAAGCACAAGAAGGCCGACAAGTAAATCGTCTTTTTTGACCGCTTGTCTCCGATGTGGGCCGGAGCAACTCTGCCCCCCTCGCTGCTTCGCGTCATGCATTGGAGATTGAAGGCGGAAGGCGCGGGCCACCTTGGCCCCCTTCCGCCTTTATTGTTTCTCGATCGACAGGGAGTTTTTAGGCTCCTTCACTGGCTTGGATCGGCTTTCCCGTAACCGCCATTGCAGACAGGCCATGCTCAAGCCGCTGGATCCCATCCAGCACAGTGTGTTCCAGCAGTGCGACAAGCCATTGCGGCGGAGATACCCGATCGCTTGCGGAATCAGCCCGACGAAACGCGCGATTCGCGATTGCCGCGGCCCGGCGCGTACCGCATGAATCTTAATGGTCCGCTGCGGTCGCGGACTACCCACGAGTTGCTCGATCTGACGCAGAAAAACGGTTTCAAAGATCTCTTGCGAGTAATGCGCTTCGATTTCCAGCCGGGCTTGCTGCTGAATCTTTTTCCGCAGATGGGCATCGACGACGAGTTGTCGCAAGGCTCGATACCAGGACTCGGCGTCGTTGGCGACCAGGAGGCCCGTCTCGCCATTCCGCACGCAATCGGAGTAGACCTCGACGTCGGAATAGACGCCCGCGATGCCGCAGGCGCCGTACTCGCGGAACTTGGTGTTGGTCTTTGAACGATGAAAAACGTCGTCGGCCAAGGGGGCCAGACCGATCTCGAACCCGGCGGCCGAGAAGCGGCGGAGAAAACGATCGTAGTCATGCACCACGCCGTGATGCCGCACTGCGGGCAGTTCGGCCGGCGGTCGCGGTCCCCAGAAGTGTGCCTCGACCCGCAGTCCCTCTTCGTCCATCAACCGCCGTAGAGCCGGAAGGAAGATCCGCGCCAAGGAATCATCGAGCCGGCTGGTCGCATAAATCAGCTTCACGGGTCCGCCGGGTAACTTCACAGGCCGCCGCACTTGATGCAGATCGACTGCGCTGGCAACCATTTCCACGTGGGAATTCAGCAGGCTGGCGCGTGCGAGCAGCGGTCGCGAATAAACGCGCACCAGACTTGCGGCGGTAAGGTATTCGGTCAGCATGGCCAACTGCTCGGGCTGGGCAAAGGCCCGGCCGCAGGCGGAATCGGACGGAAGCTCGAAGAAGTTGTCGTCCAGGTCATAGAGCACCGGCACACCCAAAGCTATCGCCGTGCGGAGCAACTCGGCGCGATCGGGCCGGACGTTGCGGCAAAAGAGGACGAGATCGGCCTTATCGACATCGCGCGGCGCGGCAATGCTTTCCAATGTTACCCGCGCCCTCACCCGGCCGGCCTCGTGCAAAGCCACCAGCGGCTTGACAATATTAATCCACGTTGAAGGGCAGAGCCGAGGGAGGATCGCCACGACTCGTGGGGGAAACGCAGACATGAACGAAAAATCCTCGATTTTTTCAGGAGCTGGGGTGGGACCACGACGACGCCAAGTCAAACGTGCAGTATAAACCCTGCTCCGCCCGCGAATCAACTTAGCGCTCGTCCAAAAAGAACTTGTGGTGCGGGCGTCTCGCCTGCACATGCAGCCGGACGGCCGCACCACAAAGACACGGAGTTAATGTTGGACAGGTACTTAAACCTGACTCATGCACGAAAATTCACTAATTTGTGGGTAATTCGCGAGACACAATCCCTCCCGCTTGGCGGTTGTCGAGTATGGCACAACCATCACCCTAATTCTGCGAGCAAAGCGGAGACCGTTGGCCGTTTCTCCGGGTGAAAATCAACGCAGGGGGCGAGAATCTCTCGCCACGGCGCTTCCACTGCCAGCGTCTTCTCGGACCCCGTTTGGCCCGTCAACATGAAGCCCACAACCCTGGCCCAGGCATAGACATCCGCCGATGGATGTGCCGGTGCCCCAGTGATTTGTTCGGGTGGTGCCCACGGAGCGGTGAAGGCCCCCTGTGGGTTTTTCCAAACCACGATTAGGTTGCTTGCGTCTGACTTCCACGAATTGCGGCGACGATTGCTCGAATCTCCTCAGAGGAAAGAATGGGAACCTGTGCGAGAATGATGCGGTCCTCATTGGAAAGTCTCGCCGCTAGATGCCCCTTGCCAAGAAGGCGTTCAGCCCCTTCCTCTCCGAGAGCAATCTTGGAAGTACCTGGACTCTCGACACGCAGGACGAGACGGTTTCCAAGATTGTCGCGGAGTTGCAGAGGCATTACGCGGTCTTCTGGACGCTGTGCCGCAAAAATGAGAAAAATGCCGGCAGCCCTGGCCATGACGCCGAGACGCTGGACCGTGTTTGAAACCATCGCCTTGTAGTCGTCTGTCAGCATCCAAACGGCGAACTCATCGTGAAAAAGCCAAATTCGTGGGAGTTGTTGCTCCGGGGAAACTTGGGCATTGTAGCGGACGAGGTTTGCAACGCCGACGGAATGAAACAGGCTGTAACGTCGATCCATCTCTCCGACGGCCCATTCGAGGGCTGCACGTGCCTGTTCCTGCGTGATGATAATGCCCTCGTGAATGTGCTGGATCGGCTGGATGTCGAGGTAATCGGCCCCCTGCTTTGGATCGATGAGGATGATGCGGGCGTTCGCGCAGTCGTTCGTGATAGCGATGTCTAGCAAGAGGTTCTGGATAAGGACGGATTTCCCGCTGCCCGTCGTGCCCGCGATGAGGGTGTGCGGGGCGTGCGACTCCTCTGGACATAGATAGAGCGTCTCGCCATTCGCCTCACGGACGCCCACGACGAGCATTTGGTTTGAGCGTTCCTGGGAAGGATCGAGAGCACGATCACGCCACACATCGATGAGGTTGACGACTTGGCGGTGAGGACGCGCGACAGAGACGACAACTTGTCCAGGCTCGGCGAGCACGTTTGTGATGTGCAGACCATGCGTAGTGAGGAGTTCTTCACGGCGACTTTCAATGTCGTTGACACGGAGACGGTCAGAACCCTGCAATCGCACGAGCGCGGCATTCGGCGTCAATCGGGAACCGAGGACGCGCGCCTGGAGTCCGTAGCTAAGCAGCGCCGCGCGAAGTCGCGAGACCTCCGTCGCGAGCCAGGACTGGTCTTCGGCCGCAACGGCGGCTCCGCAAACCAAACTAGAGAGAACTCGCTGTTGGTCCACGCCTGCCCAGGCGAAATCCGCACTCGGGACCATTCCTGATTGACCTGAAGAATTAGTCTGATGCGGGTTGGTTTCCCGGACTAGAGCAATCGCCTCGGAAGCTAAGGGCACGGAGGTCGCTGCAAGAATGTCAGGGAGTATTGGAATATGAGGAAGTGACGGTGGAGCAGCCAATTTTATCGTGATCGTAGAGGCGATTGGCACGACTTCAACCGGGAGGTCAGGGGGCTGAGTAGGCGTATTGCGCGGAACAGCAGTCCAAACTACGCGCGCGTTGGGAGGCGTGGGAGTGCCGACATTCCACGGCCCATCATCGCTGATGGCCGCGCGAATGGACCGTGGGCTCTCATGGCGATGGTAGGCGAGTACAAGTTGCCGAACGCGGTCGCGGCCGTACACCTCCTGCCAGGCGTGGTTGACGTTGGCCAGCGGAATGCGATCAGTGGGGTCACTGGCGTCGGATTCCTGCGAATGAACAAAGACGTGGGAGTAGCCTTTGAGGAGGATGGGAGCGGTCCCGTTGCGAATGGAATCGCGCCACTGGTGCAGCGAGTTCCCGTCGGTTGCTGGAATCTCGATGCCGTCAAGAATGATGTCTGCGAGTCGGGACAACCAGAGGTCACGATCGAGCCGTGAGGGGTTTCCGAACAGTGCTTCCTGCATACGGAGCACGGTCTCGCGTAGTTGCACGGCCGAGGAGCGACGAGCATCGGCGAGAGCCTCACGCCCCACGTATTTTGCCTCGCTGATAAGTGCAAGCAGAACCAATTGGTCTCCGCGTCGTTGGGGGCTGAGCGCGAGGATATCGGCCAGACGCTCCTCGCGCTGGCCGAGCCACATTGCGTAATCGTCGAGGAAGTACCACCCGCAAACCGCAGGATTTTCCAGTTCGTCCTGAAGGAGAAAACGGCTGAGCACCAGACCGATGAGTTCACTGGCGAACTGGCCTCGCTTCGCGGCCCGCAGAACGATATCACCTGAGATTGTATTGGCGTCATCCACCATGCGCCGTGTCAGGTCGCGCAGGTCGCTGCCGTCGAGATCGAGGTTCAGGCTGTAGAGGCGGCGCTGGACGAGCACATCGAGAAGGTTCAGGGGGGCACGGGACGAGATCGTCATGTTGCGTCCGCCGTGAGGATGCTGGCGATACCGAATGATCTGCACTCCCTGGTTACGCAGTTGGCGCCGCGTCAGGAGATCGTCGTAGTTCACGACCCACTGCCCGAGGCGGTGGACCTCATCGAAGATGGTGCGCGTAAGATTATTCTGAAAACTGATCTGACGTGCAGGCACCGGACGGATTGCAGGGTCGATGTCCACCGACTGCATGACACCGTAAAGAGCCTGAAGGTAACGCCACCCAACCGATGGTTGTGCTGGCGATGTGAGATACATGACCGAACGCAGGTCGTCCATCGTTCCAGGACGTCGTCGGGAGCACCGGGGCGGAACGTGGTGAAGCAATTCAGGGACATGGACGTCGTTCGGCTCGGTAAGCCACACGGAGTCGGCGAGCCGAGCGATGACGTCTTGGAGGAAGACGATGTCGATAGGCGGTCCATCCTGGGCATTTGGAATTGGTGCAGAGTCGGCCATGATGCCGATGCGTAGGCGTGCCATGAAGTCTCGCGAGGCTTCACTCGCGACGAATGAATCGACATCGTTCTCTCCGCCCTCCAGTATCTTCTCGTACAATTCATGCAGGCGCTGGGCATTGTGATGTCGGAGTATGACTTGGCAACGAACTTCCTCGTCATCTTCGTACAAGTTACCTAACATGCTCACGGTAGCTTCGGGAAGCCGCGCGGAGTTGCAGTTGTAGAGGGCAATTGAGAGATTTGCACTCTCGTGAGGCTGTAGTGAGAGGTAGCGCTGGACAAGATTCAGAATTTGCTTGGCCGCGTCCGTCGCATTCTCGTTGGTAGCATCGTCTTCATCGGAGCAGGCGGTTGGTGGTTCCATGAGTGAGTAATCGGCCAGCCTGTCGCTACAGGCTAAAAGGACGGGCTGCGTCCCGTGCAGGCCCAGACACACCTCCGGATAATAGGGATGCTTTAGTTCTTCGGTCAGATCGTCGAAAAAGAGGCGTGCATCGCCGAAGTCCACTGCTTCCGCTATCAACAGATGGTCGATAAGACCGACTGCCTGACGCATCTTCACGGCCGTTCCGAGAAGTCGCAACGGGTGCCACGGGGCAACAATCGCCGCCGGTGGAGTCCCTTCAACTACGGCCACGCCCAACTGCAAGATGGGCTCCCATAAATGCTTCCGGTTGCCATCGCCGGGCGCGTGGCAAATAAGGGATGCAATGAGGTGGGAATATGTGGATTCGAGTTCCAGACAGACCGGCGAAGAGCATCCATCCGCAAAGCACTCCGAGACGGCCGTCTCGTAGGATACGCGAAATCGCTGCCACGCTTCGCTGAGGGCTGTGTGGCCGTCCGCGACGATCCGGCGGTCCCGGAGGGCTGCGTCAAGGGCGCGAGGAATCAAGACAGCAACATCCCGCAGATTATCGTGGGGTCCCACGAGCGATCCGCGATCCTGGCGGAACACGGCCATGAGGGTCGCGACGTCGGCGAGGTCGATGGCCTGAAGTTTGCCCTTCTTGCTCACGGATTCACGGCTCACTGCGCTGATCAGAAACGGATGCTTGACAATCCGCGACCAGTCTTCGGTAAATTCCGAGTAGATGCCATTCGGATTGAATCGCCAGACCATTTGCGCGGAATGGGACTCCATCGCCCGTTCCGTCGTGCATTCGAGTGTGATGTAGAACTTTACCTGGTTCGCTGCTTTCGCAGTGGACGTATTCTTCTTGAACCTATCTCGCTGCTTTAGCCGCTCGACCAAGCGTTCGAGAGTGAAGATTTTGCCGACCTGCCATTCGACACGACGAGAGGTCAGGGCCGGAACCGCACGGTAGCGTCGCGAAAAGTAGCTGGCGGCTTCAAAGTTCATGTCCAGCCAATCATTCGGCGACTGTCGCTGCGATTCAATTCGTAACCGACGCGAGTCTGCCGTAGGCCCTGCCTGCTCGAAGAGCCGTTCCATGCATCGCAGGAGCCCAACGACGAAGTCGTCGGTCTCAATGGGCTGGCCGTAGAGAAAGCGATCCCAGGGAGATTTCAGCGTGCGATCAGCTTAGAGTTCCGTGCGGTGGCGCTCATAGAACTCCTCATCTTCCTCATTGGCTTCCTTGGTCTTGCGGGCGTCAAGCCGCTGGAGGTACTCCTGCTCCTCCATCGTCAGCGTGTCGGGCAGGGCACCCTCGTAGAAATCGAGTGTCTTCTGACCGAGCGATTCGCGTCGGGCTTTAAGACCGTCGAATAGGGCTTTGACGTTGTCTCGCTCCCATTCGAGTGCCGATAGGGCTTCGGCCTCGGCACACCATTTCCCCGGTGCCGCGATGAATGCTTCTATCGTGGGATGATGCAACGGGGGAACGGCAGCGGCGACCCGCTCCCACATCTCCCGGAGTTGCTCTGGCGCGATGGGCTGCTGTGTCGGAGTTGTCTTGATAAGGTATGCAGCGCGTTTATTGAACCCCTGTTGATAGAGGCGTTTCCATCGCTGTGCATGGGTGCGGAACTTTTCAGGAATGACCTCGAAATAGGAGGAGTCTCGTGGAATGCGGAGGACTGGCATCGCCCACCCGAGGGCATTGATAAGGGGGAGCCCCTGCTCGTCAATCGCCTCTCGTGTTTTGAGCACGTACGCCGCGAAAGTTTCCAGACTCACCGGCTTCGCATCCTGAAGCCCCTTGAGGGCTTTCGCGAAAACCCCACGCTGCTGGTCCGTGAGGCTGAGACCTTCGGCGACACCGGTCACCCAGAGGTCGGGTTCTCCGAGAAGTTCCGAACTTCCGATAGGAGTGACGTCACGGAGTGACTGCCCTTGATCGTCATCGGTGTTCGCGATGAGGAGGACCGGCCGGTCACATGCAGCGTGTCGCCAATGCGTTGTCCGTTCATCGGTAAGAGTCTCTTCCGGTAGGCCATTGGGCGATCCAACCTCGCGCGGAATGCGAAGGCGAATTTTTTCAGCCAGCGGAGGCTGCCGGAGGATTTCGCGGCAGATGGCGGACACCTGGGCACCCGTGAGCCGATCGAGGAGGAAGCGTTGAGTACCATCTCCCAATTCCTCAATGCCGATGGCGCGTGTCAGGTACACGACCGCCGTCCGCCCAATAAGATCCAAAGCGTCCATGTTATCTCTCCCTCGCGTAAGGGTTCTCGATGTAGGCGCAGGCATCCGAAAGACGCCGGAGAAGGCCGAGACTCGCGAGACGCAGTTCGAGGCGACGGGCGTTGTCCTCGAAGGATTTCTGGTCGCTCTGGCCTTGATCGATGAACGTACCGGCCTGTCGGTGACCGATGATGAAGCCGTACCGCTCATGTAGCACGGACAGGAACTGTTGGAACTCCATGCGTCGCTCGACGGTCGCGAACACGAGGCTTCGAAGGATTTGGTCATTCGGAGCGTACCGAACCCGTCGGGTGCCTCGACGGGAAGCGAGTCCGATTTCGTTTGCGTACCGAGCATGCACATTAGCTAGGTGGCCATCGTGGCGACGGTGCATGGCGGTATGGAGAACACTACGCAGCCCATCGGGGGTTTGTTGACCGTTGTAGTCTTCCATATCAGCATCGGGCCATGCGACCTTGCTGCGGAGCACGCGACACGCTTCCCCGAACGCATCTGGATGCTGCAGGGCCGACGCCCACTCGGGTGATTGGTCAACGACTTCCCGGAGATAGGCGTCAATCGCATCACGGCTGCGGAGATTATTCGCCAGGTATGTCTCGGTCGCTAGGTCGCGGATGGTCGTCCGCCGGGGTGCGATGATTTCAAGCGCAAGTTGGAGAGGAGTCGTGGGGGACGCCCACATTTGAGCGCAACGGAGCTTATAGAGGAGAACGTGCAAACCAAGGAGATCGACGAGGTGAGGGATCACGTCGTAGCCCGGCATGTAACAGCGCAGAAGCGCAAGCCAGTCATCTGCGAACTGGGTGAAGGCCGACAGGGAGGCATACGGCAGATACGCATTTGCACGTGGAGAAACATCCTCCGTTTCCTCCGGCGTGAATGCCCGGACCAGTCGATTCCAGCGGCATGTTTCGTTCAACACCAACGGGCGAAGCCCTGCGAGAAGCTCTTCTGCTTTGCCGCTGCGGGAAAGCATGAGATACACGAGTTCGCCCACTCGCCCGAAAAATCGACGGTCGTTCGTGATCGACTGTGGCTTCACATTCAAGTCTTCATACAGTGCAGCCGGTCCGTAGGGAAAGACGAATTTTGAGGTCCACCGCTTGTTGCTCTGCCCCTCGATTGCCGTCGTGCGCAGGAGGTGAACGACCAGGGCAAAATCCTCAAAGCTCGCAAAGCGATCACGAATGTAGTGGAAGCTAGGCTGTCCGCGCAGGCCATCGGCGTTCTTGCCCATATGCTCCGCCCACTCGGTCCATCGTGTGTCGTCGTCGGGCAGATCGAGCAGGAACGCGGTGAGTCGGGGATTATTGAACAGGATGTTGCGCAGATAGAGATACCGGCGTGGGCGGTATTCCAGTGTGTTGGGGCCATTGGTTTCCCGAAAGCCACGGCCATCGCTGTCTTCCGACCGGAGGACGTTCAGGAACTCCAAGAAAGCCAACCAGGGGGTCTGTTCATCGTAAAGGCGATGTCCCCAGATGGCCTCATCGACCCACATGTCAGGCCCGCGGATTCCCTGGCTCTCATCGAGGTTCGTTGGTTTCGGCAGAACGGGCGGACGCATGGCATGCCTCATAGGCGTACTTCAATGGGACGGCTGGTAACGATGCCGCGGCCATCGAGTTGTAGTATCTTCAGGTCAAGGGCGTCGCCACCAGTTTCTTCGCTGCCATACCGCTCTTCAACGAGGCGACGGTACTTGCTGAGCAGTTTTGTCTTGAAGGCGAGCAGATCCTCATAGCACTCGCGAGAAAAGCTATTGGGCAGGGCACCCTCGGCAACGCGGGAAAGGAACTCGTAACGCACTAAGTGCAGGGGAAGGCAGACCGGAACATCGCGGTCGAGGTAGACAACAAAGTTCGGCCGTTCGTCGCGGAGTTCAAGCACGACGCGTTGGCCGCGACTAGGCTCGACTTCAAGAAAGGCTTCCTCAATGTGGCTGACGCGGGCATGTGAGTAGCTTCCGGATGTGGCGAGGACGATCTGACGTTCGCTCATCGTGAGCATGCCAGTAAAAACACGGTTCATGCCACGTACGAGGCGGCCGAGAATGTGACGGGAGACGCGTTGGTTCGTGCGGAGTGAGCCACACAACTCTTCGAGATACTCTCCAGCAAACTGGAAGACGGTGAGATCCCAAAGCCGCAGGGCGTTAGCCTGTTCTGGTGGAGTAGCGAAGAAGAGACGCTGACGCTGGCGGCGCAGAAGGTCAAGAAATTCGTCGCATGTTTGCGGCTCATTGCCTTCGAGGTAGGCTCCCTGTAATGCAAGATAGCGTTCCGTGGCGCCATACAGTGGGTCAGCTCGGATGATAACATTGAAGAGGGGCTGAAGCGTTGTGTCGTCGGCCCCATAAATGAGCATGTTGTCGATGCGATTGCTTGTCTCTTCGCCGATGCCGAATCTGTTAAGAACCTCGAACGCCTCGATGGTTTCTCGCCGTGCAGCGGTCAGATTCTCGCCGAACACATTGCTGTAGGGAGAGGCGAGGGGACGAGATCCATCCGCCACCACCCGGAGGGCATCGGCGCACCGGAGAAGCCGATCTTTCCCGTTGGGGTGTCCGAGCAAGATATTGCTCACGAGCATGAGTAGTTGGCGAACAGGCAGGTGATAGTCGTTGTGATCGCAGAGTTCGAGAAGCTGTCGCAGGCGTTCCTGAAAGAGCGGTTGCTGAAGACGATGGTAATTCTCCCAGATCGAACAGCGCTGCGCGATGTCGTCTCCTGCGCCAACGCACTCTTCGCATGCTTCCCATCCCTCGTGGGCAAGGATGGCGGTGAGGATGCGGCCGAATGTCTCCGCTGCCGATGTCCTGCTAAGATTGTAGAGTTGAAGCGAGTATCCCGGAGCCTGCCGTTGCTGCCCGACGAGAAGATCCTCGATAACGCCGCGCACCGTAACCACGGACTCTGAGTCGGGAACCCGATTCCATGCTTCGACGAGTTGCCCATCATTGGCCGCAACGAGGAAAATATTCTGACCCGGCGTTCCGCAGATGGCATTGGCCATGTTCGTCAGGTGCGCGTTCGCCTCATCGCGGAGTTCACTCAGATCCTTGATGACGACGAGCGTACACCCGGATGGGAGAAGCTGCGATCGCACTTTGTCATCTTGTTGCCACACGGCGGCATCGCCACCGAGTGCCTCCCAGACTTTCCGGCAGAGGTAGGTCTTGCCGTCGCCCGCCGTCCCTGTCAGAATGATCGACTCGGGTGCGGCGGAGCTGAGTATTTCGACCAAATCCCGGAGGTACGGAGCATCGAACTCAACAGGACGTAATCCGCTGCGCACGATGGCCCTCTGGATCGTCTCGTCGTACATATTGTCGTTATGCGGGACGGGCCCGTATTGTCGGAGAAACTGAATCCATGGGCTATTCCGAATTCGGGTCATTTGCATGACTCCTCGTGTATGACAGCGGGTGCCGTTTCGGCCTCGATACTATTGCACATAACCACAACCCCAAACCGCTACGTGTGGCAGAAGAAACAGGGTTGTTCGTCGCTTTCGTCTTCGTAGACTTCTTGGAGCACTTCCATCAGGGGCCGGTTCGGCTCGCGCTTTTGCTCGGCGCGGAGGGCCTTCGCGTGCCGTTCTTTGATTTCCGCGATTCGCGCGGGCTGCTCAAGGTCCGTGAGCGATTCTCGCTGGTTCCAGGAAAACTCCACGCCCGTCGCCGGATCGATCTTCTCGTAGGACTTTGCAAGCTCGTAAAGTTCCGGATGGCGTTCCTTGAGGCCAACCCATTCGATGCGCCGTTGAAAGAAGCAGAAGTAGCAGCCGGAGCGAGTGCGCCAGTCGTAGTAAGCCGGAAAGCCAATCCCGCTTTCAGCGAGGATGCGTTCGACGCCCGCAAGGTCAATGCCGTCTTCCTTGAAGGGATAGGCCGGATGAATGTTCGGCTTCGAGGAGATGTAGGCTTCGCGGTCTTCATCGGCACGAATACCGACGTACATTTGAACCTCCGCGTCGCCCACGTACTTCTCAAAGGGTTTGATCTTCAAGAGTTTCGTACACCAACGCATGCGCGAGGAAGGGAGGTAACTGTTGAAGACGGTGAGCCAATGATCGAAGCCCCGATCATCGCAGAGACGAACAATCGGTTTGCCCAAGTAGGCCTCAACCTTCAGCAAATAGTCATAGGTTTCCGGCAGTTCCTTATGGGTGTCGCAGAACACATACTCCATGTCCGCCACGCGGTCGCGCATGTAAATGGCAAGCGCAGTACTGTCCTTGCCACCGGAAAGGGCGAGAATATGTCGAGTTTCCATATGCGTTTTTAGTCCTTGTCTACTAATAGTTCTTGCATGAGCCGGGCCAGCGCGGCGGCGGCGACCTGGCCGTTGCCGTTTGCGCCCGCATTGGCAAGCGCGGCACGGACGATCGCCTTTAGGCGTGCCACCTCGGCCCTTTCGCTCTCCTGAATGTAGATAACGCGCTCAAACTCAGGATGCGTGCGCGTGGTGATCCCAATCCGGACCGCGTCCTCCTCGGCCTGCAAAACCTTTTGGCGGGGAGCCGCGAACGCCAGCCCCTCGACGTGCTTGAAGAGCCGGGCGGTATTGACCAACGCGACTTCAAACTTGGCCCGGTCGTCATCGCGCCAGCCGCTGGGCGGCTTCTGACTCAAGAGCGCAACCACCGATTCCAACCATAGCAAGTCGTCGAGGGTCCGGTCGGCCACCCGGAGCGAGAAACTCTTCAGGGCCGGATCGGCGATCCAGTCGCTGACCGCCTCCGCGCGATCGGCCAACCGCTGCCGAATCTCGCTCCGCGTGCCGTTCACACCAAACGCTTCTCCAATGCTTCGGGTAAGTTCGACCAGCAGCTCGTCGTAGCAGTGATGCAGCTCACCGAGACCATCGCGGAGGGCGGCAATAAAACGCACAAGCTCGTCCTCGGGAAGCTGGGCACGAGAGGTGATGGCGGGGATTCCACACGCGGCGGGAAGGGCCTCGAATACGAGCTTGTCGGGACGCGTTGCCGCGGTGAGATGGTCTCGAATTTTCTGCGCGATCGGGCTGAGTCGCTGGGTCCGTCGAACATAGTCGTTGAGATTACTCACGAAACGGCAAAGGGGACGCACGACCGTCAGGATATCGCCCTTATCGGGCGTCGAATCGCTCACTTTCAGGTTGAGAAGTCCTGCCAGCCGGTGGAATACCGTCGTCCGCACACCGGTCAACCGCCATTGCTGCACCGAGAAACGACCGGGTGCGCGGAGGAGCCGCTCGAACGTGGCACTATTAAGCTGCGGAATGAAGGAACCTTCTTCGTAGAGCGCAACGCGAGTGTCGTTCGCCAAAAGAGCGGCACAGAGGAGGAGAGGCATCGGGCCGGCAAGCATCCCGTAGGGAGGGGCAGCAAGCCGCTCATACAAGGCCGCAACGGGTCCCGCTTCGCGTTCACTCTGGGTGAAGTACTCGGTAATTGCAGACCAGACTTTGCGTATTCCCTCGTCCGCAGTGCGAGCGGGGGCGCTGAATTGCCAGCCGTCGCCCGTTTTCCGATGAATCCCCGTCTGATGGAGGACGGAGAGATACATGCTTTTCTCGGGCGGCGTCCCGAGGATGCCGAGGTCGAGCTGGTCGCTGCGCTCGATCATGGCCTCGATAAGGCTCCGTCTTGCTCCCGCCGCCGCGGAAGATAGTTCGCGGCGGTTGATCAGTTCATTGCGAATATGCGGCGTGGAGGGGTAGGTCTCGTCGCATAGAGAGGAGAGATAATCCTGGAGACCTTTCCTCGACGCGATGCGTTTCTTTTGCCCGCGATGGAACCAGGTGGATGCCGGAACCTCGGTATCGCCTGGGGCGAGGATGGGCGTGAGAATTTCGTCGAGCCTGCGCCGCTGGGCAGCAATCCGCGCCCGTAGTTCATGGCGGGCGGTGGCGTCACCTTCGAGTTCCGCCGTGTCCCCCGAATCCATGCAAGAGAGGCCAGTTCATGGAGAACGTCTTCAAGTAAGAAGGATACTGAGCAACGCCATCAATTACCGGTATCTTCCTTTCTGTGGGATCACGTTGCGGACACCGCCTGCAGGATCAGGAACATCGCCCAGGTATCTCGGGATGATATGAACGTGCGCGTGCATAACAGTCTGCCCAGCCGTTGGCGTGATATTTACTCCGATATTGTAGCCCGCTGGCGTCATCTCTCGGTCCAATCGATATCGCATGGCTCGCAACGGTCGAAAGACCGAGCGGACTTCCTGCATGGTCAATTCAAAGATGTCTACAACGTGCCGACGCGGAAGGATCAGTGTATGCCCAGCACTTTCGGGAAACGCATCAGAGATCGCCAGGGTGTAGTTATCGGAATCCAGAATCCGTTCCGGCGCAACATCACAGAATGGGCAACATTCTTCAGGACAAACGCTCATAGTACGACTCGATGGATCGTTCGCAAGCCTCACATAGCAACTGGATGTCACCGTTCCCAGACCCTAATTGAGCGCGATTTTCACGCCAGCTCCGCCACGGTTATCTGGCAACCAATCGTGGCGACACTCTTTCCACATTCGGAGGGCATAAGCCAATGTTACATCTTCGATTCTACGAATCGCCGGGCACTTTGCTGGATTATCCTCGACTTCATCGCACCCAGCGTGCAGAAGTCGATAGCATAGCGCACTCGGCGTAACCGCTATGATTTCACAGTAGAACCGACCGGCTCCCGCAGGGTCGTCGCAGGGACGCACTCCGAATTGAATTTGTGGGTTCCTTATGGTTGTTGTCATCAGTAAACTCCCAAATAAAACATTGGTGTTGTGGTCCGCGCTCTTGTTCAGTGGGATAGCTCGCACCACACCGAGCGTCCGGCTTCCAGACGCCCCGCAGAACGGATAGGTCGCGTCATGTCATGATAGTCGCTCATAACCGGCTACTCCGCAGTGCCAAGGTAAACATTGTTTCGATGCCAATCCAGAAATCGTTTCGCGATATCCTTGCGCGGTTGGACCGCAAGGCTTCGATTTGCTAGCGACTCAATCGGCAGGCCGCCGTCCTGTTGGGCCGAGAACACGCTGGCGATACATATACGGGCTTCATCGTTGATCCCGAGAATTCCCTTGTCGAACGCCCAGTGATGCAACTTGCAGAGTGCGATGCCGTTTTCCACGTTATCGGGGCCGTGAAGTGAATGCCAATGAACATGCGCGGCATCGATCCCCGTCGCCACGCCGTTCAGCACCGCGTGAAATCCGCAAAATGCACAGCTATACCGGAAGTTCTCCAAGACGTCGATCATGAACTGCCGATCGCGCTGCGGCCGCCGCCGACTGTCCAATCGATCCAGCCCTAAGTCTTCACGAATATCGCCGTGTAATGTTTCGGGCCACCATTCGTTCAGGATCGAATCAACGATCTGTGCCCTCGCCTCACCGGAACTCCTTAGCAGGCGAAATACTTTTGGCTCAAACGCGCCGTACGACTCCGGACGGCGCAGGTCGGAAATCAATACCGTCGTACCTGGCGCGTAATCCCGCTGGGTCTTCAGAATCCAAAACGGAGACGTTCGCAAATGGCTGAACGGCTGTTCCGGTCTCGGCCCGCTGTCTGTTCGTCGGCCGCCATGCTCACGAATCAACAGTCCAAGTCTCTTTTCGATGTCATCGAAATGAAACCGATTTTCCTCGACACGATCATTTTCGATCCGCGAAACCAAGAGCAGCAGTAGAAGCGGTTTTTTCAGTGCAGCACCAAGGCGACTTGACGCATGCACCTTCATGGACCGTATCTGCTCAAGCAGTTCATTCAGTTCTTGAAGATCATCTAGGTTCATCAAGGTAGGGGTCCAGGCCATGCGGGCCGAAGAGCAGATCGCCGAGAGGAGATGGGCGGATGAAGCGGCCCCGATTGTTGGGAACGTCCTCGCTTTCCTCCAGGATGCCCGTCACCAGCCCCCAATGGCGGATAGATCGCACCATGTTCTTGCCGACCCCGAGGGTTACGAGGGCATCGTCCTGCAAAAAAATATCTTGCCGCTCGCGGGTAGCATCTACCCCCTTTTTAAGCCAGCCATAGCGGAGGGAGAACGTCTCATGCCCGGCAAACTTCGGAACGGTTTCGGAGGCAACGGTTTGCATGTTCGACGCGTCTTTTTATCGGTTTCGTAAACCAGGGCACCCGCGGTCGTCGTGCTTACCGGAACGGCGAACTTGGAGTCTATGTCAGAATAGCGAATCTGGATACATCGAGCAGTGTGTGGCCATATTATCTGGCGGCCTTAAATCTTTGCAGGCGTTAGGGTTGTCCAGTAAGTTCGCCACAGGCGGCTGTCGTCCAGGCAAGCGAGGGCCATCATTGCTTCGGCGTTGGCCC
>Ga0118677_10003236_pt1 | contig 31195 bp, 30 predicted proteins | sample AliMusrvi5mmetaG_FD_86154 | JGI IMG/M metagenome (GOLD analysis project Ga0118677, IMG submission 86154) | reverse complement strand
TCTTGACGGATTATTTTCGGAAAGTCAATGGCGTAAATTAAGGAACCGCCGTGTACCGAACGGTACGCACGGTGGTGTGGAAGGACGAAACGGGAATTAATCCCGTTTCTCCTATCCGATTATAAACGTACAGATGTTGTTACTGTAATTGAAACGCAATAGGGATTGTAAACTGTTGTTTTACTTTTGTTCCCCTCTGCTTGGCAGGTTCCCACCTTGGAGAGGACATTATAACCCTAACAGCCTCTTTATCGAGTGAAGGATCGACGCCACGAACGACTTTAACGTCAACAACCTCACCTTTTGAGTTCACTGCATATTGCACATAAACTTTACCTGATATGCCATTTTCAATAGCAATCGTAGGGTATTTTAAGTTTTTAGTAACCCAATCGCGGAATGAGTTAACATCGCCTCCTTGAAATGAAGCTTGTTCCTCAACAACAATAAATACTTGTTCTTCTTCAACAATTGCGGTTTCTTCTACTTTAACAGCCTCAATCTTATCAGGAACAGCTTCATTGACTGCAGCCTCTTTGGTCTCACTTACTGTTGCGAATTCAACTTCCACTTTCACACTATCAACCACAACTGGAGCCACGTATTTTACCTGTGCTTCAGCAGCAGGTGGTGGTGGTGGTGGTGGTGGTGGTGGTGGAATATCATCCTTAGCAACTGCCTTATCCATGGTTACCGTAGTGCTTTTTACCAATACAACTCGGTTAGCCCGGTTATTGTATGCTTGAATGAAAGGCACTAATATGGCACCACCTACACTGAAAAAGGCTATAAGAAAGGCGATCAATAAGTATTTCCTAAACTTTTTGCGCAAGACGTAAGCCCCGTATTCTTTATTCCTGTGTTCGAATACTATTTCCTCAAGGGTTACCGCTTCGTTTTTAAGCAATTCATTATCCATGATTCAAATCCATTTATTATGGTTTATTTAATGGCGGTAGCTGATGGCTTCGAACTAAGATAAGTCTGTACCATCATTTTTTCCACTGGGTTAATATCGACAAGTGAATACCGGGCAATATTGGTGATAGCCATTTCATCGATAATGTCAACAAGATTTCGGTACTTAACACCATCTGCTGCCTTGATTAAAACAATTGGCCCAAATTTATCAGCTTTATAAAAGCGCTTGACTCTGGCTTCAACTGAGTCTCTTGGTAGCTTAAGTTTACCTACTGTTATATCACTATTCATCTTCGAGATACTTGTAAACAATTCCTTGTTTCTTTGCAAAAGTACCTTACGAATTCCTTCTTTAGAAAAATTAGCCTCGGCAAGTTGTTTACCTGGTTCTGCCATACCAACATACCAGAGTACTTTGTCGTTTTCGACAAGTATAATATTTAACGCTCGGGCTTTATCAAGCTCTGGCGGCTTTTCATTATCCTTCGGCTTTTCTGGTAGAATGATCTCCATTACTTTAGGTTTATTGAATGCCGTTGTAAGCATGAAAAAAGTAAGCAGCAAACAGGCAAGGTCAACCATTGGAGTCATGTCAATATGCGTTCCATGTTTTTTGGCCTTCCTCTTACCTTTACCTTTGTGACCCTCTTCTTGAACTATTTCAGCCATTTTGGATTGTCTTTATAAATTACTTAATAATAAAATCTGCGGGTAACTCAACTGCTTTGAGGTCGGTAGTTAAATCGAACTTATAAACATTATTATCCGTCAAAATTCCGATTACTTTTTTTACTGCCGGGTAAGTTGCATCACCGTCGCCTTTTATGGCCACCTTTAAATCATTGTTGTATGTGCGTGCAAATCTAATCCACATCGTCAGTTGATTATTGAGCGAGTCGATTGGAATTCCCTCTTGCATTGCTTCACGTGTTTTTGAATCAGGTGCATTTAGAAAGTCCTTAAGCTTTACTGCCGGTAAACCAAATGATGCTAAACCCTCGAATTTCTTGATTTCTTTAGGTGTAAATTTAATCTGGTAATTGCTACCAATCGCCTGCAATACTTTTGCACGAATGTGCTCAGTTGAGTCGGTACCATTATCAACATTAAAAAATACTTTGTCACCCTTTGAAATCAAAATTGTCATTAGATGGCTATCAGGAATTGGTGATTGTGACGTTGAAGTTGGTGTTTTAATCGGTGCAGCTTCTTCAGGACGAAATGTCGCCGTCAAAATAAAAAAGACGAGTAGAAGGAAAAACAAATCCACCATCGGCGTCATGTCGATTCGGGGTGTTTTTACAGCTATTTTAATTTTTCCCATTATTTCTCAGTTGTTTTTTCTTCAATGTCTGTCTAAGCGAAATTTAAAATATTACTTCAAAGTTGAAGCAAATGTCGAGGTGAGACTGAAACTGGCCTCATCCATTTTGTAGGTGGTAGCGTCGATCCTGGCAGAAAAATAGTTATAAGCTATGATAGCCAAAGTTGAACCAGTAATACCGAATGCAGTATTAACAAGCGCCTCTGAAATACCATTTGCCAAAGCCAATGAATCTGGAGCACCAGCAGTAGCCAAAGCACCGAATGCACGGATCATACCAAGTACAGTTCCGATAAGTCCTACAAGTACAGAGATGGAGGCGATCGTTGAAAGAATGATCAGATTCTGAGAAAGCACTGGCAATTCAAGAGCAGTAGCTTCTTCAAGGTCCTTCTGTAGTGCAAGAACTTTCTGGTCGTTCATCAATGTTTTGTCAGATTGCAAAAGTCTGTAACGGTGCAAACCTGCTTTCATAACATTTGCAAGTGATCCTCTTTGTTTGTCACATAACTGCGAAGCATCTTCGATTTTGTTTTCATTAAGAAGCGTCTGCAATGAGCGTACAAAACCATTTAAATTTCCTTTGCCGCCAGCAACTGACAAACTGATTAAGCGTTCAACAACAAATGTAAGCAGAATAAGGTTGACCGCGATAAGTAATGGAACAATAAATCCCCCCTTGTAGATGATTGCCAAATAGTTGCCAGGGATTGGATGACCTGCGTTGTTTCCACCTTCAAAGTTAACAGGGCTACCCATAATCTGAGAATAAATTAAGTAACCAGCCAATGCGCATAGCACGATAACCACCGCTACGAAAGACGATTTTAGTGCATCTTTTAATGTTTGTCCTTTCATTTTCAATTTTTGTTTAAAGTAAATATATAACGATTAGTGTAATACTCGTTGGGTACAAAGAAAGTGATTTTTTTTAAACTTGTATACCCGACGACAAATTTTACTCACAATTTTTTACGTTTTTTTGTAATAAAAATAATGCTTTATTTTATGTTATTTTTTCTGAGCTGCAGCCGCAGAAATTGCCTTCGTTAAATCTTTTATTGCCTTATCAGCGTTAGGATCGTTGGGATCAAGTTTCTTAATTTCAATGTATAAATCACGTGCTTCAGAGTAGTTTTTTTCTTTGTAAGCTATCAGAGCCTGTGACGATAACGATTGAACCTGCCATTGTTTATTCGCAGGATCAAGTTCAAATAGTTTTTTATACCACGATTTGGCTGATGCGTAATCTTTCTTTTGAATATTATAATAACCAAGGTATATATAAGCCTCTGATAATTCTTTGGCATATTTAGTAGTCTCAGTGCCTACTTTTTCAACTATGGCTTCAAATTTGGGATGTGCAAGACCCAACTCACTAGTAGGATCCATGCTCGATGCAGTTCGTGCAATGTAAACATATGCCTGCATATTTTCAGGTTGTTTAGTTACCACCAGGTTGAAAACGCTATCTGCTTTAGGGAATTCTGTTAGTTGATAGTACGATTTACCAATTAACATTAAATCATCTTTATCTGATTTCCCTTTTCTGTTTTTGATATTCAGCCAAACAATTGCGTCCTTATACCAACGTGAATAATAGTAATTTAATGCAATTTCTGATACAAGGTTAACATTATTTGAATCCGCAGCATAAGCTTTTTTGTAGGTGTCAAAAGCCTTTACCAATGTTAAAGAATCGTTTTTAGCACTCTTAAACAGTATCCTGCTATAGTATAGGTAATCTCGCGGGATAATACTTTCCGGATTGGTATTTTTAAAAAATGTTTCGATGTACATCTTTCCTTTTTCAAGTTCCGGCGGTTTTTTATCATAACAGCAATAAGCAGCAAGGCGGTTTAGGTAATTACGCGATTTATCGACAGCTAAAACTTCTTGAAGTGTTGTCAATGCATTTGCATATTCTTTTGTTCTAAAGAGAGCTTTTGCATATTGAATTTTAGCAGGAATGTTATCACCCGATAAATCGAGGAATTTACGGAAATTGATTTTCGAAAGATTGAACTGACCAGCCATTGTATATAACTCACCAAGCTGGCGATAAACCGGAGCAAAAGTAGAATCAATATCGCGGGCTTCTTCGAAATATGGGCGCGCTGCAGTCAAATTTGGTGCACGCATATAAATATTGCCAATTTTAATTTTCGACAATGGTGATTTCGGATCAAGGTGTAGGGCCTTATTATAACTGGCAAGGGCATTTTTTGCATCATTTTGCATGATATAAACATCCCCTAAAGCAAGGTATATAGACGGATTATTGGGATCGATTTCCGCTGCTCGGTTTAAGTAACCTAAAGCCTTATTGTATCTGTTAATATTTCCCAAAAGCTGTGACGAACCTAATTTTGTAAGTACAAGTGCATCTCTGGCAGATAAGAATTTTTTCTTTAGTGGAATAGATGCCTCTGCTTTAGAGAAAAATTTATCTGCAGCAATTGTATCGCTCGTACGAAAAAGTACAACTGCGCCTAAGCCAACGTCATTGAGTTCATTTGTGGGATCTTGCGCAATGCCTTTGCGAAATAAGTCTTCAGCCTTTTTTGACATCTCTTTCAATGAATTCGATAAAGTGTCTGACTGATAATCTTTAATAATCATTTCGCCATAGAAATAATAAACATTTCCATTGGCAGGCTCTTTCTTTAAAAGTGCGTCGAAAGCTTGTCCTGCAACTTCATATTGCTCGCTCGAGGCAAGCTTCAATGCCGAATTTAATTCTGGGCCAAACGCAGAAACAGAAGGCGCATTTGAGTCAGATTTATTTCTCTGGCTAAATGCTGTAACTGTAATCAGCGAGAACAGTACTAATAGTGTAAGTCTCATTTTTTAATAAATATTTAGTTTCAACAATATTTTAATTTTTCTTAATCTCAACAAGTCTTACGGGCTGAGCTGCAGGTAACATTCCCATTTTTAAGATGATTCGCTGCCCTGAATCTCCCGCAACAAATGAAGTAAAACCTGATCCAAGTCCTGCAAAAGTTTCGCGGTTAATCATATAAACCTCTCTGGTAAAAGGATACATTTGATTGGCTATATAGGCTGGATGCGGCGTATAGAAATCAGCGCCTTCCGAATCAAATTGAGGGGTTATCGACACAACTTTGATTTTACTTAAAAAGGAGTGACTGATGGAATCGCGTGGATCACTAATCCAGTTCACACTGATTAAGCCAATAGCCTCTGGATGACTTTGAACAAAATTTACAACTTCTGAATTTTTATTTGCTGAATAGCAATAGCTTGGTAAGGATCCGGTTAATTCGAATTTACTCATAATTGTCTTTACATTGTTTGACCCTGAGTTGTCGAAAACAACTTTGATATTATCAGATTTCGATTTAGAATTAATTTGATTCCACTTTGTGGTTTTACCGGTGAAGATATCTTTCAATGTGTTATATCTGATTAATGAATCCGGATTAGATTTATTAACGATAAACGCAATTGCATCGTAGGCAATTTTTGTTGTTCTTGGAAAAATTGTTTTTCCCTTGAGATAATCAAGTTGATTATCCGTTAATTTTGTACTCGAGATAATAACATTTATTGAGTCTGCAAGAAATAAATTTAAAATACTATCTCCCGATAGATACATCGGTGTAACTTTGGCATCTTTATAAATCGACTGGAATGTAAACAGCTCTGCTTCGGCCATCAATTGGTAGGATTCATCTACGGCTATCTTGATAGTTCCCCGCGTTGGTGTTTCATCTGTGAATTTTTTTGGGGTCATATGGCATGAACAAAAAATAACAATTGCACCAATTAATTGTACTGCGATTTTTGAATTAAAATTGTTCATTGTTTATTCTCCTTATTTTTATATTCAGTGATCGAAAAAATCCATATGCAATAATAGTTAATACAAAAGTTGTAATGAAGTATTTTGGCAAAAATTTTAATGATGACGTTAATAATATGTAAAATCCTGAAGCATTGATCAAAATTGCAATAATTACTCTTGAAAACAACTTTATCGTGGTTAAATAACCTTTCTTTGTCATTTCGGCTTTACCTTCCTAATTCATGGCATTGACATGATTAATTGTTTTTTGACGCTGTAAAACTATTAAAAAAAATGCTACAAAAGCACGGATTATTGAAAATGTTTGTTTTTTAGTCAAAAATAATAAATATGGAGTCATGTTCCAATAAAACGCAAATATTCTAACTCTAATAAATCCTAAATATTAATTTTTCACACCTGCATAGTTGATCAAATGGGTTTTTTTAACTTTAAATTTACACATTGTATTTTTGTAAAGATCGAATTACAGAGCCGATAATCAGGATTTATTGACTTACCAAAATGGCGGTTGTGGCCAATGAACTTTGCGGGACGATAAATTCCGTTATTCGAGAGATAGCGTTAATTTATGGGTTAATTAAGGATGTTAAGTATTTGTTAAGTGTTGTAAAATTCTTTTTTATATCGTAACAAAGCATCTAAATTTGTATGCTTTTTAAGAGCATCAATATTTTTGTTTTCACAAGACATAATTCAATTTTTATGAAAGTTACAGTTGTAGGGGCGGGAAACGTAGGCGCAACATGTGCCGACGTATTGGCATATCGCGAAGTGGTGAATGAGGTAATCTTATTGGATATCAAAGAAGGTGTAGCCGAAGGCAAAGCGCTTGATATTTTGCAGAAAGCCCCTATTAATGGTTATGATACACGAACAGTTGGGGTTACCAATGATTATTCACGGACAGCAGGTTCTGATGTTGTTGTCATTACGTCAGGATTACCACGTAAACCGGGTATGAGTCGCGATGACCTGATCGGAATCAATGCAGGTATTGTAAAGTCTGTTACTGAAAATGTTGTAAAGCATTCACCTGATGCTATTATCATTATCGTATCCAATCCATTGGATGTAATGACCTACCAGGCACATATTGCATCCAAACTTCCACGTACCAAGGTAATGGGAATGGCCGGAATCCTGGATACAGCACGTTACCGCGCATTCATTTCACAGGCATTAAATATATCTCAGAAAGAGATCCAGGCTATGTTGTTAGGTGGTCATGGTGATTCAATGGTCCCTTTAACCCGTTATACAACAGTAGGTGGTATTCCTGTAACAGAATTGCTTGAAGCAGATGTTCTCAATGCAATTGTGGAACGGACCAAAGCAGGAGGCGGCGAACTTGTTAAGCTGATGGGTACCTCTGCATGGTATGCACCGGGAGCTGCTGCTGCACAGATGGTAGAAGCGATTGTAAAGGATCAGCACCGTATCTTCCCTGTATGCGTTCAATTGCAGGGTGAATATGGCATCGATAATTGTTACCTTGGAGTTCCGGTTGTACTGGGCAAAAATGGTATTGAAAGAATCGTTGAATTAAAGCTGAATGAAGCAGAGATGGCAATGATGAAATCGAGCGAAGCACAGGTACGCGAGGTGATGAACGTATTGGAAGAATTGAATAAGAAATAATTGCGTAATAAATATTGGTAAAAGGGGGACAAATGTCCTCCTTTTTTTTGCTGATAACTTTTAGAAATGTCGGAAATCTGTTTTGAGATTGTTGACCTTGATTCACAGACCTACCATCCTTTGGTAATGGCCGAATTTGCCGGACTCGAAGAGCATTGGTTGGTCATCGACTCAGGCGCTTCGAAAAGTGTTTTCTACATAATCCAAAATTGATTATTTGGTAAATTTGAAGTAACCTTCTTTATTCGTAATAAACCTTCCTCAATTTTGGGTCTTCTAAATTTGCTATGGATGAACAAATAATTTTTTACAGCTGATATTCCTAATTTTAATTATAGATAAGATTCACCGCATTTGGACTGTTTTTGTTTTTGATGTTGATTTTATTATTTAATTCCGTTCTTAGGTTAATTAATGACCAGGATAAAATTTTGCATTTCAATTTCCATTTACTTTTGCCTTACTTTCTTTGTAGTTTAAGTAAGATTTGTATAAGATAATTGTAATGTATCTGTAATGAATAATACAGATACATTACACAAAGATTACAGAAACCTTACACAAAGTATAACGCAGATATGGAGAAATTATTTCGGGCAATATATCAATTGATTTTGTGCGAAAATAAGATATCTATTTATTCTCAATACTTAAAGGTAATTTTAAGATTAAAGTTTTAAGAAATTTTAATCTTTGTACATAATCCTTATTGAATTGGATTATCTATTTTTGTCTCCAATATCCAAGGGAATGATCTACTTGTGATTTCATTGTTATAATAAATGAAATTTTACTTTCTTTGTTCGTTGTTTTGATTTGTATGCTTAGACGGAATAGGGAAAATAGTTGAATTTTAATCTATCTAATTATTGTTAGTTTATTAGCTCTGAGCATCGTTTCTTGTATATCTTTAACATTTATTTATTAGATTATTTTAGAGTATGAAATCAAAAAAAAAGGTCTTAAAATTTCAGAATGCTTTTGCTTCATTTGTTATTCCTATTTCACTTGTAATTGCGTTGCTTGTTTTTTATTTTATTATGGGCGCTCCAGGTAATTTTCAGGGGAATAATTCAGCTAATGCTCCAATCCCAGGAAATTTCCTTGGCGTTATTTATAGAGGAGGATTTATTGTCCCAATTATTATGATGTTGCTTTTAACTGTTTTGTCATTCTCGATTGAGCGTTTTTTTACAATTAACAAGGCATGCGGGAAAGGATCGGCAGTCGATTTTGTTGAATCTATTAATGACTTTCTTGCTGAAAATGATATTAAAGGAGCAATTACGGCCTGCGATGAATTTCAAGGTTCAATTGCAAATGTTTCAAGGGCAGCTTTGATTAAATATACTTTGCTCGAGAAAGACACAACAATGTCGAAAGATCAAAAACTTCTTGATATTCAAAAGAATATTGAAGAAGCGACTTCGCTTGAACTTCCAAGTCTTGAACAAAACCTTCCTGCATTGGCCACTATTTCATCTATTGCAACAATGATGGGTCTTTTGGGAACAGTACTTGGAATGATCCGCTCATTTGCCGCAATGGCAAACGCAGGAGCTCCTGACTCGGTGGCTTTATCGACAGGTATCTCGGAAGCCCTTATCAATACTGCTTTTGGTATTGGAACTGGTGCGCTTGCAGTGGTAATGTATAATTATTTCACAACTAAAATCGATAAACTGACCTATTCCATTGACGAGGCTGGTTACAGTATCATCCAAACATTTGCTGCAAAGCACTAAATCTATTTTCTTAAATAAATTGGTACTATGCCAAAGGTAAAAATAAAACGAAAGAGCACGGCTATTGATATGACGGCAATGTGCGACGTAGCATTCTTATTATTGACTTTTTTTATGCTAACGTCGAACTTTACGCAAAAAGAACCTGTTGCGGTCAATACTCCCTCTTCAATATCAGAGATTAAAATACCCGATACAAATATCATGTTGATTCTTGTCGATGCTAAAGGAAAAGTTTTCTTAGGGATCGACGGGCAAGAGAATCGAAAAGAGCTTCTTACAAAAATGGGTGCTGCATATAATACCACTTTTAGTCCTGCAGAATTGAAAGAGTTCAGTTTGGTGAATAGGTTTGGCGTTCCGATCAACCTTATGAAAGCATTCTTGTCGATGAAGCCCGAAGATCGTGATCTTCCGCAGAATGCACTGGGGATACCATGCGATTCGCTTGATAACCAGTTTAAAAACTGGGTGAGTATAGCAAAGGGTATTAATAAAAATTACAGGATCGCAATTAAAGCGGATAAGACTACGAAGTATCCGGTAATTAAGAAATTAATGGGAACTCTGCAGGATATTAAAGAGAACAGGTACAACCTGATCACAAGTCTCGAAAGTTCAAAAGATTTTGAAAATCTGTAAATATTAAAATCATGTCTGAAGTAGCTCAGAATAATAAAGGGAAGAAGAAAGGCCGAGCTAAGAAAATGTCCACTCGTGTGGATTTTACTCCCATGGTTGATCTTGGTTTTTTGCTCATTACATTTTTCATGCTGGCAACTACACTTAGCAAGCCACAAACCATGGAAGTAGCTTTGCCTTCAAAAGAAAAAGTTCCTGAGGCAGATCAAACAAAGATCAAGGCTTCGAGAGCGGTCACTATTCTTCTTGGCAAGGATAATAAAGTTTACTATTATGAAGGGACTCGTGAAAATGATATTGACCCGGTTTTAATTCCAACCGATTTTTCTCCCAACGGAATCCGTCAGTTTTTGATTAAGAAGAATTATGAGGTCATGGTAAAGGTTCGCGAACTTAGAACAGAGAAAGAGACAAAAAAGATTTCGGATAAGGAATTTGAAAAGCGAAAGGATGAGATTATCGCTGATAAGAAAGCCCCGATAGTTATCATTAAAGGGACTGAGGAATCTTCTTATAAAAGCCTTATTGATGTTTTGGACGAGATGGCAATTTGTAATATTGGGCGTTATGCTATCGTTGACATTGCTCCGTTTGATCTGGAACTTTTAGCGAAAAAGAGTTTATAAAAATTGTATTCGAATGGCAGTAAAGAATGATATTTTTTCAGATAAATGGTGCGAACTTGTTTTTAAAACAAAAAACCATGAATATGGTGCTTATGAATTAAGAAAAAATTCATCAAAAAGGCACCTGAGAGCTTTAATAATGGCAAGCATCATTTTTGTGTTTTTAGTTTCTGCACCGATTTTACTTAGGCAGATTTTGCCTAAAACGATAGAGAAAAATGTAAGTGTGAGAACACTTACTGACATCAAAATCGACAAACCCAAGGAGGATGAAATTATTAAGGAGATTCCTCCTCCACCACCTGTAAGGAATACGATTAAGTTCATTCCGCCAGTTATAAAGCCTGACGAATTGGTAGCAGAAGAAGAACAACCTTTATTGCAAAAAGAGGTAATAGAAGCAAAGGCTGCAGTTAGTAATGTGGCTTTTGATAAGGGTACTGATGATGTGACTGCTCCGGTAGCAACTGTAAATAATCAAATTACAGAAGAAACTGATCAGCCTTTCTTTATTGTGGAACAGATGCCTCAATTTCCTGGTGGCGAAAGAGAGATGAAAAAATTCATAACGCTCAATCTTCGATATCCTGCTCTTGCTGCTCAAATGGGTGTTTCTGGTACAGTAATTGTTAATTTTGTTGTTGACCGCGATGGAAAAATTACGCGCGTCAAAGTGTTTCGAGGTATTGGAGGTGGATGTGACGAGGAAGCAGTCAGAGTTGTAAGTAAAATGCCGGCCTGGAGTCCTGGTAAACAAGGTGGAAGAGCTGTACTTGTTAGTTATACCCTTCCACTTAAATTTATGTTGCATTAGAATTGTCAATTGATGAAATGGAGAGGACTTTAAAGTTTCAAACCGGAGGTAAGAATTAAATCATGGCTATTTGTTTTGTAGATCTTCTATTCTATCTGACTTAAAAAATCAAATTAATAAAATATGAAAGGATTTAAAAATATTTTTCTTGTATTTAAGTTTTTTATGGTACTCGTTTATTTAGCATTAGGGGTTGCTATCTTGTTTTTCAACGTGTTGCCACTTCCTGCCAAAATGGGAGGTAGGACTTTTTTTGGAATTGTCTTTATAATCTATGGCCTTTACAGGTCCTATACAATTTATAAATCGTTTAAAGAACGAGATGAGGAAGAGTAGTTGGCTCATATTGTTTATACTCATGTTTGCAGGAGGTTGTAAGTTTTTCAAAGGAGATCCTTACCGAAACACACCCACAACAGGAATATCAGCAATATGTGTTGACGAAACATTCCGCCCAATTATTGAGGCGGAAATTGACGTTTTTAAAGGGATATATGGATACACCGAACTGGATGCAAAATATGTTCCCGAAAGTGAGTCTTTTCGTCAGTTATTAAATGGCGATGTACAGCTGATTGTTGCATCACGACCACTAACCAATTCGGAGACGGCTATTTTAAATCAAAAGCAAATTTACCCGCGTCAAAATAAAGTTGCAATTGATGCCATTGCTTTGATCGTTTCTCCGGAAAGCATCGACACTTTGATAACATTTGATGAGATAAGAGATATTCTTATTGGAAAACTGGGGCAATGGAAGATGATCAATCCTTCATCAACAAACGGAAAAATCAAAGTCGTTTTCGACAACGAAAAATCCGGTATCGTCAAATATTTGGTCGATTCAATTTGTTCAGGTAAGCTGGTCACTTCTAATGTGTTTGCACTTGAATATAATCGCGATGTAATTGAATACACTTCCACTCACCCAGGTGTACTTGGTTTTATAGGTGCAAGTTGGATTAGCAATACCGATGACCCTCTGCATCTTTCTTTTCATAAAAAGATCAGAGTAGTATCAGTAAGCGACCATTCAAATGCTGATAAAGACAATAGTTACAAACCATATCAAGCCTATCTCATAGATAAGTTGTATCCATTAACACGAGATATCTACATCATTAATGCAGAACCCCGTAATGGTTTGGTAACTGGTTTCTCATCGTTTGTCGCAAGTGATAAAGGTCAAAGAATTATCTTGAAATCGGGCATTCTTCCGGCTGTTGCCCCAGCGAGGGTAATAAATATTCGCAAAGATTTTTAGTTTTTATTTCAAATCAGATAATATTTTAATACAATAATTTAAAAATGAAATTCCGATTATTATCACTTTTTGTCTTTCTTTTCGTTGGTCTTATCGGTTTTGCTCAGGAAAATGCAATGCGGGGCACATCCTACCTGAACGATCTTCAGTTTCACAAAGCACGCAATTTTTTTCTTGGACAAATTAAAATCACACCAACAGATGCCAGAACTTTTTGTCTGCTGGGAGATGCATATCTTGGTTTGCAATTGCCTGATAGTGCAAAGTTAATGTATGATAAGGCAATGGAACTTGACCCAAAGTCTCCGTTCCCATTTATTGGTTTTGGTAAATTGGCGCTTCTAAAAGGCGATCGGATGGTTAAGCTCGAATCTTTTGAGAAAGCTAAACGACTGGATAAGAAGAATATCGAAGTTTATAATGAAATAGCCAAAGGTTGTATCGGATTATCAAAAGTTGATACATTGACGAGTGATATTTATTTAAAACAAGGATTTGAATTGAGCTCAAAATATGCCCCCATTCATCTCACATTTGGAGATTATGAAATGGTTGGAAACAGATTTGGAAGTGCAATCAATGCGTATGAAAGAGCCATCTTTTTTGATCCAACATCTACTCTTGCTTATAGGAAATTAGGGGTATTGCAAATGCTTTCCCGTTCGTATCGCGATGCGATCAATACGTTTAATAAATGCATTACACTGAACGGTGATCAGATTCTGGTTTATAAAAACCTTGGAGACTTGTATTACATACTTGGAAGATACCCTGAAGCTGAAAAAAATTGTAAAGTCTATATGGACAAGGCTGAGGTCTCAGTTGATGACAAAGAGCGGTTCGCTTTCATACTTTTCTTTAATAAAAAATATACTGATGCTGCGAAATTATTGGAAGATGTCTTAGCTCGGAATTCAGATGAATCAGTGCTTTTAAGAATCAGGGGATATATTGCATGCGAAACGGGCGATTTCAAAAAAGGGCTGGAGTACATGGATAAATTCTTTAAAGTACATGATCCGGCAAAAAATATAGCATCGGATTACAGCTATTATGGACGCTTATTGCAAATGAGTGGCAAAGATACTTTAGCTATTGCAAACTATAAAAAAGCTTTAGTATTGGATTCGACTAAGACAGGGATCTACGATGACCTTGCAAAGCTTTATTCAACTAACCAAATGCACAATGAAGCAGTTGCAATTTACAAAAAGATGATTCTTTTAGGAGCTGACATTGTAAACACCTGGTTTCAGATTGGTAAAGAATATTATTTTGAAGGCGATAAGTATCGGGCTAAATACGATTCCCTGATCACACTGCAAAATGTAAGCAAGATTCCGTTTGCTGATAGTAGTCAGGTAAAGGAGTTGAAAGTGTTGTATTTTCAAAAAGCAGACAGCGCTTTTATGAAGGTAACGGATCTTAATGCTCAGTATGCTGGAGGGTTTATTTGGAAGGGTCGAATTAATTCATTGCTCGATCCTGAGGCAATGACCCCTATTGCAAAGGAATCGTACGAAAAAGCATTAACAATTCTTGAGGCTGGTGATGCAGCCAAGAATCGTAAATCAATGATCGAATGTTACAGATTTTTGGGCTCTTATTACTTCCTTAACAGTGAACGTTTGGTAAAAACCGACAAACAAAAGTCTGATGCGCTTAAAGCAACTTCGATTGGATATTTCAGAAAAATACTTATTCTTGAGCCTGCTGATGCGCAGGTGTTGGAGGTATTCAAACAATTAAAGATTCCATAATAAATTCTTGTTTTTGGATATCGCTTCCAATATTGATTGGTCTTTGACCGCTTCTATTCGTGATTCATATTAAAATAAAGTGGATGATTGGGGTACTTCTCTGAATGTCCACTTGTTTTTTTTTCAAAAAACCGAAGTAAGCAGTCGGTTAAAAAGATTTTTGGTCGGTTGACTCTAAATTGATTAAAAACGATGTAAATTCACAAAAGGTAAAACCCGTTGGGAAATATATGATCAGAATCCGAAAAATATCAAATCCATACCTCGAAGTGAATATTCGGAATATGGACAAGGTAAAAGAAATTATCAAAACGCAGATTCCTCTTCTTTCCGAACAAACGATTGAAGAGATCGAAAACCAAATGGTCGATCCGCTCAAATATAAATACCAGACAACATTGTTTATTGCCGAGGATATCAATGATGCGGTTAGAGGATTTGCGCTTATGTTATACATGTCGGATCTTAGATTCTGCTTCCTCGATTACATCGCAATTTCGCCTGAAAAGACCTCCTCCGGACTTGGAGGCGCACTTTACGAAAGGGTAAGGGAAGAGGCGGAATCACTTGATGCGTTTGGAATTTTTTGCGAATGTTTACCTGATGATCCGATCCTTTGTGGTAATGATGAATTGATACTAAAACAAAATCAGCAGCGACTCGCATTTTATGAGCGTTTTGGTGCTAGGCCAATTGCGAATACCAGCTACGAAACAATAGTTGATCCGGAAGATGATTCTCCTCCATACCTCGTTTTTGATGGACTTAGCAAGAGAAACAGTATTCCAAATGCGAGGGCCCGCGAAATTGTAAAAGCTATCTTAGACCGAAAATATGGTGACTATTGTCCCCAAACGTATATTGAGATGGTTATTGATAGTATTCAGGACGAACCTGTTGTTCTGCGGACGCCAAAATATACGCGAAAGAGAAATCTAAGATTGTATAAGAAACCTCTGAACGAAAAAAATAAAATTCTATTGATAGTGAATGACAAACACATTATTCATCACATCAAGGAAAGAGGGTATGTCGAATCTCCTGTTCGGGTAAAGAGTATTCAGAAGGAACTCGATAAATCGGGTCTGTTTCGATATGGGAAGGTTAGAGAATATCCCGATAAATTTATTCTCGAGGTTCACGACCGACACTATTTCAACTTCTTTAAAAAGGTTTGCCAAAATCTTCCGAAAGGCAAATCTGTCTATCCTTACGTGTTTCCAATTCGAAATCCGGCTCGGCCACCCAAAGATCTGTCGGTAAGGGCTGGTTATTATTGCTTCGATACGTTTACACCCCTTAATCAGAATGCATACCTTGCAGCAAGAGGAGGAGTTAATTGCACCTTAACAGCAACCGATGAGATTATAGCAGGCCACAAAATAGCTTATGTGCTCACCCGGCCTCCGGGTCATCATACCGAAAGGTCGGTATTTGGAGGCTTTTGTTATTTTAATAATTGTGCGATCGCTGCGAACCGGTTTAGTAAGTTGGGGAAAGTTGCTATTCTGGATATTGACTTTCACCATGGGAATGGACAGCAACAAATTTTCTATCACCGCAATGATGTTTTAACCGTTTCAATTCATGGGCATCCTTCATTTGCTTATCCCTATTTTACTGGTTTTGTTGATGAAAAGGGTGAGGATTCAGGGCTTGGATTCAACGTGAACTTCCCTTTACCCGAAAAGATATCATTTGAATACTATACTAAAACGCTAATTAAAGCATTGAAACTAATTTCGGATTTTAAACCTGAATATTTAGTTGTTGCATTAGGACTCGACACTGCCAAAGGCGATCCGACTGGGACATGGGATTTTTCACAGAGTAGCTTTCTCTCAACAGGGAATTTGGTTGGAGGCTTAAGACTTCCGACCTTGATCATGCAGGAAGGCGGATATAAAAGCCAATCATTGGGTTCGAATGCACGGGCATTTTTCAGTGGATTTTATCAGGCATTCAGCAATAAATAAAATTCCAAGTGGGTCGTGGAAATTTCTTTCCCTGAGAAAAAAAATTTTAAGTACTCAAAATTAAATAATGGCGTATTTTCAAAAGCCGAATTTGGGGCTTCTAAACCAAATTTTCAATCAAACATTATGTGACATACGCAATAAAACGTGATACGGACATGATTTAGGGAAGGTAGGGAGAAAATCCAGTTAAGGTAGCATTGTAATATGCTTAGTAAATAATGTGATATTATTTGATCGCATTACCTGTTTGCTCGCAAAAATAGAATGAAGTATTTTATTGTTGTATTTTATGAGGTATTTCTCATTCGTTCAGTGAGACAATAAGAATTGAGCTATATATTAAAATTTCAGTTGTGTTACAATAATTGTTGAGCGATCTCTTTCTCTGAATATAATAAGCGGTTCTTTACTACTATTTTGCCTGTTATTTTAGGAAGAGAACCACCTTTTTTTTTCAAAACGGCTATCGAACCCTCTATTTATTGTTCATCGGCTTACAATTATTTAAATTAAATTGGCAATAAGGGAAATGGAATATTTGCAGGTGATTTTTGTGAAATTTTATTATACGATTTAGGAATGTAGGATTTGTAGGAAATGCCTTTGTTTTTCAACTCATATCCAATATTTCCAGCGGATTTCTACTTTCCTATGGGTTCCTATGTTTAATTCCGAAAATTATGAAATCAATGCGTTGTTTTGGCTAATAATGAATCTATGCATAAGCTCTTAACCAGAAATAAAAAATACTTTTAAATATTAAACTGAAAAATCATGATTGATTCAATTAAACTCCAATAATTGCGCAATAGCGAATTTCATCAGTTATGACTAATTTTGCTGAATTAGTCATAAAAAATTGACTTCTGCACGCTTAAAGTGTTGAAGCAAAACAACGATCTCAAAGTACCGGCCACTATGATTGAACCACTTTTAATGTGATTATTAATACCATCATTAAGTAACTGTTATTTCTATCCCTGTTGATTTTTTTACACTATTGAATATAGTGATCAATGGTTATTAAGTCATTGCTATACAGTGGTTGCGCATGTCGCAAAATTGCTGGCTGATGATTCAATTATCATCCGTGCCAAGTGGCCAGGCATGGTTTACAAGCAGCATCTTTACCTCAAATTATGCTTTGAAATTATATGCATATTGGCTATTTCTGATTTGCCAAATACCAATATTCACTTAGCTTTGTCGTCAATATATTATTGGTTCAATATAATCATTGATGCGATTTTATCAGAGTGGTAACTAATGTGAATTCGGGTAATTGGATTTTACAATTTTTTTTGGGAAAAAAGTTCAGTTGAAATGTAATTTAAAACAAAAAACTTCCGTTAATTATATGAACTAAATGAAATATTCATTGTTATTTATTCAAATTAGATTCATTAAAAATGCCGCAAGATTATATTCCTGTTTTGATTCAAACGTTTGTTGTTCTCGGGTTCGTGATTACCACAATGATCCTGACACATTTTCTTGGGCCCAAAAGATCTTCAAGTGCCAAACTTGAGAATTTTGAGTGTGGTATCGAAGGAATGGGTAATGCCAGAAGTCCGTTTTCGGTTAAATATTTCCTGATCGCAATTCTCTTTGTCCTTTTTGATGTTGAAGTTATATTCATGTATCCATGGGCTGTTAACTTCAAAGAGATGGGTAAAGAAGGTTTTCTCGACATGTTTTTATTTATGATCCTTCTTCTTGCAGGTTTTATTTATGTCATTCTAAAAGGCGCTTTGAAATGGGATAAGCGTTGATGTTTGTTGAAAATAATCTACTATGTCTGAAAATCAAAAACAAATAGTCAAACCTACTGTTGCTGAAGCACCTGAAGGCGTTTCAGGCCAGGGATTTTTTGCCACATCTTTCGAAAAAGCTGTTGGACTTGCACGAAAGAATTCACTGTGGCCTTTACCATTTGCCACATCATGTTGTGGTATTGAGTTTATGGCAACGATGGGTGCACATTACGACCTTGCCCGGTTCGGTTCTGAGCGGTTAAGTTTCTCACCTCGTCAGAGCGATCTGCTCATGGTAATGGGAACTGTTGCAAAGAAAATGGGGCCCGTATTGCGCGAAGTCTATATTCAAATGGCCGAACCTAAATGGGTGATTGCCGTTGGTGCCTGTGCCTCGAGCGGAGGTATTTTTGACACATACAGTGTTTTGCAAGGTATTGACAGGGTAATTCCGGTTGATGTTTATGTGCCTGGTTGTCCGCCTCGTCCCGAACAAATTATTGACGGCCTCATGAAAATACAGGAGCTTGCGGGCAATGAATCGCTCCGAAGACGACATTCGAAAGAATATGAAGATTTGATGAAAAAATACAATATGGAATAATAATGCGGAGGGGGTTTTGATATGTTCAATTCAAACCTAAAGATACCGCTGAAAGAATACAAACCTTATAAAATACAAATTTAGTGTTCCAGATCATTCCGGATAGAAATCAATTAGTTGTTGCGAAACTTACCGATCATTTCGGCGAAGCCATCGAAAGGCATGAAGTAATAACAGATATGCTTTGCATCACTGTTAATAAGGAGGTTATAAATGAGGCTTTACTTTTCCTTCGCGATGATAAGGAAATGCAATTTAATTTTTTAACCACACTTTGTGGAATGCATTATCCCGAAAAGGAACAATTGGGTCTTGTATTCCATCTTCATAGCTTTGTGAATAACCAAAGAATCAGGATCAAAACCTCCACCGATATGAGTAATCCCGTATTTCCGACTTCAACAACAATTTGGCCTTCTGCCAACTGGATGGAGCGTGAAACTTATGATTTCTATGGAATACTATTTGAAGGTCATCCAAACCTGGTTCGTATTCTGAATGTTGATGATATGACTGACTTCCCTTTACGGAAAGATTTCCCGCTTGAAGACCAGACCAGGGAGGATAAGGATGATTCGATGTTTGGCAGATAGTTAAGAGTAATGAATTTCCCCGAGTTTTCAAATAGGGGATTAAATTGAAAAACAGTTTTACAGATATACCTGAAATGGCACTAGACCTTGATACTGATTATTGGGACAAAGATGTAGTCAAATCGGAAGAACCGAAGGAGTACAACACCTTAAATGTTGGTCCAACGCATCCGGCAACACACGGTGTATTCCAGAACGTGATGCTGATGGATGGAGAATTTATTGTTAGTACAGAACAGACAATAGGCTATATACACCGTGCATTCGAAAAAATAGCTGAACGAAGGCCTTTTTACCAGATCACACCGCTGACTGACAGGTTGAATTATTGTAGTTCCCCTATCAATAATATGGGTTGGCATATGACAGTTGAAAAATTATTGGGCATCGAAACGCCAAAGCGTGTTGATTATCTACGCATTGTGATTATGGAACTTGCCCGGATTGCCGATCACATCATTTGCAACAGCGTAATTGGTGTTGACAGTGGTGCCCTAACGGGATTCACCTATATTTTTCAGGACCGGGAATTCATTTACGAAATTTATGAAGAAATCTGTGGGGCCAGACTCACCACGAATATGGGAAGAATTGGCGGTTTTGAACGTAATTTCAGCACCAAAGCCTGGGAGAAAATCCGTTACTTTCTGAAAACGTTTCCTCGACATTTGCAAGAATTCGAGAATTTGCTGGCCAGAAACCGGATCTTTATGGACCGCACGATTAATGTCGGACCTTTCCCTGCTGACCGGGCTTTGGCCTATGGATTTACAGGTCCCAATCTTCGTGCCTGTGGTGTCGATTACGATGTTCGGGTTATGAATCCTTACTGTTCATACGATGAATTCGAATTTATTGTACCAATTGGTCAGAATGGAGATACTTACGATCGGTTCATCGTAAGACAGGAAGAGATGAAGCAAAGTATGCACATCATTGAACAGGCAATCGCCAAACTTGATAAAATGGAGGATAAGGATACCTATTATGCAAGCGATCCTCGATTTGTGCTCCCTCCCAAAGAAAAAGTATACAACAACATGGAGGCACTAATCTGGCATTTCAAGATTGTGATGGGCGAAACTGACATTCCAGTGGGTGAAGTATATCATTGTGTCGAGGCAGCTAACGGGGAACTTGGTTTTTATTTAGTGAGCGATGGAGGACGAACACCTTCAAGACTGCATTTCCGCCGCCCCTGTTTTATCTATTACCAGGCATATCCAGAAATGGTAATGGGGAACATGCTTTCGGATGCGATCCTTACAATGAGTTCGATGAATGTGATTGCTGGTGAATTGGATGCGTAGGAAACTATCATCCGATAAAAGAATTTAATTTTAAAAACAAATGGAGGATATAAATAAAATTACTGAATTTAATACCGAAACACTTGAGCTTGTGAACCGGATCATTCGAAGATATCCACATGGCAGACAGAAATCGGCTTTACTTCCGGTATTACATATTGCCCAATCTGAAAACAATGGGTGGCTCAGTTCCGAAATTATGGACTATATCGCCACGCTTCTAGGTATTCAACCCATCGAAGTTTACGAGGTAGCCTCATTTTACTCAATGTTCAACTTAAAACCCGTAGGGAATTGTGTAATAGAAGTTTGTCAGACAGGGCCTTGCTGGCTAAAAGGTTCAGAAGAGATACTTGCTCATTACGAAGCAAGGCTTGGAATTAAATCAGGAGAAACGACTCCTGATGGCAAGTTCACACTCAAAACAGTAGAATGTCTTGCCGCATGTGGAAATGCACCAGTCATTCAGGTTGGAACCGAATACCACGAGAATCTTACTATTCTAAAAGCTGATGAACTGCTTGATAAATGGCAGGCTGAAAATAAAATATCGCATACAAATCCTTACCTGTAACAATGGCAAAGAAGATATTACTAAATAATATTGAAGTACCCGGTCTTGCCAGTTTCGACGTTTACAAGCGGCTTGGAGGATATTCTTCCGTTGAAAAGGCATTACGAAACTTTACACCCGATCAGGTTACCGATGAAGTGAAGAAGTCTGGTTTGAAAGGAAGGGGCGGAGCCGGTTTCCCTGCCGGGATGAAATGGGGATTCATTGATAAGAAAAATGAAACTAGGTACCTGGTATGTAATTTCGATGAAAGTGAGCCCGGAACATTTAAAGACAGGCATTTCGGACAACTCAACCCACATCAACTCATTGAAGGGATGATACTTGGCTCGTATGCTCTAGGTGCCCGTTCATCATATATTTACATTCGAGGTGAATTGTTTTATGTGCTAAAGATCCTTGAAAAGGCCATCGATGAAGCCTATCGCAATGGTTTCCTTGGTGAGAACATCCTTGGAAGTGGTTATTCACTCGATTTGTATGTTCATCCTGGTGCTGGTGCCTATATTTGCGGTGAAGAAACAGCATTGCTTGAATCACTTGAAGGGAAACGTGGCAATCCACGAATAAAGCCTCCATTTCCTGCGATTGTTGGGTTATACGGTTGTCCTACTGTCGTTAATAATGTTGAAACAATCGCGGCATTGCCTTGGATCGTGAATAACGGTGGCGAAGCTTATGCCGCTATCGGCGTTGGAATTAGCAAAGGGACCAAACTCATTTCGGCATGTGGCCATATTAATAAACCTGGGGTCTATGAAATTGAACTTGGATTACCAGTTGAAGAATTTATTTACAGTGATGAATATTGTGGTGGTATCCGGAATGGCAATAACCTGAAAGCAGTAGTCGCAGGAGGTTCCTCAGTACCCATATTACCAGCCCACCTGATTCTTAAGACTGCTAAAGGTGAGCCCCGTTTGATGAGCTATGAATCGTTATCTGAGGGTGGTTTTGAGACCGGTACTATGCTTGGTTCCGGTGGATTTATTGTGATGGATGATACAACTTGCATCGTTAAAAACCTTTTGACCTTTTCACGGTTTTATCATCATGAATCGTGCGGTCAATGCAGTCCCTGCCGCGAAGGAACCGGTTGGATTGAAAAGATTCTGACCCGGATTGAAAATGGCCAAGGTACAATGAAAGATATTGATCTGTTGGTTAATATTGCACGACACGTTGAGGGAAATACGATATGCCCGCTTGGTGATGCTGCTGCCTGGCCGGTTGCGAGTGCTATCCGTCATTTCCGCGAAGAATTTGAAGAACACATAAAACTGCAAAGATGTCCCTTATCAAAGTAACGATCGATAATATTGAGGTTGACGTAGAGTCTGGTACAACCATCCTGAACGCTGCAAGGCAAATTGGAGGCAGCGTGGTTCCGCCTGCTATGTGTTATTATTCGACACTCGAAGGTAGTGGGGGGTATTGCAGGACATGCCTTGTAAAAGTAGCTCAAGGCTCTGCCAAAGATCCTCGTCCGATGCCGAAACTCGTTCCTTCATGCCGGACGTTGGTACAGGACGGAATGGTTGTACAGAATACGACCTCCCCCGAAGTAATGGAAAACAGGGCGGCAATTACTGAATTCTTGTTGATAAACCATCCGCTTGATTGCCCTGTATGCGACCAGGCTGGAGAATGCAGTCTTCAGGATCTTTCGTATGCACATGGTCTTGAGGAAACACGAACGGTTGAAGAACGCATAACTTTTAAACCTATTGATATTGGCGATAAAATCAAACTTAACATGAATCGGTGCATACTTTGTTACCGATGTGTGAAGGTTGCTGATCAACTGACCGATAATCGGGTTCAAGGTGTTTTAGGTCGTGGAGATCATTCCGAAATCGGCACCCACGTTCTAAAAGCCATTGATAATGATTTTTCAGGTAATATGATTGATGTTTGTCCTGTAGGAGCATTAACCGATAAAACATTCAGGTTTAAAAGCCGTGTCTGGTTTACAAAACCTTTCGATGCGCACCGCGAATGCTCAAAATGTAGTGGCAAAACGGCTATATGGATGAAAGGAGATGAGATTCTACGTGTGACCGGTAGAAAAGATAAATATGGAGAACTGGAAGAGTTTATCTGCAACGATTGTCGTTTTAACTACAAGGAATTAAAAGACTGGATTGTCGAGTGCCCCCGAACGATTGAGCGTCATTCGGTCATCTCGCAAAACCATTACCAGAAATAATAATTTGATATGGATTGGACATTATTTATATATAAGACCATTTTTCTATTCCTGATTTTACTCATTACCCTTTTAGTGGCAATGTATTCGACTTACGGCGAAAGAAAAGTTGCTGCATTTATGCAGGATCGTCGTGGGCCCAATCGTGCCGGTCCTTTCGGTCTGTTACAGCCCTTGGCAGATGGTCTGAAGATGTTTATGAAAGAAGAAATAATCCCGCTTTCGGCAAACCGCGCACTTTTTATCCTTGGTCCTTCAATTGCCATGACAACAGCCATGCTTACGGGCGTTGTAATACCATGGGGAGCTACGATAACAATTGGCGGACGCGAATTCTCAATGCAGATAGCTGATCTGAACATCGGTATTCTCTACGTTTTTGCAATGGTATCTATTGGTGTTTATGGAATTATGATTGGTGGTTGGGCATCGAATAATAAATATGCCCTTTATGGTGCAATACGGGCCGCTTCGCAGATGATCAGTTACGAGCTGGCAATGGGAATGTCTATAGTAGCGCTTGTTCTTACTACGGGTTCTCTGAGTTTGCATGAAATTGTTGAGCAGCAACACGGCATGCACTGGAATATCTTTTATCAGCCTTTGGGCTTTCTGATATTCCTGACCTGCGCTTTTGCGGAAACAAATCGTGCTCCTTTCGATCTTCCAGAATGCGAAACGGAATTGATTGGTGGCTATCACACTGAATACAGTTCGATGAAACTCGGCTTTTACCTATTTGCTGAATACATTAACATGTTTATTTCATCGGCAGTAATCGCAACATTGTATTTTGGAGGATACAATATGCCTTTTATCGATCAGTTAGGGCTCTCATCGAATATTGTTACGATACTGGGGACTTTCTTTTTCTTCCTGAAGATATTCGGTTTTATCTTTCTTTTCATGTGGATTCGTTGGACTTTACCCCGTTTCCGTTACGATCAGCTGATGAACCTGGGTTGGAAAGGGTTGATACCGCTATCTATCTTTAATATCATTGCTACAGGAATATATTATTACTTCACTGAACTTAAGTAACCCGAAATTTCGATGCAAGCATTAACAAACAGATCAAAAGTGGTTTCGGATAAGAAGATGACCTTTCTAGAAAGGATCTACATTCCTGCGATACTTAAAGGGATGTCAATCACGCTGAGACATTTTTTTAAAAAGAAGACAACAATCAGTTATCCGGAACAAAAACGGGAATTCAGTAAGATCTATCGCGGACAGCATGTCCTAAAACGCGATGATGAAGGGCGCGAACGTTGTACTGCCTGTGGTTTATGCGCCGTGGCATGTCCGGCTGAGGCAATTACAATGGTTGCTGCTGAAAGGAAGCCAGGAGAAGAGCATTTGTACCGAGAAGAAAAATATGCTTCTATTTATGAAATCAATATGCTGCGATGCATTTTCTGTGGCGATTGCGAAGAAGCTTGTCCGAAAGAAGCGATCTTCCTTACCGACCGCATTGTTGCTTCTGAATACAAGCGTGCCCCTTTTGTATATGGAAAAGATATTTTAGTCGAACCATTCGATCTGAATTTACGGGTTGATGTTTCGGAAAGACAAACTGAAAGTGTACTTAAGTTCAAAAAAAACAAACGTTTCGCTCATAATAAATAACCATTGGCAAATAGAAATTTATAATCGAATAATATGGTCTTCTTATTCTACATACTTTCGGCGGTAATGATCATTAGCGCATTGTTAATCGTATTCAACAGAAATCCGGTGAATAATGTTATTTTTCTGATCATTTGTTTTATCGCAATGGCTGGGCACTATATATTACTAAATGCTCAGTTTCTAGCGGTTGTACATATCATTGTTTACACTGGGGCCATCATGGTTTTATTCCTGTTTGTAATCATGTTGCTTAATCTTAACAAAGCGATCATTCCTCATAAATCGAGGGCGACACGAATAGCAGCAGTGATTACCGGGGGAATTTTTTTTCTGGTATTGATTGCAGCAACCCGGCAGACAATTGAAATACATCCCAGATATCCTTTTACAAGTGATATCGGATTGGTGAAGGAAGTAGGACAAACTTTATTCCATGAGTTCCTATTGCCATTTGAAATGTCGTCAGCATTGTTTATTTCGGCAATGGTTGGTGCTATTATGTTTGGAAAAAAAGACCATTAAAATTAAATCTATGAAAGAAGTATCCTCCGCAATTCAACTTATCCCGCTTGATAACTATATCATGTTAAGCGTAGCGCTTTTCAGTATTGGTCTGATGGGTGTGTTGTTCCGGCGAAATATAATCGTTGTCCTTATGTGTCTTGAACTCATGTTCAATTCTGCAAATCTTTTGATTACAGCTTTCTCTGCCTACCATTCCGATACTTCGGGACAAGTTTTTGTTTTTTTTATCATGATCGTGGCAGCTGCTGAAGTTGCTGTTGGGCTTTCAATTGTTATAATGATGAAACGCAATGTTGAATCGGTAGATATTAACCTTTTGAACCGTTTAAGATGGTAGATCAAGTTCCAAATATAGATATTGCATGGTTTGTTCCGGCTTTGCCCTTGTTGGGTTTTCTGATAACAGGGATGACATACAAGCGTTTAAAACATAACCAGTCAGGTATTATCGCGAGTACCATGGTTGTATTGTCATTTCTTGTTTCTACAGCATTGTATTTTATCCTTCAGTCTTCGGGAAAGGATTCGGCGACATTAACCCTTTTTAACTGGATTGCGATCGGGAAAATGAATATTCCTTTCGCGCTCCTGATCGATCATTTGTCGCTTACAATGATGCTGATTATTACTGGAGTGGGTTCACTTATTCATATTTATTCCATCGGATATATGCACGACGATGATCGTGTTAATTCCTTCTTTGCTCAGATGAATTTATTTACTTTCAGTATGTTGCTGTTGGTAATGGGAGCAAATTACCTTGTTCTTTTCATCGGATGGGAAGGTGTTGGACTGTGCTCGTATTTGCTGATAGGATTCTGGTTTAAGAATCCTGCCTTTAATTATGCAGCGCGAAAGGCATTTGTGATGAACAGGATAGGCGACCTTGGTTTTATCCTTGGAATCATTCTTTTATTCTTTACTTTTAAATCGGTCACATTTTCAGAAGTTTTCTCTCAGGCAGCATCCCTTCAATCGGGAGCACCTGTAATTACGTTGATCACTTTATTTCTGCTTGTCGGAGCAGTTGGCAAGAGTGCGCAAATACCTTTGTTTACATGGCTGCCCGATGCGATGGCGGGCCCAACTCCTGTATCTGCCCTTATACATGCTGCTACTATGGTAACAGCTGGTATTTATATGATTGCCCGTTCAAGTATCCTCTATAATCTTGCTCCGATAACCCTCAATGTTATTATTGTTATTGGATTGGCAACTGCATTAATAGCTGCAATCATTGGGTTGAAGCAGAATGATATTAAGAAAGTCCTTGCTTATTCTACTGTTTCTCAATTAGGTTATATGTTTATTGCTTTGGGTCTTGGCGCTTATTCAACAGCTGTTTTTCATGTAACGACACATGCTTTTTTTAAGGCATTGCTGTTCCTTGGGGCTGGAAGCGTGATCCATGCGATGGGCGGTGAACAGGATATTCGTAAAATGGGCGGATTGCGGGACAAGATGCCGTTAACTTATTTCACATTTCTTGCTGCAACACTTGCGATCAGCGGAATCCCTCCGTTTTCGGGTTTTTTCAGCAAAGACCTCATCCTTTCAAAGGCATTTGAACAAAACATTGTCGTCTATATTCTTGCACTTAGTGGGGCGCTGATCACCTGCTATTATATGTTCAGGTTATTATACCTCGTATTTTATGGTGAGCAACGTCTTGCAGGTGCACATCCACATGAATCTCCAAGGGTGATGACAATTCCATTATTAATATTGAGTGTCCTATCGGTTTTTGGAGGCTTCCTGAATATTCCATCGATCTTTGGAGGAGATTCGAAATTCATGACTTTCCTGCAAAGTGCCGTTTTCTCAAAGGTATCTGAAGAAATGACATTTTCAACTGAAATCGGGTTGATTTTAATCCCCTTAATACTTTTAAGCCTTGTAATTTGGATGGCTTACCAGACTTTTGTCAAGAAAGCATTGATACCTTCAGTAGATGAAAAGCCAATATCTTATTTTGGAAAATTGGTATATAACAAATTTTACATCGACGAAATCTATTCAACAATATTTGAAAAGCCTTTCGGTTTCCTTTCCGATTTCTTTTTCAATAAAGTTGAAAATAAAGTTCTTGATCCAGTTGTGGATGGAATTGGTTTCGGCACTTCGAGGCTTGGAACAATGGTACGCAGGTTGCAACCCGGCAATATGAGCTTTTACCTCTTTGCGATGGTCGCCGGAATACTTTTATTTATTGTTTTTATCCTGATAATTTGAAGCTATGATATTACTGATCATTTTATTGATACCTTTTGTTACAGGCCTGTTCCTTCTTTTAGTCAGGAAAACTTCAATTGTGAAATCAGTGGCATTGGTTTCAGCACTTGCTAATCTGCTAATCACATTAACCTTATTTTTTGCAGCTTCAGCGTCAAGTTATTCAGTTGACTGGATCAGTTTTCTGGGTACAAAATTCTCTTTGGGCTATGATGGAATAAGCATGATCATGCTCTTGCTTACCAATTTGCTGTTTCCATTTATAATATTGGCAGGATTTAAACGCGAACAGCAACAAGTTTCGGTACTTTATGCACTTATACTGTTTACGCAATCGGCTCTGATCGGAGTTTTCCTTGCACAGAATGCTTTTCTGTTCTATGTTTTCTGGGAACTGGTGCTAATTCCGGTCTATTTTATATTACTTCTTTGGGGTGGCGAAGAACGAAGGGCCATTACCTTCAAGTTTTTTATTTATACGTTGACAGGAAGCTTGTTTTTGCTATTCGGAATCATTTATCTTTATCAGTTAACACCTGGAATGCATACGACTGATTTCGCTGCTTTCAATCTGCTTAAGATTCCAATGCACACTCAAATCTGGTTGTTCTGGATTCTTTTCGTAGCCTTTGCTATTAAGATGCCGTTATTCCCTTTTCATACATGGCAACCTTCGACTTACACTATGGCTCCAACACAAGGTGTTATGATACTGGCTGGCGTAATGACAAAGATGGGTGTTTATGGTGCGCTTCGGTTTCTTTTCCCAATTATCCCGCAGGGTGTTCAATATTGGCAGAATACCGTGATCGCTCTGAGCCTCATTGGAGTAATTTATGCATCTGTAATTGCTTTTAGGCAGACAAACCTGAAGAGATTGATCGCTTTTTCGTCGATGGCACATATTTCACTCATGGTTGCAGCAATGTTTGTACTTAATTACTATGCATTGCAAGGTTTGTTAGTTCAGGCACTAAGTCACGGTATCACGATTATTGCTCTTTTTTACCTTGTAAGTCTTATTGAAGAACGGACAGGGACACTTGAATTGCCTCAAATGGGTGGAATAAAACTTAAGGCTCCGAATATGGCAATCCTTCTCTTATTAGTTGTTCTTGGCTCAATTGCTCTTCCAATGACAGCAGGTTTTGTCGGGGAATTTCTGATGATAACAGGACTCTTCGAGCAATCAATCTGGTTTGCATTCTTTGGTGGTATGACCATGATTCTTGGAGCTATCTATATGTTGTATGCCTACCAGCGGGTGATGCTTGGTGATTTGAAAGCAGGATTTGAAAAAGTAACAGATATTCGAATCCTTGATTATCTGATCGTAGTTCCATTAATTATTTTGATTTTTGGGCTTGGAATCTTTCCGCAACCAATATTTAATATCGTTGAAGAGTCAGTCAGTGCAATGCAAAAGTTATTAATACCGGTTAATGACGTTATTACAGCTTTAGTACATTGATTAATCCTATTAGAAACATTTTGAATACAGTGAGCAAATGAGCGCATTAATTATTTTAACAGTTCTTGGAATCATCATCTTGTATGTTGGACTGACGAATAACAAGAAACTATTGGCACCTGTTGCAATTGCAGGATTGTTGGTTACTCTTTATCTTTCAATTAAAGATTGGGGACATGGTTCGAGGTACTTTCATGACATGATTTTGTTTGATAATTTTTCGATAGCGTTCAATATCTCAATGGTCATCATCACCATCCTGATATTCCTGTTCGGGATCGATTATTATAAGAAACTGGAGCTACATGTAGCAGAACAATATGCGCTTATGATCTTTGCGCTGACCGGTGCCTTCCTGATGACGTCGTTTTCGAACCTGATCATGCTTTTTTTGGGGATTGAAATTTTGTCTATCCCTTTGTATGTTCTGGCGGGAGGGAAGAAAGCTTCGTACAGGTCGAACGAATCCTCGTTTAAGTATTTTATGCTCGGTTCGTTTGCAACGACTTTCTTCTTATTTGGTATTGCTTTGGTCTATGGCGCTACGGCCACGTTTTATTTGCCTGAAATTAAGGTTTATATTGCCCAGTTCCATGGCAATTTGCCTCCTATGGTTTTGGTGGGACTTCTTTTCATTGTGATTGGTGTCGCTTTTAAAGTTGCAGCCGCGCCGTTTCATTTCTGGGTTCCAGATGTGTATGAAGGAGCGCCTACACTTGTAACTACGTTTATGGCAACGGTGGTTAAAACAGCTGGATTTGCCGCATTTTACCGATTGCTTAGCATGGGTTTGCTGCCACTTCCTGGTCCGCTTGAAAAGGCCCTTTGGGTGATGACCGGACTTTCCTTAATCATCGGAAATCTTGGGGCATTAAGACAGACAAACTTTAAGAGGTTACTTGCCTATTCTTCAATTGCTCATAGTGGATTTATAATGCTTGCCATGCTTTCGCAGCACGAATCCTCTGCGTCAACGATTTTATATTACACATTTGTTTATTCACTGGCCACAGTTCCATTGTTTATCATTTTTATCTTAATGAAACGCGCCTCTCTTGGCCTCGAAACGCTGCATATCTTCCAGGGGTTGTATAAACAGAAGCCATGGATTGCCGTATTCGCTACGCTCTTCCTTATGTCGCTTGCAGGTATTCCGCTTACAGCAGGATTTCTTGCGAAATACCAGGTTTTTGTTCTCTCTATTAGCCAGGGATACCTCACCATCTCTATATTAGCCATATTAATGGCCGTTATCGGGGTTTATTATTATTTTTTCGTGGTTCGCGAGGTTTTTACTGATACTACAGAATCGAATCCTATCATCACAAGTAAATTGAATGCAGCCTTGATCATCGTTTGTGGTGTAGCAGTTATGGTTTTAGGGATATTTGTCTGGTATCTTCCAATTTAAATAATTTAGGATTGATGCTCTGAGCATTTGGACGACCACTGAGAGTATGTGGATGACCACTGAGAGTATGTGGATGACCACTGAGAGTATGTGGATGACCACTGAGAGCTTGTGGATGACCACTGAGAGCATGTGAACGACCACTGAGAGCATGTGGATGACCACTGAGAGCATGTGGATGACCACTGAGAGCATGTGGATGACCACTGAAAGCATGTGGATGACCACTGAGAGCATGTGGATGACCACTGAGAGCATGTGGATGACCACTGAGAGCATGTGGATGACCACTGAGAGCATGTGAATGACCACTGAGAGCATGTGGATGACCA
>Ga0118677_10003234_pt1 | contig 31232 bp, 44 predicted proteins | sample AliMusrvi5mmetaG_FD_86154 | JGI IMG/M metagenome (GOLD analysis project Ga0118677, IMG submission 86154) | reverse complement strand
CCTCGCCAAGGTTCGCAACATTGGAATCATGGCGCACATCGACGCGGGTAAAACCACGACTACTGAGCGCATCCTTTTCTACACCGGTATCAATTACAAAATCGGTGAAGTTCACGATGGCGGAGCCACCATGGACTGGATGGAGCAAGAGCAAGAGCGCGGAATCACAATTACATCTGCTGCAACCACATGTATGTGGAAGGGCAACTTGATCAACATCATTGACACACCAGGTCACGTTGACTTCACAGTTGAAGTAGAGCGTTCACTTCGTGTTCTAGATGGCGCAGTGTGCGTGTTTGATGGTGTTGCTGGAGTTGAGCCACAATCTGAAACAGTATGGCGCCAGGCTGACCGTTATAACGTTCCTCGTATTTGTTTTGTTAACAAGCTTGACCGTACTGGCGCATCTTTCGAGCGTTGTGTTGAAATGATCGGTTCACGTTTAAATGCAGTTGCACTCGTTCTACAAATTCCAATTGGAATTGAAGCCGACTTCCTTGGTGTTGTTGATTTGATCGCAATGAAGGCGCTTACCTGGCGCGGAGAAACACAAAAGGGTGAAGATTACGTAATTGAAGAGATCCCAGCAGATATGTTGGAAGCAGCAAAGAAGGCACGCCATGACATGGTTGAGACTCTTGCAGATGCAGATGATGAAGTTATGGAGAAGTACCTCGAAGGTATTGATATTTCAGAAGATGAAATTATTGCTGCAATTCGCCGCGCAACTCTTGCAGATAAGTTGACACCAGTTCTTACAGGTTCTGCTTTCAAGAACAAGGGCGTTCAACCAATGCTTGATGCGGTAAACCGTTACCTCCCAAGCCCACTAGATATTAAGGCAATCGTTGGCCACAAGATGGGTCAACCAGATGTTGAAGAAGATCGTCAACCATCTGAAGCAGAGCCTTTCTCAGCTCTTGCATTCAAGATCATGACAGATCCACATCTTGGAAAGCTCACATTCGTTCGTATCTACTCAGGTCGTCTTGAGACCGGTTCCTCTGTTCTTAACTCAACAAAAGATCGCAAAGAGCGTATTGGAAAGATTTATCAGATGCACGCAAATAAGCGTGAAGAAAAAGATTCAGCAGGCGCAGGAATGATCATCGCTGTTATGGGTCTGAAGGACACCACAACAGGAGACACACTCTGCGATAGTGATAAGCCAGTTATTTTGGAATCAATGGACTTTCCAGATCCAGTTATTTCTGTTGCTATTGAGCCAAAGACAAAGGCTGACCAAGAAAAACTTGGTATTGCTATTCAACGTCTTGCAGAAGAAGATCCAACTTTCCACGTGAAGTCAGATGAAGAGACCGGCCAGACAATCATCTCTGGTATGGGTGAGCTTCACCTAGAAATTCTCGTTGACCGTATGCGCCGTGAGTTTAAGGTTGAAGCAAACGTAGGTAAGCCACAAGTGGCATACCGCGAAACACTTCGTAAGCCACTTCCACGTCACGACTACACACACAAGAAGCAATCTGGTGGTTCAGGACAATTCGCGAAGATTCAGATCGCACTTGAGCCAATCTTGGATGCACAAGATATTCATTACGAATTCGTCAACAAGATCACAGGTGGTCGTATTCCTCGCGAATACATCCCATCAGTTGATGCTGGATGTAAGGAAGCAATGGCCGCTGGCCCACTTGCTGGATATCCACTGGTTGATGTCCGCGTAACACTTCTTGATGGTGCTTACCATGATGTTGACTCATCAGAACTTGCTTTCAAAATCGCAGGTATCGCTGGTTTCCGTGAAGCTGCAAAGCTTGCCGGTCCAGTTCTTCTTGAGCCAGTGATGAGCGTTGAAGTTGTAACCCCAGAAGATTTCATGGGTGATGTGATTGGTGACTTGAACTCTCGTCGCGGTCAGATCCAATCCATGGATGAGCGCTCAGGCGCTCGCGTTGTTAAAGCTGTTGTTCCACTGTCAGAGATGTTCGGCTATGTCGGAGATCTTCGCTCTAGAACACAAGGTCGCGCAAGCTACAGCATGCAATTTGATTCGTATGCCGAAGTTCCAGCTGCGGTCTCAAAGGAAATCATCGCGAAAGTTCGCGGCGAGTAACACAAACCCAAAGTTCAATTGGATCTAACAGGGTCTGATTGAAAAGAAAAACAGGAGGAAAAAAGTGGCAAAAGCCAAGTTCGAGCGGAATAAACCGCACGTAAACATCGGCACCATCGGACACATCGATCACGGTAAGACCACTCTTACTGCTGCTATCTCAAAGGTGTTGCACGATAAGTTCCCTGATGTAAACCCATTCACACCTTTCGATCAAATCGATAAGGCACCTGAAGAGCGTCAACGCGGTATCACAATCTCGATTGCACATATCGAGTACCAGACCGAAAAGCGTCACTACGCACACGTTGACTGCCCAGGCCACGCCGACTACATCAAGAACATGATCACAGGCGCAGCCCAGATGGACGGCGCGATTCTTGTAGTAGCAGCAACTGACGGACCAATGCCTCAGACCAAGGAACACGTTCTCCTTGCTCGTCAGGTTGGTGTTCCATCTATCGTTGTTGCACTTAACAAGTCAGACATGGTTGATGATGAAGAAATTCTTGAACTCGTTGAAATGGAAGTTCGCGAACTTCTTAACAAGTACGAGTTCCCTGGCGACACGACTCCAATCGTTCGCATCTCAGCTCTTAAGGCTCTCGAAGGAGATCCAAAGTGGGTTGAGGCGCTACTAGGTCTCATGGATCAAGTTGATGCGTTTATTCCACAACCTGCTCGTGAAATCGATAAGCCATTCTTGATGCCAGTTGAAGACGTCTTCACAATTACAGGCCGCGGAACTGTTGTTACCGGTCGTATTGAGCGCGGTATCGTCAAGGTCAACGAAGAAGTTGAAATTGTTGGTATCCGTCCAGATTCACAGAAGACAACTGTTACAGGCGTTGAAATGTTCCGTAAGTTGCTCGATGAAGGTCAAGCTGGCGAGAACGTCGGTCTTCTTCTTCGTGGAACAAAGCGTGAAGATGTTGAGCGCGGTCAGGTTGTTTGTAAGCCTGGTTCAATCACACCTCACACAGAGTTTGCAGCATCTGCTTACATCCTTTCAAAGGATGAAGGCGGACGCCACACTCCATTCTTTAATAACTACCGTCCACAGTTCTACTTCCGTACAACTGACGTGACTGGTGTTGTAACACTCCCATCAGGTACCGAAATGGTTATGCCTGGCGATAACACTGAAATGAACGTAGTTCTTATTCAGCCAATTGCTATGGAAGAAGGCCTTCGCTTCGCTATTCGTGAAGGTGGCCGCACTGTTGGTGCTGGACGTGTAACAAAGATCAGTAAGTAAGCACTACCTCCTCCTGTTCGAGTTGAGCGGCGAAAGCCGCTCAACTTAGGAAGAGTAAAGAAGAAGTTTTATTAGAAGCAGTTCTGAGTAGTAAAGAGAAGAAGGAGAAAGACGATGGCGGGACAAAAGATCCGCATTCGACTTAAGGCCTACGACCACGAAGTGATCGATACTTCGGCGAAGAAAATCGTCGAAACTGTTGAGCGCACTGGTGCAACTGTCGCTGGTCCCGTACCGCTGCCTACGGAAAAGAACACATTTTGTGTTATCCGTTCTCCTCATAAGTACAAAGATAGCCGCGAGCATTTTGAAATGCGCACGCACAAGCGTTTGATCGACATCATCGACCCAACTCCTAAGACAGTTGACTCATTGATGCGTCTTGATCTTCCTGCTGGCGTCGACATTGAGATTAAGTTGTAAGGAGAGCTGACATGACTACTACACAATCACAGGGCTCTGCTATTAAGGGCATTCTTGGCAAGAAGCTAGGAATGACACAAGTTTTCGATGCTAACAACAAGATCGTTCCAGTAACAGTTGTTGCTGCCGGTCCATGCGTTGTTACACAAATCCGTACCGTTGAAAATGATGGATACACAGCAGTTCAAATGGCTTTTGGCCAAGTTGATCCACGCAAGGTGACAAAGCCAGAGGCTGGACACTTCGCAAAGGCTGGCGTAACTCCACGTAGCGATGTCATTGAACTTCGCACAGCGAACGTTGATTCTTATTCAGTTGGTCAAGAACTTCGCGCAGATGTATTTGCTGCTGGTGAAATTATTGATGCAACAGGAACATCACGCGGTAAAGGTTCTGCCGGTGTTATGAAGCGTCACGGTTTCTCTGGACTCGGAGCTTCTCACGGTGTAGACCGTAAGCACCGTATGTCAGGTTCTATCGGTAACCGCACAACACCAGGTCGCGTTTTCAAAGGAAAGCGCATGATGGGCCGTATGGGTGTTGAAACTGTTACAACACAAAATTTACTCGTGCATTCAGTTGATGCAGAGAAGAATCTGATCTTGGTTCGCGGCGCTATTCCTGGTGCTACAAACTCAACAGTATTTCTTCGCTCAGCTGCCAAGCACGCTGTATCAGAAACACTGACAAATAAGGCAGGTGCATAAGCCATGGCTCTAACAATCGATATCAACAGCGCTGATGGTAAGAAGGTTGGCGACATCAACCTCCCAGCAGAGATCTTTGATGTTCAGGCTAATGTTCCTTTGATTCACCAAGTAGTTGTCGCACAACTTGCTGCTGCCCGTTCAGGCACAGCAAAGGCAAAGACTCGTGCTGAAGTTTCTGGTTCAGGAAAGAAGCCTTTCAAGCAGAAGGGAACAGGTCGTGCCCGTCAGGGTTCTGTCCGTGCTCCTTTGCAACGTCACGGTGGTGTTTCACATGGTCCAGTACCTCGTAAGTATGACCAACGCACACCAAAGAAGATGATTGCTGCTGCGCTTAAGGGTGTTCTTTCTGATCGCCAACGCGAAGATCGCATTCACTGTGTTGCTTCAATTACTGAAGTTCCAACAACAAAGGGTGCAATTTCCGCTGTTCGCCAATTTTCAGATCGCAAGAACGTTCTTGTAGTTCTCTCACGCTCAGAAGATGCTGCATGGCGCTCACTTCGCAATGCTGATGATCTCCACCTGATTGTGAACGATCAGCTCAATGCCTATGACATCTTGGTGTCAGATGACGTTGTGTTCTCAGAGAATGCAATCCGTGAATTTATTGCAGGCCCAGCGAAGGTTGCTAAGGCTGTTGCTCGTGAATCAGAAGCGAAAGTAGAGGTGTCCGCATGAAGGATCATCGCGACGTCCTCCTAGGACCAGTTGTTTCAGAGAAGGCATATAGCTTGCTCGATCAGAACAAGTACACCTTCTTGGTTACTCCTGATTCAAATAAGACAGAGATCAAAATCGCTGTTGAAAAGATTTTTAATGTTCGTGTTCTTAGCGTGAACACCATGAACCGTGAAGGTAAGCGCAAGCGCACCATCAAGGGTTTTGGTAAGCGCAACAACACTAAGCGTGCGATCGTGCACGTTGCTGCCGGTGACCGTATCGACATCTTCGGAGGACCTGTTTCCTAAGGGAATCAGGACTAGAAGAAGAAAAGGGATAATAAAAAATGGCATTACGTAAACTCAAGCCAACGACACCTGGTCAACGCGGTGCGAGCGTTCCTGATTTCGAAGAGATCACACGCACAACTCCTGAAAAGTCATTGGTTCGTCCAATTCACTCAAAGGGTGGTCGCAACGCATCAGGCAAGATCACAGTTCGCCACCAAGGCGGCGGACACAAGCGCGCATACCGCCTGATCGATTTCACACGTAACGATAAAGATGGCATTCCAGCAAAGGTTGCTCATATCGAATACGACCCAAATCGCACAGCTCGTATTGCGTTGCTTCATTACGCAGATGGAGAGAAGCGTTACATCATTGCGCCAAGCAAGCTCAATCAAGGCGACAAAGTTGAGAATGGTCCATCAGCGGATATCAAGCCTGGTAATAACTTGCCACTTCGTAATATTCCAGTTGGAACACTTATTCACGCAATTGAACTTCGCCCAGGTGGCGGAGCAAAGATCGGGCGCTCTGCAGGAGCTTCTGTTCAATTAGTTGCAAAAGAAGGCCCATACGCACAACTTCGTATGCCTTCTGGTGAAATTCGTAACGTTGATGTTCGTTGCCGTGCAACCGTTGGTGAAGTTGGTAACGCAGAACAATCAAATATTAACTACGGAAAAGCTGGTCGCAAGCGTTGGCTTGGAATTCGTCCAACTGTTCGTGGTGTTGTGATGAACCCAGTAGATCACCCACACGGTGGTGGTGAAGGTAAAACTTCCGGTGGTCGTCACCCAGTTTCACCTTGGGGTCAACCTGAGTCACGTACTCGTAAGAAAAAGGCGAGCGATTCAATGATTGTCCGTCGTCGTAAGTCGAATAAGAAGCGATAGGGGAGCGACTACAAATGCCACGTAGTTTAAAAAAGGGTCCATTCGTGGACGGTCATCTTCAAAAGAAGGTTGATGATCAAAACGCTAAGAACACCAAGGTTGTTATCAAGACTTGGTCCCGTCGTTCAATGATCATTCCTTCAATGATCGGTCACACCATTGCGGTGCATGACGGTCGTAAGCATGTTCCAGTTTTTGTGACGGAAGCAATGATTGGACACAAGCTCGGTGAGTTTGCTCCAACTCGTACCTTCAAAGGTCACATCAAGGGCGAAGATCGGAGAGCTACTCGTGCCTAAGACACCTAACGCAACTGACGCACTTATTGCTCGCGCTGTGCTTCGCGATATCCGCAGCACACCACAAAAGTCACGCCGCGTCGTGAACTTGATCCGTGGTGAGCGCGCAGATGTTGCACTCACAACTCTCAAGTTCGCTCCACAAGATATTGGTGAAGATCTCTTCACACTTCTTAACTCTGCGATCAATAATGCAAAGCAGAAGAACCCATCACTTCGTGATGCTTCTGAACTTTGGATTGTTGAGGCACTTGTTGATGAGGGCGCAACACTTAAGCGCTTCCGTCCACGTGCTCAGGGCCGTGGTTTCCAGATTCTTAAGCGCACAAGCCAAATCACTCTGACTCTTTCAGATGATCGTGGCTACCGTGCATATGGAACTCGCAAGGTTGTTAATAAGAAAGCTCCTGTTACTCCAATTCAAAAGCCAGCAACACCAGCAGCAACTACTACTGAGGCAGCTCCTGTGAAGAAAGCAGCAGCGAAGAAGGCTCCAGTAAAGAAGGCAGCTGCTAAGAAAGCACCGGCTAAGAAAGCAACAGAAAAGGCGGCCGAATAATGGGTCAAAAAGTAAATCCACACGGGTTCCGTCTGGGCATCACAACTGAATTCAAGTCACGTTGGTATGCCGACAAGCTTTATAAAGATTATGTGAAGGAAGACATTGAGATCCGCCGCATGATGAGTAAGGGCATGGAGCGCGCAGGCGTTTCACGTATTGAAATTGAACGTACACGCGAGCGCGTACGTATCGATCTCTATACAGCGCGTCCTGGAATCGTCATTGGTCGCCGCGGAACAGAAGCTGATCGCATCCGCATGGATCTTGAGAAGCTCACTGGCAAGCAAGTACAGCTCAATATCTTGGAAGTTAAGAACCCAGAAATTGACGCGCAGCTTGTTGCTCAAGGAATTGCTGAACAACTTTCTGCTCGTGTCTCTTTCCGTCGTGCTATGCGTAAGTCAATGCAGAGCGCACTGAAAGCTGGGGCACAAGGTATTCGTGTTCAATGTGGTGGACGTCTTGGCGGAGCTGAAATTGCTCGCTCAGAGTTCTATCGCGAGGGCCGCGTTCCTCTTCACACACTTCGTGCTGATATCGATTATGGATTCTACGAAGCACACACAACATTTGGTCGTCTTGGCGTAAAGGTATGGATCTACAAGGGTGAAGTTATCGAATCCCGTGCAGAGCGCGCAGCATCAGCACTTGCTGAAGCACGCGCACCAAAGCCGCCACGTCCAGCAGGCCGCGGACAACGTGCACCTCGCGGTGAAGTAACAACTTCAACACCGCAGTCACGCGCCGCCGCTCAAGAAGCAACTCCGGTTGCAACAGAAGAAGGGGCGAGTGAATAACAATGTTGATTCCACGTCGCGTTAAGCACCGCAAGCAACACCACCCAAAGCGTGCAGGTATGTCTAAGGGCGGAACAGTTGTGGCATTCGGTGACTATGGCATTCAAGCTCTTGAGCCTGCATATGTCACAAACCGTCAGATTGAAGCTGCGCGTATTGCAATGACCCGCCATATCAAGCGTGGTGGAAAGGTATGGATCAATATTTATCCAGACCGTCCACTTACTAAGAAGCCTGCTGAAACACGCATGGGCTCTGGTAAAGGCTCACCTGAGTGGTGGATTGCAAACGTTAAGCCAGGACGCGTTATGTTTGAAATTTCTGGTGTAACTGAAGATATCGCTAACGAGGCAATGACTCGTGCGATTCACAAGTTGCCCATGAAGTGCCGTGTAGTACGTCGGGAGGAGTTCTAATGTCTAATGTGATTTCAGCAGAGCAGCTACGCGCTCTGACTACCGATGAGCTTGCACTCAAGCTTCGCGAGGCTAAGGAAGAACTTTTCAACCTTCGTTTCCAAGCTGCTACCGGACAACTTGAGAGCCATGGTCGTCTGACCGCGGTTCGTAAAGAGATTGCCCGCATTTACACAATCCTGCGTGAACGCGAACTCGGTATTGGAGGCGCAGCATGAGTGATGTAAATACAAATCGTGGTTTTAGAAAGACCCGTGAAGGAATTGTTACTAGCGACAAGATGGATAAGACCGTTGTTGTTGCTATTCAAAGCCAGACAAAGCATGGTGTTTATTCAAAGGTTATGACTCGCACTCACTCGCTGAAGGCGCATGATGAGAATAACCAAGCAGGTATTGGTGATCGCGTACTACTCATGGAAACTCGTCCACTATCGGCAACTAAGCGTTGGCGTGTAGTCGAGATCCTCGAGAAGGCTAAGTAAGGGGCAACGGAAAATGATTCAACAAGAATCCAGACTTCGCGTCGCGGATAACACTGGTGCAAAGGAACTTCTTTGCATTCGTGTACTCGGTGGCAGCTCACGTCGCTATGCCGGTATCGGAGACATCATCGTTTGCACCGTCAAGGATGCAATCCCTGGTGGTCAAGTGAAGAAGGGTGAAGTCGTTAAGGCTGTCATCGTTCGCACAGTAAAAGAGAATCGTCGCCCGGATGGTTCATATATCAAATTTGATGAGAACGCTGCAGTGATCTTGAAGGCAGACGGAGAACCTCGCGGAACTCGTATCTTCGGACCAGTTGCACGTGAACTTCGCGATAAGCGTTTCATGAAGATCATCTCACTAGCGCCGGAGGTGCTATAAAAAATGGCAACCATTAAGCGTGGAGACACCGTTCTTGTCATTGCTGGCAAAGATAAAGGTGTTCAAGGAACAGTTCTTGAAATTAATAAGCGCACTCGTCGGGTAACTGTCGAAGGTGCTAATCGCGTGAAGCGTCACACCCAAGAAACCACGAGTGATCGTGGCGTAAAGGTTGGCGGAATCCTTACCATTGAGTCTTCAATTGATCTTTCAAACGTTCAATTAGTTGGCGATGATGGCAAGGCAACTCGCATTGGTTCACGTGTGGATGAGAATGGCAAGAACATTCGCATCTCTCGCCGCACAGGAAAGGATGTCTAATGACAACTGCAATTGCCCCACGTCTTAAGGGACGGTATAAAGCCGAGATCGTTCCTGCACTAAAGCAGGAGTTCGGTTACACAAATGTGATGCAGATTCCTGGTCTTACCAAGATCATCGTCAACATGGGTGTTGGTGAAGCAGCTCGTGATTCAAAGCTTATTGAAGGTGCGATCCGCGATCTTGCAACGATCACTGGTCAAAAGCCTCAGGTAACTAAGTCACGTAAGTCAATCGCTCAATTTAAGCTGCGTGAAGGAATGCCAATTGGCGCTCACGTAACACTCCGCAATGATCGTATGTGGGAGTTTGCAGATCGCCTTTTGTCGATCGCACTTCCTCGTATTCGTGACTTCCGCGGTCTTTCTCCTAAGCAATTTGATGGAAACGGTAACTACACCTTCGGTTTAACCGAGCAGGTTGTATTCCCAGAAATCGAACAGGACAAGATCGACCGTACCCGCGGTATGGATATCACTTTTGTTACAACCGCTAAGACAGATGACGAAGGCCGTGCGCTTCTTAAGGCACTCGGTTTTCCATTCCGGGAAAACTAAGGAGAGCTAGACATGGCAAAGACATCACTTAAGGTCAAAGCAGCTCGCAAGCCTAAGTTCAAGGTTCGCGGATACACACGTTGCCAACGTTGTGGTCGTCCACATGCGGTTTATCAAAAGTTCGGCATCTGCCGTATTTGTTTTCGTGAAATGGCTCACCGCGGTGAGCTACCAGGTATTACTAAGGCTTCTTGGTAATACACCCACTATCAACTACGAGATAGGTCCAATCACATGATTGGAAACCGGTTCGAGAAAGGCCAGAGGCCAACAGTATGACAATGACAGATCCGATCGCAGACATGCTTGCACGTCTGCGCAACGCGAACTCTGCTTATCACAACACGGTAGCAATGCCGTCGTCGTCGGTAAAAGTTCGCATTGCCGAAATTCTTAAGCAGGAGGGCTTCATTGCTGCGTTTAAGGTGGAGAACACCATCGCAGGCTTTGGAAAGACTCTCACTATCGATTTGAAATTTGGTTCAAACCGCGAACGTTCTATTGCAGGACTTCGTCGTGTTTCAAAGCCAGGACTTCGCGTATACGCAAAGTCAACTGGACTACCTAAAGTTCTTGGTGGACTTGGCGTAGCAATCATCTCAACATCTTCTGGTTTGCTGACAGATAAGCAAGCCAACAAGCAAGGGGTAGGCGGAGAAGTTCTCGCCTACGTATGGTGATCTGATGTCACGTATCGGTCGTATGCCAATCACGATTCCAAGTGGAGTCGAAGTTAACATTGCTGGACAAGAGATTTCAGTAAAGGGACCTAAGGGTTCTCTTTCACATGTTCTCGCTGGTCCAATTTCAGTGGCGAAGGAAGAGCAATCACTTGTGATCTCTCGCCCAGATGATGGACGTATCGCACGTTCACTACATGGTCTTTCACGTACCTTGGTAGCAAACATGTTCGTTGGTGTGACCTCTGGTTACTCCAAGACAATCAACATTGTTGGTGTTGGTTACAAGGTTGCTGAAAAGGGTAAGGATCTTGAATTCGCACTTGGCTATAGCCACGCAGTGCCTTTCAAGGCTCCAGAAGGAATCACTTTCAAAGTTGAATCTCCAACAAGAATCCACATCAGTGGTGTTGATAAGCAACTTGTTGGCGAAGTAGCAGCGAAAATTCAAAAGCTTCGCAAGTCAGATCCATACAAGGGTAAGGGTTTGCATTTAGAAGGCGCGAAGATCCGCCGCAAGCAAGGAAAGACAGGTAAGAAGTAATGGCTATCGGAGTAAAAGTTGTTAAGGGTTCAGCACAAAATGCCCGTAAACGTCGCCACTTCCGTGTGCGCAAGCGTGTAGTCGGTTCTGCCGAGCGTCCACGTCTTGTTGTCTCACGTTCTTCTCGTCACCTTGTCGCACAGATCGTTGACGATTCAATCGGTCAGACACTTGTCTCAGCTTCAACCATGGAGAGCACATTGCGTGAATCCAAGGATGATAAGAGTGCAAAGGCTCGTGAGGTTGGCGTAAGCATCGCTAAGCGCGCGAAGGAAAAGGGAATTTCTGCAGTGGTCTTTGACCGCGGTGGAAACAAGTACACCGGTCGCATTGCAGCTCTTGCTGACAGTGCACGTGAGAATGGATTGGATTTCTAATGGCTACTCCTCCAGCAGGCGCTAATAACGCCACATCTGCAAACAATGCAGGTTCTCGCGGTAATAATGACCGTCGTGATCGTCCACGCCGTGATGGTGCTCCTGAAAAAGAAAAGTCACCATACACAGAGCGCGTTGTTTTCATTAACCGTGTAGCAAAGGTTGTTAAGGGTGGACGTCGTTTCTCCTTCACAGCACTTGTTGTCGTTGGTGACCAAAAGGGAACCGTCGGAGTTGGTTATGGCAAGGCAAAGGAAGTTCCACAAGCAATTGCTAAGGCAGTTGAAGATGCTAAGAAGCAATTCTTCAAGGTCCCAACATTGAATGGAACAATCCCTCACCCAGTACAAGGTGAAGCAGCAGCCGGTGTCGTTCTTCTTCGTCCAGCATCTCCAGGTACTGGAGTTATCGCTGGTGGCCCAGTTCGCGCAGTTCTTGAGTGCGTTGGAATTAGTGATGTTTTGACCAAGTCACTTGGATCAAATAACCCAATCAATATGGTGCATGCAACAGCAGCAGCTTTGAAGATGTTGGAAAACCCAACAGCTATCGCAGCTCGTCGTGGCTTGCCACTAGAAGATGTCGCACCAGCAGCAATTGCTCGTGCCGTAGCAGCTCAGGTAGGTGCATAATGCCTCGTTTAAAAGTCACTCAACTACGTAGCAAAGTTGGTGCTCGTCCAGAGCATCGCGAAACTTTGCGCTCACTTGGTTTAAAAAGAATTGGTGATGTTGTCGTCAAAGAAGATCGTCCCGAGATTCGCGGAATGGTTGTCGCTGTCAGACACATGGTCACCGTCGAGGAGGTCGAATAACAATGGTTCTTAAGGTTCATCATTTACGTCCAGCACCAGGTGCTAAGAAGTCACGTACTCGTAAGGGTCGCGGTGAGGCATCTAAGGGAAAGACTGCAGGTCGCGGTGGTAAGGGAACTCGTGCTCGTAACGTAGTTCGCGCAGGTTTTGAAGGTGGACAACTTCCACTCGTCATGCGTTTGCCAAAGCTTCGTGGTTTTAAAAACCCAGAGCGTGTTGAATATCAGCCAGTAAACGTCTCAACTATCAATGCTCTTTACCCAAAGGGTGGAGATGTAACAGTTGATGATTTGGTTGCAAAGGGCGCAGCTCGCGAGGGTCACCCAGTAAAGGTTCTTGGAAACGGCGATATTTCAGTCAAGGTGACTGTTGTGGCGCACGCGTTTTCATCATCAGCTTCTGAGAAGATCAGTGCTGCCGGTGGAGCAACAAAGAAGCTTTAATTCAAGATTATTAGTTCTATATAAGAGGAGAAGTTAAATGCTTGCAGCGTTTGGTAAGGCTTTTAAGACGCCGGATCTTCGCGTAAAGATTTTCTTCACGTTGGCAATTATGGGCTTGTTCCGTTTTGGCTCCATTGTTCCAACTCCAGGAGTCTCCTATCACAACGTCCAGTCTTGTTTGAATCAGTCAAAATCTGGTGGACTCTTTGGTCTTATTAACCTCTTTAGTGGTGGCGCACTTTTGCACCTCTCAGTATTCGCACTTGGAATCATGCCTTACATCACCAGCTCAATTATTATTCAGCTGCTGACTGTTGTTATTCCTCGTTTTGAAACACTGAAGGCAGAAGGCCAATCAGGAACTGCAACTCTTACTCAATACACACGTTATTTGACTGTTGGTCTTGCGATCTTGCAATCAACTGGTTTGATCGCTGTTGCTCGCACAACAGGTCGTTTGTTTAGTGGTTGTACTTTGCCAATCATCCCTAACGCATCATGGACTCGCATTGCGACTATGGTCTTGGTGATGACTGCAGGTACTGCTGTAATCATGTGGCTTGGTGAATTGATCACGGATCGTGGTGTTGGTAACGGAATGTCGATCTTGATCTTTACATCAATCGCAGCTGGATTCCCATCACAACTCTGGTCAATCAAGCAACAAAAAGGCTGGTTCCCATTTGCCTTTGTTATGGCCGTTGGTATTTTGGTAGTCGCAGCAGTTGTATTCGTGGAGCAGGCTCAGCGCCGTATCCCAGTGCAATATGCAAAGCGTCAAGTTGGCCGTAATTCATACGGCGGAACATCAACCTATATTCCAATTAAGGTGAACCAAGCTGGAGTTATCCCAGTAATTTTCGCTTCATCACTTCTCTATATTCCTTCACTTATTGTGAACTTCTCGGGTTCATCAGCTAAGTGGGCTGTATGGGTTCAGCAGAATTTGGTAAAGGGTGACCACCCTATTTACATCATTTCTTATGCAGTTCTCATCATTTTCTTCACATACTTTTATGTGGCAATCACATTCAACCCAGATGAAGTTGCTGACAATATGAAGCAATATGGTGGATTTATCCCAGGTATCCGTGCTGGTAAGCCAACATCTGAGTATCTGCAATATGTTCTTTCACGAATTACTGCTCCAGGTTCGCTCTATCTTGCATTCGTTGCAATTATTCCAATCATCGCTTTGATCTTGTTCCAGGCTTCACAGAACTTCCCGTTCGGTGGAACTGCGATTTTGATCGTTGTTGGTGTTGGTCTTGATACCGCAAAGCAGATCGAGAGCCAATTGCAGCAACGTTCATATGAGGGATTCCTGCGCTAATGCGTTTGATCCTGGTGGGCCCACCGGGTGCTGGAAAAGGAACTCAAGCAGTTCATCTTGCCGAGCATTACAAGATCCCCCATATTTCAACAGGTGATATTTTCCGCGCAAATATTAAAGGTGGAACAGAGCTCGGCAAACTTGCCCAGTCTTATATGGATGCAGGCGATCTTGTTCCAGATTCAGTAACTAACTCGATGATCGAAGATCGTTTAGGCCAGAGTGATGTCGGCAATGGATTTCTCCTCGACGGTTATCCGCGCAATGTTGATCAAGCAGTATTTCTTGATGGCGTATTGAAAGCAAAGAACTCTCCGCTAGAGAGCGTCCTAGAACTTTCTATTGCACATGATGAAATCATCAAGCGTCTTTCAGGTCGCCGTATTTGCCGGGGATGTGGTGCAAGTTTTCATATCCATTTTGAAAAGCCTTCCAAAGATGGCGTCTGCGATAAATGTGGTGGCGAGCTCTACCAGCGCCAAGATGACAACGAAGCAACTATTGCCAATCGTTTAAATGTTTATACAGAACAAACCGAACCAATTATTGAGTATTACAAAAAAACTGGGCTACTTAAGGTAATCAGCGCAACAGGGGCTGTCTCTGAGATCACCACGCAAGCAATTAGCGCTCTGAAGTAACTATCATGGCAATTCAGATTAAAACTCTTGATCAGCTCAAACTGATGCGCAAGGCAGGGCTAGTTGTTGCAGGCGCCCTAGACCTTATGCGCCAAGCCATCGCCCCAGGTGTAACAACCCTTGACCTTGACGCTATCGCTGTTGAACACCTTAAGAAAAATAACGCGACTCCCTCTTTTCTCAATTATCATGGCTATCCCAATGTTATTTGTGCCTCGGTGAACCATGAAGTTGTGCACGGCATTCCTAATGCAAGGCCTATGGTTATAGGTGATGTGATTTCGATTGATTTTGGCGCAATTGTTGATGGTTGGCATGGGGACGCAGCTTTCTCAGTAGGTGTGGGAGAAGTTGACCCTGCTGATCATAAACTTATGGATGTATGCGAAGAATCAATGTGGCGGGGAATCGGCGCTGCAAAAGTTGGGGGACATCTGACTGATATTTCTCACGCCGTTGAAAGTTATATTCTCAGCCAAGGTAAATATGGAATTTTGCGTGAATACGGTGGTCATGGAATTGGTACAGAGATGCACCAAGAGCCACATCTTCTTAACTATGGATCACCTGGAGGCGGACCAGAGTTGCAGGCCGGGCTAGCGTTAGCTGTTGAACCAATGATTACTCGCGGCAGTGAGAAGATGAAAGTCTTATCCGATGAGTGGACAGTAGTTTCAAGTGATAGTTCCAATGGCGCTCACTTTGAACATTCATTTGCGCTGCTTTCTGATGGCAAACCCTTCGTTCTCACTGCCCCTGATGGTGGCCGGGAGAGACTGGGCGCACTTGGAGTTGAGATCTCCTCCCTTTTGGCATAAATCGGGCACCGATTTCTCTATTTTGCCCTCCAGCCTTAGGATTACCCTCTGCCCAGAAATGGACGGAAAGAGTAATAAGACCCCTGGATAGATAAGTAGGTATTGCTTGGCCAAGAAAGACGGAGCTATCGAAATCGAAGGCATCGTTGCTGAAGCACTCCCGAACGCAATGTTCAGAGTCGAACTTACAAATGGACACAAAGTTCTTGCACACATCAGCGGGAAAATGCGACAGAACTACATTCGTATTCTTCCTGAAGATCGCGTGATTGTTGAACTTAGCCCATATGACCTCACACGAGGTCGAATCATTTACCGTTACAAGTAATAGGAGTTAGTCGTGAAAGTTAAGCCAAGCGTGAAGAAGATCTGCGACAAGTGCAAAGTCATTCGTCGTAATGGTCGCGTCATGGTTATTTGCGACAACCTTCGACACAAGCAACGCCAAGGGTAAAACCTTACAAAACGCGTGATGCGAATGAATCTTGAAAAAGATTCAGACTCTCGGACGGTAGGCCGAGACCTTGTTACCCAACAAGGATGCATTGCGAAGGACCTTCCGGATAAAAGAAAAGGGTAAGAGATATGGCACGTCTAGTCGGTGTTGATCTACCTCGCGAAAAGCGGGTTGAGATCGCACTCACCTACATCTTCGGGATTGGATTGACGCGCGCGCATGCAACACTTGCTGCGACCGGTGTAAATCCAGATACCCGTGTTAAGGATCTACAAGAGCCAGAATTGGCAAAGCTTCGTGAATTCATCGAAGCAAACTACAAAATCGAGGGTGACCTTCGCCGCGAAGTTGCTGGCGACATCCGTCGTAAAGTTGAAATTCAAAGCTACCAAGGCATTCGCCACCGTAAGGGTCTTCCAGTTCGTGGTCAGCGTACGCACACAAATGCGCGCACACGTAAGGGTCCTCGTAAGGCAATCGCTGGTAAGAAGAAGGAGACCAAGTAATGGCCGCTGCTAAAGCAACAAAGACAAAGGCTGCCGCTACAAAGGCTGCTCCAAAGATTAAGGCTCGTAAAAAAGAGAAGAAGAACGTTGCTGTTGGACAAGCTCACATTAAGAGCACATTCAACAACACCATCATCTCTATTACAGATCCTTCCGGCGCTGTTATCTCTTGGTCATCAGCTGGCCAAGTTGGTTTCAAGGGCTCACGTAAATCAACACCATATGCAGCACAGATGGCAGCAGAAGCTGCCGCTCGCCGTGCTCAAGAACATGGTTTGAAGAAGGTTGATGTTTTCGTAAAGGGTCCAGGATCTGGTCGCGAAACTGCTATTCGTTCATTACAAGCCGCTGGGTTGGAAGTTGGAGCCATCTCTGATGTCACTCCTGCACCACACAACGGTTGCCGCCCACCAAAGCCACGTCGAGTTAAGGAAGGAAGAGAATAAATGGCTCGTTATACCGGAGCAGATTGCAAGCGCTGCCGTCGCGAAAAAGTAAAGCTCTTTCTTAAGGGCTCTAAGTGCGATGGTCCAAAGTGTCCTATTGAGTCACGTCCATATCCACCAGGACAACATGGTCGTGGTCGTTCCAAGGAATCTGAGTACCTACTGCAGATGCGTGAAAAGCAGAAGTGCGCACGTATGTATGGCGTACTAGAAAAGCAATTCCGTGGATATTACGAAGAGGCTAACCGTCTTCAAGGTAAGACTGGTGAAAACCTTTTGGTCATCCTTGAAACTCGTCTAGATAACGTTGTGTTCCGCGCTGGCTTTGCAAAGAGCCGCGATATGGCACGCCAGCTTGTTCGTCACGGACATTTCTTGGTCAACGGTAAGAAGGTAAACATTCCCTCATTCCGCGTTACTCCAATGGATGTTATTGATGTTCTTCCAGGTTCCCTTGATACAACCCCGTTCATCGTCGCAAGCGCTGAGTTGGGTGAAAAGGCAATCCCAGCATGGATGGAAGTTGTTGGATCAAAGATGCGCATCTTGGTTCACGCAGCTCCTACCCGCACCATCATCGACACACAGATTCAAGAGCAACTCATTGTTGAGTTGTACAGCAAGTAATTAGTTAACAAAAAAAGGAGATCAAATAGTGGATCTCCCCGACGTACGGAGGAAATAAGTGCTTATTGCACAACGCCCCATCCTCACTGAGGAAGTAGTATCAGAGTTTCGCTCGCGTTTCATTATTGAGCCGCTGGAGCCAGGCTTTGGCTACACCCTTGGTAATTCATTACGCCGTACCCTCTTGTCATCAATCCCTGGCGCAGCTGTGACCAGTGTTCGAGTCAATGGCGCGCTTCATGAATTCACAACCCTTGAAGGTGTGAAGGAAGATCTCACAGAGATCGTTCTGAACATCAAGAACTTGGTTCTTTCATCAGATAACGATGAGCCATCACTTCTCTACATTCGCAAGAATGGTGAGGGTGTTGTCACAGGCGCTGATATCGCAGCACCAGCAGGAATCGCTGTCCATAATCCAAATCTTCACATCGCTACTTTGAACTCAAAGGCAAACTTTGAAGTTGAGCTCACAGTTGAGCGCGGCCGTGGCTATGTCACTGCTGTTACCAACAAGGTTGCTGGCGGAGATATCGGACGTATTCCGGTTGACTCAATTTATTCACCAGTGCTTCGCGTGACCTATAAGGTCGAAGCAACTCGTGTTGAACAACGTACAGACTTTGACCGTTTGATCGTCGATGTTGAGACAAAGCAATCAATGAAGCCAGCAGATGCCATGGCATCTGCCGGTAAGACATTGGTTGAACTCTTTGGTCTTGCTCGCGAATTGAATGTCAACGCTGAAGGTATTGAGATGGGGCCGTCAGTTCATGACGCAGCCCTAGCAGCAGATCTTGCTCTTCCCATCGAAGATCTTGATCTCACAGTACGTTCATACAACTGCCTCAAGCGCGAAGGTATTCATACCGTCGGTGAGCTAGTTGGTCGTTCAGAAGCAGACCTACTTGATATTCGTAACTTCGGTTCGAAGTCAATTGATGAAGTGAAAGCAAAGCTTCAAACAATGGGAATGCAATTGAAGGACAGCCCAATCGGATTTGATCCAACAAAACATCACAACTACGGAGCTGACGTTGACGAAGACCTCGTTGACTCAGAGCAGGCCTAGGAGCTAAAAATGCCAACACCAAGTAGAGGACCACGCCTTGGAAGCGGTCCAGCACACGAAAGATTGTTGCTAGGCACTTTAGCTGAACAACTCTTTGAACACGGCAAGATCAAGACCACTGAGGCAAAGGCCAAGCGCCTTCGTCCATTGGCTGAAAAGTTGATCACTGCTGCCAAAGAGGGAGATCTTCCTGCACGTCGTCGGGTAATGCAGACCATTCAAAATAAGAGCGTTGTTCATACACTCTTTACAGAGATTGGTCCACGCTTTGCTACACGTAACGGTGGATACACACGTATTACAAAGGTTGCTCCACGTAACGGTGATAACGCGCCAATGGCTGTTATCGAACTTGTTGCTGACTAATCACCATAAGTAATTTCATGATTGAACCCGCTCTCAACCCTGAGAGCGGGTTTTCTCGTTTCAAAGTGCTTGTCGCATACGACGGAAGTAAATATTTTGGCTGGGGAAAGCAACCAGATCAGGTAACACTTCAGGGGACTATTGAAGAGGCAATTACACGTTTTATTCGCACCCCTGCGCAGACTGTGGTTGCCGGGCGCACTGATGCTGGGGTTCATGCAACTGGCCAGGTATTTCATGTGGATGTCCCGCAAGAATTTGCCCAGGATCCTGAGCACTTCACGTATCGCATCAATCAAATCCTGCCTGATGACATACGTATTATTTCTACGCATAAAGCAGCTGTGAACTTTGATGCAAGATATTCAGCAATCTCTCGACGCTACCGATACAAGATCCTTGATAACAATCAGCTTTTGATGCCGCTACAAAGATATGACGTTGCATCGTGGTTTAGACCTTTAGATATAGATCTGATGAACCAGGCATCAAAAGCGATGCTGGGCAAACATGACTTTGTCACCTTCTGCCGTTACCGCGAAGGAGCAACATCTATTCGCACACTTCTTGAATTCACATGGCACCGAAATCAAGAGGGGATCGTGGTCTGCGATATTGCAGCCGATGGTTTTGGCTGGAATATGGTGCGTAATCTTGTTGGAGCAGCTGTATGTGTAGGTGAAGGACGTTTCCCTCAGGAATGGATGTCAGAAATTCTTGTCGGCAGAGAAAGAGTTGCTGATTCCTATGTTTTTCCGGCGCAAGGACTCACATTGACCCGGGTGGACTATCCAGCCGATGATCAATTACTTGATCGTCTTCTGGCCTACCAAGAAGGGCTAAAAAATCAGGCTGAATCTGTCGTAAGTGGACTGGAATAAGGCTTTTTTGACCCTAGTGGGCCTAGCGGGTAATCTAGCCCTCTGCCGAAAAGCTGATTTCAGCCCAAGGCGAAGTGAGTAGCAAGTGCTATTTCATAAAAATAAGTAATAAGAAGACTAGGAAGAGAGAGACCTCGTGCGCACATTTTCACCGAAGGCAAGTGACGTCACACGCAAGTGGCATGTCATTGATGCTGAAGGAGTTGTCCTTGGTCGCCTTGCTAGCCATGCTGCTGCTCTTTTGCGCGGTAAGCATAAGACAACATTTGCACCACATATCGATATGGGTGATTTCGTCGTTGTGATCAATGCTGAAAAAGTTGTATTGACAGGACAGAAGACTGATAAGAAGTTCGCTCACCACCACTCAGGTTATCCAGGTGGAATGACGTCGATCGTTTATGCAGATTTGATTAACCAAGATCCAGTTCGCGTAATCATGAAGGCTGTTCTAGGAATGATTCCTAAGAACAAACTTGGACGCGCTGTTGGAACAAAGCTAAAAGTTTACGCAGGATCAGAACACCCACATGCTGCGCAAAACCCAACACCATATGTTTTCAGCCAAGTTTCTCAAATTGTGAAGAAGTAAGGGACCGGATATGTCAGATTTCGATACAGCAGTAGAGACAGAAGAAGAGCTCACTTCTTACTCATCTTCAACACCCGCTGCAGCAACTAACCGTCCTGCAATCAAGGCACCAGGTGGTGGCACAGGCCGTCGCAAGGAAGCAGTTGCACGCGTTCGCTTAACACCAGGAACAGGTAAGTGGATCGTAAATGGCAAGGCTCTTGATGTTTATTTCCCAAACAAAGTTCACCAACAACTAGTTTCAGAACCATTCCTTACTGTTGGCGCTGAGAATCAATACGATGTCATTGCTCGTATTAATGGTGGCGGAACATCTGGCCAAGCTGGCGCACTGCGTCTTGGCGTTTCACGTGCACTCAATGAAATTGATCGTGATGCAAACCGTCCTGCACTCAAGAAGGCAGGCTTCCTCAAGCGTGACCCTCGTGTCATTGAGCGTAAGAAGTACGGTCTGAAGAAGGCCCGTAAGCGCTCGCAATACAGCAAGCGTTAATTCTAATCTCTATAGCGATTGCCTAATTAGATGGCACTCTTTGGCACCGATGGTGTTCGAGGTCTTGCCAATCGCGATCTCACTGCAGAACTTGCCGTTGATTTATCTATTGCCGCTGCCCACATTCTTGGTGAATTAGGCGCGTTTAAAGGTCACAGACCAAAAGCAATTGTTGGTCAAGATTCACGTGCGTCTGGTGAGTTTTTAGAAGCAGCAGTTGTTGCAGGTTTAGCAAGCGCAGGAGTTGATGTGTATCGCGTAGGGGTTTTACCAACACCAGCAATCGCATATCTCACCGCTGATATGGGCGCCGATCTTGGCGTCATGATTAGCGCTTCACATAACCCAATGCCAGATAACGGAATTAAGTTCTTCGCTAAAGGCGGGGGCAAACTCGATGACGCGTTAGAAGCAGCGATCGAAAAGCGCATGGGGGAGATGTGGCAGCGCCCAACAGGTAAAGATGTCGGCCGAGTGATTAGTGATGATTCTGCCGCTGAGCGTTATTTGTTCCACCTTCTCAACACCTTAAGTATTAATTTATCTGGTCTAAAAATTGTTGTGGATTGCGCGAATGGCGCGTCATCGCGAGTTGGTCCAAAGGCCTATACGCGCGCAGGCGCCGAAGTAATTGCTATTTCTCATGAGCCCAACGGCTGGAATATTAATGAGAACTGCGGTTCAACATATTTAGAGAATCTCAAAGCAAAGGTCAAGGAAGTTCATGCCGATCTTGGTATTGCCCATGATGGCGATGCCGATCGTTGCTTAGCAGTTGATGCCGATGGCAATGAAATTGATGGAGATTTCATCATGGCAATCCTTGCTGCAGACTGGCAGTCACGAGGACTACTCAAGAATGAAACCGTTGTTGGAACAGTGATGAGCAATCTTGGTTTCATGAAGGCGATGGATGAGCTCAACATTAATGTTGAAACTGCTGCAGTGGGCGACCGTTATGTATTAGAAAAAATGCTTGCCAATGACCACTCACTTGGCGGTGAACAATCAGGCCATATCATCATGCGCCATTATGCAAACACAGGTGATGGAATTTTAACTGCGTTGCATCTGATGCAAGCAGTGAAATCAAGTGGTAAATCATTGAAAGATTTATCCAATGTTATGAAGCGTTTCCCACAAGTATTGATTAATGTGAAAGATGTTAAGAAAGAGAAATTGAATAGCTCAACAAAGATCACTGAGCACATAGCTCGCAAGGAAAGTGAACTTGGCGCCTCTGGTCGTATTTTGGTTCGTCCTTCAGGCACAGAAGCATTAGTCCGCGTGATGGTTGAAGCCCAAAGCACAGAGGTTGCCCAAAAATTAGCCGAGGAAATAGCAGCACTAGTAAGATCAGAACTGTCTTAAGCGAATAAGTTAAAAGGAGCCTGACGCATGTGCGGCATTGTCGGATACACCGGTAAGGCACAAGCACTCAGTCCTGTTCTTGAAGGCCTTCGTCGTTTGGAATACCGCGGATATGACTCTGCTGGAATTGCCCTCGTTGTTAAAAAGGGCGAACCACTCTGGATTGAAAAGCGTGCGGGCAAACTTTCTAATCTTGAAGATTCATTAGGGGATACAAAGCCCGATGCCCATAGCGGAATTGGCCATACACGCTGGGCAACACATGGCGGCCCAACAGATACAAATGCGCATCCTCATTTAGATAATGAAGGAAAGCTTGCACTGATACATAATGGAATTATTGAAAATTATGTTGAACTGCGTGCAATTCTTGAAAAGCGCGGACACGTTTTTAAGTCAGAGACTGATACTGAATCGGTTGTGCATTTGCTCAGCGATGCTCGCAAAGAGCACAAAGGTGACTTGGCGGCAGCAATGCGGGATATATGCGCACAGCTTCGTGGCTCATTTACTTTGCTTGCCATTCACTCAGATGAGCCAGGAAGAATTGTTGGTGCACGAAGAAATTCCCCACTTGTTGTTGGCGTAGGGGATGGAGAGAATTTCCTTGCCTCTGATGTTTCGGCGTTTATTTCACATACAAAACGCGCACTTGAACTAGGCCAAGATGAAGTGGTTGATATTACAGATTCAAAAATTACGGTTACTGATTTAGCTGGCAAAGTCCTTAAACCACGTGAGTATGAAATTTCGTGGGATGCATCAGCAGCTGAGCGCGGAGGCTTCCCCCACTTTATGCTCAAGGAAATCTACGAGCAACCAAAGTCAATTGCAGATACTTTAATTGGTCGCACAGCAGGGTTAGATACTGAAATCACTGCAGGAATTGATCTTGAAGGTATTTCAAAAGTTGTCATTATTGCTTGCGGTACTGCCTATCACGCAGGCTTAGTTGGCAAGTATGCAATTGAGAAGTGGGCAAATGTCCCAGTAGATGTTGAATTAGCATCTGAATATCGTTACCGCGAACCATCTGTAGATAAAAGCACTCTTGTTATTCCAATTTCACAATCTGGTGAAACTATGGACACCTTGATGGCGATGCGTTATGCACGCACACACGGCGCCAGGATATTTGCAGTCTGCAATACAAATGGATCAACCATTCCTCGTGAGTCAGATGCAGTGCTTTATACCCATGCTGGTCCAGAAATTGCTGTTGCTTCAACAAAAGCATTCACTGCTCAGCTCATCGCGATGTATCTCATTGCTCTGCACCTTGGAAAAGTTCGTGGAGTCATTGATAAGAAATTTACAGATGAAATGAGCACCGAACTTGCGCAGTTGCCAGCAAAAGTTGAGCAAATACTTGAAACAGTTGAACCTCTTCGCGAACTCACTCGTAAATTTAAAGATGCAGGATCGATGCTCTTTTTGGGTAGAAATGTTGGGTACCCAACAGCTTTAGAAGGCGCTCTCAAGCTTAAAGAGCTTGCCTATATGCATGCTGAAGGATTTGCTGGCGGAGAACTCAAGCATGGTCCAATCGCTCTGATTGATCATGGGACTGCAGTCATTGCTGTCATGCCAACTTCTACTTCACCGCTCTATGAGAAGATGGCAAGTAACGTTCAGGAAGTTAAAGCCCGTGGGGCAATTGTGATTGCAGTTGGAGATGTTGATCTAGACAGCGCTGCACACAACATCCGTATTCCTTCTTCACATGACTTTTTACAGCCGGTGTTGGCAGTTGTTCCTCTTCAAGTTATTGCATATGAGATGGCGGTTGCAAGGGGCAATGATGTTGATCAACCTCGTAACCTTGCCAAGTCGGTGACTGTTGAATGACATGGGGATCACTTGCGATTTATAGAAAGCAAGAGCGCGATAAGGCATTAAAGATCTCTCTTGGTCTCTTCGCTGCTTTTCTCATTACAACAGAACAAGTCTTAACAAAAGGTTTCTTGTATACAGCCGACCACAAGATCAAAGCTATTAAGCACCACACATTTAAAGGTTTACCCAGCCATGCATTGCTCGCCCTAGATGATTTAGGCCTGCGCAGCTTCACCGCTACATGCTTACTGATTACCGCTGTAATTATTGGGTATCGCTTTAAGTCGTGGAGGCCCGTAAATCTTTCGCTGCTTTCACTTCTGCTACTCAACGGTGTTGTGGGTTTATCAAAACTAATATTTGGCCGTACTAAGCCTCGCCTACAGATGGATCTACTACATGAGGGCGGTCTTTCATATCCAAGTGGTCACGCAGCAAATGCGCTGCTGACCTGGGGAATGCTGGCATATTTAATATACCGATACACACTTATTGGTAAAAAACTCCGCCACCTTCTATATGCGGGCATCGCACTTGTAACGACAACAGTCTGCATCGTCTCTTTAATTCGAAATACACATTGGTTTTCAGATCTTCTAGGTGGAGTCTTTTTAGGAGGCGCAATCCTTGTCTTTCTTGTGGCGCTAGATCGAGGCTGGGCATCTGAAAGGCAACCATCATGATCGATGGAATCGGCATTGATGTAGTAGATATTGCGCGCTTTGAAGAATCATTAGTGCGCACCCCCGCACTTAAAGAGAGAATCTTTACAAGCAGAGAAGCACAGCTAAAGATGTCATCTCTTGCCGCGCGCTTTGCCGCCAAAGAAGCACTCGCTAAAGCACTGAACGCAAAAGATATCTTCACCTGGCACGATGCTGAAGTTATTAATGAAGAGAGCGGCAAACCTGCTTTTATCTTTACAGGAGCTATTGCCGAGAGAATTGATGGCGCAACTGTTCACCTCACACTTTCCCATGACGCAGGCATTGCATCAGCCATGGTCATTATTGAGAGGATCTAATTGTGCGCGCCGTTGTTGAAGTAAACCTCAAAGCGATTGATCACAATATTAAGCAGATCAAATCACTGACCAAATCAGAGATTCTTGCTGTTGTTAAAGCAGATGCATATGGACATGGCTTACTTCCTGTTGCAAAGCAAGCACTCACATCTGGAGCAAGTTGGCTGGGCGTAGCGCTCCTTGAAGAGGCTTTAGCCCTGCGCGCTGGTGGAATTACTGCGCCAGTTATTGCTTGGCTTACACCTCCAGGAGAAGATTTCGCTGGCGCACTTGCAGGACACATTGATCTCTCTGTTTCATCCATCTCACTTTTTGAAGAGATATTAGGTGCCGCAAAAGTTTCAGGGATTAAACCAAGGCTTCATTTTGAAATTGATACAGGCATGCGCCGTGGCGGAGTACTAGGTGAGTGGAGTGATTTCCTTGCCTTTGCGAAAGAACATGCAAGTGAATATGAATTAGTAGGGGTGTGGTCTCACTTTGCTAGGGCTGATGAACCTGATTCAACATTTAACGCACATCAAGAGAATAATTTCGAGCTAAAGCTTGCCGATATCAGGCTTGCTGGACTTAGCCCAAAGATCGTTCACCTTTCAAATTCAGCGGCAACAATTACTAACTCTGCAGCCCACCACATGATGGTTCGTGTGGGAATTGCGATGTATGGACTGAGCCCAGATGTAAATACTCTAGGTACTTCGAAGGATCTTCACCTCATTCCGGCGATGAGCGTTAAAGCAAAGATTCATTTAGTAAAGAGTGCTAAAAAAGGTGAAGCTGTTGGCTACGGTGGAACGGCGTTACTGAGCGCCGATTCAAAGCTAGGCGTCATTGTTATGGGTTATGCAGACGGTCTGCCACGCAGTGCATCTAACATCACTGGCGTCATGCATGATTCAAAGAGGGCGCCACTTATTGGCCGAGTATCTATGGACCAATGTGTTGTCGATTTAGGCGCAGACTCAACAGCAAAAGCTGGAGATTATGTAACTATTTTTGGTCCAGATGGATATAGCGCAGATGACTGGGGTAAAGCATCTGGAACTATTAACTATGAGATCACCACTCGCATTGCAACACGGGTGCCGCGGATCTACACATGAAAATCAATAGCCCAGAGGAGATGTTTGAACTGGGCAAAAGAATTGGATCCAAACTACAAGCAGGTGATGTAATTCTTCTGCGCGGTGAACTTGGCGCAGGCAAAACAGCGCTCACGAGGGGTATTGGTACATCACTTGGCATCGATGATGTTTCATCACCCACCTTTGTTATTTCAAAGATTTATCAAGGCGGGCGCGTACCCCTTATTCATGTCGATGCCTATCGTTTAATGGGAAGTGAACTTGCAGGGTTTGATGATTTAGATCTTGAATCACGTATTCCAACATCAATCACCGTTGTTGAGTGGGGCGATGGTTTTGTCCAGCGAATTGCAGATAAATTTATTACGGTAGCAATTAGTTTTGGTAAGTCAGATTCTGAGCGCATTGTTGAGATAGAAAGCTTGGAACTATGACAATAATCCTTGCCATTGATACATCAACAGATCGCACTAGCGTTGGCATTATTGAAAACGGTGAACTCATTATTCAACTCCATCATGATGATCCACTTGGCCACGGCGCAGTGTTACCTGGGTTAGTCAAAGATGCTCTCGCTCGAGAAAATAAAATTGACCACGTTGCTATTGGAATGGGTCCTGGACCTTTTACTGGGCTTCGTGTGGGAATTGCATTTGGGCAGTGCTTTGCGACTGCTCGCAATATCCCCTGGATTGGCGTTGATTCATTGGCGGCGCTAGCTACCGAACATGATGATGCAGAGTTCATTGTTGCCATTGACGGACGCCGTAGAGAGTTTTTTGCAAGCCATTATGTGGCTGGGAAATTACTTGCCCCATCACGGGTAATGCAACGGGAGTCTCTTGCAGAACTTTCTATTCCTGTTTATTACGGAAGTCCAAAGGCGACTGCAATTGCAGATTTATCACTCACGCAAGCCTCAATCCTTGAACCAATCTATATCCGAAAGCCTGATGCTTATCCTGCGCCCAAAGATGTGAAGTTTCGCCCGTGGCTACAGACAGATCTTGTAAATATTTTTGCAATTGAAAAAGATGTATTTGGCAAAGAAGCATGGACGATGGCTCAGCTGAAAGAGGAATACGCAGGCAAGGATCGACAGCGTCTTGTCGCCGAAATAAACGGAGAAGTTATTGGTTATGCCGGCGCATTAAAACTGGGCGAGGTCACAGATATTTTGACCCTTACAGTTAAGCCGGAATTTCGCAGGCGCGGTATTGCCCGTGAATTTCTTAAAAGGCTCATTGATTGGTCACGCAATCAAAAAGTAGAGGCAGTCATGCTTGAGATGCGCAAGGGAAATATTGAAGCCGAGCCTCTATATCTGGCAAACGGCTTTAGGCACATTTCACAGAGGCCTAACTATTACGGCCATGGGGTGGATGCAATCATTATGCGCAAGGAACTCACATGAGTAGCCCATTGATCTTAGGTATTGAAACTTCCTGTGATGAGACCGCTGTTGGAATCGTCCACGGACGAAAGTTGTTAGCAAACGTCATTTCATCAAGCGTGGAAGAGCATGCACGATTTGGCGGAGTAGTACCTGAGATAGCAAGCCGTGCTCATCTCGAAGCAATGCAGCCGGTCATTGCCCAAGCGCTCAGTGATGCACAGGTAAAACTCGAAGATATTGATGCAATCGGTGTGACAGCAGGTCCTGGACTCATTGGCGCGCTCCTTGTGGGAACAAGCGCGGCATCTGGTTTAGCACTTGGTTTAGATAAGCCGCTCTATGGTGTCAATCATCTCTCATCACACCTTGCTGTTGATGCACTCGATGAATCACACAAACTTGGCCCCGCAATCGGATTACTCGTGAGTGGCGGGCATAGTTCTATTATCCAAGTAAATGACATTGCTCAGAGTGTTCAGGTTCTAGGAGCAACTATTGATGACGCAGCTGGTGAAGCCTTCGATAAAATTGCCAGACTTCTTGGTTTGGATTTTCCTGGGGGACCTGAGATTGATAAGTTAGCTAAAGAAGGTGAAAAGAACGCGATTGATTTCCCTCGGGGATTAAGTGATACCGATTATGACTTCTCATTCTCTGGTTTAAAAACAGCAGTCGCGCGTTATCTGCAAAAAACACCTGATGCCAAGCGAGCAGATATTGCAGCATCATTTCAAGAAGCAGTAGTTGATGTTCTTCTGAATAAATCACTAGCAGCATGTGCATCCACAGGAATTGATACTTTGCTCATCGCCGGAGGAGTTGCAGCCAATTCACGGCTCAGGCAGCTTGCAGCCCAAAGATGCGCTACGGCCGGTGTTCTGCTTCGAACTCCGCCGACTGCCTTGTGTACTGATAACGGGGCAATGGTGGCCGTTATGACCTCACTAGCGGTGTCAGCAGGCGTGAAGGCCTCTCACATAGGGCTAGAAGCCCTCTCATCGGTGCCCCTAAGCCAGCCGGTCTGGGCGTAAAAGCTTCGAGTTGAAGGCGCCCGCACGGGCTATCTATGATTAGCACTCGCAGACCTAGTCTGCTAAACCCTAGTTTTTGAGGACAAATAAAAGAAATAGAGGAGCACATCATGGCCGTAGCCATTAAGCCACTTGAAGACCGCATCGTCGTTAAAGCGAACGAGGCAGAACAGACAACTGCATCAGGACTTGTTATTCCTGACACTGCAAAAGAAAAGCCACAGGAAGGCACAGTTGTTGCTGTTGGACCAGGACGCTTTGATGATGGCGTGCGCGCACCTATGGATGTAAAGGTTGGAGACGTTGTTCTCTATAGCAAGTACGGCGGAACTGAAGTGAAGTACAACAACGAGGAGTACCTCGTTCTTTCAGCTCGCGATGTTCTTGCCATCATTGAGAAGAAATAACAATGGGTAAAACTTTATCCTTCGACGAAGAAGCACGTCGCGCCATGGAGCGCGGGGTCAACATCCTCGCCGACACAGTGAAGGTAACCCTTGGACCTAAGGGTCGTAACGTTGTTATCTCAAAGTCTTATGGAGCGCCTCTCATCACAAATGATGGCGTAACCATTGCTAAAGAGATTGAACTTTCAGATCCAGCAGAGAACATGGGCGCTCAACTTGTTAAGCAAGTTGCAGAAAAGACCAATGACGTCGCCGGTGATGGAACTACAACAGCAACCGTTCTAGCTCAAGCAATGGTGAAGGAAGGTCTTCGTAACCTTGCTGCCGGCGCTCAGCCAATGGATATTAAGTTCGGAATCGAAGCAGCCGTGAAGGCAGTTTCAGAAGAGCTCAAGAAGAATTCAACACCTGTTTCTGGCAAAGCACAGATCGCAGATGTTGCAACTATCTCTGCCCAAGATAAAGCAATCGGTGATTTGATCGCTGAAGCTATGGACAAGGTTGGCAAAGATGGAGTCATCACAGTTGAAGAGTCATCAACAACTGGTTTAGAGCTGGACTTCACTGAAGGTATGCAATTTGATAAGGGTTATATCTCTCCTTACTTTGTTACCGATTCAGATCGTATGGAGACAGTTCTAGAAGATGCATTCATTTTGATCTCAGGTCAGAAGATCTCAGCACTTGCTGAAATCCTGCCAGTGCTTGAAAAGGTTGCTCAAAGCAACAAGCCTCTTTTGATCATCGCTGAAGATGTTGAGGGTGAAGCACTTTCAACACTTGTTGTGAACCGCATGCGCGGAACATTTACATCTGCTGCCGTTAAGGCACCAGGCTTTGGTGATCGTCGCAAGTCAATGTTGCAAGACATTGCGGTGCTCACAGGTGGTCAGGTTATTACCGCTGATGTTGGACTCAAGTTAGAGCAAGTAACTATTGATCTACTTGGTAAGGCCCGCCGCGTTGTTATCACCAAGGACACCACAACAATCGTTGATGGTGCTGGGGATAAGACTGAGGTAGCAGCTCGTGTGAATGAGATCCGCAACGAACTTGCTCAATCAGATTCTGATTGGGATAAAGAGAAGTTGCAGGAGCGTGTTGCAAAGCTTGCTGGTGGCGTCTGTGTCATCAAGGTTGGCGCACACACAGAGGTAGAACTCAAGGAGAAGAAGCACCGTCTTGAAGATGCTATTTCTGCTACACGCGCAGCCGTTGAAGAGGGAATCGTTGTTGGCGGTGGCGCAGCACTTGTGCATGCAGCCGGCGCACTAGATGGCGATCTTGGTCTTGAGGGTGATCGCGCAGTCGGCGTTCGCCTGGTCAAGAAGTCATGCGATGAACCACTTCGTTGGATAGCAGAAAATGCTGGCCAAGAGGGTTACGTCGTTGTTGCAAAGGTTCGCACAATGAAGCCAAATGAAGGTTTCAATGCCGCAACTGATGTTTATGAAGATCTTGTTAAAGTTGGCGTGATCGATCCTGTAAAGGTCACACGCTCTGCTTTGGCCAATGCCGCGTCAATTGCTGCAATGTTTATTACAACTGAAGCTCTGGTCTTTGAAACACCAGAAGATAAAGTTGAAGAGGCGCAAGGCCATGGTCATAGCCATGGACCTGGCGGTCACTCACATTAATTAATTAAAATTAATTAAGAAGCAGTAACAAACTCCGCGCCAATAACATGGCGTGGAGTTTTTGTTTGGTGATCAATAATGACTAGGCGCTCGTCTTCAGAAAGACCGCCCCAAATTCCATATGGCTCTTGAACGGCAAGTGCGTGCTCTCTGCACATCTGGATAACTGGGCATGATGCGCATACTGCTTTTGCCCGGGCAATGCGATTGTTACGGCTTGGTCCGC
>Ga0118677_10003232_pt1 | contig 31239 bp, 31 predicted proteins | sample AliMusrvi5mmetaG_FD_86154 | JGI IMG/M metagenome (GOLD analysis project Ga0118677, IMG submission 86154) | reverse complement strand
ATTCAGTTTGCCTGTCACATACGGCTTGTAAATCATAATCTCCCCATGAATTATCAGAAAAATATAATCGCAAAACTTTCTGCTGACTATACTGCGCTCGGATGATTTTAATCATTGTCAGCTCCTGAAATACATTGCAACGGTCTTAACTCAATAGCACACTGCCAATCAGCTAATAATTCTTGTTGATGATCTTTTGCCCATTCTCGTACCAATTTAACAGCTTTATTGGGCAGTGTTCCCGCTATAAGTTCACCGTCTTCAATAGCCATTAAAGCTTGATGCCCTTGATACTCTATGTGAAAGTGCGGAGGGTTATGATCATCGTGGTACATACGAATATAAATTCCAAAGAAATAGGAAATCACGGGCATGTTAGTTCCTTTAATATTCGAGTGTATCTTTATAAATTTAAACGCTGGTTCCGCCCACCGTTAATCCATCAATTTTTAAGGTCGGTTGACCCACACCAACAGGGACACTTTGGCCTTCTTTTCCGCAAGTACCTACGCCACTATCAAGCTCAAGATCATTTCCGACCATAGATACTTTAGTGAGTACATCAGGGCCATTACCAATTAAGGTAGCGCCTTTAATGGCTCGCGTTATTTTTCCATTTTCAATCAAATACGCTTCACTAGCAGAGAAAACAAACTTACCCGAAGTAATATCAACCTGACCTCCAGCAAAGTTTTTAGCGTACAAACCTTTCTTAACCGAACGAATAATGTCTTCTGGATGATGTTGTCCGGCTAACATATAAGTGTTAGTCATACGTGGCATAGGCAAGCTCGCGTAAGACTCACGTCGACCATTACCCGTTGATTTAACACCCATTAGCCGTGCATTAAGCTTGTCTTGCATATAGCCTTTAAGGATGCCGTTTTCTATTAATACGGTTTTCTCTGTAGGCGTCCCTTCATCATCAATACTTAATGAACCACGACGTCCTTGCAAGGTACCATCATCAACCACCGTACATAAATCAGAGGCGACTCGTTCACCGACACGACCACTGAATGCAGACGTGCCTTTGCGGTTAAAATCACCTTCTAAACCATGGCCTATAGCTTCATGCAATAAAATACCCGGCCAACCTGGACCTAAGACTACGGTCATATTTCCGGCCGGCGCATCTTCTGCTTCTAGATTAACTAAGGCTTGTCTGACGGCTTCTTTGCCGTATTCCAGCGCTCGATCCTGATCGATAAAATAACTGTAATCACTACGACCGCCACCGCCCATACTACCTTGTTCGCGATGACCCTTTTCTTCAACGATCACCGTGACATTCATTCGGACTAAAGGTCTGATGTCTGCCGCTAAAGAACCATCCTGATTAGCCACCAAAATACTTTCATGGGCACTCACCAAACTAACAATGACTTCTTCAATGCGACTATCGAGTTTGCGGGTTTCGGTATCAACTCTGCGCAATAACTCTATTTTCAGTTGATCAGATAATGATTTTAACGGATTGGCTATAGGATAATACTGTGGCCAGTTTGCTGCCTGCTTGAGGCCTACTTGCGCCTCTTGTCCCTGCCGTACGATGGACTTAACATTATTAGCCGCTTCCAGTAATACCGGCAATTCAATCCGGTCACTGTAAGCGAAGCCGGTTTTCTCACCCGATACTGCTCTTACGCCTGCACCTTGCTCGATATTATAGCTACCTTCTTTAATAATACCGCCTTCCATAACCCAAGACTCGCTATGGCTGGACTGAAAATAAATATCTGCCGCATCCACGGGGGAGCTCAGTAATCGGCTCATGATTTTTTCAATATCGCTATCTTGTATGCCAACGGGCGTTAAAATAGTTTGTTTTACAAGGTTTAATAATTTCATCAGACGTTTAGTTAATTTTTAAGATGCGCAAGGGTTCTATTAGTCGCTTGTATAGCGAAGACCTTATTGTTTTTCTGGCTTTGGTTTATCACTCATCGATTTATAGATCAGCAACAAAAGCTTATCCGCATCCTCGGCTGAAGGTGAAGATCCGTCTGTAGTTGTTTTCTGCTGATTAACCGAGATACTCACTTGAGTCTCTAAGTGTTGCTCAGTAACGGTTAAAACGTAATATTCTTCCTGACGATCTTCCTTAAAAACAGAGAGGGCTTTGTCAAAAAAACCGCTGTCTTTCTTCTCTAATACTTCAGGACTATAAGTTATAAAATAAAGTCCTTTTGCTTGCTCACGATAAGTAACCCTTAGATAATCTTGCTTTAAAGCATGTCCTAAAATGTCCCATCCTAACTCAAAAGGCTGCCTAATCATTAATAGCGGCGGCGTTGTGCTCTTCATGTAAACACTGGGCTCTTCATGCTCTTGCTGCATTTTTGCTTGCCCTAATTTATGATCTTCCTGTGCTGACTGATCAGCTGATTGATGAGTCACTGGTAAAGTAGGTGGGCGTTCCAGCATGGCCGTATCTCTATAGCGACTTTCCGTTGGAGCCCCACAAGAAACTAAACCTAAGGATAATATTAAGCTTTTAACAATGACTTTCATTTTACTCACAGAAAAAACGACGATGATTTAAAACAGGAAAAGCGCCTCGTACTTTTTCGAGTCGCTCATGATCAATATCTGCCATAACAAAACCACCGCCTGTTTTATAGCAATCTAATACTGTACCCCAAGGATCAATAATCATACTGTGGCCAAAGGTTTTACGACCGTTAAGATGAAAGCCACCTTGATTCGGTGCAATCACGTAACAGAGATTTTCTACCGCTCTAGCACGTAATAATATTTCCCAATGAGCAGCACCTGTTTCTGCGGTAAAGGCAGAAGGCACGACTAAAATTTCGACGCCTTCTTTACTCATTTTGCGAAAGAATTCCGGAAATCGTAGATCATAACAAACGGCAACACCTAATTTACCAAAAGGCGTATCAAAAACTTGTGACTCTATACCTGGCTCGATAGAGTCTGATTCGCGATAAACGTCATTAGTGCCCGGCACATTAACATCAAATAAATGGACTTTATCATAACGGCCCACTCGCTCGCCTTTGTCGTTGTAAATCAGACAAGCCGCCCGTGCTTTATTGGCATCATCTGCTTCCAAGGGAATAGTGCCACCCACTACCCACACGGCATATTTTTTAGCGACGGTCGCTAAAAAATGTTGTATTGGACCTGTGCCATCCACTTCTTTGGCCTTAAGTTTGTCGGACTCATGATCCCCCATCAAAGCAAAGTTTTCAGGTAAAGCGACTAATTTAGCGCCGGCTTTAACGGCTTCGGCGATCAGTTTTTCGGCCTCTAATAAATTAAAACTAATGTTTGGACTAGATGCCATTTGTATGGCTGCGCATTTACTCATGTCGTCTCCCTATTATTGATTTTTTGGTTGCTGTACCCATGGAAAGCCTGTGATACCGTTCCACGTTTTCTGCAACAAACCTTCGTTGTCATGTAGCGGAATAATTTGTGCGTCGTCCCAACCGCCTTTAACTTGATACTGAGATCCAAAGAAAAAACCTTCTTGATTTTTACCTGTTAATGACTGCCCAATGAGCGCAGTAACTTTACCCATGATTGTACCAGCAATAGGAACGGCATCAGCACTTTTTGGGAGGACGCTAACCACCTCATCTAAATTTTTATTAATAAAATCAGCTTGGCCAGAGATATTAATTTTTGCAGGTATTGCATCTATCACCAAGTCACGAGTGATTGCTTTACCGCTTAATATATTAAAATGACCCGTAATGCTATTAAAGGTCAAGCCTTGTTGAAATACATCACTAAAATCAAGCTGTAAGCGCTTAACCCACTGGGCCATAGCCAAAATACCCAATAGTCGACCAAACCCCGGTTCTATACTAAGAATACGACCATTGGTTAAGTTAACATCTAATTTTCCTAGCATAGACTGTAGAGAAAAATCATAAGGAGCCGCATGCCAATTACCCGTAAAGTCAATAACCGCACGGGTATCCATTAAGTCTTTAGTAATGTCCAGTTGAGTCAGCGTTTGTCCTGCATTAGACAACTCTAAACGGCCTTGCAAGCGCGTTTCAGATTGCAGCCCTTTTACTTTCCATTCTCCAGATAATTGCAGTTGTTGCTCTTTACTTGCTAATTTCAAATGTTTAAGTGACATGCCATGAGCGACACGCTCAGTTTCTATAGACAATTGCCCAAGATTGACTGACCGCCAGTAGGTATTATCACTAGTAATGGAAAATAAGGGCAGTTCAGCGGGCACTAATTCTGGTTTAAGCTCAACACTTTTAGCCTCCACACCATTAGTTTTTGCTTCCAATGATTTTAATGCAGAGAGATCAAGGGCCGACAAGCTTAAGTTAATCTTTTCAGCTCCTGTAATGTCAAGGGGCATCAGTATCTTCCCCGTTGCCACATCACTTTTAATAACACCTGCCCAATGGTTTTTTTCTGGCGTCAAAATAAGATCAAAAGCACCTAAAGGACTGTTTTTCCATTGTGCATGTGGACTATGAATTTTAATTTCTCGAATATTACTTAGAGCACCACTGTCTTTATTTTGATGACCTGATAGTGCCAACCATTCTTGTAAGTTTAGTGTGTCTTGATTAAGCTCTAATTTTAGACCTTGTTGTGTTGTTTGTTGGACTGCGCCCGTACCCATCAAAATATGCCCTGAATCAAGTGTTTTCTGAGCTAGATTTACTTTTACTGCTGCCTTTAGACTATCGTTATAATCCAAGGTGATAGGCAGTATCTCTTCACCGCTCAAGCCAAAAGTAAAAGATATGGGCTTTTTTTGCAAGGTAGTTTTTGCTAAAAATCCTGGCAACGCCAAGGACACGCCCACAAGATCAGATTGCACAACCAGCTCCGTCGGACTATTGGGAAATGGCAGCCCCAATTTTAATTGATAATCCGTTTCGCCTTGAGCAACTTCCCATCCCGGCATTTTGAATTGCTTTTGTAAATCCGCTATTCCAGCACTGCCTTTTATATCTAGAAAAGTTTGCTGATGATCCGCTTTATCAATATTAATTTTAATGGGGCGACCTAAAGCGATGCCTCGAATACCATCGCTATAAACGCCTAATTCTGTAAACTTTAAATCTCCAGTAATTTTATTGATCCATAAATCCAATGCACTTACATTGAGTCTTGCCTGATTAAATTGCGCAGATCCGTAAACGATAGGCTGTAGCTCTTCAGATAATGGCAAGCTTAGATCAAGCTCCATTTTAGTATTGCCTTCTGGCACCACTGCATCAACTAAAAAACCCACCGTTGAATTTAATGGAGTCTGCTTTAAGAATTTGAAAACATCGCTGATTTCACCCTCAAGCTCACCTTTAACCATAAGGCGCTTGCTAGTTCCTAATGCGGGATTAATAACGGTTGCTTGGGTAATAGTGAGATTGCTGCTCTGTCCTTGTGTTATTTCACAGTTCATCACATTTTGTAAAACCACCACTTTACCGGCTAAATTGGTAATCTGAGGCCAGTCAGGAAGATAAGCCAAGTTCAATTGGTCGATATCAACGGTAGCCTCAAAAACACCTTGATCCACTTTAGTGGGAAATACTCCCAGCTTACCGGTGTATAACAAGCCACCTTGCGTGACTCGGCCACTAAGAAAGGCCAGATCATACCAAGTGACATCAGCAGGCTTCATGACTTTAGTCGGTAGATAATGAAGCAATTTGCTAATATCATCACTCACAAATGAGCTTTGCATATCCAGAAAGGGCAAATCATTGGCTTTAGGCAAAGTAAAGTTCAATCGAGTTTTACTCTGTAGGCCATTCAGATCTATCTCAAGCAATCGACTTGATAATCTCCAATCAGTTTCCGTTTGATTCCAGTTTATATTGCCTTTAAGGCTTTTAATAACGAAGGCTTCACGAAAAAAAACAGGCGCAATGAGTTGTGAATTTTCGGTCGCCAAGCGTATGATTCCGGCTTTTTCATTTCCTTTTATTTGACCCGTTAAATTACTTACTCCAGGAAGTCTAGTAGACGGACTCACACTAAGGCCGATAAATTTACCATTAACAGCTAGCGCTTTTTCATCAACATCAGCATAAATGGAAAATTGTTCTAAGCGCCCTTTTAACTGCATTTGCTCTACAGCAGTTATCTGATCATCCGGCAAAGGAGCCAAGAATTTAGCTATCAAGGCTGCTTCGTGTAAATCCAGTTGTGAAACAAAACCCGCAAGCTGATGCAAAAACTGATCGTCTTTAACGCTACCTGCAAGACTAAAAACAGCATCCGGCCATTTGGTTACACCACTCTCATCGCTTGTTTCCAATAAAAACTGGGGCACATCAAGCCGCCATTGATTATCTATTAATTGCCAACACACCTTTGTCTTTAATTGCTCGATAGGCAGCACATCATGATTCTGATGTAATAAATTAACTTGTTTTAATTGAATTTCACTGGTGATTGCAAGCAATTGCGCTCGCTGTAATTCGGCCCAAACCTTTATATCCGCAACACCCGATGTAACATTCAGCGGTATAGGCAAATCAAACGCCGTAAGTTCAGACAGCTTAAGTTTTTTTCCTTCAACATAAACTGCACCATTTAGGGCTGAAGCTTCAAAAGCGTTACCCTGTAAGTCCATAGCGACTTTCAAGCTATCGCCATATTTTTCCGGCAGCTTCATCAAAAGATTAATTTTATGATGCTCTGCCTCATTAATAATCGCTAAATCAACCGAAGCAAAGGTAAGCGCCTTAGTTTGTCTTTTTTGATCTTGCCAAGTTATTTCACTTTGCACCACTTCGAACTTATTGCCCTGCAATAGCCATAAAGGCTGCTCATCACCTGATTTTAAGCCAAGAACTGAAAAGCTTCCATCTAGCTTACGAATGATGGTCAACTTGGTTCCCACTAAGGTCACTCGTGAAGAAGACAATAAATCTCGATTTACCAAGATATGGAGGAGATTAATAGCTAATCGTATTTCTTTAAGCTGAATGGCGGGCGGTGCATTGGCTTCAATCGAAGCCACAGTAATACCTTTAAGTATCAATTCAGGACTAAAGCCACGCATTTTAGCCCCCAAGTGACGAATAATGACTGGCGCACCCACCAACTCACTAATACGATCTTGTAACTGAAGCTGATAGCCTTCGATACCTGACAAAACAAAACGCACGCCGGTTAAACTGATCGCTAGCGCCAGTAAAGACCAAAAAATAAGATGCCTAGTTGTACGCTTAATATGATGAATCATAAATATTGACTAAAGCAGCTTTGAAAAATCAACGAAAAAAATAACTACGGCACTTCTGGACTTAAAGCAAAACAACATCGTACTGCTCCTGATTATATTGTGCTTCAGCTCTAAACTTGATCTGCACACCTAAAAAGATTTCCAATTCAGCCAACATATCGGCATCTTCATCAAGCAACATTTCTACCACTTCATTAGAAGCCAATACCAAAATTGTTTGTACTTTATATAATCTGACTTCTCTAATAATTTCTCTAAATATTTCTAAGCACATAGATTCAGCTGTTTTTAACACGCCTCTACCTCCACATGAACTGCAAGGCTCACAAAGAATATGCTCAAGACTTTCTCGTGTTCTTTTGCGGGTCATTTCTACCAAACCCAATACCGACACTTCAGTGATTTTAGTTTTCGCTCGATCTTTTTCTAAGTTACGTTCCAGTGCCTGTAAGACCTGTTTTTTATGTTCTTCACTTTTCATATCGATAAAATCGATAATGATGATACCACCCAAATTTCTAAGTCTAAGCTGTCTAGCAATGGTTTGCGCAGCCTCAAGATTTGTTTTGAAAATAGTTTCTTCTAGGTTACGGCCACCAACATAGCCACCAGTATTAACATCAACCGTAGTCATAGCTTCGGTTTGATCAAAAATCAAATAGCCACCGGATTTTAATTTAACTTTACGTTCTAAAGCTTTTTTTATCTCATCTTCAACACTGTAAATATCAAATACCGGACATTCGCCGGTGTAATGTTCTATAACAGGCACAATTTCTGGTACAAAAATTTCTGCAAATTCCAATAATAAATGATAAGTTTCTTTGGAATCTACACGGACTCTATCAATGCCTTCTTTATATAAATCTCTTAAGGTTCTTATACTCAGAGGCAAATCTTTATGTATAAATTGCTTAGGTTTAGCATCAGCAATTTTTTCAGAAATTGATTCCCATAATTTCAACAAAAACATCATGTCGGCAATCAAAACAGATTCCTCTGCACATTCTGCTGCTGTTCTTGCAATAAAGCCGCCGCAGAGATGTTCCTGCCTGAAACCATCAAGACAAGCCCTTAACCGAACCCTCTCAGCCTCACATTCAATTCGTTGCGATACGCCGGTATTATTCGAATAAGGCATATAGACTTGATAACGTGATGGAATGGATATTTCCGTCGTTAACCTAGCACCTTTAGTCCCAAGCGGATCTTTAACCACTTGCACAATAATATGCTGGCCTTCATGTAAATAATGCTCAATTATCTCGGTACCTCTTTTTTCCAAATCTTTGGCACATAAGTCCGAAAGATGGATAAAGGCTGCTTTAGGTAAGCCAATATCAACAAAAGCGGCCTGCATACCGGGTAACACTCGGCATACTTCACCTTTATAAATATTTCCAACTAAGCCTCGTTCACGGCTACGCTCAATAATAACTTCTTGCAGGACACCATTTTCAATAACAGCAACACGCGTTTCTGGGGGCGTGACATTAATTAAAATTTCTTCACTCATTTGAAAAGTACCACTCCTTGATTAGATAAAAGTTCGGTGGTTTCGAATAAAGGTAAACCGACTACCCCTGAAAAACTGCCTTTTATAGCTGCCACAAACATGGCTCCCAATCCTTGTATGGCATAACTGCCGGCCTTATCTAAGGGCTCACCACTATGCCAGTAAGCTAATATTTCTTGCTCTTTCAAGTGCCTAAAAGTGACTTCTGTAATGCTAACGGCTTGCCCATGCTCTCTACCACGAACAGAAATAGCACTATAAACCTGATGAGTTTTTCCAGATAGCTGCATTAACATCGCCAAAGCATCTACCTGATCTTTAGGTTTACCCATAATCAAATTCCCCAGAACAACCGTCGTATCGGCTGCTAAAATAGGTATCTGCGGATTCAGCCGTGCCTTACACGCAGCAGACTTTTCTGCTGCTAAGCGCTGCACATAAGCTAAGGGTGGTTCATTAACTCTAGGCGTTTCATCAATGTCTACTGGATAGACTTTATAAGTCACGTTAATTTGGTCTAACAACTCTTGTCGACGAGGTGACGCTGAAGCGAGAATAATCTGAGCAGTCATTATCGATGATACGGATGATTATTAAGAATACTCCAAGCGCGATATATCTGCTCAGCAACAATTATACGCACTAATGGATGCGGAAAGGTAAGCTTAGATAAGCTCCAAGACTCTCTAGCTAATTGTTTAACCGAATCGGCTAAACCTTCGGGGCCACCTATTAAAATAGCAACATGCTGACCGCCTTCCAGCCAACGCTGCATGGATTGCGCTAACTCAGGCGTAGACCAAGGTTTACCCGGTATATCTAAGGTTAAAATATGCGTACCCTGAGGAATAGCGGCAATCATACGCTCACCTTCTTCTTTAACAATGCGGGCAACATCGCTATTTTTTGTGCGCTTACCTGGGGCAATTTCTTTAAGCACCAACTCGCACTCACGCGGTAAACGCTTGGCATATTCATCATAGCCTTGCTGTACCCAGCTGGGCATACGGTTTCCTACTGAAATAAGATTTATTTGCATGGGTACGCAGGATACAGACAAGCTAGAGTTGATGCAATGACGGGGATATGACCGAAGCATTTGCGATATTAATTCTTAAATAAGCTGGCTGCACAAACATCTCATTGAATCAACACTTGTAAGTGTATTAAATTTTATTAAAATACCTTGCGGACTACATTCTGCAAGGTGTAATCTTCACTCTCGAACAACGTCACTCTATCTTTAAAGCGCTCATAGTATTTAAATCCAAAGGCCAATATCACCTAGTAAAACTTATAAGCTAGTGCATAACGACAAGCTTTTTTTCGGTTTTATGGATTTACCTGAGATAATAACAAAAATAATTAACAATAACCCTTAACGACGAGACGCAAACTATGTCAACATTTCCTATCGATCTTGGTGCTTATCAGCGCATAACCTTGGATCCAAGCATTAGCACGCTTACTGACTCACAAAGAGCAAGCCTTAAAGCCAACATACAACTTTGTCGTGATGCCATAGTCTTCTTTACCGCAACAGGTGCGGCTAGAGGCGTGGGCGGACATACGGGTGGCCCTTATGATACAGTGCCTGAAGTTATGATTATGGATGCTTTATTTCGTGGCTCTGCTAGTCAATTTGTACCTATCTTTTTTGATGAAGCGGGTCACCGTGTAGCGACTCAATACTTAATGTCTACATTAAACGGCGACTTACCTGCTGAACGTTTAATGGAATACCGCGCCGCTCATTCTCATTTACCTGGCCATCCAGAATTAGGTTTTACACCGGGTGTAAAATTTAGCTCAGGTCGCTTAGGGCACATGTGGCCTTATGTTAATGGTGTTGCTATCGCAAATCCTCGCAAAGTTGTTTTTTGCTTAGGTTCTGATGGTTCACAACAAGAAGGTAATGATGCAGAAGCTGCTCGCTTAGCGGTTGCTCAAGGCCTGAATGTTAAACTAATTATTGATGACAATGATGTCACTATCGCTGGCCATCCTTCTACGTATCTAACTGGCTGCACGACTGCTAAAACTTTAGCTGGCCAAGGCGTTACTGTATTAGAAGGCGACGGCGAAGATCTTGATGATCTTTACAAACGTATTTGTATCGCTGTTAATACCGATGGCCCTGTTGCTGTAATTAACCATCGCCCCATGTGCCCTGGTATTGTTGGCCTTGAAGGTTCAACTCACGGACATGACGTTATCTCTGTTAAAGTCGCTGTTGAATATTTAGAGTCTCGCGGCCAACAAGCAGCTGCAGATCACCTTAAAGAAATTAAAGCGCCTAAAAATGATGCTGTGTTCCTAGGCTCTAGTGATCGTTGGGATGCTAACCGTAACGTATTCGGCGATGCCGCTGTTGAAATCTTAGGTCGTCTAAGCGAAGCTGAACGTTACGAAAAAGTTCGCGTTGTTGATAGTGATTTAGAAGGCTCTTGTGGCTTATTCAAAATCCACGCAGCCTTCCCAGAAGTATTTATTTCTTCAGGTATTATGGAACGTGGTAACTTTTCTGCTGCGGCTGGTTTCGGTATGGAAGCAGGCAAGCAAGGTATTTTTGGTACCTTTAGTGCTTTCTTAGAAATGCTGATGTCTGAAATCACTATGGCACGTTTAAATAACTCAAATGTATTGAGCCATTTCTCACATTCAGGCATAGATGATATGGCTGATAACACTTGCCATTTCGGTTTAAACAATATGTTTGCTGATAATGGCTTAAGTGATGGCTATGACACTAATCTTTACTTTCCAGCAGATCCTCTGCAAATGAAAGCCTGTCTTGAAACCATTTTCTTTAATCCTGGCTTACGTTTTGTATTCTCAACGCGCTCTAAAGTGCCAACGATTTTGAATACTGAAGGTCAAGATTACTTTGGTGGCGATTATCAGTTTATCTCTGGTAAAGATGAAGTTATTCGCGAAGGTACGCACGGTTATATCGTCAGCTTCGGTGAGTCTTTGTATCGCGCTTTAGATGCAGTAGAGCGCTTAAAGCTCGAAGGTATCGATATAGGTTTAATCAACAAACCTACATTGAATGTTATTGATGAAGACATGCTGGCCAAAATCGGTAATTCACCGCTGGTATTAGTTGTCGAATCTTATAACCGCAAAACGGGTTTAGGTAGTCGCTTCGGTTCTTGGTTGCTAGAGCGTGGCTTAACACCAAAGTTTGCGCACATTGCGACTCATAAAGAAGGTTGCGGCGGTCTTTGGGAACAGTTCCCTCATCAAGGTCTTGATCCAGCTGGAATTATGGCTACAGTTAAGGACATGTTAAAAGCTTAAGGATTAAGCCATGAAAAGGGCGCATTCAATGCGCCCTTTTTTTTGCCTAAAATTTATTGAACTATAGGTCGTTGAGCGAATGTTCTGCTCCATAGATAAACTTTTTATCACTTCTAACTACCACCTGACGTTTGCATTTCTCGTTTTAATCCCATAGACTGCCTATCGATCTAACTTACGGAAGCGACTACAATTTTTATGGCAAAAGAGCGTGTTATACAAATTAACCACGGTGGACTAGGACGCTTACTCAACAGTATCCAAACGCAGTTTATCGGAATGTTAAGAATATGGTCGATACCGATCGTATTAATGCTCAGTATCGCCTCTGGATTTACCACATACTATGGCTTATCTTATTTTATAGTTCCTTGGATCGCATTAGTCATCACCATTGCCATTCAATCAATTATTGTCATTTGTTCCTTAGAAATTGCAGGCATACACTGGAAAGCCAATCGCTTACGTTACCTAAGTGTACTCATATCTTTGCTAGTGGCGATTACCGCGTCAATAACGTTTTCTTATTTTAAATTTTATGAAGTTTCACAAAGTGAAACCATACAAATTAATCGAATTAATGATATCCGCAAAGAAGTTAACGACTATTTAGGTGCCATTCTAATTAGCAAAAGTGATATTTTAAAGCTTCAAAACAACGAACTTGAAAAAGCCAGCAACGATCTATCGAAAGCTTATTTCGGAACTCATGACCAAACGCCTCTAGAATATAAGAACAAAGTAGGGGAAGGCCCTTTCTGGCGACATTACAATCAACGCTATCAAGCTAAAAAAGCACATATAGATGAATTAGATCAAGAGTTTCATCAGCTTGATGAACATGTCCGCAACCTTCAAGCCAGCCTAAATCACCTGTCTAGTGATACTGAAAATAATTATCAAGAAGCCATAACAGGCTTGCAAGAAGTACAACTCAGCTTTAATCAACTGGCTGCCAATGCAGGTGTTGCTGGGCCTCAGGCACCTATATTAATGACTTATAAGCAATTTATTCAAGGCGTAACACCTAGCTTTGCTATGTGGAGTAATTTTTCACTCTTTGCTTTTGCTTGTGCGGCTATGGTCGATTTCTTTACCTTTTTGCTATCTTATCGACTGGAAAGCACTGCACCAGGACCACTTTCAGAACAAGAACAAGAGTTGGTTTTTGAATGCCTTAGACAGTTTTCCGAATTTAGAATCAATGAAAATGACGAATTGGAAATGGTCATTGAAAAATCCAACATTGAACGAGCCAAACGTTACTCTGATTGGTCGCGTATGTTTGCTGTCGGCTTTTTATTAAGCCGTGGATTTTTACGTAAAGTCGATAATCGCTCAGTAGAATTTGCCCCCAATCTTTACCCCTTGATTGCCGAACGTATGAGTTCTCAGTTAAGAGCCATCAAAGCACAAGCCGAAACTTCTGACTTACAGCCGGTGCATTATGACCACTAATTTATCACCATTAGACGCCTGGTTATCAGGTAAGCATAACGAATCTATAAACAATCTACAGTTTTGGGACCCTGGGTTTGATGCTGAGCGCAGAGTCGTCGTTAGTCATCTAGGGCCTCTTTATAGATTATTTGAGCGTCCAGAAAATTTTATACCACGCTTTTATCATCGAATTTATTCATTACCTATAACTGACTGGCAACTGAGCATAAAAACGCGACTTTATGACGGCTTTTGTACTATCACTACCGATCTTAATATCTATTTTCAAGCGACCTTACAATACGCAGAAAAAAGCCAAGACACTTTATCAGAGATTAATCGACAGATTAAAACTCGCTATGAATGTTTAATTAAAGATACCGTTACCTCTGAATTAAGCCACCTTAAAGATGGCTTGTGGGTACAAACGGGCTTGACCGAAATGGAACGAAATATTGAAAACGTACTGAATGAAACACTGATTTCAAAGCATATTCAATGCCGTGTTATGTGTACATTAACGCCGACCTTCTTAGCACTTACTGATGATGAGCAACTTAATGGACGCTTTACCCAAGAAGCCATTTATCTCAACGTTATGCAAAAAAACTTTGAATTTCGTGAAAAACAAAGTTTAGAATTATTTAGGCAAGAAGAAGAACTAGAGGCCTTACGCCTAGAACATCAACAAAAACAGCTTGAATCTATCTATCAAGATGATGACATTCAGCGTCAAAAACAAGCCATGGAAGCAGAGGTTAGCAAACGCCGCCTTGAAGAGCAAACGGCTCAACGGATAGAGCAACAACTGATAGAAACACGTCTACATCAACAAAATATCGTTCATGATACCCAGTTACGAGAAATTGAATTAGCGGCTGAAATTCAATTTCAAGAAGACAAACTTAATCGCTTACATGTTGAAAAAACTAAGCATGAACATCAGCTACGAGAAATCGATTTAGCCGCAGAGATTCAATTCCAAAAAGACCAACAAAAACAGTTACAACAACTGGAATTAGAAAAACAACTGCTACAATTTGAACATGATCGCTTATTAAAAGGTCGTCAAAAAGAAGAAGCCGCTAAAGAATATGTTCAGCAACACCAAGACTGGTTAGCTGAAAAAGACCAAGAACAACAACTAAAACAGTTGGAACTGGATGCTGAACTTAAAACACTAGAATCCCAGCAATTGAAACGACAAGAACTAGAAGAAAAATTAGAAGCTAAAAAAATCGTTCATCACAACCGTGTACAGCTTATGCAATTAGAAGCCGAAGCTAAAGAACGAGAACTACACGCCGAGGCTATCAAAAGTAAAGATGAATATTTACGCAAAGAAATTGAATTTTTGGTGTTGGATAGACAGCGCGCAGAATTAAGCAAATCAATCAGAAGCGCTAGCTCAGATATTGATAAGTAAAACTCTAGAGCCACCCTACCCACAAAGCTAGCTAACGCAATCGACAAAGAAAATTGATAAAAACTAGCATAGCAAATCCTACTATAAAATAAATAAGCAATGAGAATTTTAGGGATAGACCCTGGGTCAAGACTGACCGGATACGGAATTATAGACGACTCACCGCAAGGCTATAAATACATCGCCAGCGGAAGTATTAAGATTAAAGTAGATTATTTTCCCGATCGACTTAAACAAATCTTTGATGGCTTATTGGAAATCGTGGAGAACTATCAGCCAGAGCAAATGGCGATAGAACAAGTCTTTATGCATAAAAATGCAGATTCTGCGTTAAAACTTGGCCAAGCGCGCGGTGCAGCGATTTGTGCCGTGCAAACTAAGAATTTACCTGTGTTTGAATATGCGGCGCGGCAAGTCAAACAAGCCGTGGTGGGCAAGGGCGCGGCCGATAAACTTCAGGTTCAACATATGGTAAAAATATTATTAAACGTGCAAGGTGAATTATCACTGGATGCCAGCGATGCTTTAGGTATCGCTATTTGTCATGCCCACTATCAGCAAACAGCGATTATGTTAAGTAAACAAGGTGTATTTAGATGATCGGTTTTTTGCGTGGTAAATTAGTCTATAAAGCACCGCCTTTTTTGATACTTGATGTTCAGGGCGTCGGTTATGAGTTGGAAGCGCCCATGACGACCTTTTATGACTTACCTGCTCTCAATGAAGAGATTAAATTACATACACATTTAGTCGTTAGAGAAGACGCGCATAGCTTATTTGGTTTTTCGACTCTAGCAGATCGAACTTTATTTCGAACACTCATTAAGGTTAGTGGTGTCGGCCCTAAACTAGCCTTAACGATTTTATCGGGCCAAAGTGCTGAAGAATTCCATCGCTGCATTCATGATAATGATACGCTAGCCTTAGTGCGCTTACCGGGTGTCGGCAAAAAAACCGCAGAACGCCTAGTGATAGAAATGCGAGATAGATTGCCTGACTTAGCTGAATCAGCCACATCAAATATAACTAGCAGTTCGACTATGCCCGCCATAGGCAATCCTAAACAAGAAGCCGTTAGCGCACTATGCTCCTTGGGCTATAAACCTTTGGACGCTAGTAAAATGGTGCAAAACATTAGCACTGAAGGCAAATCATGTGAAGATATTATCAGGCTGGCCCTGCAAGGGGCGCTTAAATGATTGAAAGCGATAGACTAATCACAGCTCGCAGTCATACTGATGAAGAACGACAAGACCGTGCCATTCGCCCCAAGCGCTTAGCTGAATATGTCGGACAAAAAGAATTATGTGCGCAAATGGAAATTTTCATTCAAGCCGCGACCGCACGCAAAGAAGCATTGGATCATGTATTAATTTTTGGCCCCCCCGGCTTAGGTAAAACCACACTCGCTAATATCATTGCAGCCGAAATGTGTGTTAAAATTCGCCAGACATCAGGGCCAGTACTCGATAAGGCAGGTGATCTTGCCGCTTTATTGACCAATCTTGAACCGCATGATGTGTTGTTCATTGATGAAATACATCGATTAAATCCAGCAGTTGAAGAAATCCTTTATCCTGCTATGGAAGATTACCAGCTAGACCTTATGATAGGCGAAGGGCCAGCAGCCCGCTCAATTAAACTAGATCTTCCGCCTTTTACGCTAGTCGGTGCAACAACCCGAGCAGGTTTGCTAACATCACCGTTGAGGGATCGATTTGGTATTGTGCAACGACTGGAATTTTACAGCGTAGATGAGCTGGCTAGTATCGTTATTCGTTCCGCAAAAGTTTTAGGCATTACGCTAGAGCAAAAAGGAGCCTTTGAAATTGCTCGCCGCTCTCGTGGTACGCCACGTATTGCTAACCGATTACTAAGACGCGTACGTGACTATGCTGAAGTAAAAGGCAATGGTGTTATTTCTGAAGCTTGCTCTATTCAAGCATTGGATATGTTAAGAGTCGATAATAACGGTTTTGATGCCTTAGACCGCAAGCTACTGATGACCATGATAGAAAACTTTGATGGTGGTCCAGTCGGATTAGACACCTTAGCCGCCGCCATCAGTGAAGAACGCGGTACCATTGAAGATGTTTTAGAGCCTTATTTGTTACAACAAGGTTTTATTATGCGCACACCACGTGGACGTGTAGTGACCCGAAACGCCTATTTGCATTTTGGCTTGCCTCTGCCAAAACAAATAACATCGTCCGAAGATTTGTTTGATTAACTATGACGACGTATTAACCCTAGAGACATGAAAATTAAGAAATTTATTTGGCCTATTCGTGTTTACTATGAAGACACCGATGCAGGTGGCGTCGTATTTTATGCCAACTACCTTAAGTTTTTTGAAAGAGCACGCACCGAAATGCTCCGCGCAATGGGTTATGAGCAAGATAAGCTCATGATTAATCCCGGTATTGTTTTTGCCGTACGCTCTGTACAAGTTGAATATCTAAAGTCAGCACGATTTAATGAACAAATCGAAGTTAGCGCTGAAGTAGTAATCGCAAAAAGAGCCAGCCTTACTTTTGAACAACTAATTACACGAGGCGATGATGTTTTATGCACCAGCATGACTCGCATCGCCTGTTTGGATGCTAACACCCTGCGTCCTAAAGAAATCCCTAAAATCCTACAAGAGCTGTTAAAGAATGAATACTGATTTATCTATTTTCCATTTAATTACTGAAGCCAGTTTTGTTGTGCAATTTGTCATGTTAATACTCATGGTCGCATCAGTGGCATCATGGACTTTTATTCTTTCAAAACGCAAAGAACTAAACCGAGCTATTGAAATTACCGATGAATTTGAAGAACAATTTTGGTCAGGTGTCGCTTTAGCGGATCTATATAGAAAACTCGCTGCAAAAGATTTTGAGCCAGAAGGTATAGAAAAAATATTTCTAGCCGGATATAAAGAATTTTCTCGTATGCACCAATCGGGTAGCGTTGAACCCGGCGTTCAAGTTGAAAGTGCACAGAGAGTTATGCGTATCGAATTGTCTCGTGAATTAGAGCGCTTAGATGAACACTTGGCATTTCTTGCTACAGTAGGCTCCACTAGTCCTTATGTCGGTTTATTTGGTACGGTATGGGGAATTATGAATTCTTTTATGTCATTGGGAAATGTTAAACAAGCAACCCTAGCTCAAGTAGCACCGGGCATTGCTGAAGCATTAATTGCAACCGCTATTGGTTTATTTGCTGCAATCCCCGCTGTTGTCGCTTACAACCGTTTTTCTACACGATTAGATAGATTAACCGGTCGCTACGAATTATTTGTTGAAGAATTCGTTGTGTTATTGCAAAGACAGGTTCATAGCAAATGAGTAGAAAACACGGACGCAGAAAGCCTATGGCGGAAATCAATGTAGTCCCTTACATTGATGTTACCTTGGTCTTACTTATTATTTTCATGATAACCACGCCTATATTACAGACGGGAGTAGATGTTGATCTTCCACAAGCTGAATCCAAAACTGTAGAGGCAGAAGGAAATGAGGATAATCCCCCTATCGTTATTTCAATTAAAGAACAAGGTCTCTATTACATCAAAATTGGCGCTGGAGATGATGAACCTATATTGGTTGAAGCAATCAATGCTAGTGTTGTAGCGGTGTTAGCAGACAAGCCTAAAACACAAATCCTAATCAATGCCGATAGAGGTGTAGATTACGGGACAGTAGTGACCATCATGGCTGAACTAAAAAATGCTGGCGTTCCAACAGTAGGGTTAATGACTAAACCCAAAGAACAATAAGTTAGATGGATATAAAAAAGAAATTCACACGGCCGTTTGCACTTGCTTTAGCAATACACCTTACCCTAATGGGGTTATTTGCTTTGAGCGCGCTCTACAAGCCAGCACCTAAAGAGGAACCACCTGCATCAGAGGTCATTCATGCAACCATGATTGATTTAGCAACCTTGCCGACTAAAGTCGAAAAGGACCATTCTGAGGAGGATGCTAAACAAGCCAAAGCTGAAGCCGCATCTCAGGCTAAAGCAAAAACGGAAGCTGATGCACTAGCTAATGCTGAAGCAGCTAAACAAGCCAAAGCAGAAGCAGCAGCTCAGGCTAAAGCTGAGGCTGCTAAAGCAAAAACGGAAACTGATGCACTAGCTAAAGCTGAAGCAGCTAAACAAGCCAAAGCAGAAGCAGCAGCTCAGGCTAAAGCTGAGGCTGCTAAAGCAAAAACGGAAACTGATGCACTAGCTAAAGCTGAAGCAGCTAAACAAGCCAAAGCAGAAGCAGCAGCTCAGGCTAAAGCTGAGGCTGCTAAAGCAAAAACGGAAACTGATGCACTAGCTAAAGCTGAAGCAGCTAAACAAGCCAAAGCAGAAGCAGCAGCTCAGGCTAAAGCTGAGGCTGCTAAAGCAAAAACGGAAGCTGATGCACTAGCTAAAGCTGAAGCAGCTAAACAAGCCAAAGCAGAAGCAGCAGCTCAGGCTAAAGCTGAGGCTGCTAAAGCAAAAACGGAAGCTGATGCACTAGCTAAAGCTGAAGCAGCTAAACAAGCCAAAGCAGAAGCAGCAGCTCAGGCTAAAGCTGAGGCTGCTAAAGCAAAAACGGAAGCTGATGCACTAGCTAAAGCTGAAGCAGCTAAACAAGCCAAAGCAGAAGCAGCAGCTCAGGCTAAAGCTGAGGCTGCTAAAGCAAAAACGGAAGCTGATGCACTAGCTAAAGCTGAAGCAGCTAAACAAGCCAAAGCAGAAGCAGCAGCTCAGGCTAAAGCTGAGGCTGCTAAAGCAAAAACGGAAGCTGATGCACTAGCTAAAGCTGAAGCAGCTAAACAAGCCAAAGCAGAAGCTGATGCAGCAGAAGCGACAAAAAATAAATTAGCAGCCCAAGCATCAGAATCAAATCAGGCAAAACTAGCCATTCAGAAAAAAGTAGAGCATAGCTGGATTCGACCTGCCACTGTTAATGAAGGCCTAAAATGTACTATTAAAGTTAAATTAATGTCTGATGGTACGGTAATATCTGCAGAGGTTATATCAAGTAGTGGCGACGAAATATTTGACCGTTCAGCTGAAAATGCTGTGCAAAAAGCATCTCCCTTACCTGTCCCTAATGATAAAGAACTATTTACCCAAGAATTCAGATCATTCCAGTTTTTATTTAATCCTAAATAATCGCTATATGTTCACCCTATCAATTTAATTGAATATCAGCAAGATGACACAGGGGCGGAATGTCGGTCGGTAAAGCCAATCATCAGGCAATAAAAAAGGGCGTGTATCGCTACAAGCCCTTTTTTAATTGGTATTGTTTTTTGTTGTTTTACCCAATTACTTCCCTATACAGAAGCTAGAAAATATCTTACCCAACAGATCATCAGAACTAACGGTGCCAGTAATTTCAGAAAGACTCATTTGAGCTTGCCTTAAATCTTCAGCAACTAATTCACCCGCTTGATTATGCTGCAGTTGCTCTAAAGCACTTTGTACAAATTGATAACTTGCTGTTATAGCTTCTATATGACGTCTTCTAGCAATAAAAACATCGTTGGTATTATCATTAAAACCTACAGATTCTTTTAGATGCTGTTTTAATAAATCCATGCCCTGCCCCGTTTTAATAGACAGGTAACACTTGTAGCCATTTTCTGCTTGAATTAGTTTAGGATTTATACCCAATAAATCTATCTTGTTATATACCCTTATAATTTCAATATCGCTAGGTAAGGTTTTTAATATAACTTCTGTCTCAATCTCCCTTGCATCGATAAGTAGCAATATTTTATCGGCTTTTAAGATTTCTTCATGCGCACGACGCATGCCTTCTTTTTCTATTAAATTATCACTATCTCTTAAACCGGCAGTATCTATAATATGCAAAGGCATTCCATCTAGCTGAATATGCTCTCTAAGGACGTCTCTTGTGGTCCCTGCTATTTCCGTAACTATTGCAGCCTCATGTCCAGTCAGCGCGTTAAGAAGGCTTGATTTTCCGGCATTTGGCTTACCTACCAAAACAACTGTCATGCCGTCACGTAATAAACGACCTTGCTGAGCAGTTTTTAGTATCTTTTCGAGGCTATGCAATAATCGGATGATACGGTTTTCAACAACACCATCCGTTAAGAAATCAATTTCTTCATCGACAAAATCAATAGCCGCTTCAATATAAATACGTAGCTCAGTTAGCTCTGCAACCAATTCATTGATTTGCTGTGAAAACACACCTTGCATGGATTTTTGTGCAGAGCGCACCGATTGTTCAGTGCTGCTTTCAATCAAATCAGCAACAGCTTCAGCTTGAGCCAGGTCGAGTTTGTTATTTAAAAAAGCCCGTTCGGTGAACTCGCCTGGATTAGCTAATCGAGCACCTAATGAAAGCACTCGTCTTAACAACATATCCAGTACTACTGAACCGCCATGCCCTTGGAGCTCTAATATATCTTCGCCTGTATAGGAGGCTGGGGCAGGAAAGTAAAGACTAATACCAGAATCAATGATGCAGCCATGCTCATCTATAAACGATGTAAACAGGGCGTGCCTAGGAATTAAAGATTTATTAAGAAGACGTTTGGCAATTTCAGTAACTAAAGCACCTGAAATTCGAATGATACCGACACCGCCATTCCCTGGCGGTGTTGCAATAGCTGCAATAGTATCTTGTGTTATAAGCACCTAACCTGCTTTTTCTATTTGTTTGGTAATATAAGTTTGCTGAATAATAGACAAGGTGTTGTTAACGACCCAGTATAAAACCAAACCCGCAGGAAAAAACAAGAAGAAAATAGTAAAGACGATAGGAAACATCTTCATTACTTTAGCTTGAATCGGATCAATAGGTGCAGGATTTAAACCTTGCTGAATTTTCATGGTAATACCCATGATGACTGGCAAGATGTAAAAAGGATCTTGTATTGATAAATCTTGTATCCAAAGCATAAAAGGCGCTTGACGAAATTCAATCGTTTCACTCAATACCCAATACAGTGCCATAAACACAGGTATTTGTATCAGAATGGGTAAACAACCACCCAGCGGATTTACCTTTTCTTTTTTATACAAGCCCATCATTTCAGTGTTGAAACGTGGCCTGTCATCGGCAAATCGCTCTTGCAATTCTTTAAGACGAGGTTGAATTTTACGCATTTTAGCCATTGATTTGAAACTAGCCTGCGATAACGGAAAGAACAACAATTTGATACAAAATGTTACTCCCATTATAGCTAAACCCCAATTACCAATAGCGCTATGAATTATATTCAATAACGAATAGATAGGCTTACCAATAAAGGTTAAGACGCTGTAATCAACCGTCAGCTCAAGACCTGGTGCCAAGGCTTCCATCATAGGCTGAACTTTAGGCCCAGCAAATAAACGTGAAACAAATTCAGTTTCAGTGTTACTTTCAACCGTTACTGATGGCGAATAGGTACCAATCACATAACGGCCGTCTTTAAGCTCTTTAGTGTAAAAATGATTTTCTTGATCGGCAGGTGGTATCCATGCTGAAGCAAAATAATGCTGGATCATAGCTGTCCAACCACCTTTAGTAGCAACATCTAAAGTATCATCCGACATGTCTTCAAAGCTTATTTTTTGATACTTATTTTTTTCAGTATAAATAACACCACCGTTATAAGCTCTCATACCGCCGGTCAACATATTACCTTTGCCAGCCGTATCAGGAGCCCTTAATAACTGACTATATTGTCTGCCAGACCAAGCTTTGCCTGAATTATTACTGACCTTTTGATCAAGTGTTATTTCGTAACTTCCACGCTTTAAAGTAAATAATTTACTAATAACAAGGCCATTATGATCTGTCCAAGTTAAAGGGATGGTTATGCTATCTTGCCCAGGCTGCAAGGTGTAATGTTCTTTCTCATTTGAGAAAACCGTATAATGGTTAGGAGCTGCGGCTAGACCACTGCCTGCAATCAAACCGCTTTGCGCAACAAATATTTTGTCTTGATTATTGTCGAACAAACGTACTGGCGTAGAATTTATTTCAGCAGGATTTAAACCTACCATTACTCGTAATTTATCAACAAGAGAGTTTGTTTTTTCTACGGGGTAACTTAATAAATCTAGGTTAGTAATCGTTCCACCTTGTAAATCAATTTCAAGGGCAATGACATCTGTTTTAACAGTTATAGTTTTAGCAATCGGAGCCAAAGCATCAGGAATAGCGATAGCATTATGTCCAGCATTTTCCTTTTGCATTGTTGCATCTGTCGACGCCAATGGTAAATCTTCTTTAACCGGCGCAGCAGGATTCACAATTGCAGCTACTTCAGGTTTTGGACCGTAGTCTAACTCCCAAGCTTGCCAAAGCATAAATACCAGCATTGCAAAAGTAACGATCAGTATAAATCTTATATTATCCATTCTTTTTACCAAATTTTTCTGGAACGTTATCAATGCCGCCTTGGTGAAAAGGATGGCACTTTAATAATCTTTTGAGTGTGAAATAGGAGCCAATAATAGCACCATGAGACTGAAGTGCTTCTACGGAATAACTTGAACAGCTTGGATAAAAACGACAGTTTGAGCCAAGCATGGGACTTATAAAGTACTTATAAAACTTTATAATTGCTATGAGCATGAAGCGCATCGAGATACCAACCTAAGCCAATGTTTTTCCAGTGACTTTCTTAACAAGTCGGATGGAGCATCAATAGCTTCCTTGCGCGCCAGTACAACAATATCTATCGCTCCCAAATCTTGTTGTTTTATTCTAAAGTTTTCCCTGACAGTCCGTTTAATCATGTTTCTATGAACGGCTTTTTTTATATTCTTTTTAGCAATTGCCAATCCTAGCCTAGGATGATCGAAATCATTCTTTATGGCTAATAAAGTAAAAAAGGTATCACTCGATTTTACTGGATTAGCAAATACTTTTTTATATTCAGCTGGTTTTTTTAACCGTAACTGCGGGGGAAAGCTGAAACTGTGTTCCGTCACTCAGTGTCTACTAAACCGTTAATTTAGCGCGGCCTTTGGCTCTGCGAGCATTTATAACATTTCGTCCGCCTACAGTCGCCATTCTTGCGCGAAATCCATGAGTTCTTGCACGTTTAAGTTTACTGGGTTGGTATGTTCTTTTCATAGTAATAGGGCCTTAGCAAATTGAGTGTTAACAAAAACACATAAAAAAGACTAGGGATGATAAAATAATACACATTAACTGTCAATTCTGTAGTGCAATATTTTATTACTATATAGTGATAAGCTAGCGTTTTTTTTCATTACCACCAATAAACTAACACCTAATTCAATGAATTCAATTTGGGATAACTGCCTTATAAAACTAGAAAATGAAATTTCTAGTTCCGACTTTAGTACATGGATACGGCCTTTACAAGCTATTGAAGCTGATGGCAGATTAAAATTATTAGCTCCAAATCGATTTGTTTTAGACTGGGTAAAACAACATTTCTATGAAAAAATTGAAGAATCAATACATGATATTTCAAACGGCAATTTAGAACTTAATCTCGAGATTGGGTCAAGAACACCGACAGTAACAACCACTATAAATAGCTATAAACATGCTGAGGCTAAAAAAATAAGCCCAAATTTTCTTAATAAAGCATTTACATTTGAAAACTTTGTTGAAGGGAAATCTAATCAATTAGCGCGAGCAGCATCCATTCAGGTTTCTGAAAATATAGGAAAAGCATACAATCCATTACTTATTTATGGCAGTTCAGGCTTAGGTAAAACGCATATTATGCACGCAATTGGCAATGCGGTTTTTCAAAAGAATCCATCGGCAACCATAGTCTATTTACATTCTGAAAAGTTTGTTCAGGATATGGTTAGAGCCTTACAGCAAAACTCGATTAATGCTTTTAAAGATTATTATCGTAGCATTGATGTCTTGTTAATTGATGATATTCAATTTTTCGCTGGAAAAGAACGCTCTCAGGAAGAGTTTTTTCACACATTTAATACCTTATTAGAAAAAAAACATCAAATCGTATTAACCTGCGACAAATATCCTAAGGAAATTGTTGGTCTAGAAGATCGATTAAAATCAAGATTTGGCTGTGGTTTACCTGTTTCTATAGAAGCTCCTGATATGGAAACTAGAGCAGCTATTTTATTGAAAAAAGCCGCACAAGTTAATGTTAACTTACCACAAGAGGTTGCTTTTTTTATTGCGAAAAAAATTCCATTTAATGTTCGTGATCTTGAAGGGGCTTTAAGGCGCGTTATTGCAAACTCACAATTTACGGGGCGTGAAATAACAACAGAATTTACTAAAGAAGCGTTACACGATTTAATTACACTCAAAGATAAACTAGTTAATATAGATAATATACAAAAAACAGTAGCTGAATATTATAAAATTCGGGTAGCAGATTTGTCCTCTAAAAATAGAAAACAAAATGTAACTCGTCCTAGACAAATGGCAATGTGTTTAGCAAGGGAATTAACATCGCATAGTTTTCCTGAAATAGGTGATAACTTTGGCGGCCGTGACCACACTACTGTAATGAACGCTTGCAAAAAAATTAATTCATTAAAGGAATCAGATAATAAAATTTCCGAAGATTACTCTAATTTGTTAAGAACACTTTCTCCTTAATAATAAGGGCGCTTAATTAGGAAACTTTCCAAAAAAATCATTAAATAAGCTAATTCTACTAATTAAATCACTTCAGTCAGGCTGTAGCGCTTGAAGAATTGCAGCTGTATCTAAATTTTCAGCTACCATATTAGTAAAATCTTGTATTTTCTCCTCTTTATATTTTGCATAATTGAATCCTTGATAGCTTGAATTAATGGCTTTAAAGTAATCGCCTCTAAAGATATCATCATCAAATACACCGTGTACATGTGTACCCGCATAATGACTGCGCTGGTAAAATAATGGATATTTACCCATCTGGCCACAATGTATCTCGTAGCCTTTAATTGCTGAGTAGGAAAATAACTGATAATTGCCACTCTGAACTATTTTAGGTAATTGATAAAGAACAATATCATCTATGAATTCTAAGCCCGTCTCAATAATAGAGATATCATTTTCTAGCGCATCGGGATCATGTAAGCTAAGACAAAACATTTGATATCCTCCGCATATTCCAAAAATAGGTTTATGAAACTGCTGTATTTCTTCAAATAATCCTTGCTGCTTTAACCATTGTAAGTCACTGATAACCGCTTTACTTCCTGGCAGCAATACCATATCAAAGTGAATGAGATTACTATAAGAAAAAATCAATTCAACAAAGATCTCAGGATCTGCCATTAAAACATCCAGATCGTTATAATTACTCAGGCCAGGATAAACAATAACGGCAATACGTATTTTTATATCGTCCTGACGCTGCTGATAATTCTTAAGCGACTGAAAATCTTCCATATCAATATTTAAAACTTGAAATGGCAACACACCAAATACAGGCAAGCCAAATCGCTCATTAATAATTTTTTCTCCTTCTTCAAAGAAACTTCTATCTCCACGAAACTTATTAATGATCACGCCTATCAAGTTACTGCGCATAACAGGATCCATCAATTCCATGGTCCCATAAATTGACGCAAACACGCCTCCCCGTTCTATATCCGCAACCAAAACATTTTTAGTATTGAAAGTCGTAGCAATAAATGTATTTGAAAGGTCTTTCTCTAACAGATTTAGCTCCACTGGAGAGCCCGCGCCTTCGGCAATAACAAGATCATAGTCCTGCTGTAATCGAGTGAATGCTTGTTGCACCTGCACTTTTAAATGGTCAATTTCTTCGTAATAAGCTGAAATCGTTGACTTGTTATGCACTAAACCATTAACAATAACTTGTACAGAACCATTACTACCAGATTTCAGTAACACTGGATTAAATAAGTAACTAGGAGCAATCCTTGCAGCATCAGCCTGAAAACATTGCGCCCTAGATATTTCTCGGCCTTCTTGGGTAACCGCAGAGTTGTTGGAAACATTTTGAGCCTTAAATGGTGCAACCTTGATACCTTGGTCAGAAAAAATACGACATAAGGCCATCACAATCGATGTTTTTCCAACATCTGAACCGGTACCAAAAACAGCTAATGATTTCATATACAGCCCTCACTCGTTAATTTCTAAACAACCGTCTTGTCCAATAAACTCAAAGTCAGAATAAAATTGAGATTCACCACTTAGTTGATAGTGGCCAATTTAATAAAATATTAAGTTTTTTACTGAAAAATAAACATAAAGTTTATAGTAGCGGTCAAAGCCAAAACAAACACGAGTTAATATCCGTAATTATGCTAATAAATTAAGCATTTCCTTGAAAAATCTGTTCCATATAACTGTTATCTTTAGACATATCGCTGTATATATATCGATCAAAATTGAATGATATTAATGTCGACTCATAATCTCTATCATTAGTAATGGCAAGCTTTACATCTGTAGATAATATTATCATAAAAGCTCAAGCGGATTTACTAGCAATTATAGTAAACCGCCTGAATAGAATTATCGTTTGCAGAAAAGCAGATCTTTGAAACTATGTAATAAAAATTACAACAGGCAATGTAATTATAAATTCATATATTCAACGTAAAGATAATTATCATAAAGTTGTAACTTATGTACCGAACCTGAATCGATTCTTAACTGAAATGAATTTGCCAACGGTAAGTTTAACGCATGAGCTAACAAAGCACGAATAACACCAGCATGGGTAAAAACTAAAACCTGCTTTGCTTCAGTAACTAATAAATCTTTCCAAAATTCAGCCGCACGCTGATACAAATCTTCAAAATTTTCACCATTAGGTGGCCTCGTTGTTACAATATTATCAGTCCAATGTTGGAAAATATCGGAATCAATAGCATCGAAAGGTTGTCCTTCCCAATTACCAAAATTAAGCTCCAGTAAGCGTGTGTCAGTAATCACGTTATCTGAAAAAGTATGAGCCAACTGCAAACAGCGTATTAATGGGCTGCTATAAACGCAACAATCATCTTCAAATTCAGGTAGCTTATTATGTAAATTAGCCATCTCATCAGCATAACTATCTGCCAAAATCACATCAGTTTGACCATAGCAAAAGCCTTTTTTGTTTGCTGTCTGGGTATGACGAATTAAATAAATATCCATAAGGTACTCACACTAAAATAAAAAACCACATCATCGATCATATTGACTTACACATAAATAATAACGAATATAGTCATATAAAAAATTACAACATATAAATATTAGCTAACAATAGTAAAATCAACAAAACCAAGTAAGTTATGAACATATTCATACAATGGCATTAGCGCTTTAGCACAACTATTGCTAGATCTTTATATCAATGGCCACGGTACTTAGCTGACATTAAATAAATGTCATTTTAAATATACTTAATAGGACAGTATAGAATAACTAAGTATAAATACATATCTCATAGATCAAATCAGACTGTCAATAATTATATTACGTTACTTATAGTTACTCACGTAGAGTCAAAATCTGTATTAACCTAAAAATAGTCTATTAACCTTCATTACTAACATTTCACAATTAAAACTAAACACTTAACATCACTATGATTGCATCAAAAACAATATTAATAACAGGCTGTTCATCTGGCATCGGTTACTGTGCGGCAATTTCATTAAAAAATAGAGGTCATAATGTAATTGCTACAGCTAGAAAATCAAAAGATGTACTGCGTTTAACACAAGAAGGATTTACAGCACTACAACTAGATTTAGCTGATAGTGACTCTATACAAAACGCAGTTAAAGAAGCTATAGAATTAACTAATGGAAAAATTGATGCGCTTTTCAATAATGGGGCTTTTGGACAAGTAGGAGCTATTGAAGATTTAAGTCGCGATACACTTAAATGTCAATTTGAGACTAATTTGTTTGGTACACATGAGCTCACTAATTTACTACTACCGCTAATGCGTAAACAAGGTAATGGTCGTATTATTTATAATAGTTCGGTATTAGGATTAGTCGCGATGCCTTATCGTGGAGCTTATAACGCCAGTAAGTTTGCGTTAGAAGGATTAGCAGATACTTTACGTCAAGAGCTTTATGGCATACCAATCTATATCTCATTGATAGAGCCAGGTCCTATCCAAAGTGACTTTAGAAAAAATTCGTACTTACTTTATAAGGCAAATATAGATTATAAAAACAGCTCACATAAAGCTGCCTACGATAAAATGGCCGCTCGATTACAAATAGAAGGCGCTGCTGTAGCCTTTACATTACCCGCACAAGCAGTGATAGCAAAAGTAATACACGCATTGGAAGCCAATCGACCTAAAACACGATATTACGTCACTATTCCTACTTATTTATTTGCTATTCTAAAATATGTACTGCCAACCCCATGGCTAGACGTCCTAATTAGAAAAGTTTAGTTTTATATGGAAAGTAACACAATTTTACATTCAAATATCTTGAAGTAGATTACTCAATCTAGCAAAGTCATCCAGAGTTAGGACTTCAGCTCTTGATGTTGGATCTATATTTAAATCTATAATAGCGTTTTCATCTATGATTTTTTTCAGTGAATTACGTAAGGTTTTACGCCGCTGTGAAAATGCTTGTATAACTACTCTATTAAGTTTAACCATATCATTCACGTGAACCGGTGGTGTTTGATGGGGAACCAATCTAACAATAGCAGACATTACTTTAGGTGCAGGCTCAAAACTTTCGGGAGGCACATCAAATAATAATTCAGTGGCACAATGATATTGCATCATGACACTAAGTCGACCATATTTTTTACTTCCCGGTACTGCACAGATACGATCAACCACTTCTTTTTGCAACATAAAATGCATATCTTCAATACAAAATGCATTATCTAATAAATGAAACATTAACGGCGTTGAAATGTTATAAGGTAAATTGCCAATAATACGTAATTTTTCGTTATTAATGGCTAAAGCAGAAAAATTAAATTTCAAAGCATCCCCACTATGAATATTTAAGTCACTTTCTTTAAATTTTTCTTTAAGTAAAGCGACTAAATCTCTATCAAGCTCTACCACATCTAGTTGCATACCCATTTTTAACAATGGTTCTGTTAATGCACCTAATCCAGGACCAATTTCAACCCAATGTTGGTCAGGTTTAGCTTGTAGGCTAGAAAGTATGTTGTAAATAATATTATGATCATGTAAAAAATTCTGACCAAAGCGTTTACGTGGAGTATGTGTCATATGAGTCTTATAGGTGTTTTGCCATAGTTAAAGCAGTGTGTAGGGCATATTCAAGACTTCCAATGTTAGCATTTCCGGTGCCAGCAAGATCTAGAGCCGTACCATGATCAACTGAAGTACGTATAATTGGAAGCCCTAGAGTAATATTAACCGCTTTACCAAAACCATGATACTTAAGGACTGGTAAACCTTGGTCATGATACATTGCCAAGACCACATCCGCATTGGCCAAGTATTTGGGTGTGAAAATTGTATCTGCGGGCAGGGGTCCTGTAAGATCCATTCCTTGTTCTTGTAACTTTTGAATGACAGGTGTAATAATATCGATTTCTTCGCGCCCCATGTACCCATTTTCACCTGCATGTGGATTTAGACCACATATTAATATTTTTGGTTGATCAATATTAAATCGTGTTCTCAATTCATTATGTAATATCTTAATGACAGATATTAAACTTGTATATGTTATCGCTGAGCTAACATTCTTTAGAGGCAGATGAGTAGTCGCTAAAGCTACTCGTAAACCCTCTGTTGCCAGCATCATCACTGGATAGCCACCAGTAATTCCGGCAATATATTCTGTATGTCCACTAAATGAGAATCCAGCCTCATTAATAATACTCTTCTGTACTGGCCCATTAACTATTGCAGAAAAAAGTCCTTCTATACAGCCAGTAACAGCCAGTTCAATGGTTTGTAGTACATAACTACTGTTTAAGATATTAGTTTGTCCACAGACAACTTTTTCAGCAAGTTTTACCGGCATTACCGTTAATAATCCTGCTACTTGCTCTAATGAGGGTAAATCTGGATTAAATTCATTTAACTTAATCGGCAAGCCTAATATTTCTGCTCTTTGATTTAGCATTTCAGGATCGGCTACAACAACAAGCTGATAAGGTAACTTCAGTTGTGCTAATTTAACACACAGATCTGGCCCTATTCCAGCAGGTTCACCCGGGGTTAATGCAATTCGATGTATTATATTATTGTCCATTCTCATTGAACTCGATAAAAGCGTGTTTATATAGTAGTTCGTTTTGTAATATTAAAAAATAATAGGCAAAAAAAAACCCAAGCATTAAACTTGGGTTTTAATATTAAGAGCTTGGCAATTCCCTACTTTCGCATGGCAAACTGCCACACTATCATCGGCGCTAAACGGTTTCACTTCCGAGTTCGAGATGGGATCGGGTGGTTCACGTTC
>Ga0118677_10003230_pt1 | contig 31264 bp, 22 predicted proteins | sample AliMusrvi5mmetaG_FD_86154 | JGI IMG/M metagenome (GOLD analysis project Ga0118677, IMG submission 86154) | reverse complement strand
CTCCAAATCATGTGAAAGGTGCTTTTTCAGCTTTACACTTTTTTCACGTCGAAAACTGCTAGAAAACGGTCGATTTTCGAGGGAGTGGACCGAGCCGTATCCCTACAACCATAAGGGATAGAGGCGTTTCAGGCATGTCGGAAGGATGGGGTTTTGGCGCTCTAACAGAGGTGTAAAGCTAGTAAAGTAGGAGCCCGAAAAGTGTAAAGCCGAGGCGGTTTTCGTGGCGGGACATCCTCCTGCGCTTGGCCAATGTGGCGGAAGTAAGTTTTGAGCGTCGAAAACCAGCCGCGTATTATGAAATCCTCTCAGCAGAACATCTCCAGCCTGCTGGGCAGATTGCCATCCCGGAACACCATGCGGGCGCGGAGCTTCATCACAGGGGCAGCTTGGCCCGGTTCGGATCGTCGATGGCGCACTCGATTTCATCCGTGGAACTGCGCTTTGTTCCCGCCTGACCGGACTGGAAACTCAAAGCCCCGTTTCGGCGGGGGGCGCAATGTCACCCCATCCTCATCCGCTCCAGTGCGGCGTCCAGCTCGGCTTTTCTGAATCTCACCGCCCGGCCGATCTTGAAACAAGGGATGAGGCCTGTGGGCGGGCGCAGAGAGCTGACCTGTGGCGATCCATGGGCGCTGCGGCGAGACGCGCGCAGCCACGGCCTGCGGCGGGACGCCGAAGCGACAAAGCAATTCGCTGAAGCCGGAACTGGCGGCGATGGTCATGGAGCCCATGGAGCCGGAACGGTCGCGGATGAACGCGATTTCTGTTTTCATGTTTTATGGGGTGGTGGAGGTGGCTGCAACGGATATACACGAATTACAAGAACGAGGAAAGGATGCATCCCATTGGCGGATGTGGAAGTCAGCAACAAGCAGAATCCAAACTTCCGGCCGGTTAGAGAGTACGCCGTGTGGATGGCAAATCACTGAGAGTCCGAACATGTTGTCGTTAGCTCAAATTGTTTTTCTTGGTGAACTCCCGGTCCCCTGTGGATTTCGGCGACTTTGGTGCTAGACTAAGCCCGTCCAACCCTCCGCCGTCCATTCGCAAGGATCCATCCGTCACATGAAATCAGTGCCCCTTCGCTCCCTGACCATTGCCGCCCTGCTATCATTGCCGCTCGCCGCGATCCCCGCGCGGGGCGCCGAGACCCGACCTAACATCCTCTACATCGTCTCCGACGACCTCGGCTGGAAGGACGTGGGCTTCCACGGTGCGGCGGGCATCAAGACGCCGAACATCGACGCGCTCGCGGCTGACGGCGCACGGCTCGAACAATTCTACGTCCAGCCGATGTGCACGCCCACCCGTGCGGCGCTGATGACCGGGCGTTACCCATTTCGCTACGGGCTGCAGACCGTCGTGATCCCGTCCAAAGGCACCTATGGCCTCGCCACCGATGAATGGCTGCTGCCGCAGGCGCTCAAGGAAGCCGGCTACACCACCGCGATGGTCGGCAAGTGGCACCTCGGCCACGCCGATCGCAAGTATTGGCCGCGGCAGCGCGGCTTCGACTATCACTACGGCGCAGTCATCGGCGAGATCGACTATTTCACCCACGCCTCGCACGGCGTGCTCGACTGGCAGCGCGACAACAAGCCGGTGAACGAGGATGGCTACGTGACGCAACTGCTCGGCAGAGACGCCGTTAGAGTAATCACCGAACACGACCCCAAGACGCCCCTGTTCCTGTATCTGGCCTTCACCGCGCCGCACGCGCCCTATCAAGCCCCGAAGGAATACCTGGACCGCTGCAAGGACATCGCGGATCCGCCGCGCCGCGCCTACGCCGCCATGGTGATGTGCATGGATGATGAGATCGGCAAGGTGCTCGCCGCGCTCGGGAAGAAGAAGATGCGCGAGAACACCCTCATCATCTGGCACAGCGACAACGGCGGCACCAAGAGCAAAATGTTCGCCGGCGAGGGCGACGTGTCGAAGATCAAAATCCCTTGCGACAACGGCCCGCTCAACGGCGGCAAAGGCCAACTCTATGAAGGTGGCACACGTGTCCCCGCGCTGGCCAACTGGCCCGGCCACATCAAGCCTGGCACCGAAATCAAGGACATGATCCACGTCGTTGACATGTTCCCGACTCTAACCAAACTCGCCGGCGCGCCAGCGGGCAAGGGCAAGCCGCTGGACGGACTCGACGTGTGGCCCGCGCTGAGCGCAGGCAAACCCACCGGCCGTAACGAGTTAATCTATAACATCGAGCCGTTCAACGCCGCCGTGCGCGAAGGCGATTGGAAGCTCCTTTGGAAGGCCGTGCTGCCGTCCAAGATCGAGTTGTTCAACATCGCCGATGATCCTAACGAGAAAGCCAACCTCGCCGACATGCAGCCCGACAAGGTCAGGCAACTCCAGGCACGCATCGAGAAACTCGCCGGCGAGGCCGTTCGCCCCCTGTTCATGGAGGCGGCCACCAATGCCATCTTCGGCGGCCTCTTCGGCCCCGCGCCCATCCCAACCGAGGAGGACTCCGACACCGCTGAGCCCTAACGGATATTGAACGCTGACAGCGACCCTTCTCACTCTCTCAAACAACAAGATCAACCCCCTGCCAATCAATGATGAGCAATCCGCTTGAAACGATCGAAATTGAAACCGCGCCGCAGCCGACGGCGGCGGTTATCTGGCTGCACGGGCTGGGTGCCGACGGCAATGACTTCGCGCCCATCGTTCCCGAACTTGAACTCAACGACTTACCGGCAGTCCGTTTCGTCTTCCCGCATGCGCCGAAGATGCCGGTGACGATCAACAACGGCTTTGTCATGCGTGCATGGTATGACGTGGGTTTAGGCGATCTCGACGGCAAGTCGCACCGGGAGGACGAACAGGGCGTGCGTGCGTCGCAGGCGGCGATCGAGCGTCTGATCGCACGTGAAAACGAGCGCGGAATCGCGTCGCGCAACATCGTCATTGCGGGATTTTCGCAAGGCGGCGCGATCGCGCTGCAAACGGGCTTGCGGCACCCGCAGCGGCTGGCCGGCATCATGGCGCTTTCCACTTATCTACCGCTCGCAGAGAGCCTGCCTGTGGAAGCCGCAGCCGCCAACCGGGATGTGCCGATATTCTACGCCCACGGCACCTACGATCCGGTGATACCACCGGCAATGGCCATCGCTTCGCGCGAGCAGCTCACCGCGTCAGGCTACGCGGTGCAGTGGCACGAATATCCGATGCCGCACTCGGTGTGCGCGGAGGAGATCACCGCCATCAGCGCCTGGCTGCGCGGGGTCTTGCTCACTCCGCTCTGACGGTTGACATTCCACCTCCGGTTATTCAACAAACAACAGGCCGCGTATGAAACCGAGCGAAATGGCCATCGAGCCGGGCGAGGCCCACGCCATCCCGGCGGCGACGGCCCGCTCCCTCCGCGCCAAGGTCACCCGCCGGTGACCGACACCGCGCCTCATCCGCAATGCTGAAAGGCGGCAATCCGGCAAACTCCGGCCGCCTTCGTCCCCCTCGGACGCAGGCGCTCTCTCGTTTCAGGCAAATGGCACACAGCCCCGACGGCTTATCCGGGGTGCGGGTCGGGCATGGTTTTTTTTGATGGCGGGCTTGACTGCGGTGCGGAGGGGCGGTAAATCACGCGGCATGTTAACCCGACCTGCTGCCGCCATTGTTTCGTTTTGCGCTCTTGCCCTCGCCGCCACGCCGGCCTTGGCCGACGGCCCATTCTATGGGGATCCGCCAAATGAGACCCATCCATGGGCTCTCCACGACATGAACCGGCCGCAGCCGCCACGGGTCACGCCGGGCACCTTCAGCACGCCCGAGCAACCGGGGCGTCCGCCCTCCGACGCGGTGGTGTTGTTCGACGGGACCCCCGCCGCGCTGAACAAGTGGGAGGCGGACAAGAATCCGCCAGAGCCCACCAATTGGGTGGTCAAGGACGGTTCGATGCAGTGCGTGCCAGGATCCGGCTACATCCGCACCAAAGAGGAATTCGGCGATTGCCAGTTGCATGTCGAGTGGGCGGCCCCGACCAAGGTGGAGGGCAACAGCCAGGGACGCGGCAACAGTGGCGTTTTCCTGATGGGCCAGACCGAGATCCAGGTGTTGGATAATTATGAGAACCCGACCTACGCCGACGGCTTTGCCGGCTCGGTGTACGGGGTCAACCCGCCGCATGCCAACGCCTTGCGCGCCCCCGGCGAATGGCAGGTTTATGACATCATCTTCCGGCGCCCGATCTTCAAGGACGGCAAGATGCTCGACAGCGGCCGCTTCACCGTGATGCTCAACGGCGTGGTGGTGCAGGACTCAACGCCACTGGAAGGCGGCGGCGGTCACAAGGGCCGCAGCTCCGATCATGCGATGCCTGACAAGGGGCCGCTCAAGTTGCAGGACCACGGCAATCCGGTGCGCTATCGCAACATTTGGCTGCGGACGCTGCCGAAGCGTGCCGTGGATGGCGGAGACATGGGCGCGATGACGCCCGAGGCCGCCACCGCCAAGAAACAGGAAATCGCCAAGACCATCCGCGAGGATGCGGCGAAACTGCAGGGCCTGGCCAAGCTGCGCCGCCAGATGGAGTCGCTCTGCTATGCCCCGGATGCCGCCACCTCCAAGCAAGCCCAAGACGGGATCCTGGCATGGATCGCCGCGGTGAAGCAGACGCCCGCCGCCAACATGGAAGCCAAGAAGGGCGAAATCATGCAGATGCGCGAGGCGGTCGACTACATGACGCGCTTCAAGTTCCTGCCCGACGACTTCACCGCGAAACCGCAGATCGACAAGATCGTCGAGAGCAACGGCTGGAATAAGTAAGGGGGAATTCGCCGGAATGGGCCGCGTTGGTGACAACGCGGCAAGCAGAATGCCAGGAAATATGTTAGTTAATGGGTCCGACCCCGACGTGATATAACGAATCAAGGAACAAACAAATAAATCAAAAGACGACCATGGATAAGCCAGAGCAATTGAAGACCGTGAAATTCCACAGCGGCGAGGTGGTGCCGCTCGAAATGCACAAGGTGCGGGTGGTGCAGAAACTCAACCTGCTGCCGATCGAGGAACGCAAGGAGGCCGTCTTCGGAGCCGGTTTCAACACCTTCCTGCTGCAAAACAAGGATGTGTATCTTGACATGCTGACGGATTCGGGCACCAACGCGATGAGCGACAATCAGGTGGCGTCCATGAGTGTCGCCGACGATTCATACGCGGGGTCGTCCAGTTATTACAAACTTGAGAAGGCGATCAAGGATGTGTTCAACCAACAGTATTTCCTGCCCGTGCACCAGGGGCGCGCCGCGGAACACATCATTTCCAAGGTTTTCGTCAAGCCGGGGTCGGTCATTCCGATGAACTATCACTTCACCACCACCAAAGCCCACATTGAAATGGTCGGCGGCACGATTGAGGAGATCTATACCGACGAGGCGCTCAAGATCAAGAGCGATTTCCCGTTCAAAGGAAACATGGATATCGCCAAACTCAATCAGGTGATCGAAAAATGGGGCGCCGCAAACGTGGCCTATATCCGTTTCGAGGCGGGCACCAATCTGATCGGGGGACAGCCGTTCTCGATGCAAAACCTGCGCGAGGTGTCGAAAATCGCCAAGACCCACGGCATCAAGGTGTTGATGGATACCAGTTTGATCAATGAGAACCTTTATTTCATCAAGATCCGTGAAGAGGGCTATCAAGACAAGTCGATCAAGGACATCCTGCACGAGATGCTCAGTTATACCGACTTCTCGTATTTCTCGGGACGCAAGGTGAGTTGCACCCGCGGCGGCGGCATCTGCACCAATGATCGTTCGATATACATGCAAATGCGCGACCTGGTGCCGCTCTTCGAGGGTTTCCTCACCTATGGCGGCATGAGTGTCCGCGAAATCGAGGCAATGGCAGTGGGGCTTTACGAGACTCTCGATTTCGATGTGATCAGTCATTCGCCCACGTTCATCAAGTATCTGGTCGATTCGCTCGACAAGCGTGGGATTCCCGTGATCACTCCCGCCGGCGGGCTGGGTTGTCATCTGGATGCCCGTGCGTTCATTCCCCATGTGCCGCAAACCCAGTATCCGGCCGGCGCGCTCGCGGCCGCCTTGTATGTCGCCTCCGGGATTCGCGGCATGGAGCGCGGCACCATCTCAAGCGTGCGCGACGCCGACGGCAACGATGTGCTGGCCGATGTGGAATTGCTGCGCCTGGCCTTCCCGCGGCGGGTGTTCACTCTATCACAAATCAAGTACGCCGAAGACCGCATCCAATGGCTTTACGACAACCGCCAACTCATCGGCGGACTCGACTGGATCGAAGAACCCCCCGTGCTGCGCTTCTTCGTCGGCAAACTCAAACCGATCGGCGACTGGGTCGATAAGCTCGTCGCCAAGTTCCGCCAGGACTTTGGCGAGAGCTTGTGAGTTTTCGCCGCCGTCGGTGTGGAAGCCGGCAACGCCGCAACGCGCCAATCTCCGGGAGCCAATCCTGGTTCTGATGGCATTGGCTGGCGTGTCCGAACGCTCAGCCCACGAATTGCTCGACTAACACGGCTTTCAGGTAGTCGCGGTTCATGCGGGCGATGTGTTCGACGCTGATTTCCTTGGGGCAGGCGGCTTCGCACTCGTACTGGTTGGTGCAGTTGCCGAAGTTCTCGGAGTCCATCTGGCGAACCATCGCCAGCACGCGTTGTTGCCGTTCCGGCTGACCCTGCGGCAGATGCCCGAGGTGCGAGACCTTGGCCGACACAAACAGCATCGCCGAGGCATTCTTACAGGCCGCCACACAGGCGCCACAGCCGATGCAAGCCGCCGCGTCAAACGCCGTATCCGAATCGGCCTTGGCCACCGGAATGGCGTTGGCATCGATGGCGGAACCGGTGCGCACGTCAATGTAGCCGCCCGCCGCCATGATCCGGTCGAAGGCGCTGCGGTCCACTATCAAATCGCGGATCACCGGAAACGGATGGGCGCGGAACGGCTCGATCCAGATGGTGTCGCCATCGGCGAACTTGCGCATGTGGACTTGGCAGGTGGTGATGCCGCGTTCCTTGCCATGGGGGATGCCATTGATGGTGAGAGAACAGGTGCCGCAGATGCCCTCGCGACAATCGTGGTCGAAATGGATCGTCTCGTCGCCCTTTTCGATCAGGCCCTCATTGACGATATCGAGCATTTCGAGGAACGAGGCCTCTGCGGGAATGTTCCTGGCATCATAGGTTACGATGCGGCCCTGAGCCTTCGGGCTGGGCTGGCGCCACACTTTGAGCGTTAAATTCATGGTCGTGCGATGAGGTTACGGACACGATTCCCAACCCGGGCGAGCGGCTCGCTCCGCCGGGTTGGTTCGCGCCGCCAAAATAGGCCGCTTTGCGAATCGGGCGAGGAAAAAAGCAAGAAAGCCGCGGCAGCGCAAGATCCGCGCAACCTTTGCCACATGAGGCGGCATCAGCGACCCGCGATCCAGTCACCAAATCGGCCATGCGAAAGCCCCGCGAAAAAATTCCGGAAAAAACAGATTGACATGAGCCCTGGGGGCGTTTACTCAATGTCTGTCGCGACACACAATCAGGCGGCCCGGCTGAGCATCCCTTTTGGGTTTTTGGGTTTTCCCCAGGGAGTATCAGCCGGGCCGCTTCTTTTTTCGCAAGGAGGGCCTGCTTCAGCCGACCTGAATTCAACCACAAGGCGCAGGAGATTGGCGACGAAGGGGACCACTGATTTTCAGTCGGCGGCCGGGGTTTCCGCCATGCCGCGTTGTTTCCAGGCGTGGATCAGGAAGCCTGCCGCAAACAGCAGCATGAACAACGAAAGGAACTGGCCTTTGGTGAAGGACCCCACCAGCGCCGCATCCGGCTCGCGGTAGGACTCGACGAAAATCCGGAACAGCGCATAGAACCCGAAGAACAGGCCGGTGAGCAAGCCGTCGGGAGCCTTGGGACAGCGCAGGCGCACCACCCAGAGGATGGTGAAAAGCGCCAGACCCTCCAGCAGGCCCTCATACAACTGCGAGGGGTGGCGCGGCTCAAGGTAGCGGCCCAGCGCGGCGGAAACCTCGGCGGAATGCCGGTTGGCCGCCAGCATGCCCTCAAGCATCTCGTTCTTTGCCAGCAAGTAATCATGCGGTCCCAGTCCGGCCTCCAGGGTCGAACGCCCCGCCTCCAGCACTTGATAGGCGGGCACCATGTCCGGCTTCACCGCTGCGACCGCCGCCGCCGCTTGATCAAACCGCGAGGACTCCGGTTCCACTTGGATCAACGCCATGGGAAACTTCACTGCCCAGCTCACGCCGGTGGCCACATGGCCATAGAGTTCGCCATTGATGAAATTGGCCATCCGCCCGAAGAACAAGCCCACCGGAGCCACCACGCAAAGGCCATCGCCCAGGCCGGTCCAGGTGACCTTTTCCTTGCGTGCGTAAAACCAGGTGAAGATGATGAGCCCCAGAATTCCGCCGTGGCTCGACATGCCGCCCTCCCACACGCGGAACACCAGCAGCGGATCCGCCGCCAAACCCGCAAACCCTTCCTTGGGCAGGAAATAAAACAGGATATAGCCGACCCGCCCGCCCAGAAACACCCCGAACAAGGCCGCCGCAGCAATGAAATCCGCCGTCTTTTCCGGTGCCAGCACCCACAACTTGCGCCGCGCCAAATGCCGCAGCAGCAGGAACCCCACCAGGAATCCCATCAAATACGCCAGCCCGTACCAGCGCAACGCCAAGCCTTTCCACAGCCAGACGATGACCGGGTCCAAATTATGCACGTAAGTGGCAAACACCCGCACATCACACACCAACCCCGCCCGCCCGGCAAGCCGATCCTCGTGGGAAAATGCATCGAACCCGATGCTCACTTTCATTTCGAGGATCAGATGTCATTGAGCAGGCCCTTGAGACTGCCGAAGAAGTTGTCGAGTTCCTCGGTGCTGGGTTCGGCGCCGAGGATCTCGTCGTAACTGGTGTGATTGAGGTGCGCATCGTCCAGTTCGCCGATGAAGGAACTGGGTTGGCAGCCGGTTTGCTGCCCCCACTTGATGCGAGTGGCGCAATAGGTCATCGTGAGCTGGTCTTGGGCGCGGGTGATGCCCACGTACAGAAGGCGGCGTTCCTCGTCCTTGGTGCCGTCGGCGATGCTGCGGGTGTGCGGCAGAAAGCCTTCCTCGAGGCCGACCAGATAGACGATGGGAAACTCGAGGCCTTTTGAGGCATGGAGGGTGATGAGGGTGGCACCCTGCTTTTTTTCCAGGTCCTCGTCCTCGCGGTCGGAGGCGAGCGCGCTGTCGTCGATGAACGACTGGAGTTTCTTGCCTTTGGCGGTGTGGCTGCGGAGACTGTCGATGACGCTTTGGATGCCTTCGGCGCGTTGCTGGCGTTCGCTGTCGGTCTTGCAAGCGCGCTCGAGCCACGGCAGATACTCGATCTCCTTGATCAGGGCATGGAGGACATCGGCCGGGTCTTGGTGATTGAGATCGATGCGGTTCTTGGCACCGGCAATGAGGGCGACGAAGGCCTCGATGCAATGGCGGGTCTTGGTGCCGAGTTGATCGGTGAAGTCCGGATCGCAAAGCGCCTGCCAGACGCTCTGGTGGTGCTCGCGGCTCCTCTCGGTGGCCAGCACGGCGGTGGCCTGGCCGATGCCGCGGTTGGGAGCGTTGAGGATGCGCAGCAAAGGCACGTCGGCCTCGGGCGAGACTAACAGTTGGGCGTAGGCGAGCACGTCGCGCACTTCGCGGCGGTCGTAAAAACTTTGCGCGCCGACCATGCGGTAGGGGATTTTGCGTTCGCGGAAGGCGAGTTCGAGCTTGCGACTTTGGCCGTTGGTGCGGAACAACACGGCGAAATCCTCCCACTCGCGGCCGAAGGCACCCTTTTCGGTGATGATCTCCTCGGCAATGAACTCGGCCTCCTCGTCATCGCCGGGCATCGCCACGATGCGCACCGGATCCCCGCCCTGGCGGGTGGCACGCAGGATCTTCTCGCGGCGTCCGCGGTTGTGTTTGATCAGGCTGTTGGCGGTGTGCAGCACCGCCAGGGTCGAACGATAATTCTCTTCTAACCGAATGATTTTAGGGTCTGGGAAGAATTTCTCGAATTGCAGGATGTTGGCGACTTCCGCGCCGCGCCAGCCGTAGATCGATTGGTCGTCGTCGCCGACCACGCAAACATGGTAGGGAGCGACGACGAGTTGCTGGAGCAGGCGCATTTGCAGCGCGTTGGTGTCCTGGAACTCATCGACGGTGACGCGCTTGTATCGCTGCTGGAAGTGCTCGCGGACGTCGGAGTGCTCGCGCAGGACTTGCTCGGCGAGCAGTAACAGGTCGTCGAAATCAACGGCGTTCTGGGCGCGCAATTCGTTTTGATAGGCAACCGCGAGGGTGGCGAAAAACTCGTCTTCGATCTCCGCGGGGTCGTCGCCCTTGTTTTTGGCTTTGGAAATGGCGGCGAGCACGGTGTCGGGTTTGACTTTCTCGTCGCTGCCGCCTTTGCGGACGAGGAGTTGTTTCATGAGGCCGACCTGGTCGCTGTGGGAGCAGATGGAGAAATTGCGTTTGTAGCCGAGCTTGTCGATGCCGCCGCGCAGGAGGCGCACGCAGAGCGAGTGGAAGGTGCAGACGGTCATGTCGGCCGCGGCCTTTTTCGAGACCATGCCGCCGATGCGCTCGCGCATTTCGCTGGCGGCCTTGTTGGTGAAGGTGACGGCAAGGATGTCGGCCGGCGAGATGCGCTTTTCCAACATTTGGGCAATGCGGCAGGTGACCGTGCGGGTTTTGCCGGTGCCCGCGCCGGCCAGGATCATGACGGGGCCGTCGAGGGCGCCAACGGCCACGCGTTGGGCCGGATTGAGGGAATCGAATGAAAACGGGTTGGCCATCGGCAGGCGGATGGAAGCCGGGATGGGCACACTTGGCAATAGCGCGATGCAGGAACCGAGAAATCGCTTGTGTCGTGGGTCTGAGGCGGACCCACGACAGGTGATTATTCCCTGGCACCTAAGTAACCGGAATTGTGCAACATGCCCGGACCTCGCTATCATGGCGCGGGCACCGCGGCCACGAGGCGCATGAAGCGCATCGGCACTCCGGCTCCCAGCGGCGTGAGATCCCGCACCACCAGCGCCGCGGCGTCGTCAGACACCACGGTGGTAACTGTCGGTCCGGACTCCCAATTCGTGAGATCGGAGGACACCTGCACGCTCAACACCGCCGGGTGATCGCTGCGGCGCGGAATGGTGATTTGCAGGAACCGCTGTCCCGCCACCGTGACGATCGTCAGCGGCGTGGCAGTCGGTGCCCCGGCCTGTAGCGGCGGCGTGCCGAACACAAACTCCAACAAATTCGGCGTGCCATCGCCATCCGGGTCGTCGTTCGGCCCGTTGAGCGGCTTGCCGGCGAGCTCGGTGGCCTGCCATTGTGCCCAGGTGGTGGTCCCGGCGGCTTGCTGGAGCGCAATGAACGGTGCGAATGCCCACGGACTCGGAATAACATTGGCGTGCAGGTCGCTTTTCACCCGGATGAATACGGCCCGGTTGCCAAGGAAGAGTCTCTCCGCATCCCGGGCCGTCAGGGTGGCGTCTCCTACCTTCACCCATTTGGCTGTTGCCCCGGAATTGAACAGGTAGTAGTCATCGTAGGTGGTGGCACCGGGAGTCGCATCGCCCTTCCAGACCGAGAAGGTGTCGGCGCTCGCGGGGTCGGAACTGCCGAAGAACCCGTTCGCCAAGCCCATCTGGCGACTGCCGGCACCGGTGACCGGTTGGGCGACCGGATAGCCGCCGCCCACCAGGTTCGAGCCGGCGCCAAGCGGACGCACGAACTTGTTTTCACGCACCTCGCCGTAGGCCAGCACGGTGTTGGCGGCGCTCCGCTTGACCACAAACATCCCTTCGCCGGGAGCAATCACGGTGGCCGCCTGGTCGGCCAGCGTGCCGTCGCCAAATTTGACCCACTTGGGCGATCCACCATTGGCGCAGAGCCAGTAAGTCGTCGTGGTGCCGTTGGCGTAGGTTTGCACCTGATCGGCCGACGTCGCATTGGCCCCCGCGAAGAAGCGGACAACCGGGAACAACTCACCCAGCGTCCAGTGGCGGTGGATCGCCACGCGATTGCCGGCGAGGTTGGCGGGCAAGGGGCCACTGAGCGTGTTGAATGGCGGGGTGTCGGCGCACAGATCGGTGTCGACCGTGACCAGTTTCACCGTGCTGCCGCCGGCGGAGACCACGTCGAAACGATGCCCTTCATTGGCTCCGGCGGTCACCTCGAGATAGTATTTCGCCCCGGGCGTCAACAGGCTGCCAAGGTCGGTGGAACCCGCGCTGTTAGAGAAGTTGAGCGTTTGTGCGCCGACACCGCCGCTGAGGTCCACGGTGCCGGTGAAGACCGCGCATTGCGGATAGGGATTGTTATAGGTGCTCTTGCCGAGTGCGAAGGTGGTTTCCGTCCAGCCTTCCGCACCAGTGCGGGAGACATGGTCGATGACTTTGTCGCCATTCGAGTCGAGATCGGCGCGGAGGCGCACGAAGCCCTCGGTAGCCTCGAAGTTGCGGATAGTGACGCTTTCCGTGCAGGGGCTAATGGCGGTGACGACGAGGTTGTTCTTGGAGATGGAGGTCAGCGGGAGGCTTACCCAGCCCTTCGTATCACTCAGCGTGTTGCTGTATTCGAGATAATAGGTCACGTTGGCAGTCGCCCCCACCGGACGGTTGAAGGTGAATTCCATCTTGCTCGTTGATATGGTGGATGGCTTGAGAGCGAATGGCGTCGCGTCCCCGCTGCCAGGCGGCAGACTGAATGCGTATTCGGTTAGGTTGTCATAATTGTCGCCGTCCGGATTGTCGCCTGACTGGTTCTTCCCGCCGAGCGGGTGGAGGAATTGCCATTCCTGCCAGGTGCCGTAACAAGTGAATCCGAAGTCTTTGGTCATGTCGTTCTCGCCCTCGCTGATGTGAATGACCGGGCTATGCACCGGACCGCCGAAAACCGGTTGGATGCCATTGTTATCATTGTCGATTTGGTCATCCGCGGGATTTTGCGGGGTGGTGGAGCCCGGCGGGAAGTCCGGCACCGCAGGCAGATACACCACATAATCGCCGGGAACCAGATCGGTGAAACTGTACTTGCCGATGATGCCACTCGTCGTGGTTAGAGTGGTGGCCAATGGCGTGTCCACTCCCGGAATCTGGGTCGACTTGTAGAGTTCCACCTTAATGTTGGGGATGCCGGTGTCCCCGGAATCGAACACGCCGTTGTGATTGGCGTCAAACCACACAAGGTCGCCAATGCTGCCGGCCTTGTAGTAGCCGGCATCCACCGTATTGATGATGGCGGCCGGCGTTGGCAGCGGATAGAGTCCCGTCCGGCCTGTCACCACGTCGGCGTCACTGTCCTTCGCGTCGTCCGAGCCCTGGTTCGCCAGCGTCCGCTTGTAGCCCGCCAACCCTCCGAAGCTGACCTGATAGGTTCCCGGCGGCAGATAGATGTCCTTGGGCATCATCGCCTGCGTGAATAGATAGGTGCCGTCCGCCGCCGTCGTGGTGGTTGCCAGCGCGTCCGCGTCATCGGCATTCGCGGCAAATCCATCCGGTCCGGAACTTGGACGGTAAAGGGTAACCAGCACGCCTCCAAGGCCGCCTTCGCCCGAATCCTGCACGCCGTTGGCATTCGCGTCGTCAAACGCGCGGCCACCGATGCTGACCACCGACCCGTCGATGGGAATACGAGGGTCATAATACCCGTCGTGGTCGGTCACCTGCGGAACCCCGATAATTCCCATGGCTATCGCGATCACATTGGTCGGATCAGTGCCTTCACTCTGAACAAACGGGTAGCTTGCGCCGTTGTACACACCGTTCAACTGCGGATCACTGTTGTCATTGTCGGCCGTGGTTGAGCCGGGTGGCACCTCTTGACTCCAGTTGCCATTCGCATCGGTGAGTTCATTGTATTGTTTGTTGTTAGAATCGGTGACCAGCACTTTGACGCCGACAAGATTCGGTTCGCCGGAGTCCTGTGTGTGGTTCCGATTCTTGTCAAGATAGAGGTGGCCCGAGACAATGGCATATTGGGGATCAACCGCCCTGCTGTCGGTGTTGTTCAGCAGGTTCGGATCCTGCTCGGAACCGGTGACGGTGGCCTTGTTGAGGTAATCCCCGCCGCGTTTGACTATCGCGGTGATCTGGAGCGAGGCGTTCGCGCCATTGGCAAGGCTGCCAATGGTCCAGGTGCCGGTACCAGTGTTGTATGCCTGCGCAGGACTGGCACTGACAAACGTGTATCCGCTCGGCAGGACGTCGGAGACGCTGACACCGGTGGCGGCGGACGGACCGTTGTTAGTCACGGCGAGGGTGAAGGTGACTTGCGAGTCAATGTTTGGCGTGCCGTTATCGACGGTCTTGGTGATCGCCAGGTCGGTCTGCGGGACTGGATCGGTCGGCCGCTCGGCACGGTTGTTGCCGCCGTCCGGATCCTGCTCGCCGCCGCTGATCGTCGCGACATTGACATAACTGCCGGTGGCGTTGACCTTCGCTGTGATCAGCAGCGAGGTGCTGGCTCCGTTGGCAAGGTTGCCGATGGTCCAGGTGCCCGCACTGTAGGCGGCTGCCGGACTGGCGCTGACGAATTGATAGCCCGCGGGCAGGATGTCGATGACGGTGACACCAGTGGCGGCGGACGGACCGTTGTTGGTCGCCGTCAGGGTGAAGGTCACGTTGGAGCCGACTTTCGGCGCGCCGTTATCGACGGTCTTGGTGATCGCCAGGTCGGTTTGCGGGACTGGATCGGTCGGCCGTTCGGCACGGTTGTTGCCGCCGTCCGGGTCCTGCTCGCCGCCGCTGATCGTCGCGACATTGAGGTGGTCGCCGGTGGCGTTGACCTTCGCGGTGATCAGCAGCGAGGCGCTCGCTCCGTTGGCAAGGTTGCCGATGGTCCAGGTGCCGCCACTGTAGGCGGCTGCCGGACTGGCGCTGACAAATTGATAGCCCGCGGGCAGGATGTCGATGACATTGACACCGGTGGCGGCGGACGGGCCGTTGTTGGTCGCCGTCAGGGTGAAGGTCACGTTCGAGCCGACCTTCGGCGTGCCGTTATCGACGGTCTTGGTGATCGCCAGGTCGGTTTGCGGGACCGGATCGGTCGGCCGCTCGGCACGGTTGTTGCCGCCGTCCGGGTCCTGCTCGCCGCCGCTGATCGTCGCGACGTTGAGGTGGTCGCCGGTGGCGTTGACCTTCGCGGTGATCAGCAGCGAGGCGCTGGCTCCGTTGGCAAGGTTGCCGATGGTCCAGGTGCCCGCACTGTAGGCGGCTGCCGGACTGGCGCTGACAAACGTGTATCCGCCCGGCAGAACGTCGGAGACGGTGACGCCGGTGGCGGCAGCCGGACCGTTGTTGGTTGCCGTGACGGTGAAGGTCACGTTCGAACCGACTTTCGGCGTGCTGTTATTGACGGTCTTGGTGATCGCAAGGTCGGCTTGCTGGGTATCCACGTAGTTCGCCACGCCGTTGCCACCGGCGGACAAGACAACTGTGACCTCATTCGGTGTCAGTGAACTGTAACCGGGCAGGTCGGTTTCCACCACTTTATAGGTTCCGGGCGGCAGGCCGGAGAAATTGTAGCTCCCCGGGCCGGGGTCGCCAGTGTTGGTTGAGGCGACCAGCAGGTTGGTGGCGGCATCGTACAGATCAATCGGGACGCCAATAACCGGGGTGTCGCCGACGGTGTCGTTGTTGGTGTCGGAAAGCACGGTGCCCGTGATGGAACCGGGCAGGAAGAAGCCCCAGTCGAAGCTGAGATTGGCTTCACCTGGAGCGAGAGTAACGGGGTAGGTGTAACCGTCACCGTCACCATCGGGGTCGGCCGTGAGTACGTAGGCAGGGGGGACGCCGCCAGAACCGGGCCGAGGGACATTGACTTGGTAGTTACCGGGGAGGAGGCCGGAAAAGAGGTATTTGCCATTGGCATCGGTAACTTTGTTGCCGATCAGGGTCTCAAAGGTGCCGTTACCGTCCTTGTCCATCATCAGGGTGACAGTCACCCCCGGGGGCAGTGGCAATCCAAGTTCGCCGGATTCCTGGACGCCGTCGCCATTCAAATCCCAGAACACCGTGTCGCCAATCTGCCCGGTACCGGGCGGGCTGAAACCAAAGTCGGCGTCGAGGAAGATTTGACCCGCGCTTAAATCTAGGTTGATGGGATTGGGGGTCGTTAAAGTATGGTCGGAAGGAACGCCGCCGAAGCCGGGATTGGGAACGGTGACTTGGTACTTACCCGGCAGCAGGCCGGAGAAAAGGTACTTGCCGGTGGCATCGGTGACCTTGGTACCCAGCGAGGTTTCATAGGTGCCATCATTATTCGAGTCCATCATCAGGATCACTGTCACCCCCGGCAACCCTGCTTCGCCGGCATCCAAAATCCCGTTGGCATTCGAATCGCGAAACACGGTGTCGCCGATCTTCCCGCCACCCACCGTGACCGGGGCTTCCGGCCCCATCTGGATGGTCTTGCTCTCAAAATCCAAAGCCACCTGGTTGTAGTAAATGCCGACCGGCGTGCTCGACGCGACCTTGGCTCTGAAGGTGATGACCAGCGTCTTGTCGGCCTGGATCGCCGTGCCGGCGGTGAAGGTCGGCTTGCTCGTGTTGCTGGAATTGATGGTGGGTGTGAACGCCGCGCCATTGAGGGTGGCACTAACAAATGACGCGTAGGTGAAACCGCTCGGCAGGGAGTCGGTGACGACCAGAGGCACTCCATTCGGACCGGTACCTTCGTTGTATACCGTCATCGTGTAGGTGACGGTGTCGCCTGGTTGCACGTCGGAGGGCGTGACGGTTTTCACCTCGCGCAGCAGGGCGCGCGTCCCAACCTCGATGGTCTCCTGGGCGGAGGCCACGAAGGTCCCGTTGCTGGTGGCCACCACCCGGTTCAACATGGTGCCCGTCGCGGTAGCTTTCACATTCACTGTTAGAGTTACCAACTGGTCCGGATTGACGGTGCCAAGCGACCAGGTCAAGGTGCTGCCGGCAACCGTGGCCGACGGCGACGAACTCACATAGGAAAGGCCTGCTGGCAGGGTATCGGTTAGCACCACATTGGGCAGCGCGGTTGATGCCGTGTTGGCAAACGTGATGGTGAAAGAAGTCGAGCCCCCGGCGGGCAGCAGCGGATCTTTGGCGACCTTCTGTAGCAGCGCGGTGGTGTCAAGGGATACTGTCGTCGGATCGAAATACCGCCAGACGTGGTCATGGCCGATATCGCTTCCGCCCGCGTCTCCGCCGAAGTTCTCGTTATAGATCTTGTAATGAGTGGTACTCTCCGGTTGCAGCACCTTGACTTTGATCGCCGTGTATTCCGAGCGGCCGCCTTCAATCTGGCCCAGGGAAAAGCGCACCGCCTTGACCGTGTCCGGCAGCGGTCCCTTGGCCATTGGATAGCCGAGATTGCTGGCATCAATACCGGTGAAACCCAGCACCGTGCTGATCAGGCCGGCCTGGTCCTTGCTGACCTGGCTGCCGGGATACTGGATGCGGTTCCACGGGCCGACGATGATCGAGTTGCGAATCCGGTTGGCGTCGGTCGTATGCGAATCATAGTAAGCTCCGTCAAATCCCCAGGCATAGCCGCTCTGCGGACCGGCCACGGCATTGGCCATCCCCCATGGGGCGTTGCCGCGGCCATCGGCCGCGTCAATGATGGGGGTCACGTCCTTGCGGCCGAACGCCCGGAGCTGATAGGCATCCCACAGGTTCATCACCCCCAAGGTGGTGCTTTCCGTGGTGATATCCGCCGCGTCCCACTCGCCGACCTTTTCCCCGTTGTTGTTAGTCATGGCTGCGGCGCCACCGGTCGGCGCGGCACCATAGCTGTTGAACGCCGTCCGTGCATCCGTGGAGTAGAAAACCCCGGTGTCGGCATAGACTCCGGAAATGGTGCCGCGGGATATGCCCGTCGCCGTGACCGGGGCCTCCTTGACGCCCAGAATGTTCGCTGCCGGATAGGTGTAGCCCGTCAAGCCCAGCGCCACCTTGGCGCCGACGGTGCCATCGCCAATGGCAATGGGCGACTGTCCTTTCATCGGAATCGTCGCATAGCCGCGCGGATCGAGATGGCTCGGTTGCACATAGGCGACATCTAACACCTGCAATCCCGTCGGGATGTAAAACGTCTGGTAACCCCCGACTCCGGTGATCACGCTTCCGGTCACTGGCGTGGTTTTCGCCACGATCCAGAACTGGTCGTTGACCTGCATGAGCGATTGGTGGGCGGCTGCCCGCTGTGCCATCGTTTGCAGATAGTCCTGGGCAAAACTGATGCCCGTGGCGCGACTGTCAAGGAAGTGCGCGTGCGCCGGGACCACCGAGGCGGTCACAAACGCAAGCACAGCCGAAGTCAGGCTGAGTTGTTTTTTCATGGTGATGTGGGACGGATTCAAACTCTGAAAGCATGCACGGCCGCGACTATCAAATCTCATTCGATATTAGGTAACGCGCATCTGTTGAAGATTATTTACAATAATCATATCCATGACAAGGCCTTTTTTTAAATTTAAGGCTTTTTTCTTAATAATATCAATGCTTACGTAAAAAATATAACTATAACTCGAAACGCGTTTGAGTATTAGTACTTATCAGAAAAGCGAAGTACCGACCGTGTAAGCGTGTATTACTGGCTCAAGGCGTGGGCATTTGGGCACTGAGGCGCATGAAGCGCCGCGATGTTTCGGCCGCCCGGTGGCGTGGTCACGCTGCAACCAGTGCCGTGGCGTCGTCGGACCCGACCGAGGTGGATTACCGGGCTGTGAACCGGACCGCGGCGGCGAGGAATTTGCGGATCGGTCTTGACGGCTGGCGGCGGGTCGCCACAGTCGGTGCGAGATGATTGCACGAGTACGGGGCAAAGTTCTGGAAGCCTATCCGAACCGTTTGGTGGTGGACGTCCATGGCGTGGGTTATGAGGTGTTCGTGCCGCTCTCGACCTTTGACGCCTTGCATGCGGCACCGGGGCTGGAAGTGGACTTGCGGACGCATCTGCACATTCGAGAGACGGCGCATACGCTTTACGGATTTGCCAGCGAGGAGGAGCGCGATGTGTTCCTGATGCTCATCGACCGGGTGAGCGGTATCGGGCCGGCGATCGCCATGGCGGTGCTCAGCGGCATGCCGGTGGCGCGTTTCAAGACCTGCGTGGTCGCCGGCGAGGTGGCCGAACTGTCCCGCATCAAAGGGCTTGGCAAGAAAACCGCGGAACGCATCGTGCTCGAACTCAAGGACAAGGTCGGCGTGGCCGATACCTGGCAGGATGCCGCCGCGGGCCAGGTGAGCGCCTCGGCGGCCGATGCCGAACTGGCGCTCATCGCGCTGGGCTACAAGCAGGTGGACTCGCGCAAGGCGGTGCGGCGGGTGTTGGACGGCGACCCCGCCGCAACGACCGAAGCCTTGATCCGCGGCGCATTGCGCAGCCTTCAAGCCTAGCCTGGCCTGCCGGGGCACGAATCCGACCTTGCAAGCGTGGCGGAAATAGGCACAGTCACCCCGTTCCCAGGCGGGCTTTGCCAATGGCTGCGACCCTTCACGACCCTAACAATCACGCCCCGCCGGTGTCGCCGGCGGATGTGTGGGATGACGCGGGCGGGCCGGCCGAATCACGCGGGCCTGGCGGAGTGATTTTACCGCACAAGCGGCGAGCCGCTCAGGGTCAAGCCCCCGCCAAATCCCGGACTCCGGAGCCGCTCGGTTTGCGCATCGAGGTTCGCAGCCCGGCACGCATCGCCGCCCCCGCGGCCGGATGCGCCACCATCACGGAATACGGGACTGAAGTGGTTAGGTTGGAACAGACCCTCGACGAGCAGCCGTTTCAAGCCGCCAACGTGATTCCGGCAATGGAACTCACCAAGCGGGAAGCACCGCGCGAACTGCATGGCGAAGGGCAGGATTGGGGCAAGGCCCACCACCATCCCATGCGCTGGTTGGTGGCGGCAGGGGCGAGCGCGGCGGTCCTGCTGGTGGCGGCCCTGGCCGGCCAAAAATTGTACCTAACAACACAGAAAAATCCGCGGGCCGTCCACCTCGAATTGGTCGATGAAGTCATGCCCGAGGAAGTGAAGGGCTTTGAAATTGACGGTGCCTGCGAAGCCAGTGCGCGTTCGATGGTCGCGGCTTATGCCAAGGCCCGGACCCCGGCCGAGGTCTTGCCGCTGCTCCGCGAGGCGGCGCGTCTGACCCCCCGCCTGACGCGGGACTGGCAGCCGTGGCAGGCCCCGGCCGACTGGCAACCGGCTCGCGAAGCGGTGTGGAGCGTCACTGCCGAAGGGGGCCGCGGCCACGGAACCTTGCGCGGACGCAAACCGGACTTCACCCCGTTCCAGGTGTGTTTCATCCGCGAAGGAGACGCTCTGCGGATTGACTGGGAGGCCACCGAGGGGCTGGGTGACACCGATTTTGCCACCCTCCAAAAGGGCCGTGGCACAGGCGGCATCATCCGGGCCTACGTCGCGCCGGAAAGTTTCTATTCGCTGACTTTTCCTGAAACAGAATACCACTCGTACAAAGTGCTTGCTCCAGACCGCGAGCAAGTCGTTTGGGGCTACGCCAAGGCGGGCAGTGCCGCGGCCGTCGCCCTGCTGAAGGTGTTCGAGGCGGCGGCGCAGGGCGACGAGGCAAACGTGGGACAGCCAATAGCTCAGCGCCAAGTGAGCGGCGCGGAACAAGCAATGAGCCTGCGTTTGTCCCCAGCTCCCGAGGGCGCCCAAAAAAATCAGTGGCTCATCGGAGAGATGCTTCACATCGACTGGGTTTCCCCCTAGTCTCCCCCCGTGAGCGAGGAAAACATGGCATGGTATCACTGCGGTCGTTGCGGTCGACTCTTCATGGCCCCGACCGGTGATGCCACTGACCGCCGTTGCACCCGCTGCGGTCGGAATCCCTCGCCGGGTGTCGACGCCCTGCCCGCACCCACCGATCCGCCACCACCACCCGCCGCACCGCCAACCCATGCGGAAATCCCCAAGAAACAACCCAAGAGCGACTCCCGCCGCACGCCACGGAGTCACCTGACGCTCAAACTCTTGTTAGGATGGGTGCTTGTGACCGTCCTGATCGTGCTCGCGGTGCGCTACATCTGGCCCCAGGAAACGACGCCGCGTGCCACTGCCAACGCCGCGAGCGCCTCCGCTGTGAAAGGGACCACGGGCGATGACTCCGCCGTCCGGCTCAACCAGGCGCTGCCACCTTGCGCCACCACCCTCAGGGGATTTCTCAACGCCGGCACTTCCGAAGAGCGCAATCAGTTTGTGCTCAATCCGGTGGCCACCGCCGGACGCATGGCACGCTTCTATGATCTGAATCCATTGACCCGGATCGATCCAGGCACCATCAAGAACACCGCTAGCACCCTGCTGAATCTGCCAACCGGGCCGGCCTTGGAAAGCCGCTGGCTCGGCAGGGACGGGCGTTCATTCGATTGCGTGTTTGTCCAACAAAATGACGAATGGCGCCTGGATTGGGAACACTTCGCCCGCTACAGCGATTACCCGTGGTCGCTCTTTCTAACCGGGGCCGGCCAGTCCGAACTTGAATTCCGCCTGCTGGCCCGCGAGCGCCTTGTCAAGGAACGCAGCGAGTCCAGCCAAATCAGCCTGGTGTTCTATGCGCCCCGCTTCGGCTATCCCGAACAAGCCGGCGCCACCTCACCCGAGTTTCTCGTTAGACGTGACAGCCCCGATGGCCAACTCCTTGCCGCCGCCTTCCAACAACATGAAAAAGGCGAGTCCATGTTTGGTTCCAAGCTCGCCTATCCGGAACCGCCGGACATGCTCCGCGTCCGTGTGCGCATCCGCCGCCAGCCGGGCGATGCCGACGGCAGCTTCAATTTCGAACTGGTCAAAGTCATTGCCTGTCACTGGCTCGCCCTGGACGACCCCGGCGTGGTCCCGGCCAAGCCCCCCCGGCCCCACGACCCGGCGCCCTAGCCGCCACATGGCGCAATTCGCGCCATCACGGCACGCATCACTGCCAGCGGCGCAGTCCCCGGAAACCAATCCTGAAACGCCAGCGCGCCTTGATGAATGAGCATCGACAGCCCGTCGGCCGTGCGGCAACCCCGCGCCGCGGCCCGCTCTAACAGAGCTGTCGGCGCCGGTTGATAGACGCAGTCATAAACCAGATGCCCCGCCCGCAGGCATGCCTCCGGCACAATCGGCCGCTCGCCGGCCCGCAGGCCCACCGACGAGGAATTGACGATCAAATCGCCAGCCAGACAGGTTTTCGCCAGCGCGGGATCACCCAACGGCAACGCGAGGATCTCGCAACCCGGTGCCAACGCATGCAGCCGCGACGCCAACGGCCACAACTTCTCAAGCGTCCGGTTCACAAGCGCCAGCCGCCTCACCCCCTCGATCGCACACTGCGCCGCGAGCGCCTGGCCGGCGCCTCCGCCCGCCCCGAAAATGACCACCGTGAGTTCGCCAAGCGCGACTCCGAACTCATCGGCGATGGCACTGACAAAGCCGGGCCCGTCGGTGTTGAAACCCCGCGTCCGCTCCGTGTCGAAACCCACCGCATTGACTGCCCCCAGGGACTGCGCCGCAGCCTCAACCTTGTCACAGGCCGCCATCACCTCAAACTTGTGGGGCACCGTCACGTTGCAGCCGATGAAGTCCAGCGCCCGCATCCGTGCCAGCGCCTTCCCCACCATGCCGGGCGCCACCTCAAGGCGCACATAGCGCGCGGCAATGCCCGCCGCGTCCAACCCAGCCTGCTGCATGCGTGGCGAGGCCGAGTGCGCGATCGGCCAGCCGATCACCGCCAACCGCGCCGGCTTCACCTCCCCGGCGTCGAGCATCTGCCGCGACTCAAGGTCATTCAATGTGTAAACTTCGGGCATGGGGGGTATTGGTTATCCGCTCACCAGCACCTCGGCAAACCCGCGGATCCGTGCAATGCTGCGGTCCTTTCCTAACAACCCAAGCATCCCGCCCAGATCCGGACCGTGGGCACGACCCGAAAGCGCCGCGCGCAGCGGAAACATCAACTGTCCCGGCTTGACCCCGGCCGCTGTCGCCACCTCGTTCAAGGCCGCCTTCGCGGCATCCCCGGTCCACGCGCCGACGCCCTCGAACGCCACCGCGAGGCTCTCTAACAATTCCGCCGCGGCCGCGTTGGCGCGGACCTTGGCCACCACCTCGTCATCCAACGGGATCTTATCCAGCAACAAAAACGCCGCCGCGTCCGGCACCTCGCCCAGCACTCTGACCTTGTCCTTGACCGCCGCTGCCACCGCCGCGAAATTCGCCGGCAGCGGCAGTCCGGCCTGCCGCACAAACGGCTCGGCCAGCGCGGCGAATTCGGACGCGCTCAAGCGGGCCAGGTGTTGCTGATTGACCCAGCGACATTTTTCCAGATCGAAGCGGGCCGGGGCGCGGTTGACAGCTTCCAACGAGAAGCGGGCCGCGAGTTCGTCCAAGGTGAAGATTTCCTCCTCGGTTTTTGACGACCAGCCGAGCAGGGCGATGAAATTGACCACCGCCGCCGGCACAAACCCCTGCCGCGGATAATCCCCCACGGCGGCACCGGCATCGCGCTTCGACATTTTCGAGCCGTCCTGATTGAGGATCAGCGGAATGTGGGCGTATTGCGGCGCCACGCCGCCCAGCGCTTCTATCAACTGCAGGTGCTTCGGCGTGTTCATTAGATGATCCTCGCCGCGGATCACATGGGTGATGGCCATTTCCAGATCATCCACCACATTGACAAAGTGAAACACATACGAGCCATCGGAGCGACGGATCACCATGTCCGGGGTGTTGGATTCATCGCGGTAATCGATGGTCACCTCGCCGCAGACAAGGTCGCGCATCGTCACCGGCTCACGCTTGAAGCGGAACCGCCACGCTCCGGAGTCCTCATAGACGCGACCGGTCGCACGCAGCTTGTCGAACCACGCGTCGTAGATCCCCTGCCGCTCGCTTTGAAAATACGGCCCGTGGTTGCCGCCCACACCCGGCCCTTCATCCCATTGCAGGCCGAGCCACTCCATGCCATCGAAAATCGCCTGTCGTGCTGCCGCGGTGTTGCGTGCCTCGTCGGTATCCTCCACCCGCAGCACAAAGCTCCCGCCCCGGCTGCGGGCGAACAACCAACTGAATAAAGCGGTCCGGGCTCCGCCGACGTGCAAATAGCCGGTGGGCGAGGGCGCAAAGCGGGTGCGAACTGTCATGCCCGCTGTGTAACCGCCACTGCCCGCCCCGTCCAGCCCCCATCTCTCCCCACTCCCGATTTGTGCTGAGGTTCGAGGCCGGAGGTACGCAGGCACGGCCTGCGGCGTGACGCACGCAGCCACGGGAAAAAGCGTGCCGAAGACAGCACAGAGGACTTTGCGGACACATCAGGCCTTGGGCAGGAAGAAGCCGCGTTGTTTGTCCGAGATGGGCATGGCGGTGTGCTCCATCACGGCGAGCATGTCTTCCCAGACCAGGCGGCGGGTGTGGGTGTCGTGGGTGGAGCGCAACAGGTAGCTGGGATGGTAGGTCACCCGCACGGGCACGCCATCGAAGTCATGCCATGCGCCGCGCAGTGAGGAGACATTGCGGCCGGGGCCTAACAAACCTTCCGCGGCGCTGCCGCCCAGCGCGATGATGCACTGCGGGCGGATGATGCGGATTTCCTCCCGCAGCAAGGGCAGGCAGGCGGCGATTTCCTCGGAGGTGGGAGGCCGGTTGTTGGTTGACTGGCGGGCGGTGGCGGGACGGAACTTGACTATGTTAGATATATAAACATCGCCGCGCTCCAAACCCATGGCTTTGAGGATTTTGTCGAGCTGTTGGCCGGCGGGGCCGACGAAGGGTTCAAGTTTCTTCTCCTCCTCGTATCCCGGCGCCTCACCGACGAGCATGATTCGCGCCGCGGGATTTCCCGTGGCGAAAACCATCACGTCGCGCAAGGTGCCCAAGGCCCGCGCGGGTGCCCAATCCTCCGCCTGCCGGCGCAGCGATTCGAGTTTTTCCGCAGGCGCCGAGCCTTCGATGACCAGGCGCGGGATCGGAGCCACCGGGCGTGGCGGCGCCACCTCCTCCAGCGGCATCAGGACATCATCTGGCGTCGCGGTTGCGCGGGTCGGTCTAACATCTTTCGCCGCGACTGGCGCGGCCGCGGCGGGCACCGCCGCACCGGGTTTGACCGCCCGCAGGCGTTCGCTCAAGGCACGCAGCCCCCGCCGGGCGTCCGGGTCCAGATGCAAATGGGTCATGCCCCGCGCTTGCTGGGCGCGGAGGAACTCAAGCAGGACATCGACCGGTCGGATCACGCGCGAAGGCTAGCGACTCGCCCGCGGCAGCGCAACCGCCGTGTTTGAATTCGAGGGCGCAAACTTTCCGCGGCTTGGGCTTGCACCGGCGGGCCGCTGTGGCTAGAGTGCGGCTTGTGGCGGCGAAGCGGCCCGCCAGCACCGGGGTTGCCGGAAAGTGCCACAAGGAACCCCCGTCATCAATAATCGCCCACCCCTGCGCGCCAAGCTGCGGGCCCATCTTCGATTCATCATGCAAGTCCCGAAAATTTCCCTCATTGCCCTGTTGGCCTCGGTGCTGGCTGCCCAAGCCGCAGTACACGTCGATCAGCAGGCCTTTGGCACCAGCCTCGGTGGCTGGACCAAGCGTGGCAACCAAGCCGCTGAATACCCGCTTTCCGGTGCCAGTTACCGCACTTACAAGCCCGAGATCACGCCCACCCCCGATGGCGGACTGTTTGTCTCGCTGCGCATCGATCACGTGCGCGGCTGGCTCGCCTCGGACGATCACGCCGTATTGGAAATCACGATTAGCCCCAAGGGCAACATCGATTCCGCCCAATCCACCATTGCCATTCAGGGCCGCTCCATCACCACCGACCTCATTCGCAGCAGCAACGACGCCGGACAGAAACTCGTCGGGATGGACCGTGCGGTGAAAATCGGCACCGATCTGGTGGCGGATCTATCAGCCAAGATGCTGCGAGAGAACATCGTCGAGCCGGGTCGTGTTTCCTACCCGGCGGTGCTGCGGCACAATTACAATTTGCTGTTTCAGGCCATCCGCACCGAAGGGGTGCTAGACGCTGAAAAGCCCGCCACCGGGGGGCAGCCCGATCCAAGCAAGGACAAGCCGAAGCCCGCCGGGGATCCCGCGGCACCCGCAAGTGGAAAACCCGCGGATCCGGCCAAGCCCACCTCGCCGCCGCCACCCGCCGTCAAACTCGAGATCAAACCCGTGGGTGAAGCGACCAAGACCGATATCCCGGCCAAGAAGTGACCGCGGCGTGGGAACACAGCCGTCTCGGCTGTGAGGGCCGACAGGCGTCCTCGCCTGTCCACGCATGAATAGACATCTGGGCCAGCCCGGGCAAGGATGCGCACGGATCGATGCCGCTGGTGAAGCGACCAAGACCGATATCCCGGCCAAGAAGTGACCGCTGGCGTGGGAACACAGCCGTCTCGGCTGTGAGGGCAAACAGGCGTCCTCGCCTGTCCACGCATGAATAGACATCTGGGACAGCCCGAGCAAGGATGCGCACGGATCGATGCCGCTGGGCAATGGCGATGTGGGCACCAATGCTTGGGTCGATGAGAAGGGCAGCCGCTTCAGGCCTCAAAGATGATCCTGTCGGCCAAAACTTCGTGACGTGGCCGAAACATCGTGTTGACAAAAATGTATCCATTCTTGTAAACTGATGCCATGCCAGCCACCGTCCGCATTTCAGCCACAGGCCGCACTCTCCTCGCTCAACTTGCCCGCGAGGCCGACACCAGCATGACCGTCGTGCTGGATGCCGCGTTGGAGACTTACCGCCGCCACCGCTTCCTTGCCAAGGCCGCAGCAGCCTATGACACGCTTGCCTCAGACTCCGCCGCGGCCGCCGACTATCGTCGCGAACTCACGGATCTCGACGGCACCAGCGCCGACGGACTTCACCCCTACGCACCCTGATTCATGCCCACCGGACCCGCTGCCGCGCGAGGCGACATCTGGCTCGCCGATCTGAATCCCGTCCGCAGTCATGAGCAGGCCGGACGCCGGCCTGTGCTGGTCGTTTCCGTGGACCTCTTCAATCAAAGCCGCGCCGATCTCGTGGTGGTGATCCCCATCACCTCCACCCTGCGAAACATCCCCTTCCACGTCGTCGTGCATCCGCCCGAAGGTGGTCTCACCCATCCCTCCGCGCTCCTCTGCGAAGCCGTCCGTTCCATCAGCAAAGACCGCCTCATCAACCGTTGGGGTAGCGTTCCGCCCCGCACGATGGCGGAGGTTGAGGATCGATTGCGGCTATTGATGGGATTGTAGAGGGAGACAACCGAACAGCATTGGGCCGTCGCCTGTCGTGTGTGGCCGCATCCGTCATCGCCCCATCCACCCGCCATCCACCACCAGGATCTCGCCGTGGACATAGCGGGAGGCGTCGCTTGCGAGAAACACGAGCGGGCCTTTGAAATCGTCGGGCTGGCCCCAGCGCCCGGCCGGGATGCGGGCGAGGATCTGCCGGCTCCTAACTGGATCGTCACGCAGAGCGGCGGTGTTGTCGGTGGCGATGTAGCCGGGCGCGATGGCATTGACGTTGACGCCGCCGCCGGCCCATTCGTTAGACAGGGCCTTGGTGAGTTGGCCGATGGCGCCCTTGGCCGCGGCATATCCGGGCACCGTCACGCCGCCCTGGAAGGTGAGCAAGGAGGCGGTGAAGATGATTTTGCCGCTGCCGCGCTCTAACATTCTGGCGCCGATCTCGCGGCTGAGGAGAAACTGGGCGTTGAGGTTGACCTCGATGACCTCGAACCACTCCTCATCGGTGTGTCGGGCGGCGGGCCTGCGCCTGATGATGCCGGCGTTGTTGACCAGGATGTCCGGCACACCCTGTTCGGCCATGACCCGCGCGGCAAAGGCCTTCACGGCTTCCCTGTTAGAAAAATCGCACTGATAGGCCGTGAAGCGGCGGCCCAGCGAGGTGACGACCTTTTCAATCGCGCTGCCGTGTGTTTCAAGGCTGGCGCTCACGCCGATGATGTTGGCGCCGGCTTCGGCGAGGCCTTCCGCCATGGCAAAGCCGATGCCGCGTTTGCAGCCCGTGACGAGCGCGGTCTTGCCGCTGAGATCAAATAGGTGCATGGCGTGATTCTGCTAGATTAGCGCAATTCGGATATTGCGACGCGGTCCATGTCAGTGAAAGCCTGGTTCTCGCCGCCCATTGCCCAGACGAAGCGGTAGCTGGCGGTGCCACAGCCGCAGTGGACTGACCACGGCGGTGAGAGCACGACCTGGCGCTCGGCGACCCACAGCGGGCGGGTTTCCCGGGGTTCGCCCATCAGATGGAGGACGCGGTGGTCCGGCGGGAGATCGAAATAACAATAGATCTCGCTGCGGCGGTCGTGGGTGTGGCAGGGCATGGTGTTCCAGACGCCGCCGGGTTTGAACTCGGTGAAACCCATCACCAGTTGGCAGCTCCGGATGCCAGCCTCGTGAATGTATTGGAAAATCGTCCGCTCGTTGGCTTCGTCGCGAGTGCCAAGCACCACCCGGTTGGCGTCGGAGCGGCCCGCCTTGCGCGTCGGATGCGCGGCGTGGGCCGGGTAGCTGACCAGATAGAAAACGGCGGGGCTTGTCGGGTTGGCGCTGGTGAAACTGACCTCGCGGCTGCCGCGGCCGATATAGAGGCACTCGTGGCGGTCCAGCGGATGGGCTGAGCCATCGACGGTGACACTGCCGGGCCCGCCGAGATTGAGCACGCCGAGTTCGCGGCGCTGGCAGAAAAAATCCGCTTTGAGGGTATCGTCGTTGCCGAGTTCGAGGGAGCGGGTGGTGGGCATGGCGCTGCCGACGATGGCGCGGTCAAGGTCGGTGTAAACGAGGCCCATCTCGCCGGCGACGAAGAGATCCTCGAGGAGAAAGGCCGCTCGCAGCTCGTTGGTGTCGAGAATCGCCGCCTCGCGGGGCGATGGCATCAGGCGGGTTCGCATGGTGGAAATCGGGTGATTGTGTTAGACAAAAACGGGCGGGCCGGAGGCGGCAATTTTGCTTTACTCGAAGGTGCGGCCGGCGTTCATTGGACGCGCTGCCTGGCAGTCGGAGTGTCGTATGCCGGGTTTCCCAGCACCAGCAAAATCTCATGCGCCCCAACGCCCGCCGTTTCCCTGCCGCAGCTCCGTTCCGCTGCGGGAGATTCCTGCCGCTCCTGGTCGCCGCGGCCCTGCCCCTTGCCGCGGCGGACCCGCAACCCGAGGCCATCATCAAGGACATGCGGCGGGTGGCAGACTGGCAGCTTGCCAATCCCGCGGCTCATCCGCTTCACGATTGGACCCAGGCACCGTTTTTCCTCGGGCTTGAGAGCCTCCATCAGGTGTCAGGCGATGCCCGTTACCTCGCCGCGGTCGAGCAGTTCGGCCAGCAGCTCGGTTATGGTCCGGGGCCGCGAGTGACCCACGCCGACGACCACGCGGTGCTTCAGGCCTGGCTCAACCTCTATCAACTCGACAAGGATCCGGCAAAGCTGAAACCCAGCGTCGAGCACTTCGACAAGATCCTTGCGGCGCTCGCCAAGGACCCGCCGAAATCGGTTTCCGGCGGCACGCTCACCTGGTGTTGGTGTGACGCCCTGTTCATGTCGCCCGCGGTGTGGGCCCACCTCTCCAAGCTCACCGGCGACCCGAAATTCCTCGAGTGGGCCGACCGCGAATGGTGGACCACCACCGACGTGCTGTATGATCCCACCCATCACCTGTTTTATCGGGACGACCGCTTCTTCACCAAGCGAACGCCCAGCGGGAAAAGCGTTTTCTGGGCGCGCGGCAACGGTTGGGTGGCCGGCGGCCTGACCCACGTGCTCGATTTCCTGCCGGCGAATCATCCCTCGCGCCAGCGCTACCTCGGTCTCTATCACGACATGATGACGGCGCTGGCCAAGCTCCAGAATGCGGACGGGCTGTGGCGCACAAGTCTGCTAGATCCGCAAGACCCGCTGGGCGAGTCCTCCGGCTCGGCGTTTTTCGTCTATGCGATGGCTTGGGGCGTCAATCGTGGCCTGCTCCCCGCGGCCACCTTCCGGCCCATCATCATGAAGGGCTATCAGGCGCTGGCTAACAACATCCAGGCCGACGGCATGCTCGGGTACGTGCAAAAGGTTGGCGACTCGCCGGACAAGCAGGACACCGGAGCCGGCTCGACCGAGGTCTATGGCTCCGGAGCCTTCCTGCTGGCCGGCGCGGAAGTCATCTGCATGTTAGATCCTGCCAAGCGCCGCGCCGATCTGGCCACCTTCCAGGGCGTGACCCTGCCGGACCATTTCCTGCGTGCCGCACCGCGCGCGTTCGCCCGCTTCGTGCCCGAGCGTGCCGACGATTTCGCCTGGGAAAACGATTTGGTCGCCTTCCGCGCCTATGGTCCGGCCTTGCGGGCAGGTCCCGAGAACAGCGGCATCGACTGCTGGTTCAAACGCGTTCCCTATCCGATCATCGACAAGTGGTATTTGGAAGACCGCGTGAAACTGCCCTATGGCAAGGCCGCCAAGTCGTATCATCAGGATCACGGCGAGGGATACGATGGCTATAAGGTGGGGGATTCCCGTGGTTGTGGCGGCATCTCCGTGTGGGCCGACGGCCAACTCCACAATTCCGGGACCTTCGTCGCCCAACGCTTGATCGAAGACACGCCGCAGCGCGTCGCCTTCGAACTCGACTACGCCAGCGAATTGAACGGCAAGGTCCTGCGCGAAACCAAGCGCATCACCCTGATCATGGGCGAGCGACTCTATCAATGCGACTCGCGCTTCACCCTCGACGGCGCCCCGGCCGCGCTCGATGTCGCCATCGGCCTGATGCCGCAGGAAAAATCTCCCCAACCGGTGTTCTCACCCAAGACCGGCACGTTGATGCTGTGGGAAAAACACGAGGGACTCGGCCTGGGCACCGCCATCGTCATCGACCCCGCCCGCGTGCTCGACATGAAATCCCACACGGACGCCGCCGGCCAAACGCAGGCGCTCTGCCTCGCCCGCACCGACGCCGGCGGCGGCATCTGCTGGTTCGCCGGCTTCGGCTGGGAAGGCCAGGGCGAAATCACCACGCCCGAACTGTGGCAGTCCTATCTAACCAAATTCGCCGCCAAATACCTCAAGACCCCCTACGCCGATCCCACCAAGGACCCGGCCTTCAAGGTCCATTAAAGGACTGGTTCCACCGGCGGAGCGCTGGCTTTAGTGGCTGTCGGGAAACTCCATCCTTGCGATTTTCATTAGGAAAGCCAAACTTCCGGGCATGGCGCAGTATATTGAGGGAACCGACCGTTGCCAACCCATGCTCCTGCCTCCGGC
>Ga0118677_10003228_pt1 | contig 31283 bp, 28 predicted proteins | sample AliMusrvi5mmetaG_FD_86154 | JGI IMG/M metagenome (GOLD analysis project Ga0118677, IMG submission 86154) | reverse complement strand
ATGTATAAGAAGAGAGGTCAGTAATTACCTCACCCCCGACCCCCTCTCCACTTTGTAGAGAGGGGCCTGGTAACTGCTCCCTCTCTCGATAAAATGGGGAGGCCTGACTACCGCAGGCAGGGTTGGGGTGGGGTAATTCCACTAGATAACCATCCATTAGCACAACCAATTTCAATAAAATTTCAACTGATAACCTTTGTATATCGCAATCGATTCAAATCGGTTTGTTTTTTTTTATTGTATAGATACATCCATCAATAGTTAATTTCATTAAGATTTTTTTACTTAATTAACACCCAAAAGAATATGAAAGACATCAAAGCAGTTTTCGATATCGGAAATGATGTCATTAAGTGAGTAGTATTTGCCAATGACGATGGTAAAGAAATCATCCTAGCAAAACAGATGGAACCTACTCAAGGAATGCGCAAAGGAAAAATCCTAGATTCAGAAGCTTTTGTAAACACGATCAACAGAATCACCGAATCGTTCATCAAAAAGCTCGGAGGAGATTTTATAGAAGAAGTATTTGTGGGGATCTCTCATCCCGAGATGATCGTGAATAGAGTGATCGAACAGAAGAGAATCATGACCGAAGATATAGGTCCGGAAGATGTTGATCATTTATCGAGAGTCATCGCTGAAATTTCAAATAAAAGCAATTTCGAAACCATAAAGATCGTGCCTGTACACTTCCTTATTGATGAAACCAAAAGGGAAAAAGATCCTATCGGCATGAAAGGAAAAAAACTCGAGCTCGTCGCTGATGTCTTTATGATACCAAAGAATATCTACAACGGTGTCATCGATGCATTCGAAAAGGTTGGATTAAATATTGTCGATATCGTTCCAAACATTATCGCAGCAAGCGAAGTAGCATTGGATTATGACCACAAAGACTTAGGGACTATCCTTATCGATCTTGGTAAGAACCAGACAAGCTATGTCATCTACGAAGACTGATATCCGCTTGGTTATGGCACACTCGCTATAGGAAGCGAAGACGTCACCAAAGATATCTCTATTGGAATGCAAGTAGACATCAAGGAAGCTGAAGAGATAAAAAGGTCTCACGGATCAGCAATCGTCCAAAAAGAAAGAGCGACAGATGACAGTCCTATCGATAGTTTGTTCCTTTCAGATGTCATCAATGCAAGATACGAAGAGATATTCATGAAGATAAATAATCATCTCAAAGACATCGATAGAGACGGTAGATTAGCAGGCGGTGTCTTGCTTATCGGTGGAGGAGCGAGGATGCCGAACTTGGATTTATTGGCCAAAGAAGTCTTCAAATTAGCGACCTTCTACGGCAAAGACAACATATTAAATCTGGGCGACATCTCATCAAACATCCAATTCATCAACGTCCTGTGAACATATGTACGATCCAATAAATACGCAGAAGGCAGAAAGTGATTAGGTCTCAAATTCAATATGGACTTCGTCGGCAAAATTTGAACCTTCTTCAAAGACCTCTTCTAAACTAACATCGTCACAGATAGATGCAGATCGTTACAGATGGACTCAGATAGCAGTACAACAGCAATCTGGAACAATCTGAAGCAACATGCAACAATGTGTGGCAAAGAATAAATTTTAATTTGTAATTTATGTTAAAATGGTCCTTTATGAAATCAATCCAGAATTTATCCCAGGAGCTAAAATCAAAGTATTAGGAATAGGTGGCTGCGGAAACAAAGCCCTCAATAGGATGATAACCGAAGGCTTAGACGGTGTAGGATTTGTCGCTATCAATACTGATGCGCAAGATCTCGCTACCAATCTCGCTGAAAAAAAAGTGAACATCGGACTCAACCTCACCAAAGGACTTGGTGCAGGAGCCAATCCTGAAATAGGAAGAAAGGCCGCTGAAGAGAGCGAAGCAGAAATCAAAGAAATGCTCAAGGATACTGATATGGTATTCATCACCTGCGGAATGGGAGGTGGAACCGGTACTGGAGCAGCGCCTGTCATTGCAAATATCGCAAGAGGAATGGGTATCCTGACCGTTGGTATCATCACCAAGCCATTTAGCTTCGAAGGAAATAAAAGAGGTATGAATGCAGAAGAAGGACTCAAGAAAATCAAAGAAGCAGTAGACACGCTTATCGTCATACCAAATGATAAAATCTTCAACGTCATCGACAAGAAGACAACCTTCAAACAGGCCTTTACTATGATAGATAAGATCTTATTCCTAGGTGTTCAGGGTATCTCTGATTTGATCATCAAACCAGGTGACATCAATATCGATTTTGCAGATGTGAAAGCAGTGATGACAGATTCTGGAAATGCAATGCTCGGAATCGGATATGGAGTAGGGGAAAAGAGAGCAGTAGAAGCAGCTAGACAGGCCATAGAAAATAAGTTATTAGAAGAAAATTTAGATGGAGCAAAGAGCATCATCTTCGCAGTATCAGGTGGACATGATTTGACACCAGCAGAAGTGAGAGAAGCGGCAGCAGTAGTAGAAGAGATTATCGCTCCAGATGTAAACTTCTTTTGGGGAATGACACTCGATGAAAATATGGAAGATGAAGTTAAAGTGACTATTATCGCTACAGGATTTCAGGAACAAAGCAAAGAAGATATATTGAAACAACCAAAGAGAGATATTCTTGGAAGACCGACTATACCTGCAAGGAGAGAGTCAGAAAACTTTATCATGAGAGGGCTCAAACAAGATCATCAAGAAGCAAAAGTAGAAAGCGAAGAACCAGCAGAAGACCTAGAGACTCCAGCATTCATCAGAAGATCGCTCAACAAGAAGGCTAGCTAACAACGAAAAACTCAAGCGAAGCGAAGTCCCGCAAAGCGGGGGAAAGTGAAAAATGATGGAATAGCTATTCATCGACTATTGTAATCCACAGTAGTTCATATCAAGACAAATCATTCGTTTTTCATTATTCACTTTTCATTATTCACTAAGTTTAAGTAATGTCAAGCCAAATATATACCACAGAAGCAAGTTATTTGCACAGAAATGAATCCGGAATATACTTATTGTAGCTTTATATACTAACAAAAAGCGATGAAGTTGAAAATCTCAACACCTAGCAAAGTAATTTATCAAGGAGAAATCGACAAGATTTCAATTCCCACAGAAACATGAAATATCAAAGTCATGGAGTGACATTCTCCTATGGTGACATCAATAAAACCAGGGCTTATCAAATTACGACCCATGACAGATCTTGTAAAAGTAGGAGACGAAATATATGTAAGCACATCCAAAGGAATGGCATTTATCGATGGAAAAATCATTCGTATCGTAAGTTCCGAAGCGACACTTGCTCCTGAACAATCAGAAAGTACATTAGTTCAGGATAAAAAATCGATTGAAGAAAAAATCAAAAGACTCAAAGCCGAATGAAGCATCGAAGAGATAGAAAAAATATTGATCAGATTAGAAAAAGTTAACGCAGATCTAGAGCTTAAAAAAATGCTTCAAACCGCTTAGATTAGTAGAAAGTATCAAGTAGAAAGTAGAAAGATAATCCTTCTACCTCCTACATTCTACCTTCTACATTAAAGTTGCCGAGTACATATATTCTCCTTCAAAAATATTTTCTATTTTTGATTGAAGAATATATAGTTTTCAACTCAATAATTCCTCATCATATTTCAGAATTATTTGGTTGAAAACTATAATAAGAGATATGTGTCAGGACGTATAGAACATTTGTTTAGCAACTTAATGTTGTGTATATACTGACTAGGGAGAAAAAAATCCGGCCAACTCAGTCGGGTTTTTTCTTTAAACAAAAACACTCCGCTAGTAACAACGCAGTGTGAAAAGTAGGTCGAGCAGCGTATCCTACAAGAATAAAAGATATGCGTCCAATATCGATAGATTCATGGAAGCAATAAAGCCAAACCAAGCGTGATAGGAAAAAATACGAGATATTGCCCTACTGGCGGGAAAAAAGGATTTTTTTGTCCAGTATTTTTGCATCCCTGTAAAAATACTGGTCGTGGGGTTGGGGGGTACGAAAGCCCCATAGAGAGGAAAAGAAAAGTTGTTTTTTTCAGTTAATTAACTATAGTCCGTAATAAGACAAATCCATCACTGTTAGTTATTCCCAACTATGTTGGACTTCGTACTTTTAATTGTTAGTTGTTTTTGAATGTACTTTGCTGTATTGTGAAAAAATCCAGAAATAAGCCTCGCTGAGCTGCAATTGGTCCAGGCGAAAGAGATAAGCTATCCCAAAAAGGGGATAATGATTTTTGATACAAAATATCCAGAACTACTTCCGCAGCTTGGAGGGATCATCAAAGCAGGAACGGTCGTCAAAGAGAAAGATTTGCAGGAAATATTGGCAGATGTGAAAATTATTTGAATCCAGAATGAAGCGAATGGGAAACATTTGAAAAGAACGATATGAATCAGAAGATACAAACTCGTAGATATTTTTCATACCGACAGAGAAATCAAAGAGAAAGGAAAAGAAATCATTAATTTGGAAAACGGTCTTTACGGTATAGTAGAGCAGTATCAGAATATAGAGCTCTATGAAGCTATCGATTTCGGCAAGCCATGACGCAGCATGAACATGGGAATGATGCCAGCAAAACTAACACATATGATGATCAACATCTGATTAAGCAGTCTAAGGTCCATAAAGTCCAATGTCAATAAAGTCGGACTTTCGACCTTCGACCTTTGACTTTCGACTGTTATTTATGATCCCTTTGTCGGCTCATGAACGACATGATTTTTAGCAAATGCATTATGATATGATTTCGTGGGGTCAGATATGAATATTTCCTATGCGGAACAGAATATCAAACGACGAAAGACCACAAAATTTTACCAGCAAGAGCATGACTTCACTATCGTGCAACACAACATGATGGATCTGCGAGAGCACAGCCAACCAGAAGAAATGTTTGATTGAAAAGTGCCTCAGCTTATCGTCACAGAAGGACGGCTTTGACCTATTATTAGGGCATGAGCAAGCAGAAAAGATATAGAAGACGCACAGAAAGAAGTGATGAAGCTGTATGAAGCGTTCATTATCCAGATACACAATCTCTTTTTTTCAAAGCAGGAAAAGCCAATTATCGTCTTCACTATCCCTATCTATCCAGAAAACAATTATATTGAGACTGAATTAATTGACCTCATCAAAACACTCCAAAACACAAAGACTCCAAAACACTGGACCATCTCTTCAATCTCAGAGATCTATCAAAGAGAAAACCAGAATATCGGTAGAAAAATACTTATTATCAAATAATAGATAAAGACTCACTACGTTCGTGATAAACATTCACTTACATTCATGATAAATTTATCATTTTATCGCGATCCGCCTAGACGGAGAGCATTTATCCATGTTATTAGCGATTTAAACAAGATTAAGTATATTATATAAGATATGTAAAGCACTTGAAGTCAAAAATCAGGTGTTTTTTTGTATTCACAAGCAATTCCGACTATAATCATACTACAAATCAACAAATCACTTATCAGATTTATCAGAATTTTTTATCAGATCTATCAGCACATGAGTAAGAAAGACTACATCCTCAAAGTCCTAGACGCACTTACCGGTTACCGGCCACTCGCAAGAGGGCTTAAAATTCTAGTAGATGGGAATGCTTTAGATGATACCACTATCGATTCGATCGTAGATATTTTTGCCAAAACGATAAACGAACTTCAGGACAGCGAAGCCAAAACCAAGCTTCAAAAGTCCAAAGACATCCTCGAAAAGCTCAAGACAATAGAACGAGAACAGCATCTTCATGACCAAAAGTCATTGGATACACTTGATGAAATGATCAAAGAAATTTAAACCACAGTAGATTTTATATTTTTCAATGCGCTATAATGGGAAACGAAATATTACAACTTAATGATAATACAACAACGATTGCAGAAGATCTTGTGAGTGAAAAAGCTCAGAAATCTTATGAAAAATTTGCAATTGATTTGAAAAATAAAACAAAAACGAAAGACACAAAAGAAGTGACAGATGCTTTTACTGATCATGCTGATGATGTACTTGAATGAATAAAAAATAATATGATCAATAATTTTGCAACAATAGATGAAACAAATAAAAAAATTCCTATGTTATCAACCTATGAGGGTGCTAAAACAGCATTCGATACAGATATAAAAAGCCTCATAGTACTTAATCCATTAGAGGCAAAAAAGACAAAAAAAACAAAAAACAACAGATCAGCATTGGATGATGTATATGCCAGTACTAAAGAAATTACAAAAGATCAAATATCAAATAAAGCAGAAAAATTGAATAAGTCATTAAAAATAACCACAGATATAGGATATATTATCCAGTTAAAAAAATTAGAAGCAGGAATAGCAAGTACAGATACTTTTGAGGCAGAAAAACTCAAAGATTTTGTAAGAGACAATAATTTTGAAAAGAAAATGGCCCCCAAAAGTGGTAAATGGGAGACATTAATTACCACAGAATATACAAGCAAAAAAGCAAAAGATGCAGAAACAATAAAAACAGCAGAAGAGAAAACAGATTTAGGCGTATTACTCGATAGCCCACCATCATTACCTATAGCTAAGCAACTTTTTGAAACTAATAAAGATGCGTGGGATGCTTTGATTAAGGGAGATACGGACAAGGAAGAACACCTTAAGTCTTTACTAAGATATTATGCAGGAGATGACAAACAAGATGTAGAAAGTTATAAAATAAAGAATTATAAAGACAAGGAGACAAGCAACAAAGCAAGCCGAGACTCTAAATACACATATATACAAGTAACATACAAAACAGTTCCAGCAGTGGCAGCAGTTCCAGCAGATCCAACAACTAATACAAAAGCAGTGGCAGCAGTTCCGGAAATTCCAGCAAAATCAGAAGATATCATGCGAGGAGCATCTACGGATGTTCTGCATCAAGCAAGAGCAGATGCATATAAATGAACCATCGAATGAACTCGAGATATTGCTTCAGCAACTATCACCGACAATCTGAAAAAACTTGATGAAAAATGAAGTTATAGACAATTTAAAAATAACTTAGAGAAGGGTTGAACGACATTTTTAAGCTGATTATTAGGAGCGTGATTATTAAAAGATATAAATACGTATAGACCAGTAAACGATTCTGATAACAAGATAAACAGATATTATGGAGTAATATTAGATTATATAGTTGAAAATAAAGATGAATCATTACTTAAAATATATCTCAATAATATCGTCGTTGGAGGCACAGTAAATATCAAATACTTATGAACTGATCGAGCTAACCAAGTAGCAAATTATAATAAAATAGCAGAGGATACTAAATGGCAAAAAAATAGCACTGATAGACTAACATTGGAAAAGATAAAATTACAACTAGTGCCTAGTATAGACACCAAAAGTCTTGCAGAAGCCGCAAAATCATGAGTAGATAGTTTTTTCAAAACCTATGGAAATGTCATCATAGATATCCTAGAATTTTTTGGTGGAAAATGAGCAGCAAGAAGCTTTTTGAAAGGGTTGGGAGTAAGCGATGATACCTTAGATAAATACTTTACAGAATTGGATAAAAAATATAAAGAAAGATTCTGATTGTCTGATGAACAGAGAACTATTTTAAATGAAGATTTTTATAAAGCATACAATGATACAACAAGTAAAAAAGAAACAGATAAGATGTACATCGGCGACGATAAAACTGCTATCCCTTACGATAAATCGACGATTATAACACTAGCTACAAAGACGTTCAAATGAACTGATTTTCAATATCTAGATCCAGTACTAGTAGCAAAAGCGGCAAAAGCATTGGATATAGCAGATGCGACAAGCAAAGAAAAAAAGGATGGAAAAATAATAAAAACAGTCAACAATGAAACCTCTGATACAGATAAAGAAAGAATTGTTAAATATCTATTAACGTGAAAGGACAGTGCAGAACCAACCTGAACTACGGCACTATGGAAAGAGATTACAAAAACAGCCAATACCATCATGAACACAGATAGGGTATACAGCGATATCGCTTTAACAGGAAAAACAGGCGATGCACTCACCAGTGCAAATACACGAAACGATCAACAAAAAACAAAAAAATCAGAAAAATGAATAAAAAAATGATGTGATATAGCACTCTTTGTATGAGCATACATGATGAAATGATCTGATAATCTCACCTATACCATCACCGAGACCGATGATCTAAAAAATGAAACTACTGAAGCACCAGAAGAACCTAAAGGAACAGCATATACAGTGAATGCAGCAACAACGATGAAAAGTGCCACTGCATTAACAACACCAATTTCATTAACAGAAGGTGACAAAGTAACGGCAGTAACCAAAGAGGGGAAAGATTTAACACCCCAGACATGAGAAACCCTCTGACTAACAGATGCTGCAGATAAAACAAAAATATTTACAGAAGTAGAGACAGAAGACAAAGTAAAATGATGGGTAGAGAGTACATATTTAACAGCAGTACCAACAACACCAGAAGTAACAAAGGAAAAATTAGCATTCATTGGTTGAGAAACACTCGTAGATAAAACTGGGATAGTAACGACCTTGGGATGATCAAAAAAGATACATGAAGTCATAGATGCAACGATTACAACTGCACCAAAAAAAATTAACATAACAACAGCAACAGGCAAAACCACTGAAGCAACACTAGTAACTTTAGCAGATGAAACAAAAACATATGTAGCAACAACTAATGCAACTAAGACAGGTTTAACAATAGCTGATAGAATACAATTTGTCGCTTGAGATAAAATAACACTTGTAGAAGCAGTACCAGAAACCACAGTAGCAGATACACGGACAGCAATAGATAAAAAGTTAAAAGAAATAGCCACCACAATAGCACAGGGGTTTTTTGAAAAAACACCAGCCCTAACGGGGACTAGTACTGATGCATATACAGCAGAAATACAAAAAATATCTAATTTATTCACGGGCACTGATTATGATAATCTGATAGCAGAACCAAGCCAAACAACAGTAAAAACTCTAGTAAAAGACAACATGGATCATTTCAAAAACATGTTTACATTCTGGAATCTACAGATAGCAGCAAAAAATACAACATATACAAATGGTATATCAAGTACAATAACTGATGATCAGCTAAAATATATAGATACAAAAACACAAGACTTTGCAGTAACAAAAGCTGAAGGTAAAACAATAACTATTAGTGTTACAAAAAAAAATGGCGATATAGGAAAGGATGCAAAAGAATGAACTATTACTATATCCAAACATACAACAGATAAATTAACAACCACACGAGTAGAAACGACTTCTGCACCTGTTAAATAGCCTTCGCTATCCTTTCATTTTTTTGTCCTCCTTTGGTAAAGTGAAGTCATACGGAATCCCGCACAGCGGGAGAGGAGAACCACGGAGTGGGGGAGGATTTAAATAATCTAAATAGCCTTCGCTATCCTTTCAGCTATTCATGTCCCAAACCTATAAATCGGCTTCCGCATAAGAACCAAAGGAACAATGATGCCAATAAGGCTTCCAGCGATGACATCAGTCGGTCGATGCACTGCAGACGTCACCCTAGCAAATCACGTCACTAATGAAAATATGATCAGGATTCCTCCAAACCGGAGGAATTTTTTGTCCTTGTTTTTTATCCCTCGAAAAAGTGACATCATCGCGATACTCATACTTACTGCGGCATGATCAGAAGGGAAGCTGCTTGTCGGAAGAAACTTATTAAGAATCGTTTCATGCTTAAGGTCAACTAATCATAGCACGACATTTGGTCTGACCTTGTCCACAAAAAATTGGATACCTACATTTAGTATATAGGTTACCGCTACACCAGCTAGGATATACAACGCTGCTATCTTATACTTTATTCACTCAATCATGCGTCATGCATCATGCGTCTTGCATCTTACAATTCAGTAAATATAGAGTGCCAACAAGTACACCGGGTAGGTAAGTACAAACACATCAGCTAAAATCGGTATTCGATAGGACCAAAATACACTGGCTTGCATCCAGGCAAACAACGATTTCAACAGATTAATTCACCATTGTGGCTCAACGATTTTAAACATTGTTCTTTTTATAAAATAAACATATTGATTGTAATTTGCACGTCTCACACTTCGGCTTCTTAGCTGTACAATAATAACGTCCAAACAATACTAATGCGTGATGCGCCAAGTCTTTGTACATATCTGGTATACGTTTTTCAAGCAACTCTGACGTTTTTTCCGGTGCTGTAGTTTTGACCAGTCATAGCCTATTACTTACTCTATGGATATGCGTATCCACAGCTATAAACGGCTTATCATACAACACATGTGCAATCAACTTCGCAGTTTTTATTCACACTCATGGCAACTTCATCAACTCTTCAAGCGTATCCGGTATACCTCATTTTTCCTCGACCTTCCTCGATTTTCCTCTATTATTTATAAGTATTTGAGCAGTTTCATAAATATGTTTCGCCTTCGTCCTATAGTAATTAACCGAAGAAATGGTACGTTCAAAATTATCGAATCCCATCGTCAAAAGGTCTTCAGGATTTTTTATGTTCTTGAAAAGTTTAGCGGTCACCCTATTCACCTGTACATCAGTCGCTTGCGCAGATAACATGACGGCAACGACAAACTGAAAAGGAGTAGAGTAGTGCAACTCAGTTTCCGGGCTCGGGAAAAGCTCTTTGAGATAGGTAAATATGAGAGTAAGTTTTTTATCCATGCAGTAGGTATATTTTTTTGGTCTCCTAATGCAATTTTAAACAAGAACCTTGTAAAATACACATATATATGTACTCTAGAGAATAATTTATACGGTAATATATCTGAAATGTCGCTTGCAGAGAAAATCAGAAACAATGAATTCCGACCAGAGGTCTATACTTATCCTACGCCAAGGGCATATTTGCCAATCAAAGATTTTTCTCTCGATAAGGTGCAATTTTCCGACGATATCAATCTCTATGTGCACATCCCGTTCTGCAAACAGATATGCTCCTATTGCGGATATCTGAAAATCATAGACAACAGTCCTCTCATCAAAGAAATCTACGTCGATTGTATCATCAAAGAAATGGAAATGTACAAAAAAATAATCAGAACCAGAACGATCAGGACGCTCCATATCGGAGGAGGAACTCCATCATTACTAAGCCCCGAAAACATAAGAAAGATAATAGAAAAAATAGCAGAGATCAATCCTAAGCTTTTCATGACAGCACAGGAGATAAGTTTAGAAGCATCACCAGAGACGATAGAGTACAAAATATTTCTGGCATACAAGAAAGCAGGGATTAATAGGGTAAGCATAGGTATCCAATCACTTGATGACCAAGAGATACTGTTGTGCAATAGAAAAAATACCTCGCAAGTCTCAGCCAAAGCGATTAAGCTATTACAGAAAGTGGGATTCAAAAATGTCGTCGTAGATCTCATGATCGGCATCCAAGGGCAAACCGTCAAATCATTTGAAAACACTATCCATAAGCTCATAAAACTACGTCCAGATACGATAGAACTCTATGCATTATGAATGATGCCGAATACGAGGATACTAGGACAGAAAAAAGAATTAATGAGTAATAAAGATATTTATACTTGCTACAATAGAGGAAGAACATTATTGTTGCAAGCAGGATACCAGCAGAATTGCCACAATAGGTACGCATTGCCAAAGACCTGATGATTCCTACAGGAAGACTATAACTTCGCCGACATAAGCACAATCGGATTCGGTGCAGGGACAAGAACATATGGGATCAATATGTATTATAGGAATACCTATTATTCAAATGCACACTTCAAGGCGATAATGGAATATATCGAAGACATCAAAGCGAACAAACTACCTGTGAAAAGCGCAGTCAAAATCACCAAGGAAGAGAAAATGAGACAATACGCTATCTACAATATTGAACATCTTGATATCTCAGAGTTCAAGAAAAAATTCGGCATAGCTTTTACAAAAAAGTTTCCGAAACTCTATCACGAGATGAAAACATTGAAATTGGCCACTCAGGGGAATAACAGAATCCAACTTACGACTCAAGGACTGAATTACAGAGATCTGATAGCCAAACAATTCTTTTCTCCTCATATAGCGAAGTTGGAGAAGACGTATAGATATTCAGTGAATATCATCATCTTCGGATTCTCATGATCAGGAAAATCTGTCATAGCAAATGCCATAGGCAAAAAATATAATCTCAAAACAGTACATCCTTCAGGAGTACTGAGAAATTTATGTGAAAAAAAACCGGTAGATATCAATAAGACAGAATATAATATGGGATTCCGGGAGAGCAAGAAAGGAGTACAACTTTTCAATGATCGTCTCAAAGACAAAGAACCGCTTGATATTCAGGCAACAAAAATAGTGCTTAATGAATTACATAAAGGGAATGTCGTCGTAGATAGCCGGGATTTGCCTCGATTGACCAATAATGGCGTGAAGATATATCTCAAAGCGGATATCAAAATCAGAGCCAAAAGAGTCGCCCTTAGAAGCAAGATAACAGAGCAACAAAGCATCAAGCTCTTGAAAATGAAATACCAAAAAACCAGAGAGCTATTCCAGAAACTCTACGGGATAGATATCACCAAAAATCGTGAAGTATTCGATTATATCCTAGAGACAGATACGCTGACAGAAAAAGAAGTGCTGCAAAAAGTATGTGATTATCTGGAAAAGAGATATCCAGAATTAAAAAGATAATTATATAAATATTCAGGTTTACCTGCCTATGGCAGGGTCAGTAGGAATCGAACCTACGCCACTAGCTTCGGAGGCTAGTATGATACCATTTCACCACGACCCTATCTTATATTTTAAAATTTCAAATTCAAAATTGTAAATTTAAAATTAATCCTAGTTCTTCCATATTTCATAACTGACACGCTTTTGAGCTATGCAGTCTCTGACCATCTGTTCATTTCTATTAAGCGTAGACGTGCCACTTTTGATTTCCAAAAAAATGATTTTACTCAGATTTCACCTCGAAAGCCCATCGAGAACAAGATAATCGACTCCTTTTCACAAAAACACGAGATCCTTGTAAGAATAAGGAAAATTTGGCAAGAGAGGGGCTATTTTTTCATGGACATGCCCGAGAACGACATTGCGAGACCTGGTCACCGCATCACTCCTTTGCCTCTTGATAGCTATCATAAAGTACACTTTCGCTACCAAATATCAAACGATTAGTCAGCCAATTACTCAGACGATAATTAATCAAATATCAGGATTCATAACAAACGATGAAACGATAAAACGTCAAAACGATTAAACGATGTTTTATAGTTTAGAAAAAGCTGAAGAAAAAACAACCCAAGTCTATCTCAAAAATATACAAAAAAAACCGTGGGAGAAACCACGGCAAACATAAGTCTTTATAGAATCCTGTGTACAAACACTTAATGGAAAATACCTTCATGTATATACGAGATGCCACGTCTTGCGTTCAGTTTTTTTTCACAATCAGTTGCATGATCTGTATCAATCCATTCTTTCAGTTTATCCAGACTCTCTTTTGCGACTTTTGGATGTCGACTAATTACCGGATTACGAAATAATGAACTGAAAACATAAGCAATTCTTTTATCGAAATCATATTTTAACTTCGACATTCTTGTTAATAAATGAATCACATGGATAATTCCCCAGGTAAGTGAAGAAAACATAGCAATAATCCCCATGGTTTTAATGCTACCATGCAAATCATCAGTTATCATCAACACAAGTACAACTCCAGCGAATATCGAGACCAAAAGGACTCCGATCATCTCGAAAATTTCAATTTTACGTTTCATAATTTTTACATTTTTGTTAACAACAACCAACATATCTATTTGACACACAAAGTCAATACAAGGTAAAAGGGGAAACACTTAAGAGAACAAAGCATCTTCTGAAATCATCTGTAAATCATCTGAGATTCTTTCTCTTAAATTTGCATTTTTTACCCTTTTCGGCTATAATTGATGTAGACTAAAGATCAAAGATAAAAGACCAAAGAAGTCGTTTATATCTTTCATCTTGTAGCTTTAATCTTTCATCTAAATGTATGGTCGAAATAGATTACAAAGCAAAATTAGACGAGGCAGTACTGCAGTCAGATGTAGTGAAAATTTTTGATAATCTCCTGACGGTAGCTGTAGAAGTCGATGCATCGGATATCCATATCGAGCCCTTGGAAAATTACTGCAGAATCAGGATTAGGATAGATGGAATCATGCAAGAACTCGTACAATATCCAAAAAATCTACATGAAAGTATTATCTCGAAATTCAAGATAGAATCTGGACAAATGAGACCAGACGAAAAAAGGGTTCCACAAGATGCCAGAGTTTCGAATGTTACACTAACGAACAAAGAGATCGATCTTCGTGCAAACACACTGCCAACGGTGCGAGGGGAATGTCTCGTAATGCGTATCGTCGATAAATCAAAAAAAATCCCGCATCTAGAACAGTTAGGTATCGAAGGAAGCAACAAGAATATCATTTTCAGACATCTGAAATATCCAAACGGCATCATCCTCATGACAGGACCGACAGGATCAGGTAAAACGACAACATTGTACGCCTGCCTCGATTATGTAAATACGACAGAAGTGAATATCATCACCTACGAAGACCCGGTAGAAAATAAGATGCCAGGCCTCAATCAGGCACAGATCAGATCAGATATCTGATTCACGTTTGCGAATGGACTCAGAGGAGGACTTAGACAAGATCCTGATATCATGATGGTCTGAGAAATTCGTGATAGAGAAACCCTAGATATGGCGATGGAATCAGCAATGACCGGACACTTAGTATTCTCAACCGTACACACCAATTCATCATCAGAAACGATTACCAGAGTATACAATCTCTGAGCAAAACCGTATATGCTTGTAGGGACATTCAACTTAGTGATGGCAGAAAGATTAGTTAGAAAGGTTTGTGATCATTGTAAGGTGCAGACATCAGTCAAAGACGATCCAAAGTATAAATTCGCCAAAGAGAGCTTCAGGAGTTTCGAAAAAGAAGCACTCAAACAGGAAATTCTCAGCAGAGAAATAAGCCAACAACAACGAGATGATTTCATCAACAATGCAATGATTACGACAGGAAGTGGGAAAAATCCTGCAACAGGGGAGAAATGTCCTGTCTGTGGAGGAAGCGGATACAAAGGCAGAATAGGACTTTTTGAAATGATGGATTACACCGACGAAATAAAAAATCTTCTCTTGAACGGCAAATCAGCATTTGAAGTAGAAGATTTAGCATTACAGAGATGAATGATCAACCTTGAAAGAGATGGCGTTTTCAAGATAATTAAGTGAATGACGACGCTTGATGAAGTGTATAGATATGTGAAAGCGAGATTCGATAAATAAACTAATAAACAAAACAGGAATTAGTTATTGGTTATTTGTTATTGGTTTATTAGGTTGTTGTTTAGTTCCCAATACACCAATTCCCAATACACCAATAACGTCGTGATAAAATAGTCTTTATATAATAAACAGCATAAAAGTCGTATGAAAGATGGTCGTATTAGCAAACTAGGATTCTTCGAAAAGTTTATCATCAAAAAGTTTTTTGCACCCAAGCTCAGCCAAAAGACCAATTTTTTCAGATTATTAGCATTAGCACAAAGATCAGGTCTCGGACTCAGAGATGCATTGTTTTCTATCAGAAATTCTGAAACTAATAAAGGACTGATTATCATCATCCAGGATTTGATTGACCAACTTACGCAATGATCCACCCTTTCACAAGCGATGCAAAATCACGACTATTTCTTTCATGAAGAAGAAATCGCATTAATACAATCAGCAGAAACTATGGGTAATCTTCCAGAGATTTTAGATGAGATTGCCATAGAACTAGAAAACAATCAAAGGATAAACGGGAAAATAAAGAAAGCAATGGCGTATCCAATCGTGCTTATTATCTTTGCTATCATAGCAGTTACTATTTTGCTTATTTATGTCATTCCGACAATTGTGACAATGTTTCCTGACCAACAGAGTCTGCCAGGTATAACGAAATTTATGATGTGAGCATCAAGTTTTTTACAGAAAACACGATATCTTCTCCTTTTAGCTGTGATAGGAATCATTTTGCTGTATAGATTTTTATATAAATATGTTTTAGCATTCAAAATCTTTATCGATAAATTAATGGTAACGATACCTGCAGTTTCATGAGTTGTTAAAGTCTATTACATGTATAGATTCTCTAAGTTACTCAGTCAATTATATAGCGCTTGAGTGAGCCCAATCCTTTCATTGGAACTTATGGGAAACACTTTCACCAACTTTTTTTATAGAAAGAAAGTCATCGAAATAAAGGAAAATCTCAATGCTGGATTCTCATTTGCGGAATCAATGGAATGATCATCATTGTTTGATCCGATATTAGTTCAGATTATTCATGTAGGAGAAGATACCGGAAATATCACTGAAGTACTACAAAAAATGGCAGATTTTTATCGTGATATGTTGCAGACAAAAATAGATATTCTCATGGATCTCATCCAACCGCTTCTAATGGTAATAATTGCCGGCGTAATAGGAATCATCGTAGGATCAATCTTCTTACCTATGGCTGATCTGGTGAATGTCATTAAATAGAGTTTAGAAATTTTAATTCTTAGTCGCTTAGTCATGGAGGAAACAACCATAGTACTTCTTATATTCATAAGCACCTTAGCGTTTCAGTATTCACAAGCACAGGAAGTCTGAATGATTGGGAATGTACTCTTTGAAACACAAGTTACACAAGATGTTTCTCATGGATTTCTCATAAACGAACTAAGTTATAATGTCATAAAATTACATCTAAACATAGCAGGAAAAAATATCGAGATAGCAAATTATGAAGGGGAATCACTCAGCACAATAAAAAGATTGGAAGAACTGACCAAGACAGATGTCATTACATTATTGGATTTATCGACAGACAAAGAGCAAGCGTTAAATAAATATCTCGCTGACTGTTACCAAGAGTTGCAAGTAGGAGGAGTTATTTCTATATCTATAAAGCAAGAGATGTCATTATTGCAGACAGATATGCAATCATGCATAGTAGATAAAAATCTAAGTGATAAGGCATATTTTGACGCCATAGACAATTACGATCAAACAACAATGAAATCATCTCTCACAGATTCTATCAAATACGAAAACTGTTCAACCGAAAATAGGATCCAATACAATGCAGAAGTAGGCATAGCAAGAAAACTCGTATTTTATCTGGGAGTCTTACAAAAAAAATATGATGTTCTCTCTGCTAAACAAGATATATTGGCAAAAAATTTCACGATATTCAGAGATAATATTTTATCCGATCTCAATCAGATTAACGATCTGCTTCAACAATATACTTTCTAACAAATAAGACGGATTAGACTGATATAGATGGATTAGGTTATCTATCCCGTCTGTTTTAAGTTGAAGTTCTCAGTCAAATAAATAGTATCGAGTTTAGGAGTCTTATCCTGGAATATTTTTGTATAGTACATTCACCATAAATCTAGGAGCAAAAGCGACGAAGATTTTGGTTTGAATGTACTATATAGTAAATAGTATAATGTTCTAAATTCCAAAGTAATTTACTATATATGGAGACAAAACATATCACTAGAAAAAATACTCATATATTCACCATCATAGCTTGCGTATGATTAGGGATTTCTTGTATCTCGATTATCAGAGCAGGTAATAAAGGAATGATCTATACCGCACTATCATGAAATATGCCAGTTGTATCATGAAGTATTTTAGGACAAAAAATAACTAATATAGAAAATACATTACAAGCAAACGAAGCAGTCAAAAAGCAGGAATACGAAAAGGCATTGCAGCTCATTAGCTGAAATGCAAGTGAAGACTATTACAATCGTTGAGCTATCCAGACCTTGCTAGCATACAAAAATGCACTCCAAAGCAGTATCTCATGATTACAAAACGCACAAATATTTGTTGCTCAAGCACAGCAAAATTTCGATATTGCCAATAAACTATCAGATTCGAAAACGATAACAAACGCTATCATAACCAATCAAGAAACTATCCAATCATTATCTACAGTCGTTGATATCAAAACCTGTTATGGCATAGGACAGACTATCATTACAAGCATAGACGAGATAAATGCTACGATAAAGAACATCAAAGAAACGTTAAACCAAGAAGAAACATACATCATAAAAAGAACATCCAGTCTACCTCCGGACTGTTATGAAAAATTACGTTCCATCCTGGATACCAGTAGAGAACAAGTAGGAATATTACAATTACAGATGGAGAAAGACAAAACAAACTATATATCTGATCTTTCCGACAAAATAAAGGATCCGACGATCTGCATACAGACACCATATGAAAATATTATTTCTTCAATCATCAAATGAAAGGAATGACTCCAGCAATATCAATTACAGCATATCAACACCATAGAAGCACTCAAGAGTAATAATAGCCAAGATATAGATGATCTCTGTAATCAAACCAAAAACGATGCACAGATAAATCAGCAGATAGAAAATGCAGTACAAGAATTACTTCAAAAACTAGAAGACAATAAAACGGAGAATCAAACACAGAAAAAAAATTCGACTACAGTGAATTACAAAGATTTTTTCAATGAAAACGAAAAGAAAATATTGCAAGAAATAGAAACCACTAACCAGTGACGAATAGATACCATCCTCGATATCAGAGGCAAATGAAATTACACACCGGAAAAATATATCAATACTATGTTCAATCAGTTTTATGGCAATTCGGGAGACTTTATGGATTTACATAAGTAATATTATTCATTCGTAGAGATAATTCATGAATTATCTCACAGCAAGACATTTCATGAAATGTCTCTACGAAATAAAAAAAATACCATTGTTCAACACCTTCTACCTTTTACCTTCTACCTTTCACCTTAATGCTCTCAATCAAAAATCTCACCGTTCAAGTCGATACCACAACGATACTAAATAAGATTTCCATGGACTTCGAACTCGGAAAAAATTATTGCATCATCGGAAAAAACGGTTCTTGAAAGTCATCACTAGCACTAACGGTCATGTGACATCCTAAATACTCAATTACTAATGGACAATTACGAATTAGCAATAATGCAATTTGAAAACAGAAGGACAGCCTTCAACCTTCGACCTTCGACCTTCTACCTTTAAGTCCTCATGAAAGAGCCAAACTCGGCATTTTTGTTGCTCTTCAACATATTCCAGAGATCAAGGGAATTAAATTGTTTGAATTTCTCAGATCAATCTATGATGCAAAGAATGATTCGACGACATCATTTTTGGCATTCAAAAAGATCATTGAACCTTTGATGAAAGAGTTGTGAATAGATATGGAGTTTCTCCGAAGAGATCTTAATGTAGGATTTAGTGGAGGAGAGAGGAGAAAGATAGAAATATTGCAGTTGAAATTATTGGATCCCAAGTATATTTTCCTCGACGAGATAGATAGCGGTTTAGATATCGACGCATTCAAGTCCGTCGTCAAAATGATGGCAAAACTAAATCATGACAAGAACACCTTCATTATCATCACGCATATCTTCGATATTCTGAAACATCTTCCCGTCAACCATGTCTATGTCCTCGAGAAGGGGCAAATCGTCCAAGAATGAAATCAGGAATTAATAAAGAAAATAAAAAAAGAAGGTTTTAATGATATACAAAAAAATAGATGGAGACAGTAAAAAGATTATTCGAGCCAATAAAACATTTCAAAGCCCGTTATGCTGTCTACATGATCAGCTCTTTGTATTTTGGCATACTCCGGCCAATATATGCACTTATAGTAAGCAAAGCAATCAAGTGAATAGAAATGAAAGATTTCCATTATTTTAAAATGTACATCCTTGCCTTTTTGTGATTGGTGATTATAAATTACTCAATAAACTATTTTCTCAGAACATCAAGGAAGATTACCAATAGACTTTTCCAAAAACAACTCTATGAAAAGTTTTTGACCAAATACCTCAAAGCAGACAATAATAAGATAGAATCACTGGGGACAGGGCAATCAAATAGTATCTTCCAAAGATGATGTGATAACCGGCAAAGAATAACTATGGATATTATTTCCAGTGGATTTGTAAGGATAATTGTGAATATACTGACTATATTTACTATTATCATCTGGAATCTTTGACGAGAAACTTTTTTATTGATTTTCTTGGTCTTCGTTTGTATGATGATCATAGCGCGATTTGGGAACAAGAAAATGAGATATATAAGAAGTTGAAGAAGAGAAGTTGTTGTAAGAGCAGACAGGACGATAATAAGATTAATCATGTCAAAATTTGAAATATTACAAAACAATAAAATCATCAAAGAAATCAATATGGTATCAAAATTTTTCCTAGAACTTATTGGACGGGATAGAAAAGAAAGCCAAGGATATATAGTAGCTAGCGATTTACCTAGAGCGGTGCTCGATCTTTTGAAAGTAGGGTTAATCGCTCGATATGGATATCAGATCTTCCAGTGACATGCTGATCTTGCTCAGTTCACCCTTATATGGATGTTGATTAATCAAATGACAGGAGTGATATTTGAGATCAACGATCTCACACTAAGTTATTTTGAACAAATCATCTTTGTAGAAAAGTTGCGAAGCACCTTTGATAATATTCCTAAATTATCATGATACGAAGAAGGAAAGACATTTAGATTCAAAGAAGGGGATATAGCAATTAATGGTATAAGCTTTAGTTATTGAGACAAAAACATCTTTTCCAATTTTAATCTAGCACTAGAATGAGGCAAAAAGACAGCGCTAGTAGGCGAGAGCTGATCAGGCAAAACCACATTGATAAAATTACTAGCATGATACATACATCCAGACAAATGATCTATTATGGTAGATGAACAAAAACTATCAGAGACAGCACTCAAAACCTATTACAAATACATCTGATATCTTACCCAAGAACCGAATGTTTTCGACGGAAGTATCATCGACAATCTCTTATATTGAACGACAAGCAAACCGACAAAAAAACAAATAGACAGTGCCATAAAATCAGCAAAGTGCGGATTCATATATACATTCAAAGACTGAATTGAAACCCAGATAGGAGAGAAATGAGTAAGATTAAGCGGAGGGCAAAAGCAAAGACTCGCCATAGCCAAACTCTTCCTCAAAGACCCAAAAATCATCTTTTTAGACGAGCCAACAAGTTCGCTAGATAGCTTTTCCGAAGAAGATATTGCTCAAGCATTCGATAATTTATTGAAATGAAGAACAGTTATCGTAGCAGCACATAGATTACAGACAGTCAAACAAGCAGATATTATCTATGTATTCAAGACATGAGGCAAAATAGTGGAAAGCGGGACACACCAAGAATTGCTCGAAAAGAAATGAACCTATTACAAAATGATAGAATTGCAGTCAGGCTTTTAGATATTTATACATAATCATGGAAATTGCTATTTCTGTACGATGAGACAGTATTAGTATGTGAGCTCGAGACCTAGAGAAATGATGACGGGTAAATCGCTTACAGAGTTACTTATGAGAAAGATTTTTAAGAGAGAGCAGTGAATATGGAGTAGTATATAATTTAGGCATTGATTGAGATACCAGTAGCTGAGTACTAAAAAGATTTGATAGAGAAGCTGAAACTAGACAACCAAATGTAATTATATTTGCCATAGGATCCAATGACTGTACTACAATTATAAAAAACAATACCACCTCTGTTTTACCAGAAACATTCAAAGAAAATCTTGCTGCCCTTAAAAAAAAAGCGAACAAGTTTACTGATAAAATTATATTTGTTTGACAGATACTTTGTGATGAAACAAAAACTATACCAATCCCTTGAATACCAGAAATGGCTCAAGACATGAAAAACACAATCATCTACGACAATATCATCAAAACATTTTGCGAACAAAATAATATACTATATATAAATATGTTAGACGTGATAGATAATCAGGATTTAGAAGATGGAATGCATCCGACAGCACAAGGTCATGAGAAGATGTATCTCAGAATAAAAGATTTTTTATTGGATAATCATATCATATAAGATGAACGACATTAAAAAATATTCGGCATGAGGTATCGTGCTTGATCCAGAAAGAAGAAGGATATTAGTTACCAAAAAACTATCAAACAAAGACCAAACAATAAAAGTATTATTAGCCCTCTTCTTGATACAACCAGAGTACGTGATAAAAAAGTTTAAATGAGGATTTACCAAAGGGAAAGTAAAAAATTGAGATGATAAACAAGAAACAGCGCTCAAAGAAATATTTGAAGAATGAGGGATCAATTCTGAAGATCTTATGCTGATAAAACATCTATGAACATTTACCAAAAACAAAGAATACGGAACCAAAGATGTCGACATGTCACTTTATATAATAAATAAATCATATGCTAAACCTCATCCATGAGATTCAACACATATAGCGGCACGAATAGATATAGACCATGCAATGACAGTGATTAAAAACGGAGAGGAAAGAACCTTTTTGAAATCAGTAATTAAAGACATTGAAGAAGTATGTAATACATATCAGAAAAGCAAAACAAAAATTCAGTAAAAATTTTAATATTCATTCACATTATGGAGATAATCTATCAATTCTTACAGACCATCCCCAAAGGCAAGGTAATCAGTTACAAAACTATTGCCGATAAATTTCATATTCATCCAAGAGTAGTTGGGATTATTATGAGTCAGAACAAATATCCTGATATCTATCCGTGTTATAAAGTCCTCAGCGAAAGCGGGAAATTATGATGATACAGTGGAGCTGGATGATGCGAAGAAAAAATAGAAAGATTAAAAAAAGACGGCATTGAAGTGAAAAAGTGAAAAGTAGATAAGAAATATTTTTGGAAGTAAAAAAATGACCCCATGAAGAAGTCATCTCTTATATATCCGACTATCTAGTTTTTTTAGTGTTTTTTAAGTGTTTCTTTTTACCCAAAATGCTTTGAAATAAAGATATCATTCATATGAAAGCTAATATTCATATTCAAACAAATATTGCTCCAGACAGTAAACCACCACCTTGAAACATTCAAATTCAAACTATAAACATAACAATATCAAATATCAAAAGGACAAACAATAGGAAAAATGTCATAACTCTCATAAACCCCGTTTTATAAATATCATCAGCTAGTCCAAATTCATTAACTATAAAATCATCATCTATATAATAATATTTTGGATTTTTTTCGTTTAAATATATATTTACAGAATCTCATTCTTTTACGGGAAAACTTAAGTAATAAGGATATTCCTGACTACGGAAAATTCTTTTTTCTTTATTTTCTCATTTCACTTTAAAAAACCAACGAAAATTACTAGCCCTACTTAGGGCATACCAACGTGTACTTACAATTTTTCACTTTATTTTAACTGTTTTTATTTCTCCATTTCTCATCTTTTCAACAATCCTATTTTTTCTATACTGAATCACATCATAAATAATTATCGTAACTATGAATCAATAAATTATTATTATAGCATAAACCATATTATATATAAAATAATAAAAAGAAACAATTAATCGACAGTTAATATAAGATATCTGTACCTGATTTCAACTCCAATTGAAAATCCCCATTCTTTTCATAAACTATTAATACAATTAATACCTTCAATCCGATTTCCGATTAGCAATTCTTAATCCTTAATCTAAATAATGTCTCTTAAGACAACACTCGAATCACACGACACCATCAAGTACGAACTGTACCTTACCGGTCTCACAGAAGATACGGTGAGAAAAATTTCTGCTAATCAAAAAGAACCGCAGTGGATGCTTACTCATCGTCTGGAATGTTTAAAAATCTTCCGTAATCTTCAGTTACCTTCATGGTGACCAGATCTTTCTAAGCTAAATTTAAGCGATATCGTCTACTATGCGAAGCCACATCAAGACCAGCAATGATATGCGAATAATCGGGATGATGTCCCGACAGAGATAAAAGAGAAATTCAAAAGATTAGGGATACCGGAAGCAGAGCAGAAGTATTTAGCCGGTGCAGGAGGGCAGTATGACTCATTGAATGTCTATCATCAGATCAAAGAGCAGCGATCATCGAAAGGAATTATTTTCGAAGATATGCCACAAGCCGTGATCAAATATCCAGAATTGGTAAAGAAATATTTTATGAAATTGGTGACGGCCAACGACCATATGTTTGCAGCCTTACATGGTGCAGTCCGGAGCTGAGGGACATTTATCTACGTACCGAAATGAGTGAAGTTGACCGATCCCTTGCAAGCGTACTTTCGCATGAACACCTATGCAGGAGGACAATTTGAGCATACCATGATCATCATAGAAAACGATGCCGAAGGTAGTTATATCGAAGGTTGTTCAGCGCCGAAGTTTGATAAAGCCTCATTGCACGCTGGATTAGTTGAAGTCTTTGTGGGAAAGAATGCAAAGATGAAATATTCATCCGTAGAAAATCGATCGACAAATACCTACAATTTAAATACCAAAAGAGCAGTAATAGAGGAGCATGGCTATATGGAATGGGTCAATGGAAACCTAGGATCTTGCACGACGATGCTCTATCCTTGTTCGATATTGAAGTGAGACCACAGCAAGACAGATATGCTATGAATCGCTGTAGCAGGAGAAGGACAACATCAGGACACAGGCTCCAAAGCTATTCATATAGGAAAATATACATCATCAAACATTGTCGCCAAATCCATCTCGAAAAAATGAGGTATCAACACCTATCGCTGACTTGTTGTTATGACTAAATGAGCCGACTATGCGACCAATCACACCCAATGCGATGCATTATTATTCGACGATACTTCAGTATCCAATACTATTCCCAAAATCCAATCAGACAACGATACTGCAATTGTAGCTCATGAAGCCAGCGCATGAAAAATAGATGAATCTGAACTCTTCTACCTCATGTCCCGCTGACTAACCAAGGACAAAGCGACCACCATGATCGTCAACGGATTCTTCTCCTCCGTGATCAAAAAAATGCCGCTGGAATATGCTGGAGAATTGAATAAATTAGTAGAGCTAGAAATGGAGTGAAGTATAGGGTAAAGATCAGCTTTTTATACTTGACTTTATACAAGAAATAAATATTATAATTCACAGGATTCATTATGCGATCATTTCACGAAAGACTGCATGTTTCTAAGGAAAGATGAGAAATTATTTACAACTAACTTTCCAGAATTGTTAAAATTTTATTTTTTTATATATCAACTTCGCTTAATCGAAGACCTTAATTTTCTCTTTAAAGAATCCCCAAAATTACCATTTACTTTCAGCGTTGAATGGGAAAGCTTGTCAAAAGGGCGCCAAGCGTTTCAAGCTGGGTGGAAGCGTGTTGAAGTAAGGCTACTAACAATGTTTTCGCATGCTCAATGCCTAGAAATGTTAAATTGCTTACCACTCGCTGGATTAGCCCCTCCGTTTGTTTATGCGGATATTAAACGATGGGCACAACAAGCACCTTTTGAGCAAAAACAGAAGGCTGTCGAAGACACAAATTATCTTATAAACTTCTACAAAGAAGGTATTTCTCAGCTTGATTTCGACTGGGAAAAGCATGAAAAACTGTTTAGTGACAATGATTGCAGTGAAGAACTAGAGGGTAAAATTGAACTATTTTTCAAGATGATACAATGTCAATTTACGCACTCTTCAAGAAAAGCTGCCTCTAATCGTTATTCAAATTGGCTGTCACTATTTGCAACCGCCAACTACCTGAAGCGACGTGGCCCGTTGGGCAACACCCTCTGCCTCTCTCGCCCTCAATTGCTTTTCCTGACAAGGCTATGTATTGGAGAAACCCCTGAAGGGAAGATCCGTTTGACTGAACTCTGGAGAGAGTTTTCAAAACGCGGGGTAGCGTTTGACTTTGAGACTAAAAAACACGTTGTGAATTTATTCAACAAGCTCAATTTAATTGAGAAGAAAAGTGACAGTGGAGATGCCCAGTATGTTCGCGCAATCTTTTAGTTATATCGCTTCAGTAATTAAAAAACATTTTCAGTTAGTTCCTCCTAAAGCAGGTGAAAGATTCCATTTCCATACCGAAAGAAAAGAAGAAGCCGCTGCGCTTCATTCGGCCTTATGCGAGGGTGCCACAATAAATTTTCATGGAAAAAATTACCATACTAAAGCCGCACGTATAGGCGACCGAAAACTCCTATTTGTTTCATCACACAATACTAATGAAAGCTTTTTAACTCAACTTAGGAACCATACAGCAAGCCAAAAAAAGGTGTTCGAAGGTTATGCATTACTGACAATCCATGACACATCACTAGACAGCATCATTGGTGGATCACAAAGTTTAAATAAAGATGGGTCACCTCTGCATATAAAATCATTCAAAAAAATACTTGAATATGATATTAACGATCTTCAGATTCACCAATCTGAAAAATTAGCGTTAATATTTAAGCTTAATACATTTAATACAACTATACATGAAGATAGCAATGAAATACTAGCATATTTTCCATTTATGAACATCATACAAAATGGCAGAATTACCAATAGCGACTGGACAGACTTAGGATTATTTCCAGATAATGAAATAAAATCAATACATAATAAAAATGATATACATTTAAGGATTCAAGACAATAATAAAATTTACGAACAGATTCAATTTTCCCATAAATATGGAGATCCGAACGAAGATCTTGTTAAACAATTCATCCACGCTGGGGTTAAAGAATTAAAAGAAAGTTCATGGGAAAAAATATCGTATGGGCAAGTTAAGAAGTGGCAAGATGACAGGTCAAAGGCTTCTCCTCCTGTTTACCTTGAAGAGAACACCCTTTTTCCTCTTGATGGGCTGTTCTATTGGGAACGTGCAGAAGGTGCAACTACAGCTGCTAAACGTAAAAGACATATAATAATTTTCAACCCTGACCATTACGATTCAGTTGTTCATACACTACATTTTGATAAAGCTATTAAGCAAGCTGCTATTCAGACAGGGAAAAAAAGTAAGATTCTTGCGGATCAACAAAACAAACAGATTAGGCTAACAATTAAAGACTGCGGAGAACAAGCAGCTATAGGCCAGGTAACTTATGATGATGAAAATGCTAGCGGCAAATATATTTTCAATGTCGCGGTGTTACCATTTTCCCGTGAAGTTTTGGAGAGCCACAGCTCTACATATATTGTTAAAGGACTGGCTAAGCGCCTTCGGTTTTGCGCTGATGACCTAATAGTCTTTAATGATATAGGGGTAGATGAAAAACGCATTGTTCTTTTAGAAGATTCACAAATCATGCTCACAGACAAGACTAAGGCAATTGTTGTGACAGAGGGCGATCTGGATTTTGACACACTTAAATTTGATATTTATTGGCAAGGTTCCAGGATACCATGCGAATTGGCCTACGATGCTTCAAAACCTGTTTCTATCAGTGGATTGAAAATATGGAAAGCAAAACGGGAAAAAAAGAAAAGTTTTAAGTATGCTAGTGAAAATAAGCTTGTATTTGGCAACGAAGATTATTTTACAAATCGTATAAGAACACAGCAGTTTTTAGATATTGAAAAACAGATAATATATCAATTCACAAATTACTGTTATTGGCAACAAGATAAGAACGAAATAACTCCACAACCTTTAGATATTGATACAAAGTTACTAAAGTCCTTTACGGCATTATCAAATTTTTACAAAAAAAATGAATTACTACCTAGTTTAACATCAATTGAGGAGAAAGAAGAACTCTTTGTCCTTATGGAAGAATACGTTAAGATTTTCACAAAAATATTAAGTGAAATTCAACCAGGTCAACCACTCAATAAAAAAACACATAATTTACTCAAAGTTGGAACAGTAGAGAACATTGGCAGCCAACAACAGATTTGCTTCACTCCTCTCCATCCTCTTAATGTTGCGTATCAGCTCCATATTCACGCACTGCTGGGCAACGAAGAAATTCCTGAAGAAATTTTAAACTGTTTTTCGGCAAATGATCTTCTTCCCTATATCAATGGGTCATCAGAACATTTCGATAAGTTTTGTCCGGTTTTAGAAACTGAACTCCAAGAATGGACAGTTTTTCGACCTTTTAGAACTATCCATAGAGGGTGGCATAATGAGTATGTTCACAAACTCATCGCAGAGAAGATATTTGAATATAAAAGTCATTTTCCCTACCTATTTACGGGCTCCATTGAGGCTCCTGTAAAAATCAACCTTATAAATCTAGGAAATTGCATAGACGCATTAAACGGAGTTATTCGTTATTTTCAAAAGGCTATTGATCTTGAAAAAGGTGATTCAACTAAAATTCACCCTCTATCCATCCAAATACATGACGATCAATCAGGACTAAATAAATTTGAAGAATTTGCCCTCTATTCATCTCCAGATAAAATTGCTCAAGATTTTGAAATATCGTTGAAGACAAAATTTCTCGATGAATACGATGTACTTAGGGTTATTAGGGAAAAACTTGATTTTTATATCAAGCCAACAAATGAAGGGCCGGAGTATGCCCACCTTACATTTTTCAAGTTTGCTCAAGAGTCTGTCCGGTGGACATACTATGATATTTCTGCTGTCAAAACAGGATGTTCGCTGGACGGTCTAGTGAATTCAATTCCTTCTGTCTTTGCTGGTGAAGAATACCTCACTGGATTCGGAACAAAATATGCTGATAGGCGCTCGGGAGGTTTACTAGATTTTGTTTCGAAATTTAACGCCTTTGCTCGAGTTGCCAATACCCAGAATCCGTACTCACTTAACGAAGCAACATTTTCGACTCTTCATGCAAATGAAAAAGAGCACTTGAATGCAATATACGATAAATCTAATTGGGTAACTTTTATCGACCCTAAAGTTGACCTCAATTTTTTCAAAACGAATGAAGAAACAAAAGATTTAATAATTATTCATTACAGCGACCAGTACAATAATACTAGTGGTTACGATGCAATTACAGTAACAAAGAAGAGCAAACAATATAAAGCCATTATTCATGAATATCTTGCTAGCAACGGTGTTCCTGCAGATGATACAGATGAATTAAAATTGATAAACATGTTCAATGCTATCAATGGAGATTGGTTACTCAGGCTTATTTCCTCGAAGCGTGGACATTTTTCACGTGAAAAAATTAGTATTCTTTCAGCTGTAAATACGATGCTTGCCATACTGAAGCATTCGAATATTGCATGGGTCCCTCTTTCCCTTGAAGAAGTCCTTCGCGTATCGGGCGGTGTTGGCCTCAAACAAAGTGATGGGCTATTTTCAACGAAAAATCTTTCTAGCATCGGTACTCATTCTGACGACTTACTCATGGCTGGTGTCGAATTATGTGGTCAAGCGTTATATGTACACTTGTACCCAGTCGAAGTTAAAATTGGTGGAGATCAAACACAGAAAGGAAAGGAACAAAGTATCCACACTGCAAATGTATTGAAAAAGAATTTGTGTGATAATTCATTTAAAGCAAAATTTTACAGAAATTTCTTCGCTAAGCTCATTATCGTAGCTGCTGAAAAAATGGTTTTATATGGGCTTTTCTCAGAAAAAGGAATGAAAATTATAACCCACGATTGCCGTGAGCGTTTACTTAATGATAAATTTTCAGTTAGCTGGAATTTGAGATCTAATATTGGAATAGCTGCTGTTTTATCATTTAAAAAATCTAATTTTTCCAGAAAATTACATCTGGAACAAGACACTTTATTTGTTGAAATGTTAGAAATTGATGGATGTGAAAGCATGTTGAAAAGTCCAGAAGAATTATTTGCCCTCTACAACAGCAAATCGTCGACTGTTGATGGCAAGTTTCTTTTAATGAACAACTATGTTGATTATATCGTTCCTATCAATGAAACATCTGAATTTTTAAATAAAGAAATAACTGGTTCAGTTCAATATGCTTCGAAAAATGTAGATACTGAGAAAGTAGAAGATAAATTCTTAATCAATGAAACCCCACAATATGACACAGCACCCCAAAAAATTATTGACGAAATTGAAAATAGTTGCATACAGGGGATGAAGATTTTGTTTGGCAACAATGTCAAGACTGGTGAGCTTGTAACTTGGGAGCCCAATAACACCAACAAGGTAATGCATACTAATACCGGCATTATTGGCACAATGGGTACAGGGAAAACACAATTTACTAAATCTTTAGTCACGCAACTAATCCGAGAATCAAAGAATAACCTAAACAGTACCAAAATTGGTTTTTTAATCTTCGATTATAAAGGCGATTACATCAAAGAAGATTTTATTCAAGCCACGGGAGCAACCCGTTACGATTTACATCGGCTGCCATTTAATCCATTGGCGCTAACGGTGGGTAACACAGCACAGCCAATGTTACCGCTCCATACTGCTAACGCAATCAAGGAAAGTATTGCAACGGCTTTTGGTTTGGGGGTTGTCCAAAAACAAAAACTCAGAGACTGTATTATGGATGCCTACAGCGCTTCTGGTATCGACAAAGCAGACAAACTAAGTTGGACTAAACCGGCCCCAACAATTGCACAAGTCTGTGAGGAATATTTTAACGGTGAAGATGTGAAAAATGACAGCTTGCATGCTGCATTGGACAATCTGTATCAGTTTGAAATATTCGAGCCTGACCCCCAGCGAACTGTGTCATTATGGACCCTTCTCGATGACGTGGTAGTTATTAATTTAGCGGGGTATGACAAGGACATACAGAACTTGGTTGTCGCTATCACTTTGGACCAATTTTACAGCCAGATGCAAAAAGCTGGGCACAGCTCAATAGACGGTAATTTTCGAGAAATGTCTAAAATGGTACTAGTGGATGAGGCGGATAATTTTCTGAGCCAAGACTTCCAGGCAATACGAAAAATATTAAAAGAAGGCCGTGAGTTTGGTGTGGGCACCATCCTTTCCACACAATTTTTAAATCACTTTTCTACGGGTGATAATGAATTTGCCAATTATATCTTAACCTGGGTGGCGCATCGCGTATCAGAAATTAACAAAAAGGATGTCACCACCCTGTTTGGAAAACAACCAAATCAAATGGTTGAACAATTAATGACGGAGATCTCCGGCCTTGAAAAACACATGAGCATTTGCAACATTGGTGACGGTAACCCTCTTAAAATTCATGATAAGGCTTTTTGGCAACTAGATTAGATATCTTGAGATATTATTCATTATGAGGTGGTCGGGGTTAGTGAGACATCCTGAAGTGTAAAATAAGCAATGTTTTTTTTGTTATACAGTTACGGGCTTCAGGCAGCCTTGCTTAATAGTTCAAGTCCTTTCGAATAAGCCTCA
>Ga0118677_10003226_pt1 | contig 31292 bp, 25 predicted proteins | sample AliMusrvi5mmetaG_FD_86154 | JGI IMG/M metagenome (GOLD analysis project Ga0118677, IMG submission 86154) | reverse complement strand
TACAAAAATACGCGGAATAATATAAATTTGCAAAATAATTCAGTTTTTAATCTTTTACCAATTACTCAAAACCGAAGCAAAACCTTATGAATTCTATACAAATTCGTCAAACTTTTCTTGACTTTTTTAAATCCAAGGAACATACAATAGTTCCTTCAGCGCCAATGGTTGTGAAGAATGATCCAACATTGATGTTCACCAATGCAGGTATGAATCAGTTCAAAGATATTTTTCTCGGTAATTCACCGGTAAAATCGCCACGTATTGCAAATACACAAAAATGTCTTCGCGTATCCGGTAAACATAATGATTTAGAGGAAGTCGGACTTGACACGTATCATCACACTATGTTCGAAATGCTCGGTAATTGGTCGTTTGGAGATTATTTCAAAAAAGAAGCGATTGAATGGGCATGGGAATTACTTACTTCGGTTTATAAAATTGATAAAAAAAATCTTTATGTCACAGTTTTTGGCGGCGATAGCACAGATAAGCTTGAAAAAGACGATGAATCCTATAAAATATGGGAGAATATATGCGATAAAGAACATATAATCTTTGGTTCAAAAAAAGATAATTTTTGGGAAATGGGCGATAGCGGTCCTTGTGGCCCATGTTCAGAAATACATATTGACATTAGAAATGATAATGATAAACAAAAAATAAATGGTAAAGACCTTGTAAATACAAGTCATCCGCTGGTTATTGAAATATGGAATCTTGTGTTTATGCAATACAACCGAAAAGCAGATGGTTCACTTGAACCATTACCAGCCAAACATGTTGATACTGGCATGGGTTTCGAACGTTTAAGCATGGTGCTTCAAGGCAAACAATCCAATTATGATACAGATATTTTTATGCCAATCATCCAAACAATTTCAGATTTGTGTGGAATTCCTTATGGTAAAGAGAATAAATCGGATATTGCCATGCGCGTTATAGCCGATCATCTTCGGGCTGTGTCATTTGCTATTGCTGATGGTCAGCTGCCTTCAAACAACAAAGCAGGTTATGTCATTCGCAGAATTTTAAGAAGAGCTGTTCGTTATGGTTATACGTTTCTTAATCTGAAAGAGCCATTTCTCAATGAATTGCTGTTAGTTTTTGTAAATCAATTCAAAGATATTTTTCCTGAAACATTGAAACAACAGGAATTTATTCGTAAAGTAATTACAGAAGAAGAAATTTCTTTTCTGCGTACATTGGCAACCGGAATTCATTTATTTGAAAAAAATATTTCAGGTAATAAAAAAATTATTGATGGACGCTTTGCCTTTGAACTATTTGACACGTATGGCTTTCCCGTTGATTTAACTCAATTGATGGCTCGTGAAAAAGGCATGGATGTTGACATGGACGGTTTTAAGGTTTGTATGGAAGAACAAAAAAATCGTTCACGACAAGCAGCTGCAATGGATACAGACGATTGGATTTTAATTAATGAAGAACAAGAAACACAATTTGTAGGTTATGATTCGCTTGAAGCTCAAGTGAAAATTATCAAATACAGAAAAATTACTCAGCAGAATACAACTCATTTTCAACTGGTGCTTGATAAAACGCCGTTCTATGCTGAATCTGGCGGTCAGGTTGGCGACAAAGGATATATTCAATTTGGCGATGAACAAATAATCATTGAAAATACGCAGAAAGAAAATAATTTGACAGTTCATATTATTAACCAACTTCCTGAAAACCTCGCTGCTGTTGGTTTAGCGAAGGTTGATGAAAACAAACGCAATCAAACTGCTGCAAACCATTCTGCTACGCATCTTTTGCATGCTTCATTAAAACAAATACTTGGAGGTCATGTTGAACAAAAAGGTTCATCTGTTGATGATTCTCGTCTGCGATTTGATTTTACTCATTTTTCAAAGATGAGTTCTGAGGAAATTAAAAATGCTGAAAAAATGGTCAATAAAAAAATCAGACAAAATATTTTGTTGAATGATTACAGAGATTTACCAATTGAAGAAGCACAGAAAATGGGCGCTACAGCTTTGTTCGGCGAAAAATATGGCGATAAAGTTAGAGTGGTCGTTTTTGATCCTAAGTTTTCTATGGAATTTTGCGGTGGTACGCATGTTCAAGCAACCGGACAAATTGGATTTTTTAAAATAATATCTGAAGGTGCTATTGCTGCAGGTATTCGCAGGATTGAAGCAATTACAGGTACTGCTTTTGAAGAATATTTTTCACAACAAGAAGAATTGATTTCTGAAATAAAATCTGAGTTGAAAAATCCTAAAAATATTTTATCAGGCATTCAGGAAATCATCAAACAGCATCATTCGCTGGAGAAAGAGGTTGCATCATTAAAAAAAGAAAAATCTTTTTCAGTTGAAAAAAATCTTTTAAATCAGATTGAAAATATTAATGGAATTAATTTTATTGCTGCAATCGTTGATTTAGATACTGATGTTATAAAAGATATGGCTTTCCGAATTAAACAATCTGTTGAAAATCTTTTTATGATTCTTGGCAATGAAAGCGAAGGCAAAGCAAATCTTACACTTTTGATTTCCGAAAATTTAGTGAAGGATAAAAATTTAAATGCTTCAAAAATCATCCGTGAAATTGCTAAAGAAATTAATGGCGGCGGCGGCGGTCAAGATGTCTTTGCAACTGCCGGTGGTAAAAATCCTGCAGGACTAGAGAATGCTTTATCTAAAGCAAAAAAAATGATTTCATAAAGTGTGTTTTACGATTGTAAAGAAGTTGGTATATTTGCAAAAAAAATAAAAAAAGATGAAGAAATACAATAAAGCCGAACAGTATGACGAAAAAACTGTTCAAGAAATTTCTTCCCATTACAAAGAAATTTTGAAGCTTATTGGTGAAGATACAGATAGAGAAGGTTTAGAAAAAACACCTATCCGTGTTGCGAAGTCCTTGTTATTCCTCACGCAGGGTTATGATGACAATCCTGAAGAAATATTGCTTTCTGCACGTTTCAAAGAAGATTATAAAGAAATGGTCATTGTAAAAAACATTGAAATATATTCAGTTTGCGAACATCATATGCTGCCCTTTATTGGCAAGGCGCACATAGCATATATTCCAAGAAATTATATTGTCGGATTAAGTAAAATTCCTCGAGTTGTTGATGCGTTTGCAAGACGTTTGCAAGTGCAGGAACGACTTACAACTCAAATAAAAGATTGCATTCAAAACACACTGGATCCGCTTGGAGTGGCTGTCGTTATTGAAGCGCAGCATCTTTGCATGCAAATAAGAGGAGTTCAAAAACAAAATTCTAGTGCAACAACTTCAGATTTTACAGGTGCATTTTTAAAAGACAATAAAACAAGAATGGAATTTTTACGCTTAATTAAAACTAATTTACACGAATAACATTTTTTAAATTTAAAAATTATGGAAACAAATTATAATGATTTTAACAACAACAGTTTTTCAAATATCCGTAAAGAAACTGTTACAGATATTAGAAGTTTTATGTCCAGCGTTTTCAGTTGGATGTTTCTTGGTCTTGCTATTACTTCTGTTGTAGCTTGGTATTTTGCTTTTAATCCGAATATGCGCGGTTTACTTATTACTGAAACTGGAATTTCAGGATTAGGTTGGATTGTAACTTTTGCACCTTTTATTTTTGTATTAATCATGGGATTAAGATTCACAAAATTATCTGCACAAACTTTAGCTATTATGTTTGCCGTATTCGCTATTCTGATGGGCATGAGTATGAGTTTTATTCTTTTAGTTTATACTTCAGCTTCTGTATTTAAAACATTTGCCATCACATCAGGAATGTTTGGTCTCATGGCTGTTACAGGTTATACGACAAAAACTGATTTGACAAAATTCGGTTCAATTATGATTATGGGATTATTTGGAATCATTTTAGCCAGTGTTGTCAATATGTTTATGCACAGCGCACAAATTGATTATGTCATCAGTATCATCGGCGTATTAGTATTTACAGGACTAACAGCTTACGATGTGCAGAAACTAAAACGTATTGGTGGAGGAGTAGAATATGGCGCTGAAAATGCTAAAAAGCTTGCAATCATGGGTGCTCTGACATTATATCTTGATTTCATTAACTTGTTTTTATTTCTTCTTCGTTTTTTTGGAAACAGAAGAAACTAATCTGTTTACTTTTCATTTTTTAGTACTTTATTTTTATAAATTTTTCATAAAACAAATTATATGAAAGCATACGTATTTCCTGGACAAGGCGCGCAATTTGCAGGAATGGGCAAAGAAATGTACAATCAATTTTCAACTGCAAAAGCTTTATTTGACAAAGCAAATGACATACTTGGATTTAATATTACTGAAATAATGTTCAATGGTTCTGATGAAGATTTAAAGCAAACCAAGGTAACGCAACCTGCCGTCTTTCTTTATTCTGTGATACTTGCCGAAATACTCAATGATTTCGCACCCGACATGGTTGCAGGACATTCGCTGGGCGAAGTGTCAGCGCTTGTTGCCAATAAAACCTTATCTTTTGAAGATGGTTTAAAGCTTGTTGCCATTCGTGCTCAAGCCATGCAAAAAGCCTGTGAAGCGCAACCTTCTACAATGGCTGCTATTATTGGTTTAGATGATGCAACGATTGAAAATATCTGTAAAACTTTTACTGATGAAATAGTTGTTCCTGCAAATTATAATAGTCCCGGACAGCTTGTTATTTCTGGCACTACAAAAGGAGTTGAAGAAGCATGTAAAAAAATAAAAGAAGCCGGCGCAAAAAGAGCATTGCCATTGAATGTCAGTGGCGCATTCCATTCACCTTTGATGAATCCTGCAAAACTTGAATTTGAAAAAGCTATTGATTCCATTCCTTTCAATCAACCAATTTGTCCAATCTATCAAAATGCTACAGCAAAGCCTTGTTCCGATCCTATTGAAATAAAAAAATATTTAATTGCTCAACTTACTTCTCCTGTTTTATGGACACAAACTATTAAAAACATGAGTAATGATGGCGCTTTAACCTTTATTGAAGTTGGACCGGGACAAGTATTACAAGGATTAGTTAAAAAAATTATTTCTGGAGTTGAAACTTTTGGAGCAAAAGTGATTGAATAATTTTTTTTAACAAATTAAAAATTCCAAAGTATTTTATATTTATTTAAGAACAAAGAGTTTCGCCTTTGCAAAACGAAACTCTTTGAAAAATTTAAAAATGTTTTTATCTAAAACTACGCAAACATTATACATCATTGCTGTTTAAGAATATTGTGTGTTTAATTCTAATTCTGTTTAATAATTTTTCTAATAATGGAATTATTAACTGATTGCAATTTGATAAAATATACACCGGCTGCTTGACCAGATAAATCAATCTGTTCAACACTATTGATTAATCTTTTATTTAAAATAATCTGTCCTGTTGTATTAAGGATTTCAAGATTATAATAAATATTTTGATTATCTAGAACAATGGAAAACTTATCATTTATAGGATTTGGAAAAATATTAATATTAGTTTCATTATTGGATAATTCGCTTATTCCAACATTTGTAACATTAAAATTTTTTGATGTATCAGAACTACATCCATTTTGAGTTACTATAACAAAATAATTTCCGGTTTGCTTTGGAGTATAACTTTGATTTATAGAATCTTTTTTTAAAACATTATTAAAATACCATTGATTTCCACTAATAGCGCTTGAAACAAGCTTATTCCCATTTTTAGTAATTGTAGGTGTTGAAGGTAAAGCTTTAACCGTTACTGTTGTACTTGAAGTATTAATACATCCATTCGTATTAGTTCCAGTGACCGTGTATGTAATATTTGTTGTAGGATTAACTGTTTTAGAAGAACCAGAACCTAATCCATTACTCCATGAATAAGTGCTTGCACCACCAGCAGTTATTGTTGTAGAATTTCCTTTGCATATAGTTCCTCCTCCAGTTGTGATTATTGGTAAAGCATTTATAGTAATATTACTTCCGTTATCACTGCCTGTAACCACAGGATTATTGGCAACTACTCTTATTCTGTAGGCACTTCCTGGAGGTGTATTTGCAGGAATTACAGCATTAATTGTTCCTGCTTTTGTAGAAGTAATGCTCCCAATAGTAACTGGCGATGTAAACGAACCTGTTGCATTCGATAATTGAGCTGTGAATACATTTCCATCATCATAAGCTCCGGCAATAGTATAAGGAACATTAATTGAAGCAGAAACACAATTAGATGAATTAACTGCTGATGTTGTAATAGTTACAGGAATTTCTATCAGATTCGTATATTCAGGATTGCTACCATTTGTTCCGTTAAATTTTAACTTATTAGTTAACGTATTAGTACTTGGATTATACTGAAAAATAACGCCCAAACTTAATGTACCTGTAGATGCGCCTCCCATAGAAGTCATTCCATATAGATTACCATCAGATGCCTGAATTAATGAGCCTAATGGAGAATCACCATTTGGCGAACTGTCAAAATTAAACTTTGCTTTATAAGATGAAGCAACAGCAGGATCATATTGAAATAAAACCCCAAAACTATTTGTTCCACCAGCATCAGTCAATCCATAAAGTTTTCCATCAGTTGCCTGAATTAATGATCCAAAAGGTTGTCCTCCTGTTGACATATCAAAATCCCACAAATTTACAAAGGCGTTATTTTGAGGATTAAATTGAAATAAAACCCCATTCCCATTTGCTCCACCCAGATTAGTCATTCCGTAAAGTTTTCCATCTTTTGCTTGGACTAAAGAACCATAAGGATTCTTACCTTTTAATGTTCCGTCAAAACTTACCTTAATAGTCAAAGTATTATTTGTAGGATTATATTGGAACAATTCTCCATTGTCATTTGCTCCGCCCAGATTAGTCATTCCGTAAAGCATCCCGTCAGTAGCCAGAATTAAAGAACCATATGGAGAGTCTCCGTTTGCAATACCAGTAAAATCAATCTTTTTGGCAAAAGCATTAGTTGCAGGATTATATTGAAATAAAATCCCTTTATCAGCTGAACCACCGGCAGTAGTCATTCCATAAAGCAATGTACCCACTTGTATTAAAGAATTTCCTTGAGGATATCTTCCATTTGGAATATCAGAAAAATCATATTTTACAACGTAACCAGCAGTAGTAGGATCATATTGGAAAATACTTCCTGCGCTTGTAGTACCACCGTACCAAGTCATTCCATATAGTTTTCCATCTGAAGCTTGCATTAATGAGCCATAAGCATTCGTATTATTCGCGCCTGTTTGTAAAAAATTTTGTTTAACCATTTCGTTATTTCCTGATGCATCCGTTTTAAAAATAACACCATCATCGTTTACGCCACCACGAGTGGTCATTCCCCAAAGTTGATGTTGGATTTGGGCAAATGTATTGCAGCTTAATATTCCAACTAATACAACTCCAATTAAAACTTGTGTAATAATTTTTTTCATAGTATAATTTTTTTGTCCTACTTTGTTAAGACTTTCGGAATTAACCCGTTTTTTTAAGTGGGTTCTGGACTCCACTTTTTAAAATTTCAGAATTTCAAGAAATTTAATTTTTAATTTTACCTCTTTTTTATTTAAAAAAAATATTTACTTTGCTGATTTCAATGTTATTATTTTTTCAATATTATCATTTTTCTAGAAGCCACAAAATTATTTGTCTCAAGCCTGTAATAATATATTCCTGAACTTAAAAGATCAGCATTCAAAATAACACCATAAATTCCTTTTGTTTTCAAACCATTATCAAGCACCATCACTTCTTTTCCGTAAATATCATAAACACTGAGTTTGAGATTGGTTGTTTCAGGTAAGTGATACATTATTTTGGTATTATCGCTGAAAGGATTAGGCTGATTCTGAATAAGAAAATCATCCGTTGAATTTTGTTTAAAAGTCCTAATATTCGTAGGCATATCACCAATATACCATAATGTAATCAATGCTTCGGTAGTATTTTCCTGTAGATCATAATCCAATATATGTCCTGCATGGTCAGTAGTTTCTTTAAATATATCAGTATACTTTAAATTAAATTCTTTTGTATCCCATGAACAAGTTTGAGTTATATTGTGAATGATCGTATGATGAACCCCCATCATTGTTGTATCAACTTTTGTTGAATAAGAAGTATCCTTTGATATATTTTTCACTTTCAAGTCAAATGTTTTACTACCTGAACATTCATCAAGATGCGTATCAGTGGATTTTGATTCAGTACAATTACTTGTTTTTACCTTTTCATCCTCTCCTCCTAATGATGATGCCTGAATATTAAAAAAACTGATGTCATATCCGTTACTATCAATAGCTATTGCTATTTCCTGACTGATGATTGCTCCCTTATTAGTATTACAATTTAATTGATCTTCTGTATCATTATAGGCACATAAAAATTCATCGTGGTAGCTTCCCCACATAGTCATATTATCATAAGTACTGCCTCTTGGATTGCTCAGAATTGTATCAATCATGAATTGATTAGGCAGAGAGGATGTTACAGGTAATGTATTTTTTAAATTTGAAAATAAAGTAATTCCCTCTTTTTCTGTTTGTTCATAGTTAGACCAGTAGTATTGAGATTTGCTTGTTTGCAGATCATGATTGGTCTGTCTCAAAGCTGCCATGATACGCCAACTATCATTTGGCTTTTGAATTTGAAAAGAGATAGGTGTATCATCTGTTACATCTATTTTGCCTGTTGGATGCTTGTAGGAATAAGTGGCGTTCATGAGGGCAACTCCCGGACTACTGCCTGCAGTAAATTTCACAGTTGCTTCGCCATTTTCATCTGTTGTAACAGAGGTATTATCAAGCGTTCCCCCTTCCACATCAAGGTCAAGCTTACGATTCTTTAAAAGCGTTCCATCACAATCTGTCAAAACGATTTTTACATTTGTTGATTCGTTTTCATTAAGCAGCGTTTTATCAGGTGTCAATACCACTTTCGGAAATATAGCCCATGGGTCGCCCTGATCCCTTTTTTTTTCTTCAAAACTCATCATAAACAAATATAAAGGAGCCATCGAAGATGCAATATTACGACCCCTTACCATTGGATCTTCGCTGTAATCATACGGTCCGATTATAGTTTGTACAACTTCATTTGAAATGGCTGTTTCGAGATTCATATTAACAGTAAACGCCCCATTACTGCCGGCAACTGAACAATTTATAATATAATCTGCAGACTCACTACCGGTGGGCGGTCGGATGGCTTCACTTAAAACGGACAGATTAGACTTAATAGTCATTGTATCAATAAATCCATAAATCATATGCCATGTAAAATAACAATCTTTGGTTGATTCAGTGTTTTTAAAATAATCATAAAAGCCTTCAGCTAAAGTGTAAAGCTTTAAAAAATTTGTCATTGAAGTATATGAAGTGGAATCAGTAGGTAAAACCTGAACATCATTATCATAGACTATAAGTTTTCTAGTTTTGCATTTCTCACAATTTTGACCTTTTAAAGGATTATACCATGAAACAAGCATTATCACTGTAACAAAAAGTATATTTTTTTTCATCTGGATAAATATAGTTTACAACAAGATAATATATATGATTATAAATTATAAAATTAATAAATTTATTTGATTAAATTAATTTTTGAAAAATTAAAAACAAAACAAACATGATATGCATCATAAAAAATCATGCCTTTTGATAATTTTTATAAAAATAATTTTACACCCAATTATTTTATTAGGGGTGAAATTAATATTATGCCTATATTAAAAATTTAATGATCTTACTATTTAAAGTTGCATCTTTTTATAAATTAAAGAAAAGATTTATAATATTTGATTTATCAAACGTCCAGAAAACAGAAGCTTTTCAAGATAAGGATTGTGTTGAGCTATATTAAATTCAGGAATATATTTCATGGAATGAATGTCTGTTCCAACAATATCAATCATATCACAATCAATCATCTTTTCAGCAAGCTTTTTTACTTGCGGCGAATAATATCCGCTTAAAGACGCTAAATTCATTTGAAAAAAAACACCTCTACTTTTTAAATCTTCAAATTTTTCAAAATCATTCACCCAGTAAAGATATCTTTCAGGATGAGCAATAACAACTTTATATCCATTAATCTGAAGATCAAAAACTATATTATTAAAATTAGGTGGCGGATTCATAAATGAAAGTTCTATCAATACTTTATTATCACCAAAAGTCAACATCTCATGACTATTAATAATATCCGACAAGCCATCATCCACAAGGTATTCAGCGGCAGCAACAATTGTTATTGGGATATTTGCTTCAATTAATTTCTTTTTTAAAACATCTAATTTTCCATTTATAATTGCCGGAGTATTCTTGAAAAAATCAGCCATGATATGTGGCGTTGTGATAATTTTTTCATATCCTAAAAATTTCAATTGACTAATAATCTCAATGGATTCTTCATACGATGCAACTCCATCATCAATACCTGGAAGCAAATGGGAATGTAAATCTGTTCTAATTAAAGATAAATCAAGGGGAGAAGAAATTTCTTCTTTTTTATTAAATATTTTATTAAAGAAAGACATAAAAGATTATCTATAAATTTTGGATAAAACAATCATATGTGATTTTTAATCCTTCTTCAATATGAATTTTAGGATTATAATCAAGAAGTAACTTAGCTTTTGAAATATCTGCATATGATTTTCTGATATCACCCAATCTTTTATCTTTAAAAATAGGATCAAGAGAATAACCTGAAATATTTTTTAGCGTTTTGAATAATTGAATAACTGATGTTTTTTGGTTAACAGCAATATTAAAAACTTCATTTAATGCTTTTTTATTTTCGGTGAAAAGCGCTTTCATATTGGCTTGAACGGCATTTTCAACAAATGTAAAATCACGTTCCTGTTCACCATCACCATAAATAATTATGGGTTGATTATTTATCATTGCATCAATAAACAAAGGAATGACGGCTGAATAAGAAGATTTTGCATTTTGTTTTGGACCAAAAATATTAAAATATCTTAACCCAATAATTTCCATCCCATAGATATTTGAAAACACATCAGCATAAAGTTCATTAGCTACTTTTGTAATAGCATAAGGAGAAATTGGTTTTCTTATTTCATTTTCCGTTATCGGTAATGTAGCGCTATTTCCAAACACGGATGATGAAGTTGCATAAATGAACCGCTTGACATTAGCTTCTTTTGATGCAAGAAGCATATTTAATGTTCCGTTAATATTTACATTGTTTGAATATATCGGATCTTCAATGGAACGAACTATCGAACCAATAGCGCTGTGATGTATTACAAAATCAATATCCTTGCAGGCTTTACGACAAACATCTAAATTGCAAATATCTTCTTCAAAAAATTCAAAGGAAGGAGATGAAAGATAAGCTTCAATATTTTTTTTAAAACCGGTTGAAAGATTATCAAGAACGCGCACTTTACCGGCATTATATTTCATTAAATAATCTACGATATTTGCTCCAATAAATCCTGAACCGCCTGTTACAAGAAATGAATATTTACTAATATCAACAGCATGATATGGTTTTTCAAACATTAATTTTCCCTCTTTAAATATTGTTCCTGATAATATTGCAAATACTGACCTGTAGTAACGTTCTCTAACCATTCTTTATTGTTCAGATACCAATCAACTGTTCGTTCAAGACCTTCTTCAAATTGCAACGATGGGCTCCATCCCAATTCTTTCTGAAGCTTAGATGAATCTATCGCATAGCGCAAATCATGCCCTGCCCTATCCTTAACAAAAGTGATTAAATTTGATGACTTATCGTTTCCAGTTCGATTTAATTTTTTATCCATTATTGTGCATAATAAATGAATCAAATCAATATTTTTCCATTCATTATTGCCACCAATATTATAGGTTTCACCTGTTTTGCCTTTATGAAAAATCAAATCAATTGCTTTTGCATGATCTTCAACCCAAAGCCAATCTCTGATATTTTCGCCTTTCCCATAAACTGGTAATGGCTTACATGTCTTGATATTATTTATACATAAAGGAATCAGTTTTTCAGGAAACTGATTAGCGCCATAATTATTAGAACAATTTGATAAAACAACCGGAAGTTTATACGTATGAAAATACGCTCTTACAATATGATCAGAGCTTGCTTTTGAAGAAGAATAAGGACTTCGTGGATCATACGCTGTTGTTTCTTTAAAAAAGCCTATTGCGCCAAGTGAGCCATAAACCTCGTCTGTAGAGATATGATAAAATCTTTTGTTTTCAAAATTATCCTTCCAGCTATTTTTTGCAGCATTTAAAAGATTAACAGTGCCAATCACATTGGTCATCACAAAATCCAATGGATTCGTTATAGACCTGTCAACATGTGATTCTGCAGCTAAATGAATCACTCCATCAAATTGATATTGTTCAAACAAAGAATTCATTAATTCAAGATCAACAATATCTCCTTTGATAAATTTATAATTTGGTTTATTTTCAATATCACGCAAATTGGCAAGATTACCGGCATACGTTAATTTATCTAGATTAAAAATCTGCTCATTCGGATATTTATTGACAAATAAACGAACCACATGAGAACCAATAAAACCGGCACCTCCGGTAATTAAAATTTTCATTTACTAAATTTAAAGACTCAAATAATTAATATTTTTCATTTTATTTCTGTAAATACTTTTCACATCAAACAAAACGCCATTTTCAGTCATGATAGATTTGAAGAATGTTTCATCAAATTCAAGATATGGCGCATGATTCACAGCCACGATAACTAAATCATATTTCTTTTTTGAATAATCTTTTATTAATTCAAAACCATATTCATGTTTCAATTCTTCAGAAGATGCATGTGGATCAACAACATCTACTTTAACGCCATACGATTTTAATTCTGAAATAACATCAGCTACTTTTGAATTACGGATATCGCTAACATTTTCTTTAAATGTAGCACCCATGACAAGTGCTTTTGCATGAAGAATTTTTTTTCCTAAAGCAATCATTTTTTTTACAGATTGCTTTGCAACATAAAATCCCATTGTGTCATTAACATAACGACCTGAAAGAATAAGTTGTGGATGATATCTGAATTGTTTAGCTTTATATGTTAAATAATATGGATCAACACCAATGCAGTGTCCGCCAACGAGTCCTGGAGAAAATTTCAAAAAATTCCATTTTGTTCCGGCAGCTTCCAACACATCATGTGTATTAATTCCCATTCTATTGAAAACAATTGCCAATTCATTCATCAAACCAATATTTACATCGCGTTGAGTATTCTCAATTATTTTAGCTGCCTCAGCAACTTTAATGGATGCGGCTCTATGAATACCTGCTTTTACAACCAGTTCATATACTTTTGCAATAATATCCAATGATTCTTCATCACATCCTGAAACAATTTTGCGAATAGTTGTTATTGTATGTTCTTTATCGCCTGGATTAATACGTTCAGGAGAATATCCAACTTTAAAATCTTGACACGCTTTTAATCCAGAATGTTGCTCCATAATTGGATTACAATCTTCTTCCGTACATCCAGGATAAACCGTGGATTCAAATACTACATAATCTCCTTTTTTAAGTACTTTACCAACAGTTTTTGAAGCACTTAATAAAGGTGTAAGATCGGGCATATTTTGATTATCAATTGGGGTGGGAACAGCAACAATATGAAATTGCGCTTCTTTCAATTTTTCAATAGATGCAGTAAATTCAATATCGCAACCTTCAAAAGCTGATGGAGGTAACTCATTGCTTGGGTCAATATTTTTTTTCATCATCTCGACCCGTTCAGGTTTGATATCAAAACCTATTACTTTAATTTTTTTAGCAAACTCAAGTGCAATAGGCAACCCTACATATCCTAATCCTATCAATGAAAGTTTAGCTTCCTTCTTTAATAATTTTTCATAAAGATTCATAACTATTAATTTTAGTGATTAATATTTTTCTGCAATAATTTAGGATTTCTTAAAGCATAGATTCTTTCAATAATTTCAACTACTTTCAGCCCTTCCAACGCATTGGTCGTAATGGTTGTTCTACCTTTCAATGTATTCACAACATTATCAATAATGAAATGATGATTAGCTGCAGATCCTTTATAATGCCCATAATCATTGGGTGGATTGACAGGATCAAGTTTTGGCATTTGATAATCTTTGATATTGCAATATTCAACTTCATTCATATATTGTCCGCCAATTTTCACTGATCCTTTAGCTCCGATAATAGTAATACTGCTTTCAAGATTAGTATCCCAAACAGAAGTAGAATAATTAATACAACCTAATCCACCATTTATAAAACGGAAATTAACTATTCCTGAATCTTCAAATTCAGTTAAATTTTTATGATTGAAATCATCAAAAGTCGCCTGTATATTTGTAATATCACCAAACAACCAAAACATAATATCTATAAAATGCGAGAACTGTGTAAACAAGGTCCCTCCGTCAAGCTTCTGTGAACCCTTCCAATTATCTTTATCTTTTTTATAATATCTTTCGTCGCGATTCCAATAACAATTTATTTGCACTAAAAATGTTTCCCCCAATATTTTATTTTCCACCAGTTCTTTTAACCAAACTGATGGTGGAGAATATCTGTTTTGCATCACTGTAAAAAAATGTCGAGACACCTGCAATGCCTTATAAATAACCTGTTCGCAGCCGGCTTTTGTCAATCCAATCGGTTTTTCACAAACCACATGTTTTTTCGCATCCAATGCTTTTAATGATTGTTCTATATGCAAACCGTTTGGTGTGCAAATATTCACAACATCAAATTGAATATCTGATTTTAATAAATCATCAATTGAAGAAAAAAATGGAACATCATATTTTTCAATGCCGAGCACTTCTTTAGGGCGAATGTCGCACAATGCAACCAATGCTGAATCATTATTTTGCAATATCATTTCTGCATGACGTTTGCCAATATGACCGCAACCTACAACAACAAATTTAACTTTATCAGAAATATAATTCATTTTCTTCGTCTTAATTATTTATAAAATACTTACAACACCATTATTAAATAAATATTTTTCATTGCTTTCAGGACAAACAGCAATATTCTCAAGATTAAAATTTAAACGATGTCCGAAACGACTCATCCAGCCTAACTGTCTCGCCGGATTGCCAACTACAAGAGCAAAAGCAGGAATGTTCTTTGTTACAACACTTCCTGCGCCGATAAATGCATATTCTCCAATTTCATGTCCGCAAACAATAGTAGCATTTGCACCGATTGTAGCGCCTTTCTTTACAATTGTTTTGGCATATTGATTTTTACGATTCACAGCGCTTCGAGGATTAGTTATATTCGTGAAAACCATTGAAGGACCGAGAAATACATCATCTTCGCAAATTACACCGGTATATAAAGAAACGTTATTTTGGATTTTAACATTTTTGCCTAAAATAACCTGCGGAGATATAACCACATTTTGTCCAATATTGCAATTGTCTCCAATAATGCAATCAGCCATTATATGCGAAAAATGCCATATTTTCACACCTTCACCAATTTGGCAGCCAGCATCAATTACAGCCGTTTCGTGTGCAAAATACTTCATGATTATTTCGATAAATAGTCTAACAAATTAGTAGTAATGAATGACAATTGTTCTTCATCCAATTCTGTATGCATTGGCAAAGAAATTACAGATTTACATAATTGTTCTGTAACAGGTAAATCGCCTTCTTTGTAACCCAAGTAGCGATATGCTTTTTGAAGATGCAATGGAACCGGATAATAAATCATCACAGGAATCCCTTTACTATTCATGTATTCCTGCAGTTTAAACTGGTCAACATTTTTCAATTTTAAAGTATATTGATGAAATACATGAGTAGAATTTGCATCTTTAAATGGTGTCATTATTTTCGGATGATTGCTGAATGCCTGATTATAATAGCTTGCAGCTTTATTTCTTGCATCAATGTATTGATCAAGATATTTAAGTTTTACATTTAAAATTGCAGCTTGCAATGCATCCAAGCGAGAATTGACACCAACCATATCATGATAATATCTTATTTTCATTCCATGATTTACAACAATCTTAAGTTGTTCAGCTAATGCATCATTGTTCGTTAGCAATGCTCCGCCATCACCATAACATCCAAGATTTTTAGAAGGGAAAAACGACAAACATCCTATTTCGCCAATGGTTCCTGCTTTTAATGTTGTTCCATTTTCAAAATGATAATCAGCGCCAATTGCCTGGCAAGTATCTTCAATAATAAATAATTTATTTTTTTCAGCAATAGCCTTTATTTTCTGCATATCGGCGCATTGTCCAAACAAATGAACCGGAACGATTGCCTTTGTTTTAAGGGTAATTGCTTTTTCAATTGCAACAGGATCAATATTAAATGTATCAGGATTTACATCAACAAAAACTGGCTTTAATCCAAGGAGAGCAACAACTTCAACAGTAGCAACAAATGTAAATGCAGTGGTAATTATTTCATCTCCAGCTTTCAAATCCAATGCCATCATGGCAATCTGAAGCGCATCTGTTCCGTTAGCACAGCCAATAACATGTTTAACATTCAGGTATTTTTTCAATTCATCCTGAAATCTGACTACTTGCGGACCATTAATAAACGCAGTAGTATTTATTACATCTTGCATTGCAGCATCAATCTCATTCTTTATTTTGAGATATTGCTCATGCAATTCGACCATTTGAATTTTTTTCATAAGCTCATTTAAACTTTCGCAAATATACTATTTTGTTTGAATATTATAAAAATAATTGCTACTTGCAACATGCATTTTTTTGATAAAATTTAACTTTCTAATCTAATTATTTTATTTTTATTCAAGTAATTTTTGTAAGTTTGAAAAACATTTATTTAAAAAAATTATGGACACACCTGAATTAGATCAAAAACAAAATATTACCGAATTAAAATCAAAATTAATTCCTTTATATTTAAATTCTACAATACTGTACCTTGCTGCATTTCTGGTTGTACATATATCAGCCCAGTTGCTTGCATGTATCACAGCAGAATGCTTGTTTGACATACCAACAATATTTCATCATTTAAAAATCATATGCAATATTCCAGACATTTTAGGTGTACATTTTTGGACTGTTAAAGCTATACTTGGCTTTTATTCTGTTGTTCCAATTTTCTGTTTTATCTTATGTTTTTTTTTAATTCGTAGTCTTATTAAAAATAAGTCTAAACAAAGGAATTTGTATAAATTATTTACCTTATGGTGTTATATACATGCAATGAATCTTATTTTCGGAGCTTTAATTGTTGGAATTCCTATTATGAAAGGATTTGGATTTGTTCCTGGATATCTTTATATCCCAAAACCAACAGAAAATTTTTTAATTATTATTTCTATACTTTTATTGATTGGCAATGGAATTTTTCTAAACAGACAATTCGGAAATTTAGCATATAATAACAATATTCTTATTGAAAAATACACTCATATTTTATTTAAATTAGTTTTAGTATTAATGCCATATATTACAGTCAGTTTAATATTTTTCATCTTCGGATTACCTGATGATACCACTTATGAAAATCTTTTATTATTAACAACTCTCCTTCAGATTATTCCGATAATTCCATTTGCAATGATTTCTGAAAGAAGAAACCTGCAAACCAAACTGATTGAAAAAGTTTCCCGCCCATCACTTTATTTTCTCGGATCTCTCGTTCTATTATTGATTATCTTTATTATTTATATCAACTTGATTTTGCACTAAAATTTTCAATAATCAATTTTCTTCTAGTTTCTACAAAACAAATATTGCAAGAAAAACTTATTTCTTAATTCAATAAAACAAAAAATCCATTTATAATTTTTACATTATAAATGGATTTCATTTTCTATGTTGACCTACTAGGATTCGAACCTAGACTGACAGAACCAAAATCTGCTGTGCTACCATTACACAATAGGTCATTAAAAAAACATGCATGAAAAGTTTTGCAAAAATAGAAAATATTTATTTGCGTAATGAAATTTTCTGTTATTAAATTTTAATTTTTTATTATAACTTATATTCTAGAACTTAAATATATTCCACGCAATCATAATGTTTTCGATATATTCATCAACTTTTAACTTCTTTAAATTAAAATTTCATCACCTATTTATAAATGTTGATTGCCAAATAAATAATACTTTTGCACTTAACTTGATTATTCATTATGTTTAATTCTTTAAAATCAGATACTGCTTTCAATGTCCTACGCATCAAGGACTTTCAGTTTTATATTTATGCACGATTTTTTGTTACAATCGGCATCATGATGCAATCTGTAATTGTCGGATGGCAAGTTTATGAAATAACAAAAGATCCTCTTGCGCTTGGTATGATTGGTTTGGCAGAGGTTATGTCTTTTCTTTTAATTGCTTTGTTTGGTGGGCATATTGCTGATATTTATGATAGAAAAAAATTAATTTTGATTTCTGTTTTTATGTATTTCCTTTGCTGTATCGCTTTGCTGTTGCTTTGTTCTCATTTTTCATTTTTATTAAAACATTGGGGAGTTTTACCCATTTTCATAATCATTTTCATGACGGGCATTGCTCGTAGTTTTCTTGCTCCTTCACAAATTGCTTTTATGGCTCAAATTGTCCCCAAAGAACAATATGCTTATTCTGCTACATGGAATAGCGTTTCATGGCATGTGGCATCCGTTACAGGCCCTGCTATTGGTGGATTAATCTACGGTTTCTTTGGAATTACAAAAGCTTATGTTTCGGTTGCAATTTTTATACTTATTGGATTATTTTTTTATATGTTGATTAAAAAGAAACCAATGCCAGAAAGGCAAAAGTCAGAATCAATATTTCATAGTTTGGCAGAAGGAATTTTGTTTGTTTTTAAAAATCAAATCATCGTTGGTGCATTGACATTGGATATGTTCTCCGTATTGTTTGGCGGAGCTGTTGCCCTTTTGCCAATATTTGCCCATGATATTTTAAAAGTTGGTCCTGAAGGATTGGGATATTTGCGTGCTGCGCCTGCAGTTGGTTCTGTGATCATGTCATTGTATCTAGCATATTATCCTCCTTTAAGAAATTCAGGAAGAAAATTTCTGATTTGCATGGCTGGCTTTGGTTTGAGCATGATTCTTTTTGCAATATCCAAAAATTTTTATTTGTCATTATGCATTTTGATAATGAGTGGAATGTTCGACAATATGAGCGTTATTGTTCGCAGCACAATCATTCAAATTTATACTCCGGATCATATGCGCGGCAGAGTTGCTTCTGTAAACAGTATATTTATCAGCTCTTCCAACGAATTGGGCGCATTTGAATCTGGATTGGCAGCGAAACTGATGAGATTAATTCCTTCTGTAATTTTCGGTGGAAGCATGACTTTATTGGTGGTTGCTCTCACTTCAAAATTTGCTCCAATGCTTCGCAAACTGCATCTTTCAGATAAAATCAACGAATAATTTTTTCATTATGCTTTGGACTTTACTGGCTTTGACAAGCGCATTTCTTCTAGGGTTTTATGATTTATTGAAAAAAAATTCACTAAAAGAAAATGCAGTAATTCCAGTGCTTTTTATTTCTTCACTTTCTGGAGCTTTGATTTTTATTTGTCTGTTTTTATTTTCAAGAATGACTGGAAAAACAACTGCCGGAATGCTCTTTGTTCCGATGGTTTCATGGAAAGAACATATTTATTTCTTTATCAAATCAATAATTGTAGGCAGTTCGTGGATATTAGCTTATTTTGCTTTTAAACATCTACCAATAACTATTGCCAGTCCTATCCGTGCTTCTGCCCCACTTTGGACAGTTGCAGGTGCATTCATTATTTTTCATGAAAAATTTTCGCCTCTGCAATGGACAGGTGTTGCAACAACAATGTTTTTCTATTATTGCTTATCCTTTGAAGGAAAAAAAGAAGGCGTTCATTTTAGAAATAATCGCTGGGTGCTTTTTATGCTGATTTCCACTATTCTCGGGGCTTTCAGTAGTCTTTACGATAAATTTTTGATTAACCATTTCAACCGAATGGCGGTTCAGGCTTATTCAACAATTTATATTGCACTGATTTTTTTACCGGTAATATTATTTCTGTGGTATCCAAAACGAGCCAATAGTACGCCTTTCACGTGGAGAATAACAATTCCTTTAATTGGTGTTTGTCTTGCTTTTGCTGATTTTGCTTATTTCTATGCCATTTCAGTTCCGTTTTCTTTAATATCAGCCATTTCAATAATCCGCAGAGGCAGCGTGATTGTTGCTTTTACATGGGGTTATTTTATTTTCAAAGAAAAAAACCTCAAACGAAAAGCAATGATACTTACAGGAATCATGCTGGGTTTGGGAATGATTATTTTAGGAAGTTGTTAAAGAAACAGAATACTTCCACCATCAAACAAAGGGCCGTTGTATAATTCAACAAGATTATAATTTAGACTGATTATAAATTGTTTTAAAACTTTTCCTTCTTTAAAAAAATCCAAATTCCCGATTACAAAAAAATCATTTCCATTTGCACCACAGCAACCTCCAATAAAACCATAGGTTTGACCGGGCAAAATAATATCATTGGAATCAACATAAAATATATTGTAGTCAAGTTTTTTCAAAACATTAAAAATATTTTTATCAGAAGTTACAAAGGAATTATTCCGCAATGGAATTAGATTGCAGCGACAATACGCTTGATTAACATTTATCTTTTTTTTATTATTATAACAATTTGAAATTACAAAATCAGTATATTTCAAATTGTGAATCAACAACTGTTCAGTGGCAACAGCATTGTAAAAAACAGTTTTAGGAAATTTTTCTCCAATCGGATTTTCTCCTTTAATAAATGAAATGTTTTCTTTTTTAAAAACATCAAAATACTTGTCCGGCACATTTGGCGCTACAATGAGCTGATTTTCTGTTTTACAAAAAAAAACATCCGGATGCGAAGCAATGGAATCATATGTAATACCTTTTGTAGAAAACTCAATAATATCGCCAAAATCAGAAAGTGATTTTTTAGCTTCTTGAGGAATATCGCTGCTTACAAGTATTTTCAATGGATTAAAAATTATTTAAATAATATCAAAATAAAAATCTCTTCCTTTTAATTGGTCATCTTTTTTAAAATGAACTACTTCAAAATTATTTAACAACATCTTTTTATTTTTTGAATGATAACCAATTGCATAATTATATTCTTTCTCAGAAACTGATAAACTAATCTTCTTTCCTGATTTTACTGGAATAAATTTAAGTATATCATTCCAAATTTCAGTGTAAACAAGCTCTCTGAAAGACACGTGAAAAGGTCCGGCAACCAAAGAAGTTTTATTTATAAATCCTTCTGATGGATGCAAACCTACACGCAAAATTGTTAATCCTGCTTGCTCAAACAAAAGATATAATTCCTTGCACCATTGCACAGCAGTTTCAAGAGATAAAGGCTCAAATTTTTTCTTATAAAAATGTTGTTCCAACAAAGTATCCTTAATCACAAGCGTTGGATAAATCCGAACATCTTTCGCCCCAAGAGCAATAAAATCTTTTGCAGTATTCAATGATTTTTCAAGAGTATCGCCCGGCAAACCTATCATCATCTGCAAGCCAAGCCGGAAGCCTGATTCGTTGATTAAATCAACTGCTTTCTTCACATCAGCGCTGGTATAACCGCGTTTTATATTTTTAAGTATTTCATCATCCAGCGTTTGAACGCCCAACTCAATGGTTTCAACGGAATATCTTTTTAACAAATCAAGATTTTCTTGTGTGATATAATCCGGGCGTGTGGAAAGCCTTATAGAACGGACTCTTCCATCATTAATATACGGCATAACCGAAGACAGATAAGCCTCTTGATCCTTTAAAGACAAACCAGTAAAATTGCCTCCGAAAAAAGCAATTTCAACAATGGAATTTTTATTATCTATTGTTGCCAAATGTTCTTCGATGATTGTTTGAATGGCAGCAATATCAGGCACAAATTGTTGTCCTGTGATTTGTTTTTGATTGCAATAAATACATTGAAATGGACAAGCAAGCTCAGGTATAAAACAGGGAATATTATAATGTTTCAAGTGTATTTTATTTTGCAAACAAAACGATTACATTCGGTCAGGCACTTCAATTCCCAACAGTTTCATGGATTGACTGATAATCTTTCCGGTGAATTCAGCTAAATGAATTCTAAAAGCAACTTGCTCTAAATTTTCTTCTTTCAACACCGGAATCTCCTGATAAAACTGATTAAATTCTTTCACCAATTCATACACATAATTTGCAATCAACGCAGGACTAAGTTTATCAGCCGCTTCGACGACCACCGAAGGAAAATCATAAAACAATTTCATCAACTCTTTTTCTTTGGGAAGAATAGCTACAGAACTTGTAAATTCTGGCAAGCCGGAAGGAAATTTATCTTTTGCTTTGCGCAACAATGATTGAATTCGTGCATGTGTATATTGAATAAAAGGTCCTGTATTCCCATTAAAATCAATTGATTCAGCAGGATTGAATAACATCGTTTTTTTAGGATCAACTTTCAGAATAAAATATTTCAATGCGCCCAAAGCAAGCATTTTATAAAGCTTTTCAGCTTCTTCTTTCTGAAAAACATCAATCTTTCCAAGTTCTTCAGTAGTTTGTTTTGCTGTTGCAATCATTTCTTCAACCAAGTCATCGGCATCAACAACAGTCCCTTCGCGTGATTTCATTTTGCCTTCAGGCAATTCAATCATGCCATAAGAAAAATGAAAAATATCATCAGCCCAAGCAAAGCCCATCTTTTTCAGAATGATTTTTAATACATCAAAATGATAATTCTGTTCATTGCCAACAACGTAAATCATCTTCGCCGGTTTGTATTCTTCGTAACGCTGGTGAGCTGTTCCAAGGTCTTGCGTCATATAAACTGAAGTTCCATCCGAACGAAGCAACAATTTTTCATCCAAACCATCTTGTCGCAAATCAGCCCAAACAGAGCCATCTTCGCGCTTTTCAAGCGTATTGCTTTTTAAGCCTTCTTCAACGATTGATTTACCAAGCAAATAGGTTTGCGATTCATAATAAAACTTATCAAAACTAACACCCAAACGTTTATACGTTTCATCAAAACCCGCATAAACCCAGCTATTCATGCGTTTCCACAAAGCAACCACTTCCTCATCATTCATTTCCCATTTCTTCAACATCTCCTGCGCTTCAATGATTAATGGAGCTGTGCGCTTTGCATCTTCTTCCGAAATACCTTTATTTTTTAGTTCTTCAATTTCAATCTTATATTGTTTGTCAAACAACACATAATATTTTCCAACCAAGTGATCGCCTTTCAAACCGTATGTTTCAGGCGTTTCGCCTTGTCCCCATCGTTTCCATGCCAACATGGATTTGCAAATATGTATCCCACGATCATTGACCAGATTGACTTTCACCACATTTTTTCCGGTAGCTTTTAAAATTTCAGCTAAAGAAAATCCAAGCAAATTGTTGCGAATATGTCCAAGATGTAGCGGTTTGTTCGTGTTTGGCGAAGAATATTCAATGACAAACGGTTGCTTATTTTGTGATGTAGAGCAACCATAATCAGCTTTTTCGCGATGATTGATAAAATATTCAATCCAATAATTTTCATCAATCACAAAATTCAAAAAACCTTTTATCACATTAAAGCTCTTGATGAGTGGCATATTTTGTTTCACATATTCACCAATCGCTTGCGCTGTTTGCTCCGGCGACTTTTTAAATTTTGAAACAAAAGGAAAAACATTGATTGTAAAATCTCCTTCAAATTCCTTACGGGTTTTTTGCAATTGAATCGCTCCATCTGTCGGAGACACACTATATCCCGCACCATTCAACGTATTAACAGCCTTACAAACTTCTTCGGTTAGCTGACTTAAAATATCTGTCATTCATTCTACTTTTAAATACAAACTTGCTTCTCGCCCACAAAATTATCAATTTATTTTGTATAATCTAAATCGCAGTCACATTCATAAATGCAAATATATTTTATTTGGTTGGCGCTGATTACTATACTTATTAGGAGAGAGCTTCTGTTGGTGAGCGAGTTCTCTCGCGTACCATTTACTAATAACCTTCTTCACACGCGACAAGAGTCGCGCGCGAACCAAGCTCTGCTTGTTTCTATCATTATTGTTTTACAAAAAAAATCTTGCCGACTCTTTTAATATGTTCAATAAGTTCTTGATTAGAAATTTGAAGATATATTGAAACATCAAACTTATAAGGCAACATCAAATCATCAAGCTCTCTTTCAATTTTTTGTTGAATAGTTAAATTCAATTCTTTTCCAATCAACGTTAAATCAATATCCGAAGCGGCTTTGTATGTTGCTTTGGCTCTTGAGCCATATAAAATAACTTTTTCTACTTCAGAATGTGAAGCAAAAACTTTCTGAATTTTTTCTATATCACTATTATTTAAACCAGTGTCCATCATTTATCAAAAAGGTTTTGTTGATTTCCGCTTTTCTTTTTTTCCATGTTCTTTTTAAATTCAAGAAACTCAGGATAATATTCATTCAGTATTTTAACATAAATTTCATTTGCTGTTGCCTCGTTATATGTATGAGATGAATTATTTCTGCTGCTAATCATATCCATCCAAACCTGTCCGTTGGTAACAAGATTTAATTGAAAAGCTTCTCTTGAAGCATCTCTGGAACCGCCTACATTTGAATTGCCCTGATATTCTGCATAATCTTTCATTACATTCCAAGCTAATTCGTGAGTATATTCAAAACGCTGAATAAGTCCCTCTTTTATAATTTCGTCTAACACAAACTCTACCTCTTCATTTTCAATTGGCTCGTCATCAATATAATTTTGCTTAATATATTCAATAGCTTGTTTTAATTTATCCAAAGCTTTTACATAGTTCGAAAAACGTTGTTCCCATCTAATATCTTGTTTCATATTATTTGTTTTAAATTAATAAAAATTAGCGTTTTTTTCTGCATGTATTAGCTGACTTAAAATATCTGTCATTCATTCTTTTATTAAATACAAACTTGCTTCTCGCCCACAAAATTATCAATTTATTTTGTATAAACTAAATCGCAGTCACATTCATAAATGTAAATGTATTTTATTTGGTTGGTGATGATTTCAATACATGGGAAAAGTGAACGCTTTGTTCCTCTGTTGGTGCGCGAGTTCTCTCGCGTACCATTTGCAAGTTCTTCACACGCGACAGAAGTCGCGCGCGAACCAAGGTAAATCAAATTATCCTAATAATCCCGTAAACAGCGAACAGAAGAACCAGTATTGTAGTTAACAAAAATCTGACAATCGTGTAATCTACTTATATTGCTTTGATTATAATTTATGCTCCGACACCAGGCTCTATCTGTACTATACGTAGTAGAACTCCACCAGCTACCGCTTATGCCAATGCTACAGAATATACCAAAAAAGCAAGACGAGCGTAAGCCTCCAGGAAGGGCTGTAAACCCACTACTATTATCTGCATTAGTATTAGGACTGTTCCAATGAGTAGTTCCTTTTTCTTTCAATTTGTTACCTATATCAGTTCCTACTGATCCTTTGATGGTTGTGTCCACTGTATTGTCAAGATATTTTTCTAAACTATTCCATTCTGTATCAGTAGGAACATGCCAGTCGGTAGGACATAATTTACCAGTGTTTATAGTGTACCAGTTGTATAATCTACCATAGGTATTTATAGTATCGACATTTATTGTGTTATTGTAATTGCAATAAGCAGGTGTTGTGACATTTTGCCATGTATCATCATCTATTATCAATGGTATTGAAGTACCATCATTATATTTTGTAGTCTTTAAATTTTCCGCCGTCCATGTTTGAGTTCCAATAGTTATTGTTTTATATACATTACCTTCAATATCTGTAACTGTTCTATAAGTTAGATTTGGATTAAATATTATGCGGTTACTGGTAGTAGTAAATGATACTTGATTACCATATCCCGTAACAACACTATTAGTGGCATAAGCACGTACATAATAAGTGGTATTAGCCGTTAAACCTGTTATATTACTTGCAAAACTGCCTGTTCCCATACCATCAATTGTTTTACTATCTGTAATAGTAGGATTTTGATTTGTACTCCAGCAAACACCCCTTGCAGTTACAGTTGCACCACCATCGCTTGTTACATTGCCACCACCCGTTGCTGTATTTTGAGCTATGTTAGAAATACTATCAGTTGTTATTTTTGGCAAGGAACTTGTTGTAGTAATATCCTTTAAACACCTAACAGAAAATCCTTCAGCCCTGCCAAGATACTGGCTCACGATAGCATTCTGGTAGACTAGGCAGTTGTTCCAAGCGTAGTATCCTCTCTCGGGATTGCTCCAGAAGTATGCACGAGTGCCGAGATAGACGAAGCCGTTGCTTCGGTTGCCAGCCGGTAAAGCGGTAAATTCACTACTATTATCTGCACCGGTGTTTGGACTTAGCCAGTGGGTTATTCCTGCTTCTTTTAAATGGCCACCTGCTAAAGTAGAACCACCCAAATAATTTATTAAAGTATTCCATTCAGTTGTATCCGGAATGTGCCAGCCAAAAGGACATAATTTATTTGAGGTTACCGTGAACCAGTTATACAATCTACCATAGGTATTTATCGTATCGACGTTTGTCGTGTTATTGTAATTGCAATAAGCAGGAGTTGTGTCATTTCCCCACGCTGTATTATCTGTAACTAATGGTATGGCAGTGCCATCATTGTAATGGGTTACATTAAGGTTCTTTTGCATCCAGGTTTGCGTGCCTATTGTTAACGCATTGTAAATATTACCATCAATGTCAGTAACGGTTCCTGTAATTCCAATACTATCTTTAATTGCTTGGATAGTTATGGTAGAATTTGCTTGACAAGCGTTTGCATCTTTCACATAAACAGTGTAAATGCCAGGAGAGCTAAAAGTATTTGTATTATTAGTTGTAAATGTTGAAGAATTTAAATAAGCATATTGATAAGGCGCTTGTCCCCCTTGTGGCGTAACCACTATATTCCTTAGCCTGTTGTCAATAGAAACATTAAATGTAATATCAGTGTTCGCACAAGGGTTAAGAGAATAGGTATAAGATTTAGAAATTGTACAGCCCTTTGTATCTTGTACATAAAATTTATAGGTTGTTCCATTGGTTAAAGCAAGCACAGGTAGTGTGCTTTGATAATTAATTCCATCGGTGGAATATTGATAGGGCAATACACCTCGTTTTGCAATCGGTTTAATCGTATTCTTAGTTTTATCAATATCTAAAGTCATATCCAAGGTTGATTTCTCGCAATCTTTTGTATCTGCATTTACATAACTTGTAAAAGAAGTTTTGGAATTCATTATATTTGAATTGCGATCTTTTATATAAGCATTCAGATATTGAGTACCGACTGTGTTATCGGGTGTCCAATTGGTTTCAGCATAGCCGTTTATATCTGTTTTAACTTTTGCATTTTGCACGCTGCCATTTACAGGTGCAAAATAAACGTTTACAAAAGGCATTGGGATCCCCCAATCGCTTTCCACCTTGACTTTAACAGGATAGGTTAAATTTTGCTCTAAAGTGCCACTTTGCATGTCGCCACTTTCCTTAGTTATAGTATAAGGAAATTTATCATTGAACCATCCAAAAGTCCATGTATGGGATAAATCATCTTTATAAAGCTCTTTATTTGCTATGGCAATATAAGCGCCCAAGGTGAGTTCGGAAGATAAGCCAAAACTTGCATCCCAATCAAACTGATTATTTAAACACGCATTGAAGTTTTCTGTTAAAGCATAGAAATCAACATATCCTGATAGTGTATTAAATAATTTCAAGGTAAATGAAGGACCTAATTGAAACCGCTGATCTAAAGTTGCCTGTCCTGTTATTTCCGGTGTTATTGTTTTTCTGGGTTCCGTTGCATTATAAAAGGGTGTGAACTTTTTATCATGCTGACCATAATAAATACCCGCATTATATTCTCTATCATAAGTATAAGTCAGCTTAGCATCAAGCGTTCCATTTGCATCAATAGTAAATATCGCCTTAACGCTAATATCAGCTGAAATCCAAACCGGCACAGTCCCTATCATTACAATAGCGTCTTGTTGATATAATTTCCATTTTTTCTCAAAATTTACTAATTTCCTTTCACCATGAATTATTAATTCTGGCACTAATGAATAATGCAATTTTGCATTATTCAGTTCTAAAATTAACGTATCTAAATAATATGGTATATTAAACCAACCACGTCCCAATTCATAATATGATACTAAATTAGGCGTAAAATCAATATTCCCGCTGATTTGTAATGTTATATTGCTATCGTTGTAAACTTCTACAGGATTAACTTGTAAAGAAAGAGTATTGTCATCATATAGTCCTTTCGTATTTTTTGTTTTGTTAAGTTTTGCAAAAGAACCGGAGGTATTTTTGTTGTAAAATAAAACTTGTCCGTTTGCATAATTATTGTTTAATATTTCCTGTCGGGTAGGCAATCTATTCTCTACACCCTTTGTCAATGTATCTATTTTATAATTAAATGGTGAAAAATCAATGACTCCACTTATCATAAAATCTTGTAAAGAACCTTGTGTAGTTGTCATAACAGCTGTATCAATTTTCATAGAAACTGATTGAACTTTGAGCAACGATTTATCCTGCGTTAAAAAAATCAATACCGTTGAATCCGTAACTGTAGGAACAGGACTGCTAAACTTAATGGTATAATTCCCCTGTGCTTTTTGAGTGCTATCGCTTAAAACAATATCCGTAGTGTCAACATACACGATATTTTTCCGATAAACATTTTGTATCATTTGGATATTCATAGTGTCCGTAGTCGTTCCACAAATATTTGTCAAACTCCAAACAAGTTGATAAGTCTGACCAACTTGTCCGGTAAACTTAGATAATGGATTGGTTACATCTGCAATAGAACCACCTGTGCCACTGATAATGCTCCATTGCCCAGTACAGCCAATAGGTTTATTTGCAGATAAATTCAAATTTGGAATTGATGTTTTAATATCCATTCCTGCATTTGCTTTAACACCCATTGAAACCATAAAAATATCAGAGTAGGTTATTTGGCAAAGAGAAAAAGCAATACCTGCGCGATAAAATTTATTTCCATCAGGATAGAATTTATAAACTGTATCAATAGCGCCGTCAATAATTTTCCAGGTTAAAGAATCTTCCGATTCTTCCCACTGTATTTGACCATATTGATAATTATTCAGATGTAGAATTAAAGTGTCATTGCCACATAAGTGCTGAACCTGTGCTTTTAGTGTAGATACTGATAAAAGCATTCCAATAAAAATGATAGTGTATATTTTTTTCATTTTTTTAGGTCTTATTTGTTTATAATTAATTTATCATTATATAGCTTTACCCCATCGAACAGATGAATCAGATAGATTCCGGCAGGCAAATTATCTACGTTTATAATTTCATCGAACTGAAGACCGGTAGGTTTGAACTCTTTACTGAAAATTAATACTCCCGTAGAATTATATATTTTCAATTCTTCCTTTTCTGGAGTCTTTTCATTTTTTATTTTAATTATAAATGTTCCCTTATTCGGATTTGGCGATACAGCAAACCAACTGTTATCTGATTTCTTTGGGTTTTCAATTCCTAAAGTGGAACAAGGATTGCCAACTTGAAGTTGCACATTTTTTTGTGCATTCACTACTTCTCCCAATCCAAAACAGAAAAACAGAAGGAGGAGAAATAATACTTCTGGAGATTTTGCTTGCTTTTTCATAAAGTTTATTTTTAGAGTTTATTGAATTATATTATCAGTTTCTTACGGTTGCTTGTTACGCTTGCAGGACTCTCTTTTCTTATTGTAATTTTAGTATTTGCTTTTCTTAAATGTCATCAATTATTCTAATTAAACCCAAATATAGTAATTTTTTCAAACATCGAAAAAATTACTATATTTCTTAAGAATAGGAGTTTCGCCTTATGCAAAGCGAAACTCCTATTTGTTGCCAAAATGTTTTTATGTTTATTGGAATCAGGCAGGATAGGCTCTCAAATGAATAATGGCAGTCCATTATGTTCATGGTTCGACAGGCTCACCATGACACAGACCGAACCTGGTCACCCTGAGCCTGTCGAAGGGTATCAAAAAGTTGGTCACCCTGAGCCTGTCGAAGGGTGAATCGCTTATGTCCAATATTTTTCATTTCTGCACTTTGATAATTCTTTTAACTTTTCCCAATTACCCTCAATAATAGCCTCTTTCTTTTTTCTTGACCATCCTTTAATCTGCTTTTCAAATTTAATTGCCTGATTAGGGTCAATAAAATATTCACAAAACATTAATTCTACAGGTCTCCTGCTAAAAGTATAACAATCTTTGTTTATTCCTGTATTATGTTCTGATAGCCTTCGTTCTACATTATTTGTTATCCCAGTATAATAACTACCATCAGAGCATTTGACAATATATACATAATAGTCTTTCATTATTCAGAATCTTTTATGTTTTTAAAATCATTTATAATTGATTGTCATAGTGAGCCTGCCGAACGATGAAACTGTCACCCTGAGCCTGTCGAAGGGTGTCGAAGGAAAGCCACACTTCGACAAAGATCAATATGACATTTAAAACTCAAATCCATATAAGTAAAATAGTACATTACGTTAATTTAAGTATTAGTTTATAGTTCATGGTTCGACAAGCTCACCATGACAACCTGTTTTATTCTATTAATTTATTAATCATAATACGCACCTGCATTCTGTAATTAGTAGTTTATAATTACCCGTTGTGTTATTATAGCTTAATCGTCTGAAATACCTTGTCACCCTGAGCCTGTCGAAGGGTGCTGAGCCGAAATGTGGCTTCGTGGCTCATCGTCCGACAGACTCACTTATGACATTCAGTACAACAGCTATTTGTAATTTCAACAACACAACCGGTTAGTAATTCGTAATTAATTTTAAATTTTCTCCATCTTCACATCAACCACGCTCATCTCCCCTGCATTCACGCTAACCGTAACAATCTGATCAGCATAACCCGCCTTTTTCAACGTCACCTGATACACACCCGTAGCCAACGACTTAATATTAAAACCACCTTTATCAGCAGTCTTTTTCACAACATCCGCCGCTTTGTTGCTGGTGTTTATCACTTTCGCTGTTCCGCCATTCAACGAAAACGAAACAGTGACACTCTTCATCGGCTTACCCGTTATAGCATCAGTCACCAATCCCTTCACAGCCAACGAGCCACTGCCCGAATGAATAATTTTTCGTGCCGATTTATAACCATTATAAAAATTGGGTTGTGTCAGTTTCACTATTTCAATAGCAGTATCCATAATAGTCAACGCATCTTCAGCCGTTTTAA
>Ga0118677_10003225_pt1 | contig 31293 bp, 20 predicted proteins | sample AliMusrvi5mmetaG_FD_86154 | JGI IMG/M metagenome (GOLD analysis project Ga0118677, IMG submission 86154) | reverse complement strand
CGACACGCCCGGTCACGTCGATTTCACGTACGAAGTTTCGCGCAGCTTGCAGGCCTGTGAAGGTGCCCTTCTCGTCGTCGATGCCAGCCAGGGCGTAGAGGCCCAAACGCTGGCCAATACCTACCTCGCCATTCACCATAACCTGGAATTGATCCCTGTTATCAACAAGATAGACTTGCCGTCGGCCGAGCCAGAGCGGGTTAAGGAACAGATCGAATCGATCATCGGGTTGGATGCCTCGGAGGCCGTGCTGGCCAGCGCGAAGAACGGCATCGGCATCAAGGAAATCCTCGAAGCGGTTGTAGCCAAAGTCCCGCATCCCAAAGGCGACCCAAACAAGCCGCTGCGCGCCCTGATTTTCGACTCCTGGTTCGATCCCTATCGCGGCGTCATCATTCTGACCCGAGTCCTGGACGGCACCATCAAGCTCGGCCAGAAGATCAAGCTGTGCTGGAACGATTCGGTGCATGAAGTGGAAGGACTCGGCTACCAATCGCCCAAGGCAATTCCCGCAGATTCGCTTTCGGCGGGAGAAGTCGGCTACCTGTTCGCGAATATCAAAACCGTAAGCGACGCCCGGATCGGCGACACGATCATGAGTGCGGGTGACACAACTTCCGAGCCGCTGCCGGGCTTTGAGGAGATGAAGCCGATGGTGTTCGCGGGGCTTTACCCGGTGGAAAGCCACGAACACGGACTGCTGCGCGACGCGCTCGAGAAGCTGCGCCTGAACGACTCGGCTTTCAACTTCGAACCGGAAAACTCGGTCGCGCTCGGCTTTGGATTCCGCTGCGGGTTTCTGGGCATGTTGCATCTGGAGATCGTCCAGGAGCGCCTGGAGCGCGAGTTCGAGATCGACCTGATCACGACGGCGCCTGGAGTCTGCCACCGCATTACCCTCGGCACGGGCGAAGTTTTCGAGGTCGACAATCCCACCAAGTGGCCGAATCCGAGCGAAATCGCCACCATCGAAGAGCCCATCATCGATGCCACGGTGATCACGCGCGAGGATTCGATCGGCGAGATTCTGAAGCTGCTGGAAGAGAAGCGCGGAAATCAGAAGAAGTTCGAGCACCTGGGCGGCGGACGCGTGATGCTGGTTTACGAGATGCCTTTGAACGAAATCGTTCTCGACTTCTACGACCGGCTGAAATCGGCCTCGCGCGGCTACGCCTCGCTGGACTACCACCTCTCCGGATACCGCGTCTCGCCGATGGTGAAGATGGACGTCCTCGTTGCCGGCGAGCCGGTCGATGCGCTATCGATCATCGTTCACAAAGAGTTCGCCTACGAACGCGGGAAAGGGCTCATCCAGCGCCTGCGCAAGTTGATCCCGCGCCAGCAGTTCGAAGTGGCCCTCCAAGCGGCTATCGGCGCGAAGATCCTCGCCCGGGAGAGTATCGCGGCCCTGCGCAAAAACGTCCTCGCCAAATGCTACGGCGGCGACATTTCGCGCAAGCGCAAACTGTTGGAAAAGCAAAAGGAAGGCAAACGCCGCATGAAGCGCGTGGGCAAGGTCGACATCCCACAAGAGGCCTTCCTGTCCGTGTTGAAGGTGTCACAGAGCAGCAACGACGACTGAGCGGGCGGCCGATCGCGTTCTATCTTCTCAGCGGGCCACGGTCACGGGCTCTCCCAGGTATTTCACGACTTTATCCGCCCGCTCCACGGTCCCCTGTCCGGCACCGTGCGCTTCGCTCACGAACACCACCTGGAACTTCCGCTGCTTCAGCATTCCGGGGAACTCACCCTGCCGTCTACCGATCGTCAGCGTGGCAGTCTTGTCGTCCCAAAGGATGGGGATGGTGGCGTAGACGCCCTTCTCATAGCGGTAGCTGTCGCTCTCGTCCTCATACAAAGTGAACTCGCCGTCCGCACCCGGATAGACTCGCAACTCGAGCGGGTCGGCCGGCTTCTCCGTGCTCCACTCCATCTCCGGCCCCAGCGGGAGAATCGATCCGGCGCGCACGTAGAGCGGCATACGGTCGAGCGGCGCGGGGGCTTCAATCGCCTTCCCGCCGGTTGTTATCGCACCCGTCCAGAAGTCGTACCAATCCGCCTTGGGCAGATAGACGCGGCGTGATGTCGCGCCCGCCTCGGTCACGGGATTCACCAGCAGCGCCGGTCCGTAGAGGAACTGGTCGCCGGTATTCTGGGCGCGAATGTCGTCCTGGAAATCCATGACCAGCGGCCGCATCGGCGTGTACCCGTCGTGCGTCACCTTCCAGGCCAGCGAGTAGATGTAGGGCATGAGACGGTAACGCAGCCGGTCGTAATTCGTGAGCATCGTCTGCGCCTCGCCGCCATAGGCCCACAACTCGTTTTCGTTCGTCGTGCGCGTGCCGTGGACGCGGAAGATCGGGCAGAACGCGCCGTATTCAAACCAGCGGATGAAGAGTTCTCGGAAGGCTGGATCGTTCGGGTTCGCTACCCCTCCGATGAACCCGCCGATATCGGTTGTCCAGTACGGGATTCCCGAGAGCGCCAGGTTCAAACCCGCCGGGATCTGGCGCTTGTAACTCTCCCAATCCGAAAGAATGTCGCCCGACCAGGACGACACGCCGTAGCGCTGCCCGCCCGCGAATGACGACCGCGAGAGGATGAACACGCGCTTCTCGTCCGACGCTGCGCGCTGGCCGTCGTAGACGCCGCCCGTCGTCATCAGCGGGTAGATGTTGGCATAGCGCGCGCCGCTGCCGATTGCCGTCTGGTTGTACATGAGCAGGTTCTTCTCGCGCCCCTCGGTCTCCGGCTCCGTCGTGTCCATCCACCACGCGTCGGCGCCAAGCTTGAAGAGCGACTGGTCAATCTGGTTCCAGTAGTACTTCCGCGCTTCGGGATTAAAGGCGTCGTAGAGCGCCATGCCCAGAGGGTGGAACGACTTCGCTTTCGTACGGTCGATGAAGAACCCGCGCTTGTCCATGTCGTCGTAGGTCCTCGAGCCCGGATAGAAGTACGGCCAGACGGACATCATCAGGTGGACGTGTTCGTCGTGTAATTCCTGGATCATGCCTTGGGGGTTGGGGTACTTGCTGTTGAACTTGAACTCGCCGGTGTTCGTCCACCAGAACCAGTCCTGCACGATGTTATCCACGGGGATATGCAGGTCGCGGTACTTCTTCGCTACGCCCAGTAACTCCTGCTGAGTCTGGTACTTGTTCTTGCATTGCCAGAAGCCGTAGGCCCACTTGCCAAACATCGGCGCAGCGCCGGTCAGTTCACGATAGCTCGCGATGATCTTGTCGAAATCGGGACCGTAGATGAAGTAGTAATCGATCACATCCGCTACCTGCGAACTGATGTAGAGGTAATGCACGAAGCGGTTGTTGAAGCGGCTGGCCGATGTGTTGTTCCAGAAGATGCCGTAGCCGTTGGAGGAGAGGAGCAGCGGCACGGCGACGTTCGTGTTTTCCTGGGAAAGATCAACCGATTCGCCGCGGTAGTTCCACACGCCCGCCTGATGCTGGCCGAGGCCGTATAGGGCCTCTGGCGAGCCATACATCTTCACCACGTCCTCGGCCGACCAGGTCTGCTCGCCGTTCACTTGAACCGGCTCCATCGTCTTAGGCCCCTCCTGCAGCAGCGGCGTGTTCTTCAAGTTGGCATAGACGATGTTCGAATCATCGCGATCCACGACGATCTTCAGACGCGCTGTGGTCAGGGTGACTTGCTTCTCGGTTGTGTGAGACGTGAACTCAACTTTGGGCCAGGCGTTTTTGACGATCACGTAGTCTTTGCGTTCAGGGAAAGTGCCCGTGGGCGAGTACAGCACGTGGATGATCGAGTCCGAGCAGACCTGGAGGCGCGTCACGCCAGTTTGCAGCTTCAATTCCAAACCGTCGGGCCGTTCGACGACGGCCGTGACCTGGTTCGGCGGGTACCATTGCGCCAATGCGGGCAAGGCCGAGGCCAACAACAATGCGGAACCGAGTGCGAAAAAACGGACCACGGCGAGGCTGTTTTTGTGCAAGACAAGACTCCCTGAATATCTGCACTTATTCTATCCGCGCCCGGCAAAACGCGCGTGGAGCCAACTCCGCCGACGACCTGCCGGTTCACTTCTTCTGATTGGTGATGGCGGTCTTTCGGCCGCATCGGAGCCAGTTTGCCAGGATTCTCGAGTCCGTTCTCAGAGGCACTGTGGCCGCCAGACCTGACATGCGCGTATGGAATCCATACCTTCCCTGTGTTGATTCCGGGCTTCCGGCTTACTATAGTGGTTCTTGGGTCTTTGCATTACTGCATTTACGATCTTAAGGTCCGCAACGGGCAGACCCAGCCCGTTGAAGATAAACAGCCCCAAATCCCCAGGGAGGATGAATCCGATGCTCCGAACAGAGGCCGTGTCCGCAATGCGGCAAACGGCGACTGGCAACGATGGCAAACGTGCGAGCAAAATCGTGCGCAGCCTTCTGATGTTTTTTGTACTGGCGATGCTACTGACAGCGGTCGCTCTGCCGTCCATGGCGCAAACTCCGTCCAGCCCCGCTGCTGAGCCAGCTGCGACGACAACTGCTGCGCCCGATGCAGCCACGACTACGGCGGCAACTCCTGCTGCGGCGGCTCCAAAAGCTACCCAGGAAGCAGGCGGCGAGGCCAGCCTCGTGCTGCCCGATCTCGACAGTACGACATTTGTCGGTGGCATGGGCGGCCGCATCCTCTTCAAGATCGGCCTGGTGGTCTCGTTGCTTGGCCTGGTTTTCGGCATGGTGATCTTCTTCCGGTTGAAGAACATGCCGGTCCACAAATCGATGTTGGAGGTGTCGGAACTGATCTATGCGACGTGCAAAGCGTACTTGATGACGCAGGCGAAGTTCCTGGCCATTCTCGAACTATTCATCATCGCGATTATCATCTTCTACTTTGGCTTCCTGCAGGCGCTGGCCGTCTACAAGGTCGTCATCATCGTCCTCTTCAGCGTGGTTGGTATTCTGGGCAGCTTCTCCGTTGCCGCCTTCGGAATGCGCGTTAACACGTTCGCGAATTCGCGGACGGCGTTCGCCTCGCTGAAGGGCAAGCCCTATCCGTGTTCTGCAATCCCGACCCAGTCCGGCATGAGCATCGGCATGATGCTGATCTCGACGGAACTGCTGATCATGTTGGGCATCTTCCTCTTCATCCCTGGCGATCTGGCCGGCCCTTGCTTCATCGGCTTCGCTATCGGCGAATCGCTCGGCGCCGCGGCCCTGCGTATCGCTGGCGGCATCTTCACGAAAATCGCCGACATCGGCGCCGACCTGATGAAGATCGTTTTTAAGATCAAGGAAGACGACGCACGCAACCCTGGCGTGATCGCCGACTGCGTGGGCGACAATGCTGGCGATTCGGTTGGACCGACGGCCGACGGGTTTGAAACCTACGGCGTGACCGGCGTCGCGCTGATCACCTTCATCCTGCTGGCGGTCCACGAGCCGCTCGTCCAAGTGCAGTTGCTGGTCTGGATCTTCGTGATCCGCGTCGTCATGGTTATCACCTCGGCTTTGAGCTACTTCATCAACGGCGCCATCACCGCCGCCAAGTACAAGACCGCTGACAAGATGGACTTCGAAGTCCCGCTCACTACCCTGATCTGGCTGGCTTCCCTGCTCTCGATCGGCGCGACCTATCTGGTCAGCGCTTTCATGATCCCGAGCCTGAACGGCGACACGACACTGTGGTGGAAACTCGCATCCATCATTACCTGCGGCACGCTCGCCGGCGCCGTGATCCCCGAGTTGGTCAAGGTTTTCACGTCGACCAATTCCGGCCACGTGAAGGAAGTAGTTTCCGCTTCACGAGAAGGCGGCGCATCGCTCAACATCCTGTCCGGATTTGTCGCCGGCAACTTCAGCGCTTACTGGCTGGGCCTCGCGATTCTCGGCCTGATGGGCATCGCCTACGGTGTGGCCACTCAATTCCCGACGGGCATCATGGTTGCTCCCTCGGTCTTCGCCTTCGGCCTGGTGGCTTTCGGCTTCCTCGGCATGGGCCCGGTTACCATCGCGGTGGACAGCTACGGCCCCGTTACCGACAACGCTCAGTCGGTTTACGAGCTCTCGACCATCGAAGAGATCCCCGGAATCTCCGCCGAGATCAAGAAGGACTTCGGCTTCACGCCTGACTTCGAGAAGGGCAAGGAATACCTCGAAGAGAACGACGGCGCGGGCAACACGTTTAAGGCCACCGCCAAGCCGGTGCTGATCGGCACAGCCGTGGTCGGTGCGACCACGATGATCTTCTCGATCATCGTTGCTCTGACCAACGGATTGACCACGAACATGGACAAGCTGTCTATTCTCCATGCTCCGTTCCTGCTCGGTCTCATCGCCGGCGGCGCGGTAATTTACTGGTTTACTGGCGCGGCGACCCAGGCGGTTTCCACGGGCGCTTACCGGGCGGTGGAGTTCATCAAGAACAACATCAAGCTCGAATCGAGCGAGAAGGCCAGTGTCAAGGACTCCACCGCAGTTGTTGAAATCTGCACGAAGTATGCGCAGAAGGGTATGTTCAACATCTTCCTGGTTGTGTTCTTTACCGCTCTTTCGTTTGCGTTCCTTGACCCCTACTATTTCATTGGCTACCTGATCTCCATCGCTCTGTTCGGCTTGTTCCAGGCCATCTTCATGGCGGATGCCGGCGGCGCATGGGACAACGCGAAGAAGATCGTCGAGACTACGCTTAAGGCCAAGGGCACCCCGCTGCACGACGCTTGCGTGGTTGGCGACACGGTTGGCGATCCGTTCAAGGACACCTCTTCCGTGGCGTTGAACCCGATCATCAAGTTCACCACGCTGTTCGGTTTGCTGGCTGTCGAGCTCGGCGTTTCGTTGCGCAATCACGGCAACGGCCCTCTGACGCTCGGCCTCGCCGTGGTGTTCTTCCTCGTCTCTACCTATTTCGTGCACCGCAGCTTCTACGGCATGCGGATCGAGAGCAAGTAAGCTCAGTTCAAATCGTCCGATTCGATTAGCAAGGGCGGGCCTTTTTAGGGGTTCGCCCTTCTTTTTGCGCTCGGCGCAGATGGCCATTCGAGGGGTTCTATACTCTTAATCAAGCGTATAGAATAGCTATGTCTTGATCTGGTGGGAAGATGGCCTTCGGGCCCGCTTAAGGAGGGTTCTTGCTGTCGCTGCGTGGACAGGCCGTACTCCTGTTCTGCACGAGCCTTGTGGCCTGCCACACGGCAGGTCCGACACAGACTGGGGCTCTCACCACCGCCGCTGCAGTCCATCGCCTAAGCACAGAGGAGGCGTCAACCCGCCCCCAGGTGCACCTTTCCGGCACCATCACGGTGATCGACGAATTCAGCCGCATCATGTTCGTTCAGGACGGGACTGGCGCGGTCTGGACCACGATGCCTCCAGGAATGCCGAACCTCCCGGGGAACACCAGCATCGAGTTGAGTGGCACTGCTGCGGAAATCGGGCAGGACCGCGCCGTGATCTACCCGTCCGTAACCAGGCTTGGGCTTGGAACCGAGCCGCAGCACCGGCAGATTTCCCGAGCCGATCTGACGGCGGAACGCAAGAATTACGCTCTGGGCGTGCTCCGGCTGCGGATCAAAGAGATGCTGCCCGCCGCGGGAAGGGAGATCCGGCTGACTGGCGAGATGAACGGCGGACTGGTGGAAGTGACCCTGTTGCACCCACCGTCCGTGGTTTACGGCAACCTGATCGGGCAAGAAGTGGATCTGGCCGGCGTCCCCGCGCCGCCTACCCAAGTCAGTGCCTCTGGTCTGCCGCTCTTTCTTGCCAACTTCCTAGATACCGTGGCGGATGTGAAGCCGAGTTCGGAGCACTTGAAGGTACTGACGACCGTGCGGGAGGTCAAGTCGCTCGACTCCATTGAAGCGCGGCGGGCGTATCCTGTGGCGCTACACGGCGTGGTCACAACCAGCGTGCCGGCCGCTTACATGTTGACCATCCAGGACGAGACTGGTGCGATCTACTTGAGTGCTGACCCTCGTGGTGCGTACCCGCCCCAGGGCTGCCTCATCCGGGTTGAAGGAACGACCTCTCCAGGCGACGCCGCGCCCTCCATTGCAGTCACGAAGATAGTTCGCGAGGGCCGCGCCGCGATGCCGGCCCCGGTTGACCTGGAGAAGTTCGAGATCAACGACATCCGGTTGGACAATCTCTGGGCCCATCTCGACGGGGTGGTTCGTTGGATGGCTCCGGACCCGGCAGGCGGATACCAGTTGGTGATGGCAACGCCGAGGTTCAGGACAACCGTCAACGTGCGGTCCGGATCAGCCGCTGAGGCAGCATTGTACGTGCCCGGGACCACGATTACTCTGGACGGCACCTACTCTCCGCGCGCCGACAGGTTCCGCCACTGGCGGGATTTCGAGGTGTTCACGCCGTCATTCAACCTCGTCCGGATTCGGCGGCCCGCTCCCGGAGCCCACGATGAACCGCAGGTCAGTGAGATGTCGTTGAGCCGGTTGTTCTACTACGGGACCGTATCGAGCCCGACGACCCCTACCCGTCTCCGCGGGGTGGTGACACTGCGCACATCCGACGGCAACTTCTATGTCAGTGACGGACAGGGGGGCGTTCTCGTCGTACCCGTGGCAGACCAGAAGCCGGTTAAACCCGGGATGTTCCTGGAGCTGACCGGATTCCTTCCCCATGATCCGGTGCAGCGCCGGATCGAGGATGCGACCTGGACCGTGCTCGGTGAGCGGCCCCCTCCCGAAGCTCCCGTCATTCAGCCCGAAAGTGCGCTGGATGGCAGTTATGAGTCGCATTGGGTGCGCATGGAGGGGAGGCTCACCCACCGCCAGCAGGCCGTGGAAGCCAACATTCTGGTGCTCGAAAGCCCCAGCGTGCTCGTAGACGTTTACAGCACCGCCGCCCCGGACGCGGCATGGGCTGGCCTCAGAATGGGCAGCCTGCTGATGGTGCGAGGCGTCGTCCGCCCATCCATTGACAGAACCGGCCTGATCGGATCGCGGACAGTCCGGGTGCTGGTCAACTCCAGCCAGGACATCCAGGTGATCGAAATGGCGTCCTGGTGGACGCCGGAACACCTTACGGCAACGCTCGTCGTCTCCTCGGCGCTGCTCTTCGCGCTCCTGCTGTTCGCCTCCATGCTGGTCCGGCGAGTGTGGTCTCAATCGGAAATCATCGTCAAGAAACTGGAGGCGGAAGCGGCGTTGAAGGCGGAAGCGCAGGCGGCAAGTCGCGCCAAAAGCCAATTCCTGGCTTCCATGAGCCACGAGATCCGTACGCCCATGAACGGCGTCCTGGGGCTGACCGAACTCGCCCTACAGTCGGTCGGGCATCCCGAACAGGTAAGTTTCCTACAGAACGCGCTCCAAAGTGCCCGCTCGCTGATGGGCATCCTGAACGACGTCCTGGACCTGGCCAAAATCGAATCCGGCAAAATGACCCTCGGCGAGGAGCGCTTCTGCTTCGAGCCGGTGCTCCAGCCCATCGTTGCGGCTGCTGTCCAGCAATGCAAAGCCAAAGGCGTCGAGTTCGTGTGTGAAGTGGATCCCGACGTGCCCGAAATGGTGATTGGCGATGCGAAGCGCTTACAGCAGATAGTCTCGAACCTCGTCTCCAACGCCTGCAAGTTCACGCACGAAGGCAAGGTGGAGGTGCACGCGTCGGCAGAGGGTGCCGCAGGCGAGCAATTCACTTTAGTGCTGCACGTTCACGACACCGGAATCGGGATCGCCGATGATCAGCTCAGCCGTGTGTTTGGTGATTTCGAACAGGCCGACCGCTCCGACAGCCGCCGCTATGAGGGGACCGGCCTCGGCCTGGCAATCTGCCTCAGACTGGCTCATCTGATGGGCGGCACGATCACCGTCGATAGCAAGCTAGGCCGAGGCAGCGATTTCTGCGTGCGCGTTCCGCTGAGGTCCGTTCCCAAGGCTGAAGCTGTGAAATCCCCCGCCGCGGCAGCACCTTCGCCGAATGCGGCGACTCCCGAACAGGGGTCGTTCAGGCCGCTGAAGATCCTCGTGGCCGAAGACAACCGGGTCAATCGCCTACTGCTTGGCCGGATCCTTGAAAAGGCGGGGCATCACGCGGTATTTGCCGAGAACGGAGTGGAGGCGCTCCAACTCTGGGAGGTGGGGGGATTCGATCTGGTGCTGATGGACCTGCAGATGCCGGTGATGGACGGTCTGGAAGCGACAAGGGAGCTTCGCAAGAGGGAAGCCGGAAGGCAGTACCGTGCCCCGATCGTGGCAGTCACCGCGCGTGCCATGCACGCAGACCGTAACCTCACCATCGCAGCGGGGATGGACGGCTACGTTTCAAAGCCTTACTCGGCGGACGACATACTGACCGCCATCAAGCTGGCTATGTGGCAGCGCGACGGCGCGGCATCCGACGGATTCGCTTAGGGCTCGTCGTTTCTTCACTATTTTTCATAGATTTCTCGCGTGATTTCGGAATTCGCTTGAATTGGGTGGCGCGATTCTGGTACTTAGAAGACTCTTGGAGGTTTTATGGAACTGGGTGACCCTGTTCGCGCGGTACTTGACCACAAAGGTTGGGGCGCTCTGTCCATTGGACCGGAGCAGACCGTGTATCAAGCCATCGAGAAGATGGCCGCCCACGGCGTGGGCGCACTGGTGGTGGCCGACGGCGACACCCTGGTTGGAATCTTTTCGGAACGCGACTACGCTCGCAAGGTGATGCTCGAAGGACGCACTTCGCACCACACTCTGATTCGCGACATCATGAGCCGCAACGTGATCACGGTTGAACCGGAAGCGACCGTTGACTACTGTATGCACGTGATGACGGAGCACCACATCCGGCACCTGCCGGTGATCTCCGACTCGCGCATCGCCGCAGTGGTCTCCGTAGGAGACCTGGTGAAATGGATCATCAGCCGGCAGAGCGAGACGATCGAGCATCTTCAACACTACATTTCCGGCGGCTACCCCCGGTAGCAGGCCGCCCGGGCAGTCTCAGGCCATCTGCCGCTGCAGAGAAAACTCGGCCGGCTGCGGGGCGCATTCGAACTACTCGTGTGTTCGGCTGATGCCCTGGCCCGCTTGCCGATATAATTCCAACATGCAGTATTCCACTCAGCCTCGCCGGTCGTTTCTGGCGAACGCCGCTCGCGGCGCCGCGGTTCTTACGGCTTCCTCCTACATGCGCATCCTGGGAGCTAACGACCGGGTCAATCTCGGATTAATTGGAGCGGGTGAGCGCGGCCGGCACGTGATGGGATTGTTCCTCCAGACCGGGCAAGTGGACTTGCGCGCGGTGTGCGACATTTACCCGGAGATGATCGATAAGGCGAAGAGCAAGGCACCCAATGCCGTCAGTTTCTCGGATCATCGCAAGCTCCTCGAAACGAAAGAGCTGGATGCCATCCTGATCGGCGTACCCGACCACTGGCACGCAGCCGTTGCGATTGACGCGTTGAACGCGGGCAAAGACGTCTACGTGGAGAAGCCGCTGACGCTGCGCATCGAAGAGGGCCCGCGCATCGTGAGGGCCGCCCGCATCAACGATCGTGTCTGCCAGGTAGGCCTGCAGCAGCGTTCCGGCGCCCATTACATCGAAGCCAAGCAGAAGTACATCGACACGGGAGCGCTGGGCAAGATCACGCTGGTCCGAACGTGGTGGCATGGCAATGGCTACCACTTGCGTAAGGCTCCGGACTACCTGCAGTCCAAACCCGGCAACCTGGATTGGGCCCGGTTCCTCGGCCAGGTCAAATGGCGCGATTGGGATCCGCAGCAGTATTGGAACTGGCGCGCCTACCTCGACTTCGGCGGGGGACAGGTTACCGATCTTTTCACCCACTGGATTGACGTGGTCCACATGTTCCTGGGCCAGGACATCCCGACTTCCGGCGTGGCGGCCGGGGGAGTGTACTACTACAAGGACGGCCGCACGGCACCCGACACGATCAACGTTTTGTTGGAGTACGGTGGCAACTATACGGCGACTTTTGAGGCGACGCTCGCGCCCGGCATCCAGGGAGCCGGGGTGGAGTTCTGCGGCACGAAGGGCAAGCTTTACATCGACCGCGGGCGCTACGATTTCCAGAGCATTGAGCGCGGTGCGAAGCCCGTCACAGTGATGGGTCCGAGTTACGATTTCACGCTCGATCACGTGAAGAACTTCCTGGATTGCTGCAAGTCCCGCAAGCGGCCCAACTGCGACGTGCTGGCCGGGGCCCGCTCTGCACAGGCCTCGCATCTGGGCAACATCAGCTACGTTGAGAAGCGCAGGATCGACTTCGACCCAATCCGGGAGGAGATCCTCCCCTTCTAGGGCCGGCTTGGCGCGGCTCGGGAGAGTTGCGCCACAATTACCAATCCAGCAGATAGCCCTGCTTGCCAACGTTCACGCCACGCGTCCTTCCCAGCATCACGTTGCGTCCGGCGGCCTCGTGGATATGGCCGCATAGGAACCACTCGGGTTGGTGCTTGTCGATGAAACCGCGGACGGCGCTGGAGCCGAAGTGCCGCCCCGGGGAAGCCTCGTCCAGCGGGGTATCGAGCGGCGGGCAATGGCAGATCAGGACCAGAGGCTTCAAGTCAGCGAAGACTTCCAAGTTCGCGGCGATGGTCTGTTCCGAGTCTTCCCCCGGCGTGTTGAACGGCGTTGGGTTCGAATGGCCCAAACCGGCGAGTTGGAAGCCATTGACGTTCACCGACTTGCCGTGCAGCGTTTGAAAACAATGTCGCGCGCAAAAAGTCTCAACCTGACTTGCGTGCTCATGGTTGCCCGGCAAAACCCACATTTTCTCGGCATGCCGGGCCAGAATGGGCGCCAGCGCGTCCAATCCACGGGCGAAGGTGGCCAGATCCCCTGCCGCGACGTACATGTCCGCTTCCGTGTCCATCAGCCGGTTCAGTGCCGCTTTATCGCCGTGAATGTCTGAAAAAACGAGAATTCGCATGGATTTATCGCCGGTTTGCCGTAAAGAAATTGTACGATGCAACCGATGGTAAAGTGGCTGCTGATTGGAATCGGGGACATCGCGCGCCGGCGGGTAATCCCCGCGCTGTTGGCCGAACCGCACGGGCGGCTCAACGGGTTCGTCACGCGTGACCGCCGCAAAGCGGAGGAGTACGGGCTGCCGTCGTGGTCCAGCGCCGAAGAGGCGCTGGCGGCGGAGCGATTTGATGCTGTTTACGTGGGGACCCCACCGGCCCTGCACTGCCCACAGACCTTGGCAGCGCTGCGCGCGGGTTGTCACGTGTTGTGCGAGAAGCCGTTCGGGATGAACTACGGAGAGGCGCGCGAGATGGTTGACGAAGCGCGACGGCGAGAGCGCAAGCTGGGCGTCGCATACTACCGGCGCTTCTATCCCAAGCTGCTGAGGGCGAAAGATCTGATCGGGGCCGGCGCGATCGGACGTCCGCTGCTGGCGGAACTGGTTCACCACGTCTGGCTGACACCGGCGGACGTTGGCGGGGATACCTGGCACTTCAATCCGGCAATAGCCGGCGGAGGTCCGCTCTACGATGTCGGATCGCACCGTATCGACGCGCTGAACTTCTTGTTTGGCGAGCCGCTGCGGGTGAACGGATTGCTATCCCCGCCGCACTCGCACGGCAAAGTGGAACACTCGGCGGTCGTGTCCATCGAATACGCGTCGGGAGTGAGAGGCTTGGTTGACGTATCGTGGCGAAGCCGCGAGCGTCGCGACGAGTGTCGAATACTGGGCTCGGAAGGTGAGTTGAGGCTGACTCCGCTCAACGGATCGAAGCTGGAATGGTCGGGTTGCGGCCTTGGGGGCCCGACTGGAGGTACCGAAGAGCTGCCGATCAACGAAAACCCGCACTTGCCCTGCATCGAGAACTTCGTCTCCGCCGTCCAACTAGGAGTAGAGCCGGTCTCAAGCGGCGTCTCTGCGTCCTGGACCGACTGGGTGACGGAGGGGGCTATCCGGTCCTCAGGCCGAGCAACCGCCGCGCGGATTGGGTCGTGAGTCCGCGTTACACTGTAGGAAATCCTGGGCTTTCCCCAAGCCAGTAATTCAGATAGCACTATGTCGAGCGAATCCGAACAAAATCTCAGCGTGAACAGCTGGCTGGAACAAGAGCTCTTCCAAGAGTTCGTCCATGACAAGCAGAGCGTAGACAATAGTTGGAAAGCCGTTTTCGAAGCTGACGCATCGAAGCCGGAAACGGGAGAAGGGGCCAAACTGGCTGCGGCCCCCGCCCCGCTCAGTGAATCGACTGAAGCTCCGGTCGTTGCGATCCAACCGGCTGTTGATCCGCCACCTGTGATTTCCAACCTGGCTCCGCCCAACGTCCCGCCCACAGCCGCTCAGTCTGCAGTGATGACAACTGCGAAGGTGCCGGCCGCGCCTCTGGGATTGGCGTTGAGTGCGTCGGACAAGTTGGTTCCGCTGCGCGGCGCTCCGATGCGCGTGGCCGAGAACATGATTGCGAGCCTGTCGGTTCCGACAGCGACGTCACAGCGGACCATTCCAGTCAAGGTGATTGACGAGAACCGCCGCTTGCTGAACCACATGCGCGAACTGCATGGAAAGAGCAAGATCAGCTACACGCATCTGACCGCGTGGGCGATTGTCCGCTCCCTGAAGTCGCAGCCGGGCGTCAACGACGCTTTCGCCGAAGTGGACGGCGCGCCGCATCGGGTGGTGCGCCGCGAAATCAACATCGGCATCGCGGTGGATGTAGCGGGCAAGGACGGCCACCGGGGCCTGATGGTCCCGAGCATCAAGAATGCGGGAGCGCTGAATTTCGCCCAGTTCCTCGCAGCATTCGACGACATGGTCGCCCGGGCGCGAACGGCCAAACTGGTTCCTGACGATTTCAAAGGCACCACCATTTCGCTGACCAACCCCGGCACCGTGGGCACCGGCGCGAGCGTGCCGCGGCTGATGCCCGGGCAGGGAGCGATCGTCGCCACGGGCTCTATCGATTATCCGCCGGAGTTCCAAGGCGCAAGCGACGTGCTGCGTGCGCAACTTGGCATCTGCAAGATCATGACCGTGACTTGCACCTATGATCACCGCATCATCCAAGGCGCGGAGTCCGGTGCGTTTCTCGGCAAATTGCAGGCTTTGCTGGAGGGTGAGGACGGGTTCTACGAGGAGATTTTCCTCGAACTCGGCATGCCGTACCAGCCGGTGAAGTGGCAGGGTGATCGCGCCGCCGCATTGCCGGGATTCCGCGACGACAAGCGTTTCGAGGAGATCGCCAAGCAGGCGGCGGTGCTGCAGTTAATCAACGCGTACCGGGTGCGCGGACACCTGATCGCCGACCTGAACCCACTGGGCACCTCGCCGCAGTACCATCCTGAACTCGACCCGGCGACTTACGGCCTGACCATCTGGGACCTGGAGCGGGAGTTCATCACGGGGTCGCTCGCTGGGCGACCCGGCGTAGCAACCTTGCGGGTGATTCTGGACACGCTGCGGCAGACCTATTGCGGACGGCTGGGCTGCGAGTACATGCACATCCAGCATCCCGACGAGAAACGCTGGCTGCAGGAGCGCATGGAGCCGCAGGCGAACGGCTGGCCGCTCTCTGCGGAGGTGAAGCAGCGGGTCTTGACGCGTCTGATCCAAGCTGAGAGTTTTGAGAATTTCCTGCACACCCGGTTCGTCGGCCAGAAGCGCTTTTCGCTGGAAGGCGGCGAGTCGGCGATGGTCATTCTGGACGAGTTGATGGAGCGCGCCTCCGACAGGGGCTTGCGCGAGATGGTGATCGGCATGGCGCACCGGGGGCGGCTGACGGTGCTCTCCAACCTGGTCGGCAAGTCGATGGCGCAGGTGTTCGGCGAGTTCGAGGGCAACGTCGATCCGGAGACGACGCAGGGCTCGGGCGATGTGAAGTACCATCTCGGCGCGAGCGGCATCCAGCGTGCGTCGAGCGGTCGCGAGATCAAGGTTTCGCTCTCGCCCAATCCGAGCCATCTGGAAGCCGCTGACCCGGTCGTGGAAGGTATCGTGCGCGCGAAGCAGACGCGCATGGGCGACACCGCGCACGACAAGGTACTGCCGGTATTGGTGCACGGAGATGCGGCCTTCGCCGGTCAGGGCGTCGTTGCCGAAACGCTGAACCTGTCGATGCTCAAGGGTTACTCGACGGGCGGGACGGTTCACCTGGTGATCAACAACCAGATCGGGTTCACGGCCACTCCGGAGGAGAGCCGCTCGTCCACCTACTGCACCGATGTCGCGCGGATGGTGCAGGCGCCGATTTTGCACTGCAACGGCGACGATCCCGAGGCCTGCGTGCGCGCGATTCAGATTGCCTTCGACTACCGGCAGCAGTTCAAGAAGGATGTCGTCATCGACATGGTCTGCTACCGCAAGTACGGCCATAACGAGGGCGACGACCCGAGTTACACGCAGCCGGTGATGTACCGCAAGATCAAGGAGTTGAAGCCTGTAGGCGATGTTTACACGGGTCGACTGCTGCGCGAGAGCGTGATTTCCAGCGATTGGGCGGAACGAGTTCGCAAACAGACCCAGGACACGTTCAACGCGGCGCACGAAGAGGCGACGCAGAAGGGCGAGAAGTGGGAGTTGCAGGAAGTCACCGTCTACGAGGAAGTGGCCGTGGATCTCGCCTGTCCGCGCACCGCAGTCGACCAGGCTCTGGTCGAGAGGGTCGTGGCGGGTTTGACAACGTTCCCGGAGAGCTTTACGGTGCACCCGAAACTGAACAACTTCACCGAGAAGCGTAAGGATCTGCTGAAGGGCGGGACTGCGGATTGGGCCACCGCCGAGGCGCTGGCGTTCGGAACGCTGGTCGCGGAAGGTACGCCGGTGCGGCTCTCCGGCCAGGACAGCGGGCGCGGGACATTCTCACAGCGCCATTTGGAGTATTACGACTACAACAACGGCGCAGTGTACACGCCGATGCAGCATCTGGCTCCCGGCCAGGCTCGTTTCGAAGTCGTGGACTCCAGTCTAAGCGAGTACGGCGTGATGGGCTTTGAGTTCGGCTATTCGCTGGGCGACCCGCTGACGCTGACGCTATGGGAAGGGCAGTTCGGCGATTTTGTGAATGGCGCCCAGATCATGATCGACCAGTTCATCTCGTGCTGCGAGGCGAAGTGGGGCCAGCCGAGCGGGTTGGTGCTCCTGCTGCCGCACGGCTATGAGGGACAGGGGCCGGAACACTCGTCGGCGCGGGTCGAGCGCTTCCTCCAGCTCTGCGCCGAGAACAACATGCAGGTCTGCAACGCGTCGACGCCGGCGCAGTACTTCCACCTGCTGCGGCGGCAGATGTACGGCGGCAACGACCGGCGCGGCACGCGCAAGCCGCTGGTGATCTTCACTCCCAAGAGCTTGCTGCGCCACGTCAAGGCCGTCAGCACGCTCCGCGATTTCACGCACGGCCATTTTGAAGAAGTGCTCAGCGATCCCGTCATCGCACCCGACCGCGCGACCAAGGTGATCTTCTGCACCGGCAAGATCTACTACGAACTGCTGGCCGAACGCGAGAAGCGGGGCATCACCGACGCGGCGCTCGTGCGGTTGGAACAAATGTACCCGTGGCCGACGGACCAGATCGAGGACATGCTGTGGCGCTACCCGTCCACGGCGGAAATCGTCTGGTGCCAGGAGGAGCCGCGCAACATGGGCGCGTTCCTATTCGTGCGCGACAGGATGCAGCCTATGCTGGAGGCGTCGCGCCGGATCCTGCGCTATGCGGGACGTCCAGAGGCGGCGGCGCCTTCGACGGGTACCAGTTCACGGCACAAGCAGGAGCAGGCTGCGGTCATCGACGATGCCTTCCGCGGCGGGACGATGCTCACGCGCAAGTATCGCGTCGTGGCAAGAAAACGTAAAGTGCCGGCAGACGTGCAGTAGCCCATGGCAGGACAGGCCATCGCTTCGTGTGGTCTGTCGCGGCAGACTCTTCTGGCAGGTGACAGACGACACGCGAACGACTGTCCCGCTTCAGTCATGGATGCGCCTGCCGGATTGCTACTTGCGTCCAGCCAGCCCGGCCGCGAAAATGCGGTCGTCCACACGCCCCAGCCGCCGAATCTGCCCCGCCGTCAATAGCCGGGTGTGACTGATCTCGCAAAGGTACTCCGGCACGGCCCAGACATCCTCTTCTGCGGTCATCCAGTGGATTTCGTCAAAACGAGCCAGATTGACGGGTCGCGAGTACTTCCGGAGCGTCTTCTCGTATTCGAGATTGAAGTAGTGCTCGAAGTACGACATCACAAGCTCTCGCAGTGTGCGAAATACCGGCTCGCGGTGGCGTAGTCCGGAGTAGTTTGACTTTGCGACGGAGCCCCAATGACCGTCTCGCCGATACACCGCCAGCACATGATCGTCGTCGCGGACCGATTCCAGATCAATCAACAGTGGCGGGTAGCCGAGCATCCGCAGGGCAGCCGCAGCAAACAGCGCTCCCTCCATGCAGTGCCCGGTGCGGTAACGCAAGACGCGCCGGGGAGACCGGCACGTTGGCCCCTCGGGCTCCTTGTTGTAGGCGATCTCGTGATCCAGAAAGTGCGCGATCTTCGCTGGCGTAGTCAGGCGGCGGAAAACCGCTCGCTCACTTGAATCGAATGGAGACCGGGGCATGGCAGATAGCCTAACAGCCCGGCCAGCTTCGGGGAGCGAGGGCACAGGACGCAGGCCGGATCATCCCAGATTCAAATACCGCGCGGCCCCCAGCACCATGCACAACGTAAGCGCGGCTATTCCGAACTCTCCCACGGCTCCGACCAGCAGCGGGCGCAGACCCTGCTTGCGCAGCTCCTTGAAGTTGGTCTGAAGGCCAACTCCGGCAAATGTCAGCAGGAACGCCCAGCGTGACAGGTTAGCTAGATCGGTAATCTGCGGTTTGGAGAAGACTCCCAGGGTGGCAAGCGAGGAGATCAGCAGGAAGCCGAGCACGAACTTGGGGAACTTCTGCCAAAGGAACGCAGCCTTGTTTTCGACGCCGGCGCCGCCACTCTTGCGTGCCCAGTAGATGGCATACGCGAGGACTACAAACCCGATGGTGGCATTTCGAGTCGTCTTGGCCAGCACCGCGAACTTCGCGGCCTCGGCCGAATACAGCGCTCCCGCCGCGGTCGCCTCTGCCGTGTTATCGACTGCGAGTCCGGCCCACAGTCCGAATGCGTGGTCGGACACACCGAGCGCGTGCCCGATGGCGGGGAAGGCAAACAGGCTGAACGCGCCCAGAGCGAGGATAGCACCGATGGCGTAGGCGACATCCTCGTCGTCCGCCTCAATCGCGCCTTTGGCGGCAATGATTGCGGATACGCCACAAATCGACGAACCGATGGCGAGCAGCGAGGTCAGTTCGGGAGAGAGCCCGAGCGCGCGGCCCAGCCAAGTCATGATGGCGATCGAAACCGCGAGTTCTATGGCGACGAACACCAGGCTGGTCGCCCCGAGTTTCGCCACATCGCCCAGTAGAAAGCGAACCCCAAGCAGCACAATGCCAATCTTCAGCCACAACTCGTAGGTCGCAACTCCAGGGCGGAACACAGCCGGAATGCCGGTGGTATTGGAAACGGCTAGTCCGATCAGAATCGCCCAAAGGACGTACTCAATGTTGGGCAGGGCCACGTGGTGGGACTTGCCATAAGAGGAAATTGACTGTTCGGCCAACTTGCCCAGCAGGCCGATGGCGGCGAGTAGCGCGATGCCGGGCAGAAGTCGCAAGAAGCCCATCAACCTGGAGTCGTCGGGATGGGGTGGCGTCACGGCGGGATCGCTCATGGGGAGCTCCTTTTTCATGGGAGACGGAGAGTTCGCTCGAAAGGCAATCGCGCTACCAGGGAACGTGCGGGAACAAGCCTGACTTAATCAGGAGCGCGGCGGCGAGGGCGGCGATGACAGACCACCAGTCGAGGGAGAGAATGCGGTTAGGAACGTTTGAGGGCAACTTCGTGCTTCCTGGAGATTTTGGTTCAAATGACACTGCAACCCGGCACTGCTTTCGTCGAGGATGCCGGTCGAGCCAGGTCCAGTGCCGTTCCAGGGTATCCGGCTGGGCGACGAGTAGTGACCAGAGTTGCGCCTTGCCGGTACCACCCTCTCCCATGATATGTTCGACGCGGCCGCGTTGCGCGGCCGTCGGGGACTTCTGCGCTTTTCCGTGTAAGGAACCACGCCCGCCGATGACTACCTGTGTAAGCCAGAAATGCTGAGCAGCCACGACACGAGCGAGATCTCATCTGATGCCCTTGATCGCCCTCGAGTTTTCGAGCGCATCCTGGGTGAATATGAACTGCCGCTACGCCGGCTGACTGCGTCTTATCTGTCGGAGCTGTCCGATCGGGATGACCTATACCAGGAGATTACGGCCGCGATTTGGAGCGCTATACCGCGATTTCGGGGAGCTTCGAGTGAGCGAACGTTCGCGTATCGCATCGCGCACAACATCGCAGTCTCGGCCTCCGTGCGCAGCAGGCGGCGGACACGGCGTGAGACTGCGCTTGTGCAAGACGCTGCCTACAAATCCCCTGATCCGGAGGCTCAATCTCTTGCGAGTGAGCGGCAACGCCTGCTGATCGAGGCCGTCCGGTCGATTCGAGGGCTAGACAAGCAAATCCTCGTGCTCTATCTCGAAGCCCTGACCAACGCCGAGATTGCCGAGATTGCCGGGCTGACGGAAGTGGCAGTGGCCACACGATTGAGTCGTGGTCGCGCGCAGTTAGCACAGTTCATCAGAACCAGGGCGGGCTAGAAATGAACGACTCCAACGATTTTCGAGAGCTTTGGCAGTCCCAGCCAATCGTGCAAGGTCCAGCGGCGAAGGTCCCGCGATTCGGGCTTCTGGAGGACCTGACCGTCCCGGTGTTCGCGCCGCTTGCCCCATGGCGGCGAGTGTCGTACGCGCTATGGGCTGTCAGTCCAATCCATTTCAACTGGCAGACGAATCTCGCGCCCGAGTGGTTGCATAAAGCAACTGGTTGGACCGCGCTTGTTCTGGGCCTTGCCTGTCTATGCCTGATATTAGTGGTTCGGGACCGTACGCAGGAGCCGCAACCCGAGGAGAATCTGCAGTCCTACGGCAAAGCACTGGTAAACGAGTTCGAACGCCAGTTCAGCTTGGAAAGATGGATCCTCATATTACTGTGTGTGGACAGTATTGCGGTGTCCATTCTGTGGTCAACCGCCGAGGTGCTAGGGCGACGAACATCCGAGGTTGCAGCAATGCGTGGACCGCTTCTTGTGATCGCCTTCGTTATCGTGGGAGCACGTGCGTACCGCCGGGCGGCCAACGCCGTCAGGTCCAGGCTGACATCTGAGTCAGAAACAGAGCACTAGGCTTTAGCGACCCGGGCACGGATCTCCCGCAGCTTGGGCAGGACCTCGCCGAGTGCCACGGGCTCCGACCCTGGCTGGCCAAGCCCAAAGTACAGGCTGCGATACAGCGCGAAAAGTTCCTCGTAGACGGCCACCTCGCCCGGGTTCGGATCGACGACGCGGTAGCTCGGGCACAGCGCGGCCTGGGCATCCTCGACCGAGGGAAATGTGCCGGCGGCGACGAAAGCGAAGATGGCCGAACCGAGGCTGGTGACCTCCTGCTGCGGCACCAGAACCGGCTTATTGAAGACGTTCGCGTAGATGCGGTTGAGCGTCTCATTGCGCTGCGGAATGCCGCCGCCGTTGATCACGCGATCCACGCGCACGCCGTGCTCGGCCATGCGTTCGAGAATGATGCGGGTATGGAAAGCGGTGCCCTCGATCCCGGCCAGCAGTTCATCCTGCGCCGTGGTGCCGAGAGTCCAACCCAGCGTTACGCCGCCGAGGTTCGGGTTGACGAGCACGGTGCGGTCACCATTGTCCCAGGTGAGGCGGAGCAGGCCGGTTGCACCGGCACGATGCCTGTCCAGGCCTTCCGACAGCGCCTGCACCGTCGTCCCGGCTCGCTTGGCGATCGCTTCGAAGATGTCGCCGACCGCGGACAGCCCCGCCTCGATGCCGTAATAATCGGGATGAACCGAACCCTTCACCACGCCGCACACACCGGGGATGAGCCCGGTCTGTTTCGCCATGGCGACGATGCAGGTGGACGTGCCCACGACGTTCACCACGTCGCCTTCTTTGGCGCCCGCTCCGATGGCGTCCCAATGCGCGTCGAAGGCTCCGACCGGGATCGGGATCCCCGCGGGCAGGCCGAGTTCCTGGGCCCACTCCTCGCAGAGACGGCCCATCAGGGCGCTGGATACCTCGTACTGGCCCGCAAGCTTCTCGCAGATCCCGTCGAAGAGGGGATCCACCGCGCTCAGGAACTCCTGGGGCGGCAGACCGCCCAGAGCGGCGTTCCACATCCACTTGTGGCCCATCGCGCAAACGCTGCGCTTCACCTGAGCGGGCTCGGTGTAACCGCAGAGCGTCGCAGCCACGTAGTCGCAATGTTCCATCGCCGTCACCATGAGAGCGCGGCGCGAGGGGTTGTTTCGCAGCCAGTGAAGGAGCTTCGAGAAGCCCCACTCGGAAGAATAGACTCCACCGCACCAAGCCAAAGCTTCGAGCCCCGTTTCGCGCCCCTTGGCGGTGATTTCGGCGGCCTCGACCTTGGCTCGGTGGTCGCACCAGAGGTAGTAGTCGTCGAGCGGAACCAGACCTTCGCCCAAGGGGATGACGGTCGAGCCAGTGGTGTCGAGCGCCAGCGCCGCAATGGCTGCCCCGTTCACACCTGACTTCAAAAGTGCAGCGGCGGTGGCCTCGACCAGCGCGTGCATGTGGTCGGAATGCCGCTGGGTGGCGAAGTCGGGGTCTTCCCGCTTACGCAGGACCGGGTATTCGGCGGTGGCCGAACCAAGCCGTCCATTGACGCTGTCAAACAGAGAAACGCGCACGCTCTGCGTGCCGAAATCGACGCCCGCAACAATTGCCATAGTTGAGTACCCGATTCTGAACACTATCAAACTCGCTGCCGTCGCGCGACATCCTCAATCCTTCCGAGGCTGGTGAGAGGTCCAATGATGCGCGGAAGTCAGTTCGACGCTACGCTGTAGGAACGACCATGTTACTGAAGCAACTGAGGGAAGAGGTTCTGGAGGCCAATCTGGAGATCGTGCGGCGCGGCTTGGTGCTGTACACTTTCGGCAACGCCAGCGGGTACGACCCGGAGAGTGGACTGGTAGTGATTAAGCCCAGCGGAGTCCCGTTCGAGCGGCTGACGCCCGCCGACATGGTGGTAACGAATCTGGACGCGCACATTATCGAAGGCGAGTTGCGTCCCTCCTCCGACGTGGATACGCACGTGGAGTTGTACAAGGCATTCACGGGCGTCGGTGGCATCGTCCACACGCACTCCACCGTGGCGACGGCCTGGGCGCAGGCGGGGCGCGAGATTCCCTGTTTCGGCACGACTCATGCGGACTACTATCACGGGGCGGTGCCGGTGACGGCTCCACTGACGGACGAAGAGATTGATGGCGACTACGAGCGCAACACGGGGCGGGCGATCCTGCGCCGTTTCGAGAGCCTGGATCCGAAAGCCTTCCCCGGAGTGCTGGTACGAAACCACGGTCCCTTTACGTGGGGAGCAACGCCGTCCAAGGCTGCCGTGAACGCCACATTGCTGGAGGAGATCGCCCGCATCGCAGCTCAGACCGTGGCGTTAAACCCCGGAGTCCAGCCGATTCGCCGGACGCTGCACGACCGGCATTTCCTTCGCAAACACGGACCCAAGGCCACTTACGGGCAAGGCTGAGCAGCTTCGACCCGGGAACCGGCGGCGTCAGCCGCCGATGTCGAATACGACCTTATAGCCACCGTCCGGCTGTTTGCGCCAGAGCGTGGTGTAGCGGCTTTCGCGCTTCTGCTCGACGCCCTTTTCGTCGCGCCAGGAGATCTCCGCGCGCCCGAAAGTGAAGCCCAGCGTGCCATCGGCCGAGAGTTCGGCCTGGACTGGCCACCAATGTATGCGGAACTCGCGCTCGGCGAACATTTTCGAGTAATACTCGCGCAGCGCAAGCTTGCCTGAGAGCACTTCCTTGGCCGTCTCGATGCGGGCGTCCTGCGCGAACCAACCCATCCAACCATCCAGGCCGTGGGCGGCAGTGTCCCGGTCGAAGGCCTTGTCGGCTTCCATTAACACCGCTGAGGATCCGGACTGCGCTGAAACGGCGGGCGCTACGAGTAAGTTCACCAGGAGTCCGAAGGACATGAGCAGGATTCGCATGGATCGATTTTACACGCCTTGAGTCGAAGTCCATGACTCGAAATCGGCCCTTCCCAGAGCTGCTCAAGGGGCTGCTGCTGGACCATACTGTGCCCGAGGATGGCTCGTCGAACTCTGGGTATTTCTTTTTGTGACCCTATTCATTTGCCCTGGAGCGGCCGATCCCCTCCATGAAGGGTGCCGGCAGAGTGGATACTGGTGTGCCAACAGAAGGCAGGCTGAGAACTTTGGCGGGACGCGCGGACTATGAGTAGCAGAGGAGAATTTCGCGTGGGACTCATTTTCACTTCCGATAATGAAGTGCAGCGGTTGACGGACCGGTTCACGCCCGATGACAGCGCAATGGACCTATCCCGTTTGGACGATGCCTTCCAGAGGGCGAAGTTCAAAGAAGGAACGAATGCGCGTGAAGAGGTACCGGATGGATACTACGACACGCAGGTAGAAGAAGTGCGCCTTAGCAAGACGAACCGCACGGGCAACCCGATGCTGAGTTGGAAACTGCGCATTGTCAGCGAGGATTTCGAAGGCCGGACCCTGAACAAGATCCGTGTCATCACAGAGAAGACCCTCGGGTTCTTGAAGGAAGATCTTGCGCGCTGTGGCATTCAGCTCACCCGGCTATCCGATTTGCCGCTTCATCTGGAAGAGATGTCCGGGCTCAAGATCAACGTCCTCAAGAAGACGAAGGACCAGTGGACCGACATCTACTTCGTCAAAGTCGAGAGGGCGGAACTCGACAACATTCCATTCTAGTGGCCTGTTCACGCGACGAAGTCCTTGCGCCGGGAAAGAACGGTTGTGGGCCAAAGGCCCCCGCTGACCGTCGTTTCCGCGGTAGTTCACCAGTGCAAACCGGCAGGTTAGCGAGGGTAGTCCACCAGCATTTGCTTCAGATCGGCAAGGCTCGATTCAACCGCTCCCCATGCCTCCGGGTAGAAGCTGAGATCGACACACCACCAATCGAGGGGGCAAGTTGCTAGCATCTCCGGAATCACGACCCGCCAGGGGATTATGCCCTGATGAAACGGCCGATGCGTCGAAGTCTCGTCACTATAAAGAGACCCATCCGTATCGACGACATGCACGGCCCCGATGCGCCCTCGCAGAAGCTCGAGAAACTCGTTAATGCCTCCGGGCAGTACTTCCTTGCGACCGTGTTGCCTTGCCGCGACCACACCGCAAACATAGGCATGTGCAGTGTCGAACACAAGCTGGAACCAGGGATGTCCGACTTTGTCGTGGAGCGCGACGACTTCAGAAGGCTTGTTGAAAATGAACCCGGGTTCAAATTCCCAGACGAGCATTACCTTCGCTTGGCGGCCCAACTCGGCACAGTCACGCCAAAGGTCGCCCAAATGATGGAAAGCCTGATGATATTCGGCGTCGCTCAGCGAGCCCGGCGCTGCGACCGTATCGATTCGAATGGACGGCGAGCCAACATCGGCACACAAGTCGAGCAGCCGCCGGAAGCGGTCAAGATAGCGCTCGCGGTTCTCGCGGACGAGAGGGTTCACGAGCGTAAGGTCCGCGGAGTAGCTCGAAATCCCGAGGCCATAGCCGGATAACATCCTACGCAACTGCGCCCGTTCTGTGGCGCCAGGGTAGGCTTCCAGGCTGACATGCGGCGGGAATCCGCAGAGCTCGATTCCCTCGTAGCCGGCTTTGGATAGTCTTTCGCAGATCTGGTCCAGGGACTTGGGAGTGGTGGCGTGCGGGCCGAAGGTAAAGGACCACGCGCCCATCGAGATTCTCATGACTTTGCTGTCCAATCCATCTTGACAGGTTCTGCGACTGGACGGATGCACCGGAATTCAGGTAGGGCTCTGAGCCAGCCGGCCTAATGCCGTGGGCGCGGAGGTGTCTGGCGCTGCGGGGCGCCTGCCGCCGGTGCTCCGTTCTCTGCTATCTTGACTTGTATCTTACAGATACAACAGAATGAGGGAGATTTCTGAGGTTCTCGGAAGTCATGCCGCGACTGCTGCCGGGCCGCTGGATTGGCGACATACATGACGGAATTTCTTAGAATACTTCTCGGCGCTTCGTTGCTTGCCGGCGCTGCGACGGGGGTTACCCCGACACCGCCAACGCCGGAGAAGAAGAAGCCTGCTGCACGTTCCCCGCTTGCCGCAAGGCCCAAACCGGCATCATCTTTCATCCCCGCCTCGAGTGTTGCGAAGAAGCCCCCTGCTATGCGCCCCCTGCGCGTCCGGCGGTCCCCAAGTCCGTGGGATGTGCCGACCTACGCGGACTCCACACTCGGCGACGTACTTGACGGAGAGGACCTGCTGGTTAGGCGGGCGGCGGTGGATGCCTTGGGCCCGTTCAATGGATCGGTTGTGGTGGTGGATCCCACCAGCGGCCGTGTCCTCAGCATCGTCAACCAGAGACTGGCGATGACGGGTGCCTACCAGCCCTGTTCCACCATCAAACTGGTTGCGACCCTCGGCGCACTCAGCGAGGGCCTGCTTGACAAAGACACGCGGGTGCGAATTGCGCGTGGCGTCGCAATGGACCTGACGACGGCAATCGCGCGATCCAACAACCCCTATTTCGCGAATCTTGGGGAAAAACTGGGCTTCGATAAGGTCTCTTACTACGGCCGACTGTACGGCCTCGGTGAGAAGTCCGGCTACGACATCGGCGGCGAGAGTCCAGGGATATTCCCGGAGAAGAAGCCTCGGGAAGTACCCGTCGGCATGATGACGAGTTTCGGCGAGGCGATCGGCATCACGCCGCTCCAGTTGGCCGCTTTGGTCTCTGCCATCGCTAATGACGGCACTTTGTACTTCCTACAATACCCTCGCAACGAGGCGGAGATAGAGCACTTTGTACCTCGCGTCAAGCGGTTCCTCGACATTCGGGAGGCCGTTCAGAGGATGCGGCCCGGCATGCTCGGCGCAACTGACTTCGGCACAGCGCGGCGCGCCAGTTATGACCCCAGTGAGCCCATCTTCGGCAAAACGGGGACTTGTTCCGATGCCCGCACGCACCTCGGTTGGTTTGGCAGCTTTAATGAGGTGGGAGGACGAAAACTCGTCGTCGTGGTGTTGCTCACGGGTGGCAGCGGGGTCAACGGTCCAGTCGCTTCAGGCGTCGCCGGCCAGGTCTATAAGACCCTTTCGCAGCAGCACTACTTCACTCGACCGGCAACAGCTTCCGCCGTCGACCAACCATAGCTCGCCTGATAGGGGGCAACGAATTTGAAAGGGCCACCCTTGCGGATGGCCCTGGTGCGTCGATTTCTGTGCGTACAGGCGGTTGGTGTTAGGCCACGTGAGGCGTAATCATCTTAACAATGTCGCTTTTGCCCACCGCGCCAACGCGCTGGTCCACGACCTTGCCGTCCTTGAACAACAGCAATGTGGGAATGCCCCTGATGTTGTACCGCATTGCGGTCTCGCCATTTTCGTCAACATTGACCTTCCCGACCTTCATCTTGCCGGTGTATTCCTCGGCGACACCTTCAACGGTCGGGGCGATCATGCGGCAAGGCCCGCACCACTCGGCCCAGAAATCCAATAGAACCGGGACGCCAGAGGCAGAGACTTCCTGCTCGAAGTTAGCGTCGGTGATATCAACAGTAAACTTGCCCATTAACTTGAATGTCTCTCCAATCGGTTATGATGCCAGTCGACCCCGCTCGGATTCAGGCGCGACCCAACAGCATCCTGTACAAATCCGAATATGCACCGGCGGAAACGGCCCACGAGAAGTCTTTGTTCATTCCCCGGAGCATCCGCGCTTTCCAGGCGTCGCGGTTACGATAGGCACCCAAGGCGGCCCGGAGGCAGTCGTACAAGGCGCCCGTCGAGTACCAGGAGAACTTAAACCCGGTGTCTTCCTGAATAGTATCATCGAGCCCGCCCGTAGCGCGGACCAGGGGGACAGTGCCGTATTTCAGGCTATATATCTGATTCAAGCCACAAGGTTCGTAGAGGCTGGGCATCAGGAATAGGTCGGAGCCTGCTTCGATTTTGTGTGCCAAGGCGTTGTTGTACCCGATCCAGACTCCCACCTTGCCGGGAAACCGGCGTTGCCACTCGTTGAACATCTGCTCATAGCGCCACTCGCCGCTACCAAGAACGGCTAACTGGATGTCGTTCTCCTCAATAAATGGAACAAGCCCGGCGATCAGGTCGAAGCCCTTCTGCGATGCGAACCTGGACACAATGCCAATCAAGGGCCTGTCGGAGTTGTCGATGGGAAGCCCGAATTCGCCGAGCACCTGCAGTTTGCATTCACGTTTTCCGGAGAGGTCGGCAGGGGAGAAGTTCGCGGGGATCAGCTTATCAATCGCAGGGTTCCATTCATCGTAATCGACACCGTTCAGAATGCCCGTCAGCGCGCTGGAGCGCGAGTACAAGACAGAATCCAGGCCAAAGCCACCCTCGTAGGTTTGTATCTCCCGCGCGTAGGTCGGGCTGACGGTAGTCAACCAGTCGGCGATGGCAAGACCGCCCTTCAGAATGTCTAAGTCCCCATGGAATTCGAGTTTGTCGGGTGAGAACCAGCCGCTATTGAGGCCCAGATCCCAGAAGCACTCCTTGCCGTAGCGGCCCTGGTAGCCGAGGTTGTGGATCGTCAGCACCGTACGGACGTGGTCGAAGAAAGGGTTGCCGTGTTGCTGGTCGGCCTTGTAAATGGGGACCAGGGCCGCCTGCCAATCGTGGCAATGCAGAATATCACACGGGAAGACAGTCTGTGCTACCCCGAGTGCCGCCAGGGAAAGCACCGCGAAACGCCGGTGATTGTCGCCGTATTCGCGGCCGCCATCGTCGTACAGTCCATTCCGGTCGAAGAAGTACGGCGCCTCGACGAAGAAGTACGTCACACCGTTGTGGAGAGCCTTGCGGATGTCTACCCGATAAGGCGTCGAGCCCGCGTAGACGACCATGTTGTCGAAGGCACTCTCGGTATCTTCCCACGGGATGCGGCGATAACGCGGCATCAGTACCGCTACTTCGTGGCCCTGCTTGACGAGTTCGGCAGGCAGGGCTCCGACAACGTCCGCTAGTCCGCCCGACTTGGCGAATGGCGTGGCTTCGCTGGCCACCATCAGAATCCTGCTCATCGGATAGTCTCCGTGCAAAACACTGTAGGATACTCCCCCGCCTGCCATCATACGCGCCGGACTGACGGAACGCTGGAACACCTCGCGACCTACGGCGGACAAGCCGCACGAATAGGCGGCTCACGCGTTAGTACGACCACCTGAAGCCGATTTGCAGTGTTCTCGATTCGAGCGCCGACGTAGCGGTCATAGGTGCATTTGCGATGATTCGGCCGGTCTGGTCTACATTCGCAATCGTGTCCAACCCGGTGATGTTGTTGCGGTTGAAGAGATTAGAGCATTCTATGAACAACTCAGTTTCCAACCGCTCCCAAACGGGGAACGTCCGTCCGTAGCGGACGTTGGCCTGAGCAACGGCTGGGGCGCGCAGGGTGTTGCGCCCGACGAAAAGTGGGCGCTGCAATGTCGATGGAATGCTCGGGTCGCCGTTCAGCACGCGGTTGGAGCCAAGATTCAGCGCGTCTCCGCTGGATGCCGTCAGAACGAACGAAAAGCGGTTATGGTTCGCTAGGCGCGCGCCCCAGCCAGGTACCATTCTGAACTGGGGCTGGATCACTCCGTACGCGGTCAGGGCGTGACGTCGGTCGGTCAGTGAATCACCTCTGTCGCGGGCACGGTTGGAGGGGTCCGCCGGCAGGAGATCCAGAGAGTCCAGGACATTTTGCTCAGGAGCATCGTCGATGGCGTGAGACCAGGTGTAGCTGACCGAATACTCCCCATAGGAGGCGATGCGCCTGCGCAGCGTCGCCGTGAAGGCGTGATAGCTTGAGTTCCCAACGGATTCGGCCGACAGGATGTTGTTGAATTGCGGATACTGGCGAACAGACCCATACACTGGGCGGCCGTCCGCAAGCATTGTGCCAGACGGCACCAGATTGATGTTGCGGTAGACGGGCAAGGAGGAGCCCGCAACTCCCGAGTAGGTCAAAGCCAGATACGTGTTCTCCGCCAGTTGGCGGCTGACCTGCGCGTTCCACTCCGCCGCCCGCAAGGGACGAAAGTGCGGATCGACCGTCGTTATGTCCAGGGGTGTCTGACCATAGTTGGGAGGCGGTGTGCGTACAACTGCGGGGAAACTCGGCGCAAATGCGGAGTCGGGTCCCGTGGATAGGGTGAAAAACCTTGGGCGGCCCGTGTCTTGAAGCGCCCGGCGATACAGGTCCGTCTGCGGAGGATCGTAGAAGATGCCGCCGTTCAGGCGGACGACGGTCTTCTGCGATCCATCGGGAGACCAGGCCAGGCCCAGCCTAGGCCCGTAATTTGCCGGGGCGGTGCGGAATTGCCTGGACCAACTGAATGCTGCGTCGTGACTGCCGCCTGGAACGCGGTAAAGATCCCAGCGCACACCCGCGCTGAGCGTCAGGTCACGGCGCAATCGCCAGCGGTCCTCGACATACATGCCGAGGAACAGCGAGTCATATCCGATGATAGGGCGCCCGAAGGTCTGCTTGTAGTTCTGATACGACTTGCGATCAACTCCGGCGAGAGCGGAGAGGTAATCTGCAACGGTCGCGAAGGTGTACTGTGCGAAGGCGGGATAGGTATTGTTGTCCAGGACGTAGCGCAGGGAGAACCCGGCCTTCAGGGAGTGGGCGCCTTTGTCATAGGACAGATTGCCTGCCGCCTCCGGCGTCTGCTCATTGAAGCGATAGCCGAGCGATTCTGAACCGCCGAAACTGATCACGCCAGGGATTACGTACGACGGCCCGCGGCCGCTTACCCCGGAGGCCCGGTCTCTCGTCGTCCGGGACGGTGTCTGAAAGCGGAGTTCGCTGGTAAGCCCGGGGCCGAGCGACGAAATCCACTGCGCGGCCAAAGCCGGCGACTTGTCTTCCAAAGTGTAGGTCTGGCTCAGGACCTGCAGAGAGGAGCTTACCCCAGAATATGGCGAGTTGTTCGTATAGCCGGTGTAGCGAACAAACACGCGATTGCGGTCGTTCCATTGCCAGTCCGCCCGGCCAATAAAGAACTGATTTGATTGCGCCTTGGGAATCGGATGCGCGTATGAGGCCGGCAGTTTAAGTTCCGCCAAAACCGTTGGATCGACGGTGAGTGGTTGTGGCAAGTCGCGCTTCACCCACTCGTATCCGGCGAAGGCGAACAGGCGGTCCCTTTCGACGGGAAATCCTGCGTTTCCATACGGGTTGTTAAT